>Ga0315547_1003487_pt1 | contig 10211 bp, 23 predicted proteins | sample SalMarSW160240MG_2_FD_202542 | JGI IMG/M metagenome (GOLD analysis project Ga0315547, IMG submission 202542) | Salt marsh sediment microbial communities from the Plum Island Ecosystem LTER, Massachusetts, United States - Salt Marsh Sediment SW1601-240 ... | reverse complement strand
CCCTTTGTGGGGCAAAGTCGGTATTACCTTGGCTTTCACAGACCGCCTGGCTGTCACCCCTTCATTTTGGGGGAGCGAAGTCACGACGTGGCTGGCTTTCTAATAAACGATGGCTATCGCTCCCCTCTTTTTCATCTTTCTTCCCGTTTGTTCAGGTTTATTCCTAGTTCTTTCTTCAACTTATTCCAGAATACTAACAAGGGGACTCGTTCCCCTCGTTCCCATCGTCCAATGGTGGCCGCTGAACAATCTAGCCTTACGGCTAGTTGCTCACGTGTAATATGTTTTCCACGCCTTGCCTTGCGTATCATCTCTGCAATTCTGATTGTCATAGCAGCCCTATTATAGCACATGTCATCACACCTGTCAAGTTATTCGACTTCTTCCTTGATCCCCACTATAACCTGTCCTCCAACCTCCACCATGTCGTCTAACCCATGATCAACAATAGGCTTACCGTCTTTGTCCAACTCGTTTATTGATGCAGCATAGACTTCTCGGTAGGGCTGCTTCTTCATGATCCTGAACTTCCGCTTGCCTCCCTTGGAAGGATATTTCAGATTGAACCTATCCCAGGCTTCCGCAGGAGGACATTCCTGGAACAGCGACATGATCTCGGATAGGTCTTCGTCGGGCACCTTCCTGATCCGGTCCGCCACCTCAGGCGACAGGAACCTAGAAAGTACGAAATCTAACAACTCGTCGTCTGATATGTCTTCGGGTAGTTGTTCCTTCAGTTTGTCGATACTGTCGCGGTCGAAACCAAGCAGCCCCATCCATGTATCAACATCAAACCTTTCAGCGAATCCAGCGGCGCGGATCAACTCCTTGACCTTCGATGAAGCATAGCCGTGTTGTGAGGCACACGCATAGATGTCTTTCCAACCCTCCTCTGCGTAACCGCCGGACTCTTTCAACCGCTTAAGGATACGGGCGATTCCCCAGGATGTCTGCCTCAGTTGCCATGTCTCGGTTCTCAGGTTCTCCAGGTCCTCCTCGGCTCGCTCGCGCTTCGGCCTCTGGTACATCCACAGCTCATCTTCCTTCATCAGGCGTCCGTTGGGGCTGTAGACAATCAAACAACCCTCGTCCTTGGAAGCGTTCAGTCTACGGGTATCCAGCGGATCGAACCTCACTAGTTTCATTATCTTATCCTGGAGAAGACTGTGGACTTTCACCGGTTCAACGAGCCCCATATTCCACGGGACAAGCGCCGCGCTTCTGTTGGCTCCCCTAGTTGCGTGTTCATGCACGGTTCGAGATGATTCTCCAGTGATAAAACAGCGTTCTTTCCCCCGCCTTCTGATATGATCCTTGCATTGCTGTTCGCTAAGGCTAAACCACAACTCGATGATCTCTTCTGTTGAAAAGAGTTCTGCTTCTGCTCCCCATAGCCTCGGATCGGTAAAGTAATCCTCCAGCGGATGAAATAGCTCACCCAGCGGCTGTACTACCGTGTGTCCATGAAATTCCATTAGTCCTTGCATCATTCCACCTCCGCCAGCACCGCTTGCGCCTTCCGTATGCGCGCGCCGCTTGTCTCCAGGTCAACGGGACCATCGGTATCAGGATCACGTCCGTCCCATTGGCCAAGCAAGCCATGCAGGGCTTCGCGTAGTCTGGCAATAGCCTGTCGCTCATCAAGTAGACCATTGATAAGTTCCTGTGTTAGCATTGTTTCCAACAGTTTCCATGACCACCATCTCCCTTCCTCGCTATGTACATCACCTCTATTCGATATTTCCTTGATATGTGCAACTGCTTTCTTGGCTCTGTCGCTTGCTTTCATTATTCCCTCCTCAGTCCAAAGTTGACCGTCAAGAATGTATCCCGCTCTTTGCGGATATGGTATCGCCCTGGTTTCACGCCGTGCGTCCTCAGTAATCCCTGGCAACTCACGTAACATGCATTACCAAGGCCAAACCGCACAAACGACCTATTACCATCACCATTCTCATGGAACTGAAATCCCACTAAGTCCGCTTTGTCATCATATAGCACAGTCACCGAATGGAACCGCCGGAGTTTCCAAGCACGCATCGTTTTCGTGCCGAATACCACGCGGGTGCTTCCAGTAGAAACAGATACCATTCCTGCGGGAAGTGTTCTCTCTTGGATCTCACGCCACATCATCTCCTCCTATATATGACCTCAGTGCTTGTCCGGCTTCGGGATAGGTTCTACAGAACTCAGCCAACGTGATCCCTTCCCCCTCCGCTGTGGGAAACTGTTGCGCTATCGCCGCGTCGAACGCGGGGTCTTCCTCGCGCTTAATGTACACACCAATACTTCGCAACGCCCAGTTGATCTCACCTGGCGTCACCATCGACGATCTTTCGCGCTGTTCAATGAGCCATAGCGCGGCGGCTTCTAGGTCCTCGTTTGACACGTCGTGGAAGATTCGCAACCACCAGCGATAAGCCGATTCAGCGATAGGCTTACCATAAAGGTCACGGAACATTTGACTAATCGTTGCGAGTCCTACTTTGTCAGCCATTTCGCCTCCTTGATCACCTTGTCTGCGTCAGCCCATTATGGAGCGCGTAAACAGCCTCTACAACGTGTATTGCGGCCAGAAGTCCATCTATGTCAGCATTCAACAAATATGCCAAGCGTTTAGGTGTTAAATTCTGGTTACTGTACTGTTCTATGGCGAGCTTTCGTAAAGCAGTATATCTCTTATAATCCACTTTCAGTGTATCCGGCTTATCGGCCATTCTTCGCCTCCTCAAGCGTTTTGTCCTCTTCTAGGAGTGTACGGATAGCATCGATTGGTCTGCCACAATACTCGCATTCTTCATTAATCTCTGGCGAATATAGGCTGCCCTCTCGTTCAGGTTGCTCTGCATCCAGGGCCATGTCGTGAGAGACATAGGTGGCTGGCTCATAGCGACCTATGCCAGTACCGCCACAGACGGAACACTCGGTACGGATCACCTTTGCACACTCTTCGATTGTATCACGTCGAACATCCTGTATCTCTTGTGTGAATAACTTTTCTAATTCGGCCCATGACCACCAACTACCATCGTAAGGGGATTCCCCCTTCATACGCTTAATTGTTTTCCTGGCTCTATCTTTGGCCTTCATTCTGCTTCGCCTCCTCAAGTATCTTATCTGCGTAGTCTTGATGCTCCTCAACGTAGTCCTTCCACCGCTGATGTGGCCCTACGAACGTCTTCGCCTGTAGGATGTATTGCGGTGGTGTCCCTTCCATGCGACACTTGGCCTGATAATGCTTGGCCGCCGTCAACAACTCAGATACAGCAATGGGACCATGCTTTTTCTTTCCGTTACGACCAATTAGGCAGGTCTGCCAGTTTTCCCATGCGCCGAGTTTGTCATCTGCACGGCCAAGCGATTTCCAGATAGCCCAAAAGATTTCAAAGTCTTCTGAGTAGGAATTAGATTTAGATATAGAATTAGATTTAGATATAGATATAGATGGAACACCACCTTGTGTCCCTTTCGTCACCAGCCCGTCACCAAGCAGTGACGGATCCGACACCAGCAACTCTAGATAAGAACAGAACTTCATCGTTGGGTACTCTTTCTTAACTACTGCATATAATCCTCTTGCGAGTTTTGATAGCGGCATATTTTGAAGAGTAGTAAGTGCAGAGTTTTCCGTCTGGTTTTTTTTAATTCCGTGATAGTAGAGATAGTTGACAACCCACATGATCCTGGTCGTATTATCATAGGCTACAAGACCTCGTTGCTCAAGCCTCTTAATTGTCCTTTTGACTTTCTCTAGCGACCATTCAAGATCATCTGCCATATATGACAAGGGTAAAATGTAATATCCTAACGGGTTAGAATGTTTGTTGGCTAACAGATAAGCAAATGCCAGCTTGAAGGAATCACGGTGTTTAGGATCGACTCCTCGAATGGACAAACTATCCCAGACCTTCGTTTCTATTTTACCGAACAATCCAACACCCCCTAGTGTAGGTTTGCGGGTGAAGTACCGTCACTAGGACGGCCTCCTTGTCGGATGAGCCGCGGTCCCTCACCCGCTGTCAAACCTTTGGGTATCCCAATACCAAACATATTATAATTGATCACATAGCTAAAATCAAGCAGGCCTGTTTTCATATTCCCCTTACCCGTTTCTCTCTAAGCGCCTGTTCGTGATACTCGTCCAGCATTATCTTATCTATCGACGGATACCTATTCCTAAACATTTTGTCCACGTCCTTCGCAGTCAGCTTCCTTTCTTCTAGTGTTGGCAGACACAATATGGCTATCGTCGCAAACAGACCGAAGAAAAGACCCAAAAAGAACCATCCAATTACACTGCGGTGTTTCCGTGATGCAACGCAGCAACAAATAACAATCCATATGACACTGAAGATTACTAGTATTTCCATGTTCTCCTCCTCATATCCAACAGTGAGCCATCAATATCGGGACTGCAAGGCACAACAGCCCTCCGCCCAGTATCAATCCAGCGTATCTTAGCTTTTCGTGCATGTCATCCTCCTTGTCCTCGTATATCCTTACAAATTATGTAATAGATAAATCCAAAGAAAGCACACATCCCAAATATGACCAAAAAACAGATAAGTATTTCAAGCATTTCTCTTATTATCTCATCCTCCCTGGTAGACTTCCTGCCCACACTGGTTACAAGCTCCGAGTTCCCTGAACCTCTCCTTTGTCATCCTTGTTAGTAGTGCCCCACAATACTCACAGTTGCGCCGCCTGATCCCAAGGAAGGTGTTCCTCTCGATAATTCTCTCAAGTGCCCTTCCCTTTAGCCGTCTTGTTGTAGTTATTGACATAATCCCTCCTTAATTGTTTAGCATGATTTCTTATTACCGCTCTCTCAACTGCCATGGCTTTCGTCATCTGCTCCGCAATCGCGAGAGCAACGGCGGCGGTATGTAGTGCCTCCTCGTGAGCATCCTGTATATTGGCCTCAAGTATGGCTTTACATAATTCCCCGAACTCCTCCCCTAGTATTGTCATGAGTTGGTAGAGTGATCTTTCATCGTCCTCTCCCCACTTAACGACTTGCTCTAAACGAACTACTAGTAAACGAGGAAACTCTGCCTGAGTCCGCTTAAAGATTGCCTTGGTTTGCTCGTCCATGTTATCCTCCCATTACCTTGGCACACCGCTCACACAGACAACTGGTGTCCATATACCGCTTGTTGTACGTCTTGTACGTCATCAACCCTATACCCACCCCGCAGCGGGTACAGTACCTCATGCGATAGCCCAACAAGTTGTTGTAGCTAGTGATTTCTTCACGGAAGGCTTTTTGGCCTTGCCTGATGGAGTCAACGGAGTCCTGCTTGTCCTTCAATTTGATGTTATGGTAGCTAAAGGGGTTCGCTATCTTATCCACGGTCCCTCCTTTCTTTCCGTCGTGTCAAACAGCTTATCTTTCATCCTTCTTCCATGGTTCATCTTCTGTGTCTTCTCATAGATCCCTGCTTCCCTTTGTGCTTCGTGTGTGGCAAGGGTCGCAGTCCCGCCGTATGCCTGGACAATGAAGCCATACTGTTCTGCGAGTTTCATCACCTTATCCCAGTTACTCACGGTTCCTCCTCTAGATCCAGTGCCAGTTGCCCATGTTTCGTCTTCAGACTGTATCGGGCGACATGCTTTCCGCTACTTACTTCTACCAGCGGCGCTTCAATTTCGTAGCCGTCTTTCTTCAACTCACCGATCCGTGACGCCAACCTCTCACAGCCGAACCAGCGCTTGGCCTCGTCAGCCGTGAGTGTTCTACCAGTTTTTAGGTATCTTAGGATCTCTGCCTTCTGGGACACTTAATTCTCCTTTCAAGCTGGCCTGGCTCTGGAGCTCGACCCACGCAGCATTGAAGGTCACGACGTCCGAAGGAGGCGACAGGACTGACCCCACGCAAGGCCAGTAATAATGAACCTGTCTGTTTTTTCTTTCGCCGTGTCCCAAGGGTCGTTAACCCCCAGGATACTGTACGTCATTTGAGCCAGGCCGAATATCATTTCTCGATTTCTCCATCATCTTCTAGTTCAGCTAGTTTGGCGAATGCTGCTGAAATCTGATCGTATATCTCAACGCGCTGCTTCTTGACGTTTTCCTTTGCTTCAATCTCCTTAGAGGTGGTTTTGTTGCCCCCCTCCTCTCTGGGGGTAGTAGTTTTAAGGGGGTCTGTCACTCCTTGGGGTTTGATACCCTTGGCTACCGCGTAGAAGGCTGTTATGTGTTTACACAACTTTGTAGCGGGGCATGTGCAGGTAACGCTTCGATATCTGACCGTCTTGGCTTTCTCGATATGCACCACCCACGGTTTCTCTTGTTTCGGGTCGCTAAACGATTCGACCTCTGCCATGCCAGGCTTGCCGCAATGAACATGCTCAGCATAATCAGCGGGTAGTTCGTTAATCTTTGCTTTGATCTGGTCAACGGTGACTAGCATTAGTCCTCTCCTTCACTGGAATTGTACTTGTAAGCCCATTGATTGAGTGCCAATTTGCCCTTGCTTGTTGTTCTTCTGTTGCCCTAGGCTCAATCCCTCCTTCTATCCTGTATCCGCAGCCACACCACCAATACCAAGGTGCTTCAACTCGATACGAAGCCCAGTTTTCATACCGTTTTATCATCTTCATCTTGCACTTAGGGCATCTTGGCCCTTCTTCGATGAGAGTTACTAATTCCATCGTTATACCTCCTTATCCTTGGGCAGCTGGGCCTACTGCCTTGAGACAGGACACGTTTTGCCCCGCCGAAGACCTTCGCTTGCGGCCTGTCCGCGCCCTATTTAGGGCCGTAGCCTGTAGGCTTGGGCTCGACACCGCAGCCACCCTTGGATTCATTCTCATCATTCCTCTTTTCTTAGAATGTAACGCCACTAACTTCTTGCTTGCCGATCAATACTTTCCCTATCTCTTCGGTCTTGTACTCGCTGATCTTGCTACGGGTAACTTCTCCTCTCTCCTTACTTTTGTAAGTATCTTTGTAGACAACGGCATAGACTGTCCGAACTTTCTCGACTTGTTGTAGAAGCCTCTCACCAAAATCGTCTATGTCATCACCAACCTCATCTTGATCGTTTCCTCCAAGGGCAAGCCATAATTGACCCATCCTCCAGGCTGCGGCTTTACTAACCGTTACGTTATCCCAAATCAAGATGCCTGTCTCTTCTTCTGACCACTCAAGAGCAATCATTGTATCACCCTTAAGAGTAGTATTATCTGTGTTGCTCTTCACAAGATCGAACTTGTACAACCCTGGTTCTAGAGCCTGCATGAAGTCCTCTACTTTCATTCGTCCTCCTCTTTTTCTAGAGTTTTGGTGACTACTTCACTTAGTTCTTCCGGTTTCACCGGTTTCTTATCACACAATGCTTTTAGCGCTTCATAGGAACACTCACATCTTTTCGTCGCATTCAAGACTGGGTGGCGTGAGCCCGCTTCGATTCCCGCTACTGGCTGCGGAATCAACGTCCTGGTTCCATCCTTGTTGACCGAGATGTAAATTATGTTCTCGATGTCGGCCATCGCAAACCGAGCCAGCTTGCCAGGCAGGTCTATGGTATGCCCCACATTGACCTCATTCACAATAGCCCACCTTGAGTGAGCAAGAATCAATAGATTAACCGGCAGTGAAGAGAGGATCTTGATAACGTTTCTCGTCTGCGATCTGGATTTACCCCAGTCTAGGCCATAGCCAGCTTCACCCATTTGTGCGATTCCCAACTCACTACATACCTCTTGCTCAACCCATTCGTTTACCGTGTCTATCGTGTCCAACGCAATGGTTTTGTAGATCAACTCGCCCTTTCTGGCAAGCGCTAGTAATTCACCCGTTGTACTGCGAAGCTCGTTGAGACTATTGATATGTACGACGTATGCTCCTTCGATATACCGATCACCATGTGGCTCACACTCTAGGATCAAGCATTCGGGCCACTTCGATGCCAGCATCGTTTTCCCGACTTTGGGGGCCGAGAAGATTAACCAGCTTGCATGCTCTGGAAAACCGGTGTCTGCTTCTTTCTTAACTGTTGGTAAACTCATATTTCCTCCCTTTTTTGTTTGTGTGGATATTGTTCTTTGAGCTGTTTCTTCAACTCTTCATAATAGGGAAACATGATGTCTCCCTTGATACCGTTTATTGCTTTCCACTCCTCCCTTGCACACTCTCCTTCGCTTGGCTCGATTCCACCTTCCTCTGTGTGACCACAACCACACCACCAGTACCATACTTGCTGGTTACGCATTACGCTTGAGTATAATTCCGTGCGACGGTCATACCTCTTGACCATCTTCATCCCGCATTTAGGGCACCTTGGGCCTTCTTCAACAAGTGTAGCTAGAGCCATTAGTTGATCACCTTCTGAAGTTCCCTGTGTCGTCTACTAACTTTGAATCCTGCGCTGCGTGTGATCCTCGTATCCTTGACACACAGATCAGAATAAGGACAGTTTAGGATCTGACACGCTCCTGGATTCTGATAGATTGGTCTCTTCCCTATCTCATGGGCCAGTTGCCACAATTCCAATCCGATTGCCTCAATATCCTTTGCTGTTTTTACGATACCCTGCTGCTGGAAATAGAACTCAGGACGCGATTCGATGTCATTAGATAAGCGTTCGGCATAGATCTCTGGAGTATCTTTTATGTGGGGCCGGATGCTAGGCTTTCGGATAAGGTTGTACTGAATCCCCATAGGAGTAAAGCCTAACTGAGTCTTCGCGTACAGGTAATACTTCATCTGATCCGCTAGCTCTAGCCATTGAGGACTCAATGCCCCCTTGCTAGTCTTGTGGTCGACAAGCCACAAATTACCCCACCCATCTGTTAGGGTCAGGTCAATCTTACCTGCAAGCTGAAGCCACTTGTACTTGTATCCCTTGGGGCTTGGAACCCCGACAGTGAACTCCTCCTCAACACTGACTGGCTTAAAATCCTTAGCAAAAGGATCACGCCGTATATAGGCATCAATTAAGCAGTTGATCTCCTTCACGATGAACTTTTCCTCTTCACCCCAGACACTTTCCTCTACGGAAAAATGGGGCAAAAACTTACCACTATAATATGCTGCAAGAATCTCGTGTACCGCTGAGCCATAGCTCAAAGCCTTCGCAGGCACAAGAGGCTCCAGGCATTGATCGTAGCTGAACCACCAGCGTTTACGGCACGTTTTCCAGGCAATAATCTCGCTGGCGGTTAGGATTTGTTGTTTCATTTTTCCTCCCCTATTACTATTCCCACGCCGTCCTCCATGAAGACGGCCACACCTTCTTTCTCAGCGTCCTCAAGGGTATCAAGCACGCGCTCAAACCCAACAAATACACCCTTCCCTTTAGCCATCCGGTCCAGCTCCTTCCGGTGACCTTTGTCATAGAGTGATCCTTTGTTGACTAGCAGGAGGGGAACGTCGGGGTCCTGAGCGATAGCGATAGCGATGTCAAGGTTCATCAACTCAACCTGACTAGCCTGTTCTAGCGGTTTCTTGTTCAAGTAAATATGTTCGGAGTCAAAGGACAATCCCTTGACGGGGAACTTCGCACTCGCGAGATCATCCGCCTTCTTCTTATCGATCTCCTTTAAGCGGGCTGTAAGGGCAAGGCCGTTAGCTGCAGCTTGAGCATGCTCGGCTTTAATCTTAGCATGGGCAGCATTAGCTCGTACCTTTTCGTTGATGCTATCAGCATCTGAGATCTGACACTGAATCTTTCCAAGGTCAAAGTCAATCAGGTTGTCGACTTTCCTCTCTAGCGGCTTGGCTAGTGCGATATCTGCATCGCGCTCCTTTGCCTTTTGTAGAGCTTGTTCCTTGAGTATTTCGATCTGCTGGAGAATACCATTGCGCTGCTCTTCTAGCTTTATAACTTGATCGTAGATCGCTTGTAGCGCTTTTCTCTGTACATCGTAGCCCTTGTTTATCTCCGTCTGGTGGTTCAGCTCAGTCATTAGATCTGAAACCGACACTAACTCGTCCGGTGCATCCGTATACGTAGACATGCCTTCGAGACGGGCATGGAGCGCCTTGGTCGCGTTATTGACCGCTGTTCGCTCTGCGTATACCGCTTCACGCTCAGCGTCTAGTTCGGTGAAGTCGAGACCCGTAACCTTTCGCATAACCGCGATACGCTCGGCTATTGGCATTTCCATGAGTGACTTCAGGGCCACGCTGTGTCCGTGAAGGACCTTATCAAGCAACTCTTGGGGTCTCCCTAGCGCCACTCCAGCAGCTAGGCCGTCAGCATTCTC
>Ga0315547_1003486_pt1 | contig 10211 bp, 9 predicted proteins | sample SalMarSW160240MG_2_FD_202542 | JGI IMG/M metagenome (GOLD analysis project Ga0315547, IMG submission 202542) | Salt marsh sediment microbial communities from the Plum Island Ecosystem LTER, Massachusetts, United States - Salt Marsh Sediment SW1601-240 ... | reverse complement strand
CGCCTCAGGCGGGACACTCTAAACCAGCTGAGCTAACCGCCCGGAATTAATCCTCCAAAGAACTATTATGTGACCTTCCCGCCTCAGGCGGGACACTCTAAACCAGCTGAACTAACCGCCCGAAAAAAAACAGTTGAAAGTCCCAAGTAAAAACGGCAGACTCTCAAACTATATTTGGTCAGCTTGAAAGATCATGCCCCTCTGTGGGCTTCGGGAGACTTCTCCTTTCTCCCGTTGATAATTATGGCAATGGGGATGATCACGCAGTAGCCCAACACTAAAAGTATGGGCGCTAAGGTGATAGAGCCATACCCCAGAGTGATGTAACCCAACACAATGACAAACAACCCTACGGCAAACAGAATATAGTTCTTGCTGGTGAAGGGCAAGATCGATTTTTCTTTGGCTTTATAAGCTTTTGCCGTCGGTTTAATCTGTGGTTTTACCTTACGTTTGTCCTTTCCTGCCATTTTTTCCTTCCTTTGACGAATGTTAATTTAATAAACAATCGGAATAAGTCAAGCGAAAACACTAACTGAGTTTACTATATTCCCCCTTCCACCACGTCCCGCCTGAGGCGGGACGGCTACCATCTCTGCTCTTCAGAATTATAGGTCGAATATGCCTGCCGGCCATGGGTCAAAGATCTATTCGACTTCAACACTTCTTACCTCACCCCCTGTCCCCCTCTCCATTTTATGGAGAGGGGTTCACCCTGAAGGGATTCACCCTGAAGGGGAGATAGGGGGAGAGGTAGCTCAATAGGCATTTTTGGATGAGAACCAATCCTTCAGGGTCAAAAGAAGTATCTTAATATCAAAAGCCAAAGACCAGTTCTCCACATAGAAGAGATCGAACTTTGTCCTCTCCTCTATGGACGTGTTTCCCCTCAAGCCATTCACTTGCGCCCAGCCGGTGATCCCGGATTTGACCTTGTGGCGCAGAAAATAGCGAGGTATCCCCTCTTTAAATTTATCGACAAAAAACTTTCTTTCTGGACGTGGTCCTACCAAACTCATATCCCCCTTCAATACGTTGAAAAGTTGAGGAAATTCATCTAAATTATTTCTTCTCAGGAATGCCCCCACTTTTGTCCTGCGGGGATCATCCTCTTTGGCAAAAGTTGGTCCGGTCTTCTCCTCTGCATTTTCTATCATGGATCTGAATTTATACTGGATAAATCTTTTTCCATCCCTACCCAACCTCTCCTGTTTGTAAAACACCTGACCTTTGGAATCAAGCTTTATCAAAATTACCAATATGAAAAAAACAGGGGAAAGAAGCAAAAGTCCGGTTGCAGAAAGGGCTACATCCAGAGACCTTTTCAGCATCCTGTTCCACCCCTCTAAAGGTGTGCGACCCAGAGAAATCAAAGGTATACTATCCAGAGATACTATCCTTGCTCTTGCCGCCATGATCTCAAACATGTCCGGCACTATCTGAAATTCCACCTTCAAATCCTCACAGCTTAAGACGATCTCCATGATCCGCTGATGATAGGATAAAGGCAAAGCCAAAATCACCAGTTCTATATTTTTCTCTTTTATTATCCGGGAAAGATCGTCTATGGTTCCCAAAACCGGTATGTCGGCACAATCAGCAGGATTGGTCTGTTCCTCAAGCTTGTCCCCGCCTTCAACCAGACCGATAAGCTGACAACCCAGTTGAGGATTTTCCTTCCACCTGTTGTAAAGTGAGAGCCCCATCTCTCCGGTTCCCACTATTATCGCCTTTTTCACCCCGTAGCCGCGCTTTATGAAACCTCTTTCCAGCTTAGCCATAATTCTTCTTTCCCCATAAAGCAAGATTATGCCTAAAATCCAGGACGCTACTAAAGTTGCACGGGAATAAGAGGTGCCTCGATAAAAAAAGGTGAACGCCATCACAATCAGAAATCCCAGGGTGGCGCCTTTGGCTAAAACATAGAGCTCATCGAAAGCGGTCTTGGGTCTGGTGCTTTTGTAGAGTCCATAGGCGTTGAATACCACCACCCACACCACCACCACAAAGATCGACCCGTAAAGGTAAAAAGATAGGGGAGGAATCCCTTTAGTGACCGGCACGATTTTAGTCAAAGGCGAATAGAATCTCACCCAGTAGGCTAAAAGGAAAGAGGAGAAGATGATTATCACATCCGCCAAAAAAAGAAAAAACGGGAATATGTGCTTGAAGTTCTCTTTTTTCATCTCAAGCTCTTGTTATGCTCTTCTAACTTTGTCTTTATGAATTCTTTTATCTTCTCTTTGAACACCTTCTTGTCAAACCTGAGCGCGTTCTCTCTTATCCTTTCTGGATCAAACCTGGTGGATTCGAAACGTTGCACTGCTTTAATTAAAGCTTCTTTGGTCTGAGGATAAAAGAATACTCCAGTATGAGAAGAATCGATCTGTTGATCAGGATAGGCTCCTTTGACCGATTCGGTTACTCCTCCTTTTCCAAATGCTAAAACCGGCTTGCCGCAGGCTTGAGCTTCCACCGGCACGATGCCGAAATCCTCCTCTCCCGGAAAGATCAAAGCCTTACATTTCGCATAATGTTTTTTCAACTCAGAATGAGTTTGCCAGTCCAGAAATTTAACATCTTTCTTTCCAATTTTCATCAACTTTTTTTTCTCCGAGCCTTCGCCAATAACCACAAGAGGAAGATTCAGCTCATTGAAAGCTAAAACAGCTAAATCGATCCTCTTATAGGGGACCAAAGCGGAGATCACAAGATAATACTCCCCTTCTTTCCTACTTAAGTCAAAATGCTCTGTATCCACCGGAGGATAGATTACGTCTGCATCCCGGCGATAGTGCTTTTTGATTCGTCTTCTTACGTTCTCTGAAATTGCCACAAACCGGTCTACCCGGTCAGCAGATTTCTCATCCCAGGTTCTCAGATAATTCATAAAAAAGGGAATGCTCCACCGAATGAGTGGGCTTACGCTATTATGGGAAAAGTAGGTGTAATACATCTCCCAGGCATATCTCATGGGAGTAAAGCAATAACAAATATGGCATGTCTCCGGAGAGGTGATCACACCCTTGGCAACACAATGACTGGAGGAGATGACCAGATCAAATCCTGTAAGATCAAACTGCTCGATGGCTGTGGGAAAAAGGGGAAGATATTTTTGATAGTGACTTGAAGCAAACGGCAGATTCTGAATGAACGATGTTTTTATCTTCATCCGGGAGATGGTCTCCGAGACCGATCCCTTTTTATGTAATAGGGTGTAGATGGTTGCTTCCGGGAAAAGCTCACACAGAACCTCCAGACACTTCTCTCCTCCTCTCATCCCGGTCAACCAATCATGAACTAAAGCTACCTTTCCTGTGGATTGTGCGGACATATTTTTCAAAGACCTCATCAATCTTTTGTTACAACTCAATTGTTATCGGAGTAAAAGACCCTGGTGTGCTTTTCACTTCCTCATCAGCCATTTGGCTTTCTCCTTAAAAAAGGTTTTAAGTTCGTCCAGGGACACTGGTTTCAGCATCTTGGGAAGGATGCTGAAATTTTCAATCTTTGCCAAAGAGATGGCCAGCCAGTAATTATCCAATCCACCGTGCTTCTTCTTTGCCTCCTGGATCAGTTTTTCAAAAGGAAGAATTTCTCTATCAATGAAGTGAATATCCACAAAATCTTTGGGATCACTTCTATCGTAGAGGGCGGAGAGTTTATTACAGGAGATATCCAGGACATTATCTACATATATTCCATATTCCTCCTTAAAAACCTTCTTCTTCAATCTGTATGGCGCATCCATTGCAAAATCACACCTGAGAATCTCATCCCCTCTTTTTATAAAGAACTCAAGATAGCTTCTAAAACTACGCCTCACTTCCAATTGCCCTTTCAGTTTGGCGGCAATATCCTGTATAAGAGGCAATACCCTGGGCACCTGTCCTTCCTCCTCTGTGAAGAAATCCATATCCTCCGAAATTCGGTGCTCAAGATAAAAGGCTGAAAGGGCTGTGCCTTCGGTCAAAAAGAATGTGTCCTTCAAAACCGTCTCAGCGAAAAACTGGATGAAATCCTCCTGGAGGGAAGTTAGAATTTTCATTACTCCTCCCTTTCCTGATGCTTCGAGGTCTGGATTCCGCTTTCGGGACTTCGATCCGCAGGATCCAAATTGGGAAGATACCACTCCCAAAATTTTCTCACTTTGCTGGCAAGATGTAATTTCTTCAGATACTTCTTTATAATCTCCACCGGAATTTCTGTGACGTCCTGAAAGGAGCCGTTATTGAGGACACGAGAAAGATAGAAGATAAATACGTCCTCGTTCTCCAGATCTTTTTGGGCGATCTGATAGTCCCAGAAGAGTGCTCTATTGAACTTGACCTTATGTTCCATGCGCGCCTCCATTTTTAAAAACCATGATATTGAAGCCCCCTGCTCAGGGAGATGGTTTCCGCGACTACCCCTTGTTTATGTAACAAAGTGTATACAGTTGCCTTCGGAAAAGACTCACAAGAATCTCCAGACACTTGCGGAGCTCGTCCCGCAAAGTGCGGGACGCACATTCATACGAATCTCCCCCTCTCATCCCGGTCAACCAATCATGAACCAAAGCTACTTTCATACTTCTAGAGACCTCATTATCTTTCTTGTAGGGGCAATTCATGAATTGCCCCTACAGCTTTACCTCCCACATCGCTCATAAACTTCTTTCCAGTATAAATCATGGTCTAAATTGAAGTTCTCTGATTCTGGATTTTCCCTATCCAACTCCCATTTTAAAGGATTATTCTGGATATACTCCCTTATATGTTTTAATTCTTTCTCATTGCGAATTACGTGTTCATAATAATTGCGTTGCCAGAAGGGTTTGCCAGATCGGTTTAGTATTTGGTTGATCTTCTTAGCAGTGTTCATTTTGAAATACCCTACCACTTTTGGTAACAACATCTTTTGCCTATACTGTAGGGGCGATTCATGAATCGCCCCTGCAATGAATATTATCCCATGAATATGGTTTGGCATAATGACGAATTCGTCCAGTTCTATCTCTGGGAATCTTATCTCTAACCCATTCCATTGGGCTTGGACGACATTTCGAAGATTTGGAAATTTTTCAAAATAAAATTGTCTGCCTTTTGTGCATATGGTTACAAAATATGCTCCACTCCGAGAATAATCGTAATCTTTTAACCGCAGGGATTTCCGATAGTGCTGATTTTGTTTCGTTTTGTGCATTTTGCTATGACTGCCTCAAACCTTATCTCATCACCTCACACAGAATCTCCAGACACTTGCGAAGCTCGTCCCGCAAAGTGCGGGACGCACATTCATACGAATCTCCCCCTCTCATCCCGGTCAACCAATCATGAACCAAAGCTATCTTCACTTGCCTCACCTCTTACCACCGAACCAAAAACACCTGCCCTTTTTACGCCGTATCTTTGAAGTACGGGTAGGATTTTGTTCTTAATTTCCTCAACATTCATCTTTGTTCCCCTTACTTATTAAATCCTTTGAATAATATGATATAAATATCCCTTTCGCTATTTTAACCGTACCCCATTTGCTTCATTTGTTTTTTCTTCTCTTTTTAGTCTTATGTTATCCTGTTTTTTTCCAAAAATCAAGCATTTTTTGTTTCATCCATAAGTATACCAGATAGATGCAAGGGCGGAAGTGGGTTTTTTGTAGTTGCCCAATTCATTGGGCGTCTATTTGGCTCGATCCTTCGACCCCTCGGTTTTACTCGGGGTGGTGAGCCTGTCGAACCACGAACTCAGGATGATGCCATAAATCGAGCAACTATGTAAAATCAACATAATCTTTATCCGTAGCGTCGCAACTCCATGTGCGGCGCACTTCGTCTCCATTCCTATCTTGCTTTCCTGCCATTCTGACCCCGCCTTTGGCGGGGGAAGAATCTCGAAAGACCCTTCGCTTCCCAGACGGGAGGGCAGACGCCCCCGTCGGGGCGTCCGCTCGCTCAAGGTGACAGAAAGGTTCGGGCGGACACAGAGGTCCGCTCCTACGCGTCTACTCAGTGGTGAAATTAGAGGGATGAGTTCGGATTGAGAAATATCTTGTTGGGGCAATTCATGTGGAACATCCCGCCAGAGGCGGGGAATTGCCCCTACGGGTTTTGATTCCGATAATTGAGGGCAACAATAGCACGGTGGTGATAAAGCAAGCAAAAACGCCCAGCACCAGAAGAGAACCCAAACTGACGAAACCACGGTATTCTGCCAGGGTAAGTGAGCCAAATCCTACCATGGTAGTCAGGGAAGTAATCATTATGGCTTTTCCGGTGCTTTTTAGTACAATGGGCGTTTTTGTGAGTCCTTCCACCCGGTAACGGTGCAAAAGGTGAACTCCGTCATCTATGCCAATACCCACAATCATGGGAATGCCCATCACGTTCACCAAAGTAAACATCATGCCGAACGTTTTCATCAAGCCCACCATCCAGATACCGCCAGCAAGTAAGGGGATCATTGCCAAAAGGGCAGTGCTCAGACTGCGGAAATCAATCCACAAAAACAAAAGCACGATCAGAATGGTGAGAATGGTTGCCTTAACCCCATCCTTTTTGATGTAGTCAATCAGTCGCAGAAACATGGGTGGGGTGCCGGAAATCTTGGGACTGATACGCTTCAACTGGGCAGTGAATATGCGCAGGAATTCAAAATTCCACACCTGCTCTTTAGGATAAATGGTCACCAAAAACTTATCCCCATCCTTATTGACATATCGCTTCTTGATTGTTTCCGGCAGCATTTTCAGGTTAATGGATTCTGGATTTGCCATCAGATAAGCTTTTTCTCTGAGCCTTGGTCCATACTGCCTTTGGAAGAGGTTCAGTTGAATGGCAGTAAACTCGGGATTACCTTTGAGTTTTTCCACCAGTTGCAAAATAGAGCTTTCCGAATCGGAGTCTTCAGGATCACCGATGATCTGTTGGCATTTCTCATCCACCCTATCCTGTCCACCGGTAAAAGCCAACTGCCCCAGCTCGTAAATATTCATATCCAGTCGTTCCAACTGTTCTGTAAGTTCCGTAAAGTTCTTTCTTGATATAAGCATTGTTCGGGTATTCGTGTTAAGATTATGACGAATCCTTGTTAGATATGGTCGCCGGTTCTGCTGCTCTGAATCAGACGGCACAAATTCGGAGATACTCTCCACCATGCTGACAGAAGGCACCTCCTTTGCTTTTTCGGTAATTTCTCTTGCCTCTTCTATTGAGGTGGTGGTGACCATGGCAAAATCAGGACTTAAATCAAAAGCCTGGATCATGGTGTCTTGAAGGGCAACCGAAGGAATCCCTTTTGGCTCCATGTTGAGATAATTGTAATCAAACTTCGCATACAGCGCCTGGTAAACGAAGAATCCTGTCAACAAAAGACCGATAACAAGAAACAGGACCGGCTTACGGCTCACCCTTTCTCCAAATTTCTCCAGCACTTTGAATTCGACACTTACCGGACGAGGCGGCTTGCGGCGAATCCTGCCAAGGATCTTCTCTCGCAATACCAAAAGCGCCGGCAATCCGGCTAAGGTGGTAATCATGGCACTGATTATGCCAATCCCCAGAATCAATCCCATCTCCTTAATGCCACGGGAATCGGAGATCATCAGGCTGAAAAATGCTGCGGAGGTGGTAATGCCACCGGTTATAATACCAGAACCTGAGCGACGCAAGGTTTGTTGCATGGCAAAAGAGGTATCTTCTTCCATTGCTCGGCGCTCGTTATAAACGGAAATGATGTGAATAGAATAGTCAATGCCCAGTCCAATTAGAATCACAGCAAACATGGCGGTCATGATATTAAGGCTGTCTAAGAAAATTGCGCCGATGCCGGCGGCAATGATGATGGCTAAAATAAGATTCAATCCGGCAAGCAGGGGAGCTGTCCACATGCGAAACGACAGGATGAAAAGTAACAACACTAAAACCAACGCCACCACAGAGGTGGTTTTCATGTCTTTTGTGGAATACACCATCTCATCCCGACCCAGGGGGATAGTGCCGGTAAGCCCTGCCCGAACTTCAGGGAACTTGAGTAATGTCTGGTCTAAGATTGCCTGGATTGAATCCGTAGAGGCTACCGATTTGTCGATATCCAAAATAGAGAAGGTGGGTTCAACTATGATCAGCAAGACGTTTTTATCATGGGAAATAAAATAAGGATCACCCATCAAGAACCGATCCACCGCAGAATCCGCCAGCGCTGTGCTGGAAGCGTTCGACTGGCTGACATACCTGTCCATGGTCTTCAGCCAGAACTGTAGCCCGTCCAAGTAGCGGACAGCATTGTCTTCCTTTTCCTTGGTGGAAAGCGCTTCCTCATCAGCGATATAGGTCTCTTCGAAATTATCGTTGATATGGGTCAACAGTGGAATAAGATTTAAATCGGCGAACACCTCCACAGTCTTCTTCAAATCCTTTGCCTTGACCAGCATAAAACCGTGCTGTCGCATAAAATCTTCATCTATCTTGTAGTCTATCCGCTCCACGTATTCCTTAAGACCCTCTATTTGTGGAACAATTTCTTCTGCAAATTCTTTGATCCGGTGCTCCGGTCCTTGCACCACGATTATGGAATTGGAGGCATTGGTGTATTCCTCGATGATTCTGTCAAACTCCTGCACCATGGGGTCTTCAAGTGGAAGCAAATCCGACCAGCGGGTGGTCATCTTTAGTCTGCTTGCTGAGATGGAAGCCAGAACAGCTAGAATGAGGATTCCCGCTATCACCCATCCTGGTTTTACCGCCGCAAATCTTCCCCATGCTATCAGAAGTTTATCTCTCATTTTTGATTCTCTCTATTTTATGGTAGAAAAAATTTCTCAGACTTTCAATTCGTTGATATTCTTGCGTCGTCGGAAAAACGATTCGAGGTCAGGAGTGCATGTTAAGGGACAAAAATCAAAAATAGACCCGACTGCGTAAAAGCAGGCTGTGGCCCTGGTTAGCTCCGTAAGCTTTGCTCTCCTTGCCAACGTTGACGTTGCCGATCAAGGTGAGCTCTACATTTTCATAAAGACTGTAAAGTGCGGTAGGCACAAAAGCAATGCTACCATCCGAAAGACTGACCAGCGCTGATCCGCCAATTTTCAGAAGATCCGTTGCAGGATATTGCACCAAGCAGTAAGCCTGATCCCTACTAAGGGCTTTTTGCTCTTGGTAGAAGTAACGCAGCCAGTCATTTAGATCGTACTGCCTGAAGTCGGATTTGGCAAGGGAATGATGATAAAACTCCAGCATCAGGTAAAGCTCTGAATCAAACGTATAGTCTGAGCCTACCACCAGTTCCCAGAAATCTTTTTCTTCTTTCACAAAATTATAAGCTCCCTCTGCCCATACACCCAATCCCAAAAGCTCTCCGGCAAAATCACCCCCTACCATACGGCGGCGCTTTTGGGCAGCGATGAAGGTATAATAGTCGGTGATAGTCCACTGAGTCTCGGTTCCCATCACGGAAAAATCAAAATGTCCCCAGCGTCCCCTCAAACTCAAAAGTTTACCCGACTCTTCCCAGCTTGATTCCGGCGAATACAATGCTAAAAGACTGAAGGCACAACTTAGTTGGCAATCTATCCGCAGTGCATTGTGTCCGGGCTGTTCATAGGTGGGGTCCATAAGATCCTTGAAATTAAACACATCGGTAGGATTGAAGGCATAACCCGTGCCGAGTGAAATCTGCTGTTTTCCCACCATCAAGTCAAACGAGGAAAAAGACAAACGCAGATAAGCATTGTCCAAAAAATTGCGATCTTCGTAAGTGAACTGGTAAGCGTCTCGCATTTCCGGAGGAACCGAAGAGGTTAAGTTCTGGGGAATATAATCCAGGAAATTCCAGTCACGTTTTCCGTGGTAGACTATCCAGTCAAAATTCGCCCCGAATTCTATTGTTTCGCTGGGTGTGCTTTTCAAATCCACCCGAAGCTTGTTGGATTGTAGTTGATAGTAACTTTTGTCCAGATAGATAACAGTATATTGCGGCTCAAAATATCCAAAGATGTCCACCTCCTGGGCACTCAACGGGGGAATTAACAACAGAGAAAGAAGAGTTGCACAAAGAAACTTTCTCATTTCTTCATCCCTCTTTGGGTGAAAAGATCATCCCCTAAATTCACCTTATAGGTTACCTCAAGGAATTCCATGTCAGTCTGGGTCCTGTCCAGTTTGTTGAACATCACCATCTGCATAGGGGTGGGGATTTCGTCAATCACTTTAATATCGCCACATACCAGCCGTTTTT
>Ga0315547_1003484_pt1 | contig 10214 bp, 8 predicted proteins | sample SalMarSW160240MG_2_FD_202542 | JGI IMG/M metagenome (GOLD analysis project Ga0315547, IMG submission 202542) | Salt marsh sediment microbial communities from the Plum Island Ecosystem LTER, Massachusetts, United States - Salt Marsh Sediment SW1601-240 ... | reverse complement strand
CACACTGTGCAGGTCGGATCGACCAACCAGCCGCCGGTCGCCGTGTTCAACTTCTCCCCGGCCAACCCGCTGGTTGGAAGTTGGGTCCAGTTCAATGGCTCCGCTTCCTCCGATCCGGATGGAACGATCACAAGCTACGCCTGGAACTTCGGGGATGGTGGCACCGGCTCGGGTGTGACCCGCTACCATCAGTTCACCGCCCCAGGAACGTACACGGTCACCCTTACCGTCACCGACGATGACGGCGCGACCGATACCGAGATCCACACCGTACAGGTCGGATCGATCAACCAGCCGCCGGTCGCTGCGTTCACCTACGCCCCCCTCTCTCCAGGAATCGGGGATACGATCGTGCTGAACGCGACCTCCTCTTACGACCCAGACGGGGTAATCGTCTCCTACTCGTGGGATCTCGACGCAGATGGGATCACCGATACAACCGGGCAGATCGTGTCGTTCAGTTACTACAACGTCGGCCCGCACACTGTCCGCCTCACCGTCGTGGACAACGACGGCCTCTCCGGAACGACTGTACAAATGATTAACGTCGCCGGAGGAGGGGTCCCTGGCGAGCCCCCGATGGGCGGAACTCCCGGGATCTTCGTGTGGGGAACGGATACCTGGCACGTCACCGTCAACGCAGGAGCTTACTGGACGAGTGCGCACAGCTATCGCCTCGAGTTCCGCACAGACAAGTCGTTCTCCGGGGTCAACCAAGCAACAAGCGGTGGGGTCGTCCCCTTGGGAGTAATCCCCACCCCGACCGACGGCGGTAAGACCCTCGTCTTCGAGGGGAGCTTGCAGAACGGGAGCGTAGACTACACGTTCACCGCGCCGGAGTCGGGGAGCATCTGGATGAGCCTCAAGCTCGATATCGATGGGAACGGAACCCTGGACGAATCACCGAGCTTCGTCTACCTGCGCACGTTCATGGTCCATCCACCGCAGGTTCCATTCGTCGTTGGGTTGCAGAAAGGGGATAGCGGACCGCTCGTCCCGAGCATCAACTTCCGCATCGGTACGGCACTCACCTACACCACAAGCGTGCGGTTCATCATGTGGTCGACCGATATCGCCACACTAGAAGGCTATTAAAGCTAAAGCAGTCCTTTTCTCATGCGGGGTCGCTTCGCGCGGCCCCGCTCTTTTTCTTCTACGAGCGTTCGAGTTGCCCTTATGATTCGTAACAGGGTATGATAGCCCTGAGATGGACCATCACTTCCTAACAATAGGTTGGCGAGCAGATCGCCCTGACGTGAAAGAAGGAGATTTCTTCGAGGGGCCGGCTTTCTCCTCGGTCGACGCGCTATTTATCGATCCGTGTTCGCTGAGCGAGCGATGGACCTACGAGGTTCCTCAAGAGAAGGATGGAACCCGTCGCACCTACATCGAGAGCGACCATGGGTTCGGACAGACCATCTCTAAGTCGATGGCCAAGCGGCGCAACGAGGCAGCAGACCTTCTCTACAAGCGTGGCGGTCTGATCGTCTGCCGTTTGTACCCCCGTGGAGAACCGATCGAGGTGATGGCACAGGGGAGACTCAACGAGCGAATCGACCGCTACAGCTGGCTCCCCACGACCACGCTCGTCGACCGTCAACACCAGTTGACCTTCCCCTCGAACTCACGCTTCCTCCCCCGTCGCGGAGAGGACGTCGTCTTCGCCGAGACCGGCGATCCGTTCGAGGAGTACCTGCGTGAATTCGAGGGGAAGATAGTTTACCACGCCGTCTATCAGGACCTCCTCTCCACCCCGATCGATCGCTTCGCGCAGATCCTCGCCCGTAATAGAGTTGGGGACATCATCGCGCTTTCGATCCCATTCGACGAGGGGCGACTCATCCTCCTCCCACCGATCGAGGGGGCCTCGCCAACTCGGGAGGCGGCCGCCTTGACCCACGCGATCTCCCGCTCCACCACCCGACCCGCCTTCTTCTCCCCTCCGGACTGGCTTCCCGCCTACCCGATTCCCGGAGAGGATGACCTGACCGACGAGCTAGCAAGCCTGATCGAGCGACGCGATAAGCTCATCCAAAAAGTGGAAGAGGTCTCCGCCAAGGTGGAGGAGGTAACGCGCTATAAGAGAATCCTCTACACAAAGGGCCGATTCACCCTCCTCCCCGCGGTTGCCGATTCCTTCCGCGTACTCGGGTTCACGGTCGAGGATGCATACGGGGAACTCCTCCTCCGGAGCGACGAGGGAGACGCCCTCGCCACGATCGCCGCAACCGAAAAAGCAAAGGTCGATCTCTTTCCCTACCGCCGTCTCCTCGACCGAGTCGATCGTACACGTACGAGCGGGGAGGGCCCGAACAAGGGGATCCTCGTCGTCAGCGGCTCGTGTGAACTCGATCCTAAGCGGCGCCCAACGCAGTTCACCCCCGCGGTCCTACGCGGATGCACCTCGCAGGGATTCTGCCTTCTCACCACGTACAAGCTGTACAAATTGGTGATCAGTGCTCTACAACAAAAGGAGAAGAAGGCGCTTGCCGATCTGCGGCGGAGCCTCCTCGAGTGCAGTGGGGAGTTCCGCGGCGCCGCTCGGACATGACCCTCCTCGCAGGGATCACTCTTCTCCTTATTCCAACAACCGCCGTGGTCACTCATCTCTTCGCGAACGAGATGCACAATGCCTCACTCGGTCAACGGATCCGCGACTACGGCCCGCGTCTCCACGAGAAGAAGGGTGGAACTCCGACGATGGGCGGGGTGGTGATCCTCCTTATGTGGGGGCTCTCCTTCCTCCTCCTGAGTCAGTTCCGCCACCCCTCCTGGAAAGAGATCTTCGTCTTCTTGTGCGGCCTTGCATTCGGAACGATCGGATTCATAGACGATCTTCTTTCCCTCCTGCGCAAGCGCTCGTTAGGCCTCTCGCCATGGCAGAAGATCCTTCTCGCCACGGGCCTCTCCCTAGTTCTCTTCTTCGCGTTTCCTCAACTGAGGGAAGTCCCCATCCAGATTCCCTTCTCCTCCCTCACCCTCTCCCTTCCGGTGCCCCTCTCACTGCTCCTTCTCTGGGGGGTCTTCCTCGCGACGACGAACAGCATGAATCTGACCGATGGGCTCGATGGACTGGCGACCGGCGTCTCAATCTTGATCCTTATCGCCTACCTCACGATCGCTCCCGCTCTCTCTGGGTTCACCCTTCCCCTCGTGGGGATCCTGATCGGCTTCCTGTGGATGAACACCCACCCCGCCCAGATCTTCCTCGGAGACGTCGGGTCGTTTGCCCTGGGAGGAATCGTCGCGGGGCTTGCCCTCACGAGCGGAACTGCTCTCATCCTCCCGCTCATTGGCGGACTCCTCGTTCTCGAATCGAGCTCGGTGATCCTCCAGGTCGGCTACTATCGCCTCACTGGGAAGAGGATCTTCAAGATCAGCCCCTTCCACCACCACTTCGAGCACGCAGAGGGGATCGACTACACCTACCTCCTTCCCTCGGTAGAATGGCCGGAACCAAAGATTGTTATGCGGTTGTGGATCGTGCAGGCGGTCTTTATCGGACTTGGCATTCTCGCTGTTTACCGCTAAGAGAAACCCGGGAATGGATTGAGTGAATGAGCGAGAGACCGAGTATCTAAGTGAGGTATTGAGTAAATCACTCAATCTCCAGATCGCTCAACGGGGTAAGACGCTCTGCCGGAGGTGGGACTTGAACCCACACGAGGTATAATCCCCACAGGATCCTGAATCCTGCGCGTCTGCCAATTCCGCCACTCCGGCGTATGTCGGTAAGAAGTTTAAGAAGCAGCGCAGTGACTGTCAAGGAACAGGCTCATTTAACCGGAGAGGATAGGACGACGCTCATCTCACTGAGTAGAAGCACGAGAATACCCACAGCTATATTCAAGGATCCGGATCTCTCGATTCCGCAACGCACTCGGATCATTCTGTTCCAGGCGAGAGCTATTATTATTCTTGACATTCCTCACCCCAAAAGACTATACTTGATCTTGCCTATCCACTAGGTTGGAGAAAGAGAGGGCACCTTTCCGTAAGGATGGGTGCCGCGGAGCAAAAGGTTACCGAGTGTGCGTGACCAGAAGCTTAAGGGGTTTGAGTTCCTCCTTCATGGTTGCGCTATCGGTCAAGGAGGAAAACAGTGAAGAAAATCTGGCTTGTCGGTTTGGTATTTGTGTTTGTCCTCTCAACACTTGCCCTTGGGCAAGAGATACACAACCCCGATACAATCGTCCGCATCGAATACGGTACCGTCAATACGCTCGACCCAGCTTATTCGTACGATACGGCGAGCGGTGCGGTAATGTTCAACGTCATGGAAAATCTGGTTATGTGGCCAATGGGCACTGTCGACGGCGATGAAACCGACCTTAGTTACTCGCTTGCTACGGGGGATCTGCTCCCAATGCTGGCAACGGTGGTCCCTACGGTCGATAACGGCTTGATCGTTAACTACCCAGATGGCTCGGTTACCTATCAGTTCCCCATTCGCACAGGTGTGGAATTCCATGCTGGGGGCACGCTCACTCCCGAGGATGTCGAGTACACCTTCGAGCGGGCGATTCTACAAGACCGCGATGGTGGTCCGATATGGATGTACATCGAACCCCTTTCTGGGCAGGAATACTGGCGACTCTACCAAGTCGTGGAGGCCGTGCTTGGCATCGATACCAATAAGGGTGAAACGATCAAAGATCTGACCCCAGAGCAACAGGCACAGGTCTACGCAGCGATCGCTTCGTGGGTGGAGATTACTCCCACGGGGGATGTCGTGTTTACCCTAGATGCATCCTACCCGCCGTTTCTTACTATCCTCGCGCATGCTGCTGGCTGGGGAGCGATTTTGGATAAGGAATGGGTCATCGAGCAGGGCGGCTGGGACGGTGAAGCCGACACCTGGGCTGCGTGGTACAATCCTGGTGGCGGTCAGGCCGCTGAAGAGTCGGAGCTGTATGACGTTATGAACGGTACCGGTCCGTACATGCTCGACCATTGGGATCCCGGTATCGAGATAGTCTACGAGCGGTTCGACGGTTACTGGCGTGAGCCGGCAGCGATCAAGACCGTGGTCGACAAGAAGATCCAGGAGTGGTCAGACCGTCTGTTGCTCTTCGGGCGGGGAGATGCCGACATCTGTTCTGTCGATCCGCAATACCTGCCACAGGTGATGGGACAGCCGGGGATCGTCACTACCCTGAACCTGCCTACATTAGGCCTGAATCCAGCAGGGTTCTTCACCTCCGATATAAATCTGGAGGGTAACGACTTGGTAGGCTCGGGGACGTTAGCTGAGGACGGTATCCCGTCTGAGTTTTTCAACGATGTTCACATGCGAAAGGCATTCGCCTACGCGTTTGAGTATCAGACCTACATCGACGACGTGCTCGGTGTGGCGGGTGGTTACCGGACACATGGTCCCGTTCCCAAGGCGTTTGGATGGGCGTATGATGATCGACCTGAGCTTTACTACACCTTCGATATAGAGAAAGCCACAGAAGAGATGAAACTGGCCCACGGCGGCGAAGTGTGGGATACCGGTTTCACCTTCACGCTACTCTACAACGAAGGGAACCAGGGTCGACGAGTCATCGCAGAGATTCTGGAGAAGAACATCGAGTCGATGAACCCCAAGTTCCACATCGATGTGCGAGGTGTCCCGTGGGCGTCCTATCTTGACCGCATGGTCACCGAGCAGATGCCGCTATTCGTCATCGGATGGCTAGCTGACTTCCCGGATCCGCACAACTTCGTGGTTCCGTTTGCTCACTCCACCGGGACCTTCTCCGGTTGGCAGGGCAGTACGCTCGTTGCGATGTTTGCGGAGAAGTACGATCCGTTAACCTCTGCCGCAATGGCAACCGCTGTTCAGGCGGAGCGTGCCGCCATCTACTATCAGATCGAACAGATGTCCTACGACGACTGCTATGATCTCTGGCTGCCGCAGGTGAACGGTTACCGTGTTATGCGCGACTGGGTGCAGGGCTATGCATTTAACCCGCTCTTCCCAGACGTGTACTACTACTCGGTGTACAAAGCTTACGAATAGGAACTGCTTATGATCGCTTTGGGGTAGGGTTCACCCCCTACCCCATTCATTTACAGAAAAGGATAAGGATAGATGCTCACGTATATCATTAGGCGGCTGTTGGTTCTCCCAATAGTAGTGCTCGGCTGTATCGTGTTGGTCTTTAGCGTGATGCAACTCTTAACCCCTTACCAGCGGCTTTCGGTCTACTGCAGCAACCCAGCAGAGTTGAAGAACGTTGACTTTGAGATCCTGATTGAACGTTACGGCCTGAACGATCCGATCTACAAGCAGTTCGCCGATTGGTTCATGGAGATACTCCGTGGCGAGCTAGGGTGGTCGGAATCGGCATCGCGTCCGGTGTCAGGAGCATTCAAGCGCTTCATGCCGGTATCAGCTGAGCTGGCTCTCTGGTCTGCCCTTCCGCTTGTACTGGGAGGAGTCTGGTTGGGCTCTCTCTCTGCAGTGAAGCACAACAAACCTCTCGATCACATCATGCGCATCTTTGCTATCACCGGGTGGTCTCTCCCGACCTTTGTGGCTGGTTTACTCGGACTCTTTCTCTTCTACGGAATCCTGGGCTGGTTCCCGCCAGGACAGCTTGGGCTGGAAGCATCCGCGATTGTGAGATCGAGCGTGTTCGCAAGCTACACCGGAATCATCACATTGGATGCGGTTTTGAATTGGAACTGGTTTGTGTTTGCCGATGCGTTGCGCCATCTTATCCTTCCGGTATTCGTGCTGTCGCTTGTCTCGTGGGCAATGCTGTTGAGGGTAACACGCGCCAGTATGCTAGAAACTCTGCGGCAGGACTATGTGACCACCGCACGCGCCAAGGGTTTGGAAGAGCGGGTAGTAATCAAGAAACATGCCCGGCGCAATGCCCTCATCCCAGTGGTGACAATCGCCGGTGTAACCGTGGCATTCTTGTTCAATGGGCTGGTAATTACCGAAACCATCTTCGATTTTCATGGACTGGGACGTTGGGCGGCGCGAGCCGCACAAACTTTCGATCTGCCCGCCCTCCTTGGTTACCTTCTGTTTAACGGAGTACTAATTGTGTTTGCTAATTTAATTGTAGATATCATGTATGCCTACATCGATCCACGAGTGAGGCTAGGATGACTACCTTCATCAAACTAATCAAGAATCCACTCGGGCTAATCGGTTTGACGCTTTTGATCTTCTTTATCGTGGTAGGAATACTGGCCCCTGTGTTGGCTCCACCAGCGTGGCAGAATGAACCTTATCGCATTCCTCGTGATGGGTATTCATCTACTCCAAAACCACCTAGTCCGGAACACCCGTTCGGAACAGCCGAAGGGCAGTACGATATTTACTACGGACTCATTTGGGGAACACGGACTGCCTGGACGGTATCCCTGGTTGTTGTAGTTCTTTCTGCCTTTATTGGCATAACGATTGGAACGATAGCGGCTTTCTATGGCGGCATACTGGATGAAATATTGATGCGCATTACGGATATTTTCTACGCTTTTCCCTTCCTGGTCGGTGCAATGGTGCTGACTACCATTCTTGGCCGAGGATTGGGGAACGTTATGATCGCCTTGATCGCACTCGGATGGATGGGGTATGCTCGTCTAATCCGGGCTGATATCCTACAGATTCGCGAAGTCGAGTATGTGCAGGCGGCACGCGCCATCGGTGCAAGCTCCCTTCGCCTGATGCTGCGGCATATGTTGCCTAATGCAATTTGGCCGGTGGTTGTACAAGGAACAATGAGCATGGGCTCAATCGTAATCACCGCTGCCGCTCTCAGCTTCCTCGGCGTAGGCGCCCCGCTCGGCTATGCTGACTGGGGTCAGCTGATCAGTTATGCGCGCAACTGGATCCTCGGTTTACATGGAAATCCTCTCGCTTACTGGTACGTGATAATATACCCGAGTATCGCAATTACTTTATTTTGCCTCAGTTGGAACCTAGTTGGCGATGCTCTTCGTGACATCCTCGATCCTAGGCTTCGGGGAACACAATGATCTTATAATCGGACAGGAAGGAGGCTTGACTCTCCTACCCAATTTCCTGACTACCATGGTAGCGAGGTACCACGAAACCTCATGGCCGACATTTCCGTAGCTTGAGGGTTGATCTCCAGAACGGCGATCTGGCGCTTGAAACCGGCATCGGCCCCACCAACAAGGTAGAGCTTTTCTCCCACGGTAACAGCAACTCGGTCCGCCGCTGGCTCGGGCAAAAAACCAATAACCTCAGTAGTGATTCCCTGAGAGGTCAGCTCCATACGGACGATCTCATCCATGGGCTTTCCGTTCCAGCCCCCGAACAGAAAGAGATCTCCATCAAGAGCCGTGGCAGCCGCCCGTGCCCGTGGGGAGGGGAGATGGCCGATTTCTAGAATCTCACCACTCTTCGGGGCGAACACTACCACTTCATCCAGCAACCTTCCCTGACTGTCCTCGCCCCCGAGGGTGTAAACGCAATCACCCCGGGCCACGGCAACAAGGAACTCCCGTGGGGAAGGGAGATGTGCCACTATACGGGTCTCACCCGTTATGGGATTGATCTCCACGATCTCGTCCAAGCATCTTTCTCCATCCCACCCACCGATGTAGTAGAGCTTTCCGGAAACCGCTGCCGCACCCCCGTATGTTCTTGGGGATGGCAATCTCCCAATGAGACGGACGTCCTTGGTTCGGGGGTCGATCTCCAGCACCTCGTCGCGGTACTGATTCCTGTCACTGCCAGCGAGGGCGTAAATACGGCCGTCCAAAGCTACGGCGCTGACCGCAGTAGCGAGGGGAGGGAAGATGGGTTACTACGTCTAAGGTTCGCCGAGGGAGGTCAATCTCCAGGACTTCATCAAGGCGTTCACCGTCACCGTACTTGTTCTGCCCACCAAGCACGTAGATCTTGTTCCCAATTGTCGTAACGCCAACCCAGTTCCGCGCTGTCCAAGGCCGATTGATCACGTTGCGTGCGGAGTACAGTGCGGCCCCTGCAAAAAGGGCAAATAGAACCAGATAGAAGGATATCGTCCCCCATTGAGTTGATTTCAGCCTCTGGGTCACAGCATACGCTCCGTCTTTCGCAGACAGTCCATTCGTAGCGAGCATTGTGCGCCTACCAAGATATATAAGAGAATACAGTTAGTTGGCCTTGGGTGCCAAACGGATGTGATTCATATTCTACTCTCTAATGCTTCGCTACACACCCTAATTGGTGCGAGGTCGATTGGCACGGAGTGTGTGCGAGGCGTGGTGGGCCATGTTGTCGTCAGCTTTGTGCCTCATCACTACGAGTAGCGGTTCATCGTTCTACCTGCAGATCAACATTAATACCGCTGGGAGAGCCTTCTCCAAGAGCTATCCGCACAACATGAGCCGCTACTCCGTATCGCCCTGCAGTTGGGGACGCGTGGGAGGATACCCGAGCTGCCAAAGAAGAAAGCGGACACTCCCCGGATTGATCCCGGTACTCTAACCAAGGCACTGCTCATAGGTAGATTCCAACAATCCTGGGCCCAGTTCCCAGTGCACTTCAATCGCACAGCTAATTACCCGATTCGACAGCTCATCGAATTCCATTCTTCGTGTCCTTCGTGCTCTTCGTGGCGAATTCTCTTCGACCTCCGGTCTTGCTTCGCAACCGGCATCAGTCTCGTGCGAACCGAGATTAAGAGTTACTACCCACCCGAAACGAGAAGAAACCAGGACTTTACTGCAGAGGATGTAAAAACAGGGTACGGAGGCCCAGTACATGCGGGACACGAAGAAGCTCTGAATCTCCGCGTCCCCGCGTCTTCCTCTCCCCCTCTCTACGGAGAAAACCTTTGTTCGGCCTCCGGCCTTGCTCCGCAACCCGTGCGGAAAGAGTTTGCACTGCAACCTCAATTCTACCGTTGGTAGACGGTCTCTCCATCGATCAGTACCCGTTCCACGTGGCACTCCTTAATATCGAACGGATGCGCGGAGAAGATGACGATATCCGCATCCTTCCCCTTCTCCAGGCTACCCACGCGATCCGCAACCCCGAGGATCTGTGCCGGGATGATGGTGATCGCTGCGAGTGCGTCGTCCTCATCCATCCCCTCACTTACCGCCAGGGCAGCGTTCAACGTCATGTAACTCACATTTCCCACCCGTAGACGCCGCTTTCCAGCATTTTCCTGATCCACGAAATCAGCCTCGCATAGGCGGTTGCCTGTAGTAGTTCACCGAGTGTGTCGTTGCTCCTTTCCCGTGTTCTTGTG
>Ga0315547_1003482_pt1 | contig 10218 bp, 8 predicted proteins | sample SalMarSW160240MG_2_FD_202542 | JGI IMG/M metagenome (GOLD analysis project Ga0315547, IMG submission 202542) | Salt marsh sediment microbial communities from the Plum Island Ecosystem LTER, Massachusetts, United States - Salt Marsh Sediment SW1601-240 ... | reverse complement strand
CCCCCTACAACCTTCAGTATCTCGGACACATCCACATTTTTATCATCACTTCTGCCAACTGCATAAATCTTCCCTTTCATTTTAGCCCAGCATATCACTATACTTACATCTTCGATCTGGGACAGTTTCCTGGTCAGCACAGAAAGCCCTTCAACAAAATCAGGCATGTCTGCCTGAGAAAGCAAGATTTCTGTTTCATTTACATTTACCTTTTTGCAGTTCATTATCAACCTCTCCAAAAGTCTGTGCTGGTCTTCGGTAAGTGAAAGATTTAAAAATTTTGATACCACAAATAAATTAGCCCCTTTCTTCATAAGGAAGGCGGCTGCTTCAAGATCACTGGAAGTAGTGCCCGGATAGGTAAATGAGCCTGTGTCCTCATATATCCCGAGAGTAAAAAGTGTAGCATCAAGCGGGGAAATACTGATCTTTTTCTCTTTTATAAGATTTACCAGAATAGTCGTAGCAGCTCCTACCTCTCTGGAATAATCACAGGTTGCTTTCAGATCTCTGGAAGTCTTCTGATGATGGTCATATACTATTACCTCAATACCCTTATTACCCAGTGCTGACTTTGCAGGGCCTAATCTTGATGCAAACTTTGTATCGATTACAATTGCTCTTTTTACCTTTGAAAAATCAATCCTCTTGGGGTCTAAAAGGGGCGGCATCTCATCTTCATAAAGAGTGATGAACTTTCTCACGTTTTGATTTATTGCAGTAGACAGTACAATTTGAGCCTGTGGATATATTTTCTTAGCTGCTACCATTCCAGCAAAAGAATCAAAATCAGAGCTCAAATGGGTTATAATTATTTCCATAAATAAATTGATCTATAAGCCTTTATCAGTCTATATACTTGTCGTAGGAGACTATCTTGGCAAGGGGTTTTCTTCCTCTGGCTCCGCCTTCTCTAGCCGGGTATCCTAACGGTGTTACTGCAACCACTCTTACATCCTCCGGAACATTAAGCAGATCCTTTACCAATTTTTCCTTAAATGCTCCGATCCAGCAGGTGCCCAATCCTTTTTCAGTAGCAGCAAGTATCAGATGTTCCAGAGCAATCGCTACATCTATAGGATAACTGTTCATATAACCACCCATCACTCCGTAAGCTTCGTCTTCTTTGGCACAGGCCACAATAAGTATAGGAGCTTCTGCCAGAAAAGTCTGGTTATTGCATGCTATGGACAGGTCACTTATTTTTTTCTTGTCTTTTACAACAATCAATTTCCACGGCTGTAGGTTTTTGGCAGACGGAGCTTTTCTAAACGCCTGTAGAATATAATTTAATTTTTCTTCTTCTACTTCCTGGGGTTTATAAGATCTGATGCTTTTTCTGGTTTCTATCAGATTCATCAAACTGGTGAATTGTTTCACTGTTCATTACCCCCTCTTTTATAATTAGCAATTTGTTTTTTTCTGATTCCAGCAACTACATACTGGCTTCAAGTATTTAAGCAAATGCCACTTTATATTAACACTATGATTTTCTTAAGTAAAATCGTTTCTTACCACAGGCTGTGGACATATATTTTAAGATATTTCTGGTATATCTCACTGACTTTTTCCATCTGCTTGTCCGTGAGCGGCGGAAGTTCCGAAGCCTTTGCATTGTCTTCGATCTGGGATACCCTGCTGGCCCCCGGTATGACACTGCTTACGCAGTCATTCATAAGTATCCACCGCAGTGCATGCTGAGCAAGCCTTCCTTCAGGAAATACCTTCTTTAATTCTTCTACTGCTTCCAGTCCCACTTCATAAGGAACTCCCGAAAATGTCTCACCCTTGTCAAAAGCCTGGCCTTCCCGGTTAAAGAACCTGTGGTCTCCCTTTGAAAATACTGTATCCTTTTTAAACTTACCGGTAAGCATGCCGCTTGCCAGAGGGACTCTTACAATGATCCCTATATCTTTATCCCTTGCCCGAACAAAAAAATCCTCGGCAGGTTTATGCCTGAACATATTATAGATGATCTGAACAGTAGCTAAATTGGGATACTGGATAGCTTTTAATGCCTCTTCCACTTTTTCAACACTTACGCCGTAATTCAAAACCTTTCCTTTACTGACAAGCTCGTCCAGAATACCGAAGACTTCCGGATTTGAGTACACCTCGGTCGGGGGACAATGAAGCTGTATCAAGTCTATTGTCTCAAGATCCAAATTTTTCAGGCTGTCATCAACAAATGCTACAACGTTTTTTTTGTTATACCCCTCCGAAGTGTGCGGGTCCAGCCTTCTTCCTGACTTTGTGGCTACATAGACCCTCCGGTTTACCTTTTTTAAAAATCTTCCAATGGCCTTTTCGCTCAAGCCATCGTTGTATACATCGGCAGTGTCTATAAAATTTACTCCTTCATCTACCGCCTTTTCAAGGATTGTCTCAGCCGTCTCATAACTAAATTTAGTGCCCCACTTTCCACCAAGCTGCCAGGTCCCCAACGAGATCTCCGAAACTTTAAAACCGGTTTTTCCTAAAGTCCTATATTTCATATTTATCCTTTCTGCAATTTAATTCTGAAATATATTTTTTAAAGATAGTATATTTATTAATTGTAACAATAAAGTAATCCGATGCAAATTTAGAAACCTGTAAAATCTATTATAAGTTAAACCCCGATTTCATAGATTTTAAGTGGACTAGTTTTTGGGGGACCCTCAAGCCCTCATAGATACTAACTTAAAAACTGGACTAAAGAATGGGGCAAGGACACACATATAATAAGAACTATGGAACTTTGTTATACTTTACGGTAATATACCAATAATAAAAAGAGTTATATCGCTAAAGGAAGATTGATATCGTGAAAGCATTTAAATATTTACTCGTGTTTCTACTTATAATTATTCTCCTGGCGGCCTGTAAAAAAGTAGAAGAAGTTACTGAAGAAGAGACTGATATGGAAGAGACTGTTACTGAAGAGACCCTTATTGAAGAAAATATTCCCTCACTTAAAGAAGTCTTTAAAGATGACTTTTACATAGGCGCAGCAGTAGAGTCGTCTCAATTAGAAATACCTGCCCATAAAAAGTTATTAGAGAAGCATTTCTCAAGCATTACAGCGGAAAATGCCATGAAGCCTGAAGAAATCCAGCCTCTTGAAGGAATCTTTGATTTTAAGGATGCCGATAAAATCGCAGATTTTGCCAAAGATAATGGATTTGCCCTGCGCGGTCACGTGCTTATCTGGCATAATCAAACACCTGATTGGTTTTTTTTAGAAGATGGTGAAGAAGTTTCCAAGGAAAAACTAAGGGAACGCATGAAGACTCATATCACTGAAGTAATGCAGCGATACAAAGGACAGATTTACGCCTGGGATGTTGTAAATGAACCAGTAGACCCTGATACGCCGGATGGGTTTAGAAGAAATAAATGGTTTGAGATACTGGGTGAAGAATATATAGAACTCGCATTCCAATATGCAAGAGAGGCGGACCCGGACGCAAAACTCTTTTTAAATGAGTATGACACTACAAACGCCAACAAGCGTCAAGCAATAATAGACCTTGTCAAAAAGCTCCAGGCCAAAGGTGTACCCATAGATGGGATTGGCATGCAGATGCATATTTCACTTGAAAACCCCACACTTGAAAATTTTGATAAAACACTGGAGGAGTTTTCCGAGCTGGGATTGGAAATCCATATCACCGAACTGGACATCACCGTATATGATAATAAAACAGAATCATATTCAACGGCAAGTGACGAGCTTTTGAACGAACAGGGGCACCGGGTAAAAGATTTGTTTGCTATCATTGATAAATATAAGGAACATGTAACCAGTGTAACTTTCTGGGGTTTAACGGATGAACAAACCTGGCTCAGGTGGTATTTTGTGGAACGTAATGATTGGCCCCTGCCCTTTGATGAAGAACAAAAAGCAAAACCTTTTTACTGGGGAATGGTTGATCCCGAAAAATTAACTCCCAGAATAAATAAGGCAAAAGCAATTGAAGGTACTGCCGATATTGACGGAGAAGAGGATGAAATCTGGCATTTTGTTAAAGCTTTTTCCGATTTGCCCAAATCAGAAGACTTTAATCTGGAAGCAAAGGCGCTCTGGGACAAAGAATATTTATATATCCTGCTTAAAGTAACAGATAAGAGCCCCGGACGGGATGATGCCGTTCTCCTTTTTATTGATGAGAAAAATGAAAAGTCAGATTCCCTGGATGAAAATGACAGAATAATCGAATTTAATCTTGACACCGGCTGGAAAGATACTAAAGATTCCGCTTTCAATAAAACGGCAAACGGATATATTTTTGAAACCCGCGTTCCCTTTGAAAATATAGAAGGCAGTGAAGACGCTTCAATAGGATTGGATATTCAGGTCAAGGACGGAGATAAGACATTTATCAAATGGAATGACAAGTATGACATTGCAGACCAGGTACCAAAATACTGGGGTAACCTTAATTTCGTAGTAGCACCTAGCGGGACAACAGTATATTACGGAACTGCCGAAATCGATGGCATCAAGGATGAAGAATATAATACAGGTAATCCTTTGGTTGTGGAGAAATTTATTCAGGGTATAGAAGACGAAAAAAATATATTCCAGGGCGCAACTGCAAAAGCCTGGGTATTGTGGGATGAAAACGCGCTTTATGTGTATATGGAAGTAAATGACCCTGTATTAAGCACCGCCAGTACGACTGTTTATATGCAGGATAGTATCGAGGTTTTTATAGACGAGAACAACAATAAAACAGCTTTCTATGAACCTGATGACGGTCAATTTAGAGTTAACTTTAAGAATGAACAATCCTTTGGTTCTACCGGTAGTGTAGATGGCCTTAAAAGCGCAGCCCAGATCACCGAGGGTGGATATACAGTCGAGGTAAAAATCCCATACCGAAATTTGACATCGCAAGACGGCACGATTATCGGCTTTGACCTTCAGGTAAATGACGACCAGGGAAGCGGAACAAGAGACAGTATTTCAAAATGGAACGATCCCACCAACAATTCTTGGCAGTCAACCGCGGGACTTGGAATTTTAATCTTCAATAAATAAAAAAATTTATTTATAAACAGCTCTATTGCTGCCGGTTTTTTCCTGGTATAATTCCATAATCCTTAAGGTGATATTTCCGGGAAGTTTTTTCCCAATGACAAACCAATCGATTTTCTTAACCGGTACCACCCCGGCAACTGAACTGGTTTTAAAAACTTCATCCGTGCCTATGATATCCCGGTAGTGGATTTTTTTCTCTTTTATTTTTATCATGTTTTCCCTGCATATATCTATCACCACTTCCCTGGTAACACCCGGCAAAATATTCTGGGTCAGCGGCGGGGTACATACTGCACCTCTTTTTACAATAAATATATTGCTTGATGCACCCTCTAGGACCAGCCGGTCCCTGGTCAGAAAAACAGCCTCCCCGGCGTTTTTTTTATGGGCCTCATCCTTGGCAAAAATATTCTCAAAATAGTTAATAAGCTTATGGGAATATAGACTGCGCCCTACTGACTGCCTTTTTATTGAAGAAGAGATTATATTTATCCCTTCAATATAGTCTTCCTGAGGGTAGGGTTTGAGTTTTTCGGCAATTATTATAAGGTTGGGCCTGCAGCTGCTTGAAAAATGAAAATCCCCGTTATAAATTCCCCTGGTGACGATTATCTTTATATAAGAATCGCACCTTGTGAGGTTATTCTTTCTCACAGTTTTGACTACAGCATCCTTTAAATATTCACTATTAAAAGTGACGTTGTATTTTAAGATTTTAAGTGAGTGAAACAGCCTCTGAACATGGGCATCGAGCATAAACAGATTACCCTTGAAACCTCTCAGGGTCTCGTACAGACCGTCACCATATAAAAACCCTCTGTCCTTTACCGATATTCTGGCTTTATGTTCAATGACCAGTTTTCCATTAATAAAAACATGTTTAAGCATGGCAGTTTGTCCTGTAGAAATTTTATAAAAACTTTTTTAAATTCTTTGCGATAAAAAATCTTAGAGTATCTTTAAGAGCGATACTCTTATCCAGTGTCTCCTTATATTCATCTTCCGGAACCGAATCCTCGACAATTCCTCCGCCTACATTATAATAAAACTTATTTTTCTTTATAACAAATGTCCTTATTACGATATTTATATCCATAGTACAGCCAATTCCGATATAGCCCAGCGAACCTGTATATACATTCCTGGCTATAGTTTCCAGCTCATCGATTATCTCCATCGCCCTTATTTTAGGCGCACCTGTTATTGAACCTCCGGGAAATGATGCCTTTATAATATCAGAGATATCCACCCGCTTCTTTACCTTCCCAGTCACAGTTGAAACAGAGTGAAAAACCGTTGCATATTTCTCAACCACTGCGTGTTCTGCAACCCTGACCGTACCGTAATAGCAGAACTTTCCCAGGTCATTTCGCTCAAGGTCCACAATCATATTAAGTTCTGCCCTGTCCTTGATGCTTCCTTCCAGCTCCGTTATTTTTTCTCTGTCATCCAAATCGTCTTTCCCCCTGGGCCTTGTCCCCTTTATAGGCCGCGTCTCTATGACATCACCCTGTAATAATAGAAATCTTTCCGGCGATGAGCTGCCTATGCTGAACCCGTTAAAATCCATAAAAGCAGAGAATGGTGCAGCGTTCTTTTCCCTTAGTATATAATAAAGGTCTATCGGTTCCACCGGCAAATCTGCTTCAAACCTCTGGCTGAAATTTGCCTGATATATGTCGCCGTTATGGATGTATTCCTTGGTTTTGATGACCCTTTTCATATAATCACGTTTTTTAATATTTGATTTAAACTTTATATTGGATATCTTTTTCTTATAGTATTTTTCTATTATATTTTTCCTGATATCTTCTGGTTTTTTAAAACCTCTTAAAATGCCCTCTAATTCTATATTGATCTTTTCTGCAAGCTCACTGCCCTTTACAACAGGATCCACATAATCGTCTTTTAAGAAGGCTGTTTTAAAAACACCCTTGTTTTCTTTCTTTTTTCCTTTTACTAAAAAATTCCTGATAAAATACCATCTGCCCTCAATATGGCTGTATGCAAGCACCCTGTCATAATAATTAAGATAAAAAAGGGGAAGACCGATATCATCCACAACACTTTGAGGAAGCTTTTCAATATAATTCTTAAGATCATAAGAAAAATAACCGGTAAAGCCGCCCCTGAAATCAGGCAGCTTTTCCTTACGGTCTTTGGTCACTTTCTCCAATCTGCCGCCGTTTATAAAGACCAGCTTTATACCTCCTATTTCACTGCCTGGAGGGCTTAAGATATAGTTTTTTATATTCTCCTTTAGAAATGACAGAGGATGCTGGTATGAATAATATCTTATTCCTGCCGGGACTGAGACAAACTCATTCTTATAACCCAAGCTTTTAATAATAAATTTAGGGTCCCAGGCAATATAAGAAAATTTAGAATACTTGTTAGGGTAGAGGCTGCTGTCTAAAAAACACAGGTGACTTTTATCCTTTAAACTATAGGCCGCATCCTGGGGCAGTATTTTTAAGTCAATGGCCGAAATTGTAGAGAGGATGTTCATAGGTCAATAAAATTCTTAAGTATTTTCATTCCAACCGGAGTCAGGAAGGATTCAGGGTGAAATTGTATCCCTTCCAATCTGTAATCTTTATGTCTTACTCCCATCACAATACCGTCCTGGGTATGGGCAGTCACCACAAGTGAAGGATGAATAGTATTCTTTTTTAAAATCAGAGAGTGGTATCTTGCAGCTTCAAAAGGACTTTCAATACCTTTAAAAATACTTCTGCCGTCGTGATAGATCATCGACGTCTTGCCGTGGACAACCTCTCCGGAATTTATGACTTCCGCGCCAAATACCTCTCCAATACACTGGTGACCCAGACACACTCCCAGTATAGGTATCTCCCTGTAGAAACGATTTATTAAGTCCTTTGAAATACCCGCACCTGCGGGCCTGCCGGGTCCTGGCGAGATCACTATTTTTGACGGTGACATCTTTTCGATTTCATCAAGACTTATCTTATCATTTCTTCTGACCTTTATATTCTCTCCCAAAATGCCCAGATACTGCACCAGGTTAAAAGTAAAGGAATCATAATTATCTATCATCAGTATATCTAATTTTTTAGTTTTTATTTTTGTACCCATATCCGCTCCCGTATAATTATTTTAATAAAGTACTAAACTCTGCTGTTCTTCAATAAAAGAAATTATATTAGAAGCCTGGTAAAATCTCAAAAGGAATCTCGGTACTTAAGCGAAAACTTTTAATCCCCATAGTACTTTTATTGATAAAATAAAATATTAAGGGTAAAATCCTATTCTATGATAACAGTAGAAAATCTTACTCGAAAATTTAAAGATATAACCGCGGTTGAAAACATCTCCTTTGATATAGATGAAAGTGAGATATTCAGCTTTTTAGGCCCTAATGGAGCCGGAAAGACCACCACCATCAGGATGCTCTCAACACTTATTTCCCCGGATTCCGGGAAAATAACCATAGACGGCAAGGACACCCGGAGCTACGGTGAATACATAAGAGAAATAACGGGACTTCTGACCGAGTCCCCTGGAATGTACGAAAAAATATCTGCCTATGACAATCTTAGATATTATTCCAGCTTTTATAATATCCCGGATAATAAGAGAAAAGACAATATTGAAAAATATCTTAAGATGTTTGACCTCTGGGACAGAAAAGACGATCTTGCAGGCACTTATTCCAAGGGTATGAAACAAAAGCTTGCGCTGTCCAGGGCACTTATACATGAGCCTAAGATACTGCTGCTTGATGAGCCGACCGCAGGGCTGGATCCGGAAAGCGCCCATATGGTAAGGAACTTTATAGACAGCCTTAAAAAAGAAAAAACTACTGTTTTTCTCTGTACCCACAATCTTGAAGAAGCATCCAACCTTTCCGATAGAGTGTGCATTATAAAGAAAAAGATAATAAGGATCGCTACTCTTTTAGAACTGCAAAGTGGTGACAGAGGCAAAAGGGTAGAGATTGTATTTAGAGATGATGCAGACAGGTATGTAAAGCTAATAGAAGGAATAAGCGATATAAAAAATATCCAGACGGACAGTAACAAAGCAGTACTTGTAATTGAAAATCCAAAGATCACCAATCCGACAGTCATTAAAAAACTGGTTGATAACGGTGTTAAAATCATTTACTTTAACCAGATAAAGGCAAGCCTTGAGGAAATATACCTGGATTTAATAAAAGGTGAAGAAGTAAAATGAAAAACGCAATTACTATTTTTAAAAAAGAAATAAAAGAGATAATAAAAAACAAGAACATATGGCTGCCCATCCTTATAATCACGATCATATTTTCAATTGCCATGCCGCTCGGCTTTATTCTCGGAAGCGCCCCGATACTAGAAGATGAAGATACCCTAAATTTCATAAATAAAGTCTTCGGCCAGGTTGATGATCCCCTAAGGGTACTTATAGGGTTTATTTTAAAACAGCTCCTTATCTTCCTTTTAATAATGCCTGCTATGGTCCCAAGTCTTATTGCCCCTGCTTCCATAATCATGGAAAAGGAAAACAACACGCTTGAGCCGCTTCTCGCAACACCGGTAAAGACATCAGAACTGCTGATGGGAAAATCGCTTACTGCACTTATACCGACATTTGCCATCTCGACCATCAACTTTATTATACTGATTATAGTAGTGGATATATCCGCTTATATTAAATTGGGTTATATACCCCTACCCAATGCAGAATGGGTCATCGTAGCTTTAATTTTAAGCCCCATATTATCCTTTATAATCACAATGGCCAGCGTCATAGTCTCATCCAGATCTACCGACATAAGGTCCGCCCAGGGAGTAGGTGCAGTTATAATACTCCCCATCTACCTGATCATCGGCCTTCAGCTGGCAGGGCTTTTTCTCTTAAACATAACTTATCTTCTGATAGGCAGCCTGATCCTCCTGATAGTTTGCCCATTTGTACTGAGGCTTGCAGTTAAGATTTTTGACAGGGAAAACATACTTACTAAGTGGAAGATGAAAGCTTAAATGGTTCGAGTCACTTTGGGGCTACCAGCTCTAGTATTTCTTTATTTAAATTCATAGGTTGACTCATTTCTTTTTATGACTCTAAGAATAATTACTCTATTGTCTTTGTCAAAAACATCATAGATTATTCTATAAGAGAAAAATCTTATTCTGTAAGTATTTTGAAATCTCTTTATTTTCCTTACTCCAGGTGGTCTTGGTTCT
>Ga0315547_1003481_pt1 | contig 10221 bp, 7 predicted proteins | sample SalMarSW160240MG_2_FD_202542 | JGI IMG/M metagenome (GOLD analysis project Ga0315547, IMG submission 202542) | Salt marsh sediment microbial communities from the Plum Island Ecosystem LTER, Massachusetts, United States - Salt Marsh Sediment SW1601-240 ... | reverse complement strand
TTCTTGGCCCTGAGATAGGCCAGGGTCTCCCCCTTCCCCGGAGGAGAGGACTCGATTTTCTCTTCAAGCTCCTCTATCGCCTGCAAGCACCTCTTCTCGGTTTTCTCCAAGAAGCGGTAGAAATCATGGAAGTAGACCTTGACATCCTCGCTCAAGGTAAAGACATAATGACCACGTGGATCCCTGCCGACTTTGGGGTCTTTCAGCTCCTGGAGTCTCTCAGGGGTGAAGCCTCTTTTGGTGCCGTTGGTGAGCATAACTTCGTTCAATCAAAGACTATCGTACCAATTCATGAGAAAACAGATTCCATCGCAGGGCATCGCCGAGTGTGACGAATTATCGACAACTGCGGCGGCTGACAATTCTCTTACAACCAACGCCTTCAGGTGAGTTCACAACTCGGATGAGGTTTTGAGGAGGTTTAGTAGAGAATCGGAGTTTCATCGGTGCACCTGCTTTTGTAATTCAGGCATCTTCGCCGATTCTAAGATAAGGGCACAACCAATTTTTAGCAACTCTTTTTTGGGTGGAATTTTTGAACAGGTTGGAGGATTGTTCTAAAAAAGTTCACTTTCGCATTTCATGGGCCCTGTCTTTAGCCAAACACTTCTTTGAAAATCGGTCTTACCCGGCCCTCGTATCGCTTGACAACACCCTCCAGAAACCATATATTTGAGACTGAGTTAGAACACTACTGAATTTACATAGCAAACCTTTGACTTCTTAGGAGGTTGAGATGAGGGCTCTAATCGTGTTTCTGGTAACGGCGGTGGTATTGTTTCCACTGACTGCAAGTGCTACCATCATTAACATCCCTGGGGACTATCCCACCATTCAGCAGGGGATAGACCACGGGCAAGACGGCGACACCGTTCTGGTGCAACCCGACATCTACTATGAGAACCTTAGCTTCCACGGCCATAATGTGGTTTTGGCTTCGCTGTTTTTGACAACCGCTGATAGTGCTTATGTGTCCAGCACTGTAATTGACGGCAACGGATTGAGTTCGGTCATAATCTTTCAAAACCGTGAGGGCGCCACCGCACAGGTTGTGGGATTCACAATTCAGAATGGGAGTTTCAGCGCTGGGGGCGGGATTCACTGTCACGAATGCAGCCCAATCATAAGCAACAATATCATCAGTGGGAATTCTGCTAGTGTTGGCGGTGGGATTTCTTGCGCGGGTTACCCTGCCCCAACGATAGGGAATAATACCATTACCGGAAATTCCGCTTCGAGCGGCGCGGGTATCTATTGCCAGCTTTCCAGCCCTAGGATACACAAAAACGTGATTATCGGTAATACCGCTTCGGACCGCGGCGGCGGGATTTCGTGCTCCATGGAGTCCGATCCCACGATAAGCAATAACACTATCAGCCGGAATTCAGCTTGGTGGGGTGGTGGCATTGACTGCTGGTATTCAAGCCCCACGATCACAAATACGATCCTGTGGGAAGATAGGGCCGAAGAGGGTCCCGAGATTTACGAGGAATACGTTGAAGGTGGGGACGCTCCAGTCACATACTCTGATGTGCAGGGCGGCTGGCCAGGCGTTGGCAATATCGATGCTGACCCGCTGTTTGTTGACCCCGAAGGCGGGGATTTTCGTCTGCGGTCTGGTTCTCCCTGCATCGACGCTGGGGACCCAAATTCGCCCCCTGACCCGGATCGCACCAGGGCTGACATTGGGGCCCTTTACTTCCCCCACGGACTATTATTCTGGCCTCAAGAGTTCGTGTTCAACTTGCTCGCTGGAGCACGTACACAGGAAATCCTCACTGTTCAGAACATTAGTAAGGTGGACACCGTCTATTTTTCTTTGTCGTCTAACGTGGACTGGATAAGTTTTCTACCAGACAGTGGACATATCTTTCCTGATTCTTGCCTGAATGTCTCCGTGACATTTGATGGTAGGGGTCTGGCTTTGGGTCCGAATGGCGCGACTATACTCCTGGACCTAGTTGCTCCTTATCAGATTCATTACGACATACCAGTGACCGTCTATATCTTCTCCACAGATTACACCTACATTGCCCTAACTCCCGACTCCTTGCCGATTCTCATTCCGCCGGAGGGTGGCAGCTTCAGCTTCTGGGCGCAAACCTTCAACGCAACAGATTTCACATACTACTTTGACATCTGGATAGATGCTGAATTGCCTACTCGTCAGAAATACGGGCCAATTTACAAGAGGCACAACTTCCGCTTCAAGCCCCACTACGGCGTCGCCTACCACCTCCGCCAGAATGTGCCGGGCTTTGCCCCCGCGGGCGAGTATTCCTACAACTTCAAGATGGGCGTTCTGCCGGATCAGGTGGAGTTCCAAGACAGCTTTACTTTCACAAAGCTTGGGTCTGGCTCGTATCGTGGTCCTGTCTCTGTCACTTCCTGGGACATGGCCAGTTGGGGAGAAGAGTTCGTCGCTTATCTGGGTCAAGGACAAGGCCAAACAGCATTGATCCCCACGGAGTATTCACTATCTCAGAACTATCCGAATCCATTCAATGCGACAACGGTCATTGAATACGCTCTCCCGGTTGAGAGTCACATCACGCTGCAGGTTTACAACATCCGTGGTCAGAAGGTGGAAACATTAGTTGACAGCAAACAGCAGGCAGGATACAGATCTGTCGTCTGGGATGCTTCCGGAGTCTCCTCCGGCCTTTATTTCTACAGACTCACAGCCGGCAGTGAGGTATTCAGCGACCGAATGACATTACTCAAATAATTCGATCAGTCTGTTGTCCTGATCAGGGTCCGCGAGGCGAGTTCATCAATGGATTATTGCACCAGCACCCCCGGTGGGCATTGCCTCTGTTAGCCAAACGCTCTCTTGAAAAGCGATTTTACCCGGCCCTCGTATCGTTTGACAACCAGCACCGACGCCGGCGAAAAGCGAGACACTTTCTCGGGGATTTCGCCGAAGAGAAGCTTTCGGAACAACGGCTCCTTGGCAGCACCAATGACTACCATGTCGTAGTCACGACTCGCCCTGGCGATCCCACCAACCACCGACTTAGATTCGATGAGCTTTCTTTCAATCGTAACGGGATCCTCCACGTGAGCCAGCGTCTTCTCAATCCCTTGCTCCCCGGCGGCGCGTTCGCGCTGGGAAGCTCCTTCTGACACCACATATGCGGCCGTTACTGTCATCTCAAAAGCCTTTGCCAGCTCATTGATGAACACCGCCGCCAGCCGGGCATGCGGCCCCCCCGCGGTGGGGAAGAGGCAGCTTCTGAATTGACGCTCGGCTCCAACCTTGAGAAGCATTAGATCGCAGCGGACGTGTCTAATCACGTAGTCAGCAACCTCTCCGAAGATCCGTTCCCGCGCCTCTGTGAAACCTTTCCAGCCCATCACCAACACCTCCGCCCGCTGTTGTTCCGCAGCTGCAAGAATCCCCTGGTGGGCGTGATGAGCCAGCACAATGTCAGTCTGAAGCTCAATGCCACGCCCGGCAGCATACTCCCGGGCCTGCCTCAGCAATGGTTCCCGGTGATGCGCCAGACGTAACCCTTCTTGGATCGGTAACTGCCGGGGTACAACAACCGCAGTGATCGCAACCAGTCGCCTGCCGCGCAAACGGGCGATCGGAGCTGCGAAGTCGAGCAAAGCGTGGACGTTGTCGGGATTGTGCAGAGCCACAACGACGGACTGCTCCCGCTCCCTCACCACCCCCGGGTATCCAGGCAATAATACCCGTGCTTCCAAGGGAGCAGCCTGCTTTTCGGAGTAGGCGAAATAGATGAGCAGACCGAAAGCGACCCAGCCCGCAGTCAGATACCATGCAATCGGTTGGAAATTGAACTGGTAGACCGCAAGGAAAATATTGAGCCCGAATCCCAAAATCGGCGTTACTGGGTAGAACGGCACCCGGTATCTCCTCGGTATTTCCGGGTTCTTACGGCGAAGCACAATCACAGAGAGATTCACCATTGCGAAGGTCAAGAGAAACATGAGGCTGGCGGCAGACCCAACCGCCTCGATCGGCAGGGTTAGTGCGATCATGAGCAGGATCACCCCGGTAGAAATGATTGCAATATGTGGAGTCCGGCGTCGGTGGTGGATTCTCGATACCGGTTTGGGCAACCACATGTCCCGGGCCATCGAAAACGCCACCCGCGATGCCGCCATGACGGTGGCGTTCAAAGCCGACATCGTGGAGAATATACCGCCGAGTACGATGACGGCCACACCGATAGCAGGCATGAAGTTCTCCGCCGCCCGCACAATCGCGGTCTCCTTGTATTGTCCCAGGAATTGCCAGGAAGGGCGGTCGCCCGGGTTGACCGCCGCTAATGAGACGAAGAGGATAAGCAGGTATATAGTTACTGCAATTCCAAGCGCGATGAAGGTGGCGCGAGGGATGTTCTTCTCCGGTTCTTTGATCTCCTCCCCTACGGTGGCGATCAGGTCATAACCCTCGAAGGCGATGAAGGTAAGTCCCATAGCCACCAACACCCCACCCAGACCCTCCGGAAGGAAGGGGGTGAAACTAGAAGCTGCTTGCTCCGGCATCTCGAAGACTCGACGAAGCCCGTAGAAGATGAAAATCCCCAGGATTGAGAGTTTGGCGAGCACAAGGGCATTCTCGGCTTTGCCCGTCACCTCCACCCCCCGGGCATTCAGCCCGATAAAGAAAAGACCAATCAGTAAAGTTACGGTCAGAATAGCCCAGTGCTGCCCCACGATCCCGTACACCCCTCCCGTCAGCCCGGGCACATACTTCAAGAAGAACTCCCAGAAGTAGCCGGCGAATCCCAGAGCGTACAGACTGCAAGCCACGGTGTATGCGAACCACAGCATCCAGCCGGCTACATACCCCACTGCGCCCGGATAGGCCAAGCGTACGAAAGAATACCCTCCCCCGGCACGCGGGATTGCGGAAGCAAGCTCGGCGTACGCAAACGCCGTGAGAAGGGTTACGGCACCGTTCAAGGCGAATGCCATAATCGAGGCCGGGCCCGCTTGGCCGGCGGCGATGCCGGTGAGCACAAAAATCCCCGCCCCGATCATGGCGCCCACACCTATCATGGTGGCATCAAACAGGCCCAGATCGCGGGCGAAAGAGGCCTCGGTTGGATGATTGTTATTCACAGGCGTAAGTTCCTATGATTGGTGTGGAAAAGATGCACTACTCCGCATCTCCACTACAATCTCCCGAAAAGGATTAAACCCCAAACAGAACGAACAGACCCCCGGAAAGGTATCGAACATAGCTTTCCGGGATGAACTTGAGCAACACCCCTCCGAGAACGATTGCCAAAACGGTGGTCAGAAGCAAAGCCCCACCCGCCCCAATGAAAACCGAAAACGGGGATTTGCTTTTGACTGCAAAGGAGAGAATCGCCAACTGGGTTTTGTCGCCCAACTCCGCCAGGAAAACAAATGAGAATGTCGTCAATATGATTTTCAGGTCCACATTCTTTCCTTTCTCAGAGCCTGATTTCGAAATAAAGCCGACCAAGAGTCGGTCGGCTTCTGCTCTTTATCCTGTGGAAAACAGATTCTCTCACCTTTCCAGACCGTGATGAGTCAGCCGCTCGCAGAAAGGATTTCTCTCATGATTCTCTCTGCGGATAGCAACTCCTCCCGGGAGTTAATCCCCATCCCCTCGTGAGGGCGAGGGGATTTGTAAGCGCTGACTCTGTCTCCTCCTCTCTTCAGAAGTTCGATCACGTCGGTGAGATAATACTCCTCCTGGAGGTTGTCGGAGCCAAGCTCCCTCAGCGAGAGAAAAAGGCTTTGAGCATCGAAACAGTATGCTGCGGTGTTGACCTCTTTGATCTCCCTCTCCCGGGAAGTGGCGTCGACGAACTCAACGATCTTCTCTACCTGGTTATCCTCTCCTCTCACTATTCTCCCATATTTCGCGGGGTCCTCCAACACCACCGTCAAGATCGTGGCGGCGGCATTCGACTGGCGGTGTTGCAGAAGAAGGCTTTCCAGGGTTTGGGCGCTCACCAGGGGCATATCTCCGCAGAGGACGAGGACCTCTCCCTCGAACCCCTTCAGCAATTCTTCAGCTTGCATAACCGCGTGCCCGGTTCCCAGCTGTTTTTCCTGAAGGACGAACTCGACCAGGTCGTTTGCGAACCTCTCTTTGACCTGCTCCCAGAGATGGCCGATCACTAAGATCATCCTCCGGCAACCGACCTCCCGGGCGTTGTCGATGACGTAGCTCACCATCGGGCGACCGCAGAGCTCGTGTAGGACTTTGGGACGGTCGGACCTCATCCGCTTCCCCTTCCCGGCGGCTAATATGAGGGCAACGGTTTCGGGCATATTAGTTTGCCTGAGCCTCCCCTCACTCTGGTGAGGAGTCCGCTCAATCCCCTTCGTACTCCCCCTCTTTGAGCTCTTCGGTGACTCTGGTGATTTTGTTTTTCTCGTCGACGAAGACTATTTGGGGATGGAAAGTGTGGCTCTCTTTTTCGTCAATCAACCCGTAGGCGATAACGATGATGATGTCGCCGACCTCTCCCAGACGGGCGGCGGGACCATTGAGACAGACAGTGCCGCTGCCGGATTTCCCGGGTATAGCATAGGTCGTAAAGCGGGCACCGTTGTTGAGATTTACGATCTGCACTTCCTCCCAGCGATTGATCCCGGCGGCGGCGAGAAGTTCAGAATCGATGGTGATGCTCCCCTGGTAATGCAGTTCCGCGGCCGTGACCCTGGCGCGGTGGATTTTCGCTCTGCAAACTCTAACCAACATATCTTCTCCCAAATCTGAGGGAAGGAAATATAAATACTACCGAGAAAAATGCAAGCACTAGAAGATAGAGGACAGGAAACAGGGAACAGGAATTAGGATATAGGGATTAGGGAAGAAAGAGGGCATACTTGCCATCCACGATTCGCCATTCACCATTGACTATTCACTATTCACTATTAACCATTCGCTATCCACCACTGACCGGGTAGCCCAGTGGCCTCTGCCACTGGGGGTTACTGTGATCCCACCGGGATTGAGCAAATTCAGATTCCTACGGTAACTAACACTGTGCTATCGAATGCCCACATTTCCGTATGGATCCGAACGGACGACAGCCTGCGTCAGATGTGGACATCTGACGCCACCTCAAAGAACAAGGGACAGGAAACAGGAATTAGGAGATAGGAATTAGGGATGAAAGATGGCATGCCTATGATTTACCATTCACTATTCACTATTCACTATTAACCATCCACTATTCACCATTCACCAAACTAAAGCCCCCGGCTTCCCAAGAATACCGCGACAATACCGATCACCATCCCGAATTTCAAAAGTCTTGAGAGACGAGAAAGGTTTACGGGACTTGAATCCCGTAGGGTAGAAAATGCAATGTAGATCAGAAGCAGATCGACTCCTACAATTACTACCAGCAAATATATCCAGCCGTAGATTTTCACGGCAAAGGGAACGATGGTGGCGATTATCAAGAGAGCAAATGTGAAAACGATCATTCGTTGAGCCGGCCTCTTCCCGAAAACCAGGGGGATGCTCCGGGATCTCCTAAGCCTGTCCGCCTCCATGTCTTCTAAGTCTTTCAAGACCTCCCGGCCGAAATGATACAGAAAAGCAAAAACAGCCGGGATCAGAGCGCCCCTGGCATTTCCAACCGAGGCCCCACCATAGAGAAACGCTAAACCAGAGACAAACGCCACCGTGAAGTTACCCCAGAACAGTTCGAGCTTCAGGGAGGCACTGTAAAAGAAGAGCCCCACGACTGCGGCCCCAGCGATCAGGAATGTGGATCGATTGATCAGAACTGAGATAATCAACCCCACGACGCTGACAACTAAGTATGAAGCCAAAACCTCGGTCGGATTTACTCTGCCGGAGGGCAAAGGCCGCCGGGGTTTGTTCACCCGATCGACTTCAAGGTCGAAATAATCGTTGATTACGTTCCCCCCAGCGGATATGAACATTCCCGAAAGGGAAGCCAAGATTATCTCCCGGCTGAAATAGAAATCGACAGAGATGACTCCCCCCAGATAGACTGCCATGAACGCGATGAGGTTGTTGATCGGGCGAGTCAGTTCAAAAAGGGCGGTCAGTTTTTTCATTTTAGAAATTGCTGGCAACCCCGAAGTGAAGTTTCGCCTGAGAGAACCCTTCCTTCAAAGGCACTCCCAAATCGAAGGCGAGATTTCCAAGCTTAGAACCCAATCTGAATCCCAGGCCGTATCCATACCTCCACCCCTCGGAGGTTTCTCTCGAGAAATACCCGCTGTCGAAAAAGAGAAACAGGCGCGAATCCGGGTCCGGCAGCAGGCGATATTCCAAATTCGACCAGAAAATCAATCTCCCCGAAAACTGATCCTGACGATAACCCCGCAGGCTGCCCAGGCCTCCCATATAAATCTCCTCGGTTACCGGCAACCGATCAGCGGAACTGCCAACCCCACCTATAAAGACTCTCGCAGCTATAACTTGATTTCGCCTCAGCGGAGCAAAATACTCCGCCAGCCCCTCGGCGGAGGTGATATTCTCTTCAGCCAATTCTGGAGAGAAGAATTTCGTCGCCGAGTTCCTCTTGGAAGCATAGCCGGCTTCGGCGAAGAAGTAGCTTCCCGAACGAGGATTGAAGCCATTGTCGCGGAAATCCAAACTCAAAAAGAGCTTCCCTTTCCACTTCTCCTCAGAGGACAGAAAACTCCTCCCCCAGGATTCGGGGTTGGTCCTCTCGAAGGAGAATCCGGCGCCGGCGGTAACACCGTAAGAGACTCTGCTGTCCAGATCAAGTCCAAAACTATTGCGGATATAGGTAGAGTCAAAATCGACCTGGGAGATGTATACTCTCACATTCAACCTCGTCCCCAGAATATAGGGCTCGGTGTATGAGAATTCCAACTCCGAGGAGTGAGGGTCTCTGCGGAACCATCTCACCTTCCCCTCTCTTCCGGTTCCGAAGATATTCACCAGGTGGAAATCCAGAAGTCCGGTCAGATAGCCCTTGACTTCGCCTTCGCCGGGATTGTAGCCCAGGGCGACCTCGGCTCTTGAGGCCTTGACCTCTTCCACCGCTATGCTCAACCTGCCCTGGGAGGGCTCGGATAGAGCCAGAAGGTGAGGCTCCTGCCTCACCCGAATGAAGCCAAGTCGATCCATGTTCACCACGGAGCGTTCGATCTTCTCGGAGTTGTAAGCATCCCCCGGCGATATCTCCATCTCCCTTTGAAGAACATAAGGACGAGTATTCACCAGCCCAGCGAAATCCATCTCGTTTACGGTGACCGCAGGTCCTTCTATAGTCTGCAAAGTGAAGTTGACACTCCCACCGGGAGACAATTCGAAATCCTTCAAGTTCAACTGGCAATAGGGATGGCCGGCTTTTTCATACATTACGAGTATGCGCTCAATTCCGGAGTTGAGCTCTGCGGCTTTGAAAAATGCGCCCCTTTTCAGCCCCAGGTGGGTCTCCAACTCCTCTCGGAAAAAGACTGTTGTTCCCACGAAGTCGATTTCTCCCACAACCGCCCTCCTCCCCTCGGATATTCTGAAAGTAATTTGGACGTTTGGCCGTCTTTGAACGGAAGTCTCGACCGTAGTCCAGAAGAACCCCTCCGAGTAATACAGCCTCTTGATCGTCTCGACTTCGCCCACCAGATCCACTTCTTGGAAAACTCTCCCCTTACTGACATGGAGGACTTTAAAGACCTCATCCTTGGAGAGAGAGCGACACCCCTGAATCTCAATGGAGCTGATTTTCGTCTGCCCGTGACTTACCTCCGGGAGGACCAGCACCATCGCCAAAAGGATTACGACCAGCGATTCGAAAAGGGTCTTCTTGAAACTCTCACCTACCATCTTAGAAATACGCTCTGGTTAAAAATTTCCCGAAGTGCCTGCTCTCCCCGGAGGGGAACGCTCTGAAATTGTAGTTCAAGGTCGCCTCCAAGTTTTTCCCCAGGCGATAGATGATATTCGCACTGACCTCGAAGTTGTTGCCGGGTTTATTGCCCTGGGCCATACGATAATTCAGATACGATCCCTCCGGGGCAACCTTCACATGAGACCAGGCCAACGTCACGTCCGCTCTCCCCTGATTGGAGAAATCCCACTGCAGATTGGGAGCGCTTCTCAAGAGAGTTGATTTCACCTCCGCAACCCTCTCCCCATCTAACTGAAGATTCTCCTCCAACGTCAACTGCAGTCCTCTCTGGGGTCTGAGGATCAGTTTCGCTCCCAAAAACCGGGAATCGATATCGAGGCTCCTCAGATTCGATAAC
>Ga0315547_1003478_pt1 | contig 10225 bp, 4 predicted proteins | sample SalMarSW160240MG_2_FD_202542 | JGI IMG/M metagenome (GOLD analysis project Ga0315547, IMG submission 202542) | Salt marsh sediment microbial communities from the Plum Island Ecosystem LTER, Massachusetts, United States - Salt Marsh Sediment SW1601-240 ... | reverse complement strand
GCTTGTACTTAAAATGGGATTTTGAGACAAAGGAAAATTTTATGCTTTATAATGTTTCTAAAAGAAGATATTGTATATATTTATTTCGCTGAAACAGGTTTTTACACAAACTCCCGTTGTAGGTAATTGCAAGAAAAGCAATTCAAATAAGTTTCCCGATAAGGAAATATTTATTATCTTTACAAAAAGTCTTTATGATTAAATACGAGGTTCGATTTCTAGAGCCTGCAAAGGACTTCTTAGACAAGCTTGACAGAAAAGCAAGAGAAAAGATCCTATTCAATATCTGGAAATCGAGAGAAACTAACGATCCGGAGTTGTTTAAAAAACTAATCGGAGAAATATGGGAATTCAGAACTCGCTTTAAGGGCAGACAGTTCAGACTCTTTGCTTTTTGGGCTAAAGATGGTGCTAAGACTACACTGGTGATTGCCACTCATGGTTTTATTAAAAAGACTCAAAAGACTCCTAAAAAAGAGATTGAAAGAGCTGAAAAATTACGTATAGATTATTTAGAACATAAGTAAAGCAAAAAGACATGGCTGACAAAAAAATGAAAACATATACATTAGAAGAGTTAACCGATCAATACATCGGTAAGAAAGGTAGTTCAAATAGAGAACAATTTGAGTTCGAGCTTAAGCTGGACATATTAGGAGATATGATAAAAAAGGCTCGTAAAGATCAACATTTAACACAGGCACAACTTGGACAACTAATTGGTGTACAAAAAGCACAGATTTCAAAGATTGAGAATAATGCAAAAGATGTAAGATTCTCTACTTTTTTGAGAGTATTTGAGGCATTAAAAGCAAAGGTAAAAATGACTATTGAGTTTGATCCAAACTCGCACCTGGAGATAGCTTGATAAAAATGCAACTACCTACAACAAGGTGTATAATGCATGCCTGGCAAAGGTAGGTAACTATGCTAAAATGCTATGTTTTTGTATATTGTACCCTGATAACTAATAAGCTTTGAAGACGGCACGACATCATACACCCAACCGTTGTGTGCAACCCTAAAAGACACGACCGACACAAAATGAACAGAAAAATGAAAGACAAAAAACCAAAGCTTCAGCAAAAACAAAAGAGCTGCAACCCAGCCCACAAACCGATACAGTTGCAGCACATTTGTTTTTGCCCTAACGCCAATGACATGAATATTATATGAAACTTGTAACAAGAGACAATTTAGAAAGATGGGCTGAGACAAATTTCTCAAAGGGTGATTTGCCCTATCTCATCTCTCGTTTAGTAAGGGCTACAACCCCTGCAAGCACGATTGCCGACTTCCCATCAGGCAGTGCTTCATATGTTGGTGGTTGGGATGGAGTTGTAACTTGTCAGGAAGATACGGCCTATGTTTCAAAAGGTATTTCACTTTACGAGTTTGGTACTGAAGCAAACCCCAAAGGAAAAGCTGACGATGATTATGATAAAAGAAAATTAGATTCTTTAGGTTACAACCCTAAGGAATGTGTATTCACTTTTGTAACTCCACGATTTTGGAAGTTCAAAGACAAATGGATTAAGGCAAAAAAGGCAGAGGGTTTTTGGAAAGATGTAAAGGTTTATGATTCTTCAAACTTAGAGCAGTGGCTTGATATTGCTTTAGCAACTTCACGATGGTTCTCTGCACAACCCGGAGTTGAATCATATCCCTTTGACGGCATAATGACCGCTGATGAGTTTTGGGAAGAATGGTCAACAGGTCCAAATAATTTGGTTTTAAAGCCTGAAATTGTAACAGTCGGAAGAGAATATCAGCAACAACAATTGCTTACAATTTTGCAAGGGGCAGCGACTGTAACAGGAATCAAGGCATCAACAAAAAGTGAAGCAATTGCTTTTATTATTGCTGCTGCAAAGCAATTTCCAAAAAACGAATCTGAAAGATTTTTTTCAAAATCACTGGTAGTTGACACTGAAGGAAATTTTCGTGGCATTAGAATAAATACTCCAACATCATTAAACCTTATTACAAGATTTGATGAAACGCAACCACTTCATTTAGCAGCATCAAAAGGGCATCATGTATTAGTTCCTTTAGGTGCAGACGATAACATTAATAGCGAACCAATAACACTTCCCACAATTGATAGAGATGGACAGGTAACTGCTTTAACTAAAAGTGGCATTTCAAAAGAGAATGCAGAGAAATTATCAAAAGAGGCGGGAAGAAATATTACTATCTTAAAAAAGTTGATTGGATTTTCTCATTCAAAAGCAAAATGGATTGAGAAGGAAGACATCAGAGAAATTATTCCAGCTCTTTTAGTTGGAAGATGGAATGAAACATTTATCGGAGACATTGAACTTCTTGAAAAATTATCAGAAAAAAAATATTCGGACTACTTACTTACTCTTACTAAGTGGAAAAACTTTGAAGAATCACCCTTGTTACAAATCGGTGAAACATGGCGATTAACTTCACCTTTAGATTTATGGACTACTGTTTCACCATCTTTGACTCCAAAAGATTTTCAAAGCATTCAAGAATGCTTTTCATTGGCTTTCAAGTGTGGAAATCCAATAATTGAACCAAAAGATAAAAATGATTTTGCTGCTTTCTACAATAAGCCGAGAAAGTATTCCAGCTGGTCAAGGGAGGGATTAACTCAATCCTTGATATTGGTTGGACGGTTTGGGGAAGGATTAAACATTCCTAACCTACCCAACCCACAGCTTTGGGTTGACAACATAATTCTTGACTTACTAAATAATGCAAGCGGTGAAATTTGGATTTCAGTTGACCATGAATTACCACTTATTTCAGAAGCATCTCCAACAAGTTTTCTCAAAGCGACAAGCAACTCTTTAGCAAAAGAACAACCTGAAATTATGGACATGTTTAAAGAGGAAGATGGATTTCTACATAAAACAAGTCATCACACAGGTTTGCTATGGGCACTTGAAGGGTTAGCATGGTTGCCTGAATATTTAAGAGACGTATGTTTGATTTTGCTTAAACTATCACGGCTTGACCCAGGAGGCAGTTTGTCAAACAGACCCATCAATAGCATTACTGAAATTTTCAAAACATGGCACTACCAAACTCTTGCTAATTATGACGAGAGAATGGAAATCTTAAAATATATTACTGAGAAAGAAAGAGAAGCAGGTTGGACACTTTTGGTAAGAATGCTTCCTGACCATCATGGAATCGGACACCCAACACATAAAATGCGTTGGAGAATGTTTGACAAGAATACTAATCTCGCTTACACCTATCAGGAGATTTGGAATACACACTCATATGTAGTTGAGTTGCTTCTTAACTTGTTTGATAACAACGAAAACAAATTTTCTCAACTCATAAACGAAACTGTAAACCTTGCACCTTACGACAGGAAAAGAGTTTTAGATTGGGCTGATTCGGTTTACAACCAAGTTGAGCAGAAGGAATTTGTTACATGGGAAGCGATTAGAAAGATATTAAACCACCATAGGTCATATCCAGACACTGATTGGTCTTTGCCCGAATCTGAATTGTCAAGGTTAGAAGATTTGTATAATAAACTTAAGCCGACTGAAGTTATAAGTCAATATATATGGCTTTTCAATGACCATTGGCCTGCATTTCCTGAAGGTTTCAGAGATTCTGATAATGAATTTGAAAAGAGACATGAACAACAACAAAAAAAAATTGATGATGCAAGAATCGAAGCAGCAACAGTTTTCTTAAATGAGTTAGGTTTAAAAAAAACTTTGGAACTGAGCAAGTCCATTAAAGAACCTTGGTCATTGGGTGATGCTTTAGCGAGAGTGATTTCAAATCAGGATGATGTTGTTTCAGTTTGTGAATGTTTGAATAACGATAAGGAAAATTTGAGATTCATTTTCAGTTTTGTTTTTCGCAAATCAATACTTGAAGGATTTGAGTGGATTACTTCTTTGCTAAAAAGTTTGCAGCAAAAAGGATTCAGTAATAAAGCACTTGCAAACATTTTAATTCCGTTAAATCAGTCTAAGCAACTTTGGGATTTTGTTTCTTCGTTATCAGAAGAAATACAAAATGAGTATTGGCAAAATGTCTATGGTACTTTCTACAATATTCCGATTGACGAAAAGATTTTGGGCATTCAAATGCTGTTGAATCACAAAAGGTTTTTTTCAGCAATTGATATTTGTTCTCACTTTGCTGAAGCAATGCCGACCAGTCTTCTTACTGAGCTTTTGAAGAAAGCAGTAACAGAGGAATCAAGTGAGAAACCCCATTTTAAAGGGTATGAGATTGAACGAATTTTTGAAACACTTGACAAAAGAGAAGATTTAGAAAAATCAACTTTGATAAATTTAGAGTGGTTATACCTTCCACTTTTTGATTCATACGGCACAAGGCGGAATCCAAAAGCTTTAGAAGAAGAATTGGCAAAGAACCCTGAGTTTTTTATTGATGTCTTAAAATGGGTTTATATTCCGAAAGACAAGAAAATTCTTGAAGAAGAAAGGAAAGGAATTTCAGACGAGGTAATTCAGAATAGAGCAAAGCAAGCGTATCATTTACTTCATTCTTGGAAAAAAATTCCTGGAATGAAAGAAGACAAATCCATTAATAAAAAGGAATTAGAAGAATGGATTATAAAAGTACGAACACTTGCACAAGAAGCAAGCAGATTGGATGTAGCTGATATGCAAATAGGACAAGTGTTGGCTCAATATCCTGAAAATACTCCCCAGTGGCCACAAGAAAATATTTTTCAAATCATAGAAGAAATAAATACTGACAGTTTAAAGAGAAATTATTCTTCGGCAATGTTTAATAAACGAGGTTCATCTTCAAGAGGGCCATTTGATGGAGGAAATATTGAGAGAGATAAAGCAGCATATTTTGAAAGATTAGCAAAAGATTATAAAAACAAGTATCCTAATGTTGCAGAGATTTTTAAGCGTCTTGCAGAAGGATATCTGATTGATGCAAAAAGAATGGATGACCAAGCAGAAAGAGACAGATTAGAATATTGACTGCCATTACAAGTTGGTGGCACATTTGCAATTCGCACGAGCAAACACACAAACCAAAAACTGCAAAAGAGCCACCAAGCCATCGCACAAAAAAACAGCGACTAAATGACTGATAGACAAAACAATATAAAAGAAGGGCAGCACACAACATCGTATATAAAACATTTGGCAGTCAGTGGGTTATCGGGTATTTCTGCTCGTATCAATAGCACTTGTAACTTGACAGAAATGTGCTTCGAAATGCCAAACGTTTCATATACGTAACCGTTGTATGCCATTTTTTAGAGACATACTGCCATGAATGATATAAAAGATATTGAGATTAAATATATAGAATCATTGATTCCAAAAATATTATTTAAAAAATTTGAAAAATTCGGATTTATTAATATTGATGATATATTGAAAATAAAAATTAAAGATTTTCAAAAACTTCCTTCAATTGGAAAAACAGTTGTTGAACAATTAGATGAATTGCGTAGATTAATTATTAATGAACCTGAGAAAGTAATTGAAGTATTCAATAAAACTAAACCAAAATTTTTACCGATTGAGTACTCAGAAAATATAGGATTTCTTGAATTGTTTACTACTATTATTGAAGATTACATTTCGATTATTGAAAATTTTAACCATAAAACGACTAAAGCCAGGCAGAGATATCTCCGAAATATTGATGTAATTCGAAAATATTATGGATTAAACTCAAAAAAATATGACAGGGATAAAATTGCAACAAGATATAGAATTAATAGAGAAAGAGTTCGACAGATTATATTGTTTCACTTTATACCTGAAATTAGAGACTTATTAAATGGAGAATCTCTTAAAGGATGGAAATGTGAATGCAGGGATGAAGCTGTTGAACTTATTAAATCCTACAAAAAGGATTTAGCTGGTTATCCTATTTTAAGTGATTATAAACTCAACTTATGGTTAAAAGAATATGGTATTGAAAAATCTGAAAATGACAATAATTATTTTTCAATATTACTAAATGCTTGGGGATATGAACAACTTGGTCTAGCTCGTCATTACATGTTGCGTAACAATATCTTTTATGCTGATGAAAGCGTAAATAAGGATTTATTTCTTGAGTTAAGCACTAAGATTGTTATTTTTCTAAGAGAAAAAGTAATACCTGTTTCATTTGATGATATAGTGATTGAAATTTTAGAAGAATTTGATGTTGAAGATGATTTTATAAAATTAACTTGTGATGTAATTTATGATATTGAAAAAATAGATACAGATCATTATCAAATAAGATTTGAATATCTAGCATCTATTAATGATTATGTTTATAGGTTGTTATATGAAAAGAAAAAACATCTCTCATATAATGAGTTGCTACATATTATAAATAAAAGACTTGTTGCCCATAATAAAGCAATAACAATCGAATCTCTTAAGCAAACATTGCGTAAAGATGAAAATATTTTACCTATTGGTAAAACGGGAATTTGGACACTTACAGATTTAAATACAAATGTTGAAAGTCAAATTAACCTTATGTTAAAAACATTGAGACTAATTGATAAACCTCTTACTGTTCCCGAAATTACTAGGTATATAAATGAAAACTTTCAACGCAAAGATGTTACAGCTCGTTCTATTGGATCTAATCTTAGAAATTACAAGAAGTATTTTATCAAACTTAAAGCAAATCGGTTTGCATTAATAGAAACAAAAGATTTATATAAAGATAAAATTTCAAAAACGAGGACTCCGATAAAGAAAAAGGGAATACTTAAAACTGAAGAAATAGCTAATAAAGCTATTGACATCTTAAAGAATGCCGTAGGCAATAGGATGAAGCTGAATGAATTAGTTGCCATACTTACGCAAACTAATACTAACTACCATAGAATGGATATTTATAAATCAATAAGTGAAAATCCATTAATTTTTGAAAAAGAAGATACAAGTTCCAGTTTTAAAATGATTGCTTTAAAAAATCAAACAAGTAACGCTACGAATGAAATTTCATCAAGATATAAATGGAATGAATTAAAAATTATTCTTGAGCGAGAACTATCTCCGATATTTAATTCAAATATACAGCCAACATATTCTCAATCAGTATCAGATTCACTTGATGCTTTTTTCAAATTAATTACAATCAATATAACTCAGGGTTGTCCTGAACTTTCTGATTTGGCTGATAGAATTTTACCAACGCTCTATAAATTTTATGTTGGTGCTAGTGATAGGAATGATAAACTTAATTTTTTAAAGCAAATTGTAACAAGCCAAGAATCATATTTTAAGAAGTTACTATATTTCATCGATGTCACGTCATATAATTTTATAAAATCAAATAATAAAGGTTTTGGAAATGTGCTTGATAAATTGACAAAAATAGATTCGAGAAAAAATAGATACCAAAATTATCATTCAGCATCAGCCATTGATTTTGGAAAGCATTGTTCCAGAGCATATGGTAATAGAAATATTGATACTCATAACGCAAATAGTTGGACTGAGGCCGAAATAATTGATACCAAAACAAGCTGTATTGTTTTTATGGTATATGGTGCATTTGAATACTATAATGAAATAAAAAATATTTAAAACGGCATACAACATCGTATATAGTGCATTTGGCGGGTCGTACATAAGTTTTAACTTAGGTTCATTTATTAGACTTTTAAGCGGTTTGATTAGTAGGTACTCTGAACCGCCAAACGACACCATATACAAGGAACGTTATCTCTCATTAAGACAAAGACTATTATAGGTCTATAAAATTATATTAATGAACGAAGAAGAAATTAGAGGAAAACTACTTTTACCATACTTAAATGATCTAGGATTTGATCTTTCGGAGATTTCATTAGAAAAATCATTTACTATTAGACTTGGGAAGTCACAGCGCACTATTAAAGGTAGGTCGGATATTCTTTGCAAAAGAAATGGGAAAAATCTGTTCATCATAGAATTGAAAAATGAATCAATTTCAATTACACAAAATGATATAAAACAAGGGATTTCATACGCAACAGCTCTTGTTGATAACATAGCACCATTTACAATAATCACGAATGGAAAAACAACTAAGATTTTTGATTCAATTTCAAAAATAGAATTAACAGGTAAAAGGATTTCAGAAGAATCATCTTTTTGGAAAAATGGATATGCCCTTTCTACAGAAGATGAATTAAAAATTAGATATGAAGCCCTAAAAAACTTTATTTCTTTATCCCCAGAAAATTTAAAAGCCTTTTGTGAAATACAAGTTTATGACAGAATGGGGCAGATTATTGGAAGTACGGATAATCCTTATTCTAAATTTGTTAAGAAACTTTATGTACAACGCAAAGATTTACAAACTGCATTTGAAAATTTTATAAATTCTAATGAGTCTATATTTGGATTAGTTGGGGCGGCAGGCGTTGGTAAAACTAACGCAATTTGTTCTTTGGCACTTCAAAAATTAGAAGATAAATTTGTTTTTTTTTATAATGCTGCTATTATTAACTCTCCTTTGGAATGCATTTCGCAAGATCTGAACATTGCATTTTCAAGTAGGACTGAAACGGATATTGTTTTAAAAAAACTAGATGAGTTAGGTAGATATGCTAATAAAGATATTTTAATTTTCATTGATGCTTTAGACGAATGTACTAATCCAAATATCACTCATGAATTAAGTGAGGTTGCCTTAGTCGCTAAAAATGCAGATAGAGTCAAATTTATTATTAGTTGCAAATCAAATATTTGGAATACAGTATTAAAAATCAAGAATAAACCAACCCATCTATACGACGAGTTAAGCAAATCTCACAATATTATAAGTAGTCTCGAAAATCCAGGATTCCTATTAACTGATTTTACGGATGAAGAATTAAACAATATTTTACCTCTTTATCAAAATGAATTTGGCTTTAAAGGACAAATCTCTAAGTCGTTGTTGCTTGAACTAAAAAATGGATTTTTCTTAAAAATATTTAGTGAAGTTTATAGAAATAAAGAAGTGCCTAAAAAGATAAATGATAAAGAGTTAATAAAGAAATATTTAAAAAAATCACTAGAAGAAACAACAATTGGTTTCTTGTTGGGCTTAAGAACTCTTTCGTCAATTGGAAATATTATTCTTCATCATGAATACAGCTCCTGGCAGGTTTATAAAGATGAAGGTTTGGATGTCAACCATGTTCTTGAAAAATTAAACTTTTCTCTTGATGAAAATATCCCTGAAGATTTATTTACTAGAAATATACTTATCAAGTCAAACAATGAGGACTCATATAACATCTCATTCTATTATTCGAAAATACGTGATTACATAATTTGTTATCATACCTATCAACTGGACAAACTTAATGATGACCAATTCTATAATGTTATAGCTGATTTTTACAAAAACCACATAGGTAAAAGTGCACTAGATTTTTATAAAGAAAATGCTAATTCTTCTCACCTGAACACCTTAATACAGTTCAAAAAAGATAAAGCTCAAAGCTATGTGATAAGTTATAATTCATATCTTGAGAATAACTTCAAAAAATTCAAGGAAAAATTTGATCCTAAAACTAATGGTGCTATTGGGATTATTATACCGCATGATCTTTTGAATGAAGATGGTTATGCCCTTTTTCCATTAAACTCTGATTCTTCAGATATTATCCAGTACGAAAGCCTAAAAGATCCATTTTCTGGCCCTTATGAAAAGAATGTTCTTCTTAAAAAAGGAATTAATGTTGTATATGGAAGCAATAGTTCTCTGATGATTCCAGAACAGGGTAAAACAATCAAGCAAAATGTATTCAAACAATTAAAAGAAATAATTGAAAAGGGGAAGTTTAATGCGTACAATTCAGATATTCTCCTTATGGAGGAGCTTGCGACAATACTTTATTATTATTCAAAAAAACTAGGTTTTGATTTTATATTAAAGGATTATTACCTACCTAGATTTGAACTGATTTATCCAATTAATTTACAAGACTTAAGAGAAAGAATATATAAATTCAGAGCTTTTCATTATTATCAAAGGAATAATACAGCTTTAATTAATATTAATCATTTGGTTGAAGAAGCATTTAAAAACAATGTTGATATACCTAAATTGAATGTTATTGGGGACTTTCCTCCCTTTGAAGAACTGTTTAAAATTGTAAATATTCTGTTAAATGTTAAAGATACGATAAAGTATACCACCTTCGATATTCAAAAGTGTACCACTCCGGGAAATAAATTTTTATTAAATAGTTCCGGTAAATTAAAACCGGAACACAATGTATGGAGTGGAA
>Ga0315547_1003477_pt1 | contig 10225 bp, 8 predicted proteins | sample SalMarSW160240MG_2_FD_202542 | JGI IMG/M metagenome (GOLD analysis project Ga0315547, IMG submission 202542) | Salt marsh sediment microbial communities from the Plum Island Ecosystem LTER, Massachusetts, United States - Salt Marsh Sediment SW1601-240 ... | reverse complement strand
CCGCCTCCTTAGTTATCAGGCCGAGGTGGCGGAATGGTAGACGCGGCGGACTTAAAATCCGCTTCCTGCAAGGGAGTGTGGGTTCGAGTCCCTCCCTCGGCAGAAGGCCGACCTCACGGCCACCTGGAATTTTCCCTGTGTTTATCACTTGAAGACAGTACTTTCTTCTCATTGACTTCTACGATATGGCAAATTATACTTTTCTCACTACGTAAACGGAGGCAAGGCATGGCAGAAGTCGATAAAGAGGTAGAAGCAAAAGAAGCCCCCCAAGCTGTAAGTAGCACGGGGAAAGATGAGAGAGAGATGAAATTGGTGGGTGCAATGCTGGAGGCAAAGATCGTTGATGTTAAACCCCAGCTTGATTTCACCACTGAACTCGGCTTCATCTATCCAGTCGTTGAGCAAGCAGTAAATGCAAAAGGCAAGGAAGCAGTAGCAATTGTGGAATCCCTGACTGATAAGGGTATATTGAAAAGGAGCTTCTTTGACAGGCTCCTCCGTTGTTCCCGGTGCCAGTCAATAAACTTAAGACCAAGCACCCACTGCCCTAAATGCGGTTCAGGAGACATTGCCCGGGGCAGAATCCTCGAGCACTTAGCCTGCGGTTATGTCGGCGTTGAAGAAGAATTTACAGCCAAGGGTAAATATGTATGCCCCAGGTGTAAACTGGAGCTACGAACTCTGGGCGCCGACTACCAGAGCCGAGGAGTGCTGCGCAAGTGCCATGATTGCTCCGAGGTATTTAACGTGCCGTTGCTAAAGTGGCGCTGCCTGAAATGTTCCTCCCTTGCCAATGAGGATGAGATTAACGAGCTAAATATATACGCGTATCGCCTTGATGAAACGAAGAGAAACTGGCTGGAATTTGAAATTCAGCCTAAAGTGCAGTTCCTTGAATTCTTGAGTCGGCATGGCTACGAAGTAACGGAAAATGCCAGAGTGAAGGGAAGGTCGGGGGCAGAACATAACATAGATATGCTGGCTACCAGGGATGATGGCGTTATTACCCATAGTATAGCTATCGGGATTGAGATTGCCAGGGATAGGGTACAGCTGGACAGGATAATGGATTTTGATGTCAAAGCCTTCGATAGCGGCGTTCACGATAAGGTGCTGATCATCATCCCTGCGCTGGGCGAAGAGGCGGCCAAATTTGCTAGCTACCATGCGATAAAGGTGTTTGAACCTAAGGATTTACAGATGTTGCTGACTAGCGGTCCCCGGCCAAGCCCGGAAATAGTGAGGGAGCCCTTTGAATTTAAGTCCAAATCACAGCTAATACAATACCTGAAGAAACAAGGCTACAGAGTAAGGGAAAACGCTGAAGTCAAAGGACGGTCTGGGGCTGCCCATAACATAGACATACTGGCTATCAAGGATGAGGGCATCATTACTCATCGTATTGCTATTGGGACGGAGGTGGATGAGAAGCCGATGGGACTGGATAAGGTATTTGACTTCGATGACAGGGCTTATGATGCTGGTATTATGGACAAGGTCCTTGTTGCTGTTCCCGGACTCACCAGGGAAGGAAAGCAGTTTGCTGAGCGTCAGAGAATAAAGGTCTTTGAGGTCGGGCAACTGGAGCCAACCGGAGAGGAAAACCCTGAGTCCTAATTTCTAAATGCTGAACAGTATCGAAGTACGAAATATATAGTTAACCGAGAAGCTCCTTTTAATTTTTTCGCTCCTGGCAGGAGAGAGTTGGAGGGGGGATTTCACTTTGCCCCTAATCCTCTCCTATCGAGGGAGAGGAATTTTATACAAGATTAGCACTCAGACTTCTTACCGCTGAAAACGCGCTACGGCTCCTGGAACCTGAAGGCCTTGAGAATCACTCACGCTACCTAAGCACCTGTGTCACCCACCACGTCAGCAGAGCTTGTGGAGGCGGTTGTCAAGTGAGGATAGACGAGTGTCCCTATGACATTAGAAAGCCCAAAGACTACGTGGTAAGACAACCACATGATCTCGTTCAAGCAGCTGGTGGGTCAGAGTTACAGGTAGCTTTTGAGGAAGAATGTCAGAGGCAAAGCATCAAGCTATTTATTCTACCGCCGAGCTCACTTAAACTCAATGACTGTGTAGAGAGGTCTTGGTGAAAGCAAAAACAAAGAAAAGAGGGCATATATCACTTATGTACTGGATGAGCACATGGTTTGCAGCCCAACCCAAAACTTGGTATCGTTTTAGAGTGCAACTTGCGAGTCGTGTATAACGGCAGCATAGTAGAAATGATGAAGATGGGGCGAAGCTTGTCGTTTCTTCAATGCTGGGAATGTTCCGGCAAGTGAATTAGCTCTGTGTAAGAAGGAGGATATGATGCAAAAGATCGGGCAGAATGTCTATGCTGAAACTGGTTTTCGAGGGTGCAATCCTGGCTTTGTTGTCACCAGTGAAGGCGTAGTGATGATTGACACCCCCCAGATGCCAGCAGATGCAATACGGTGGCGGGATGAGATTGCAAAGCACGGTCCGGTTTGCTATTTGATAAACACCGAGCCGCATGGCGACCATTTCACCGGGAACTACTTCTTCGAAGGCACGGTAGTAGCTCACCAGGGCACCAGAGAGGCAATCTTAGCGGCCTCGGTCGAGCAGTTAAAGGAGCGTTTTAAGCAGGCTGACCCTGATAGCCTTCCTCTGATCAAGGATTACAGCTATCGACCTCCAGCTATTACTTTCTCCGAGCAGATGACCCTCTATGTGGGCAATCACACTTTCCACCTTATTAACCTCCCGGGGCACACGCCCTACCAGGTAGCTGTCTATATTCCTGAGGAAAGGGTAGTATTCACTTCAGATAACGTTTTCGGCAGAGTGCAGGCCTGGCTTCACCAAGCTGTGCCCTACGAGTGGCTGGATTCCTTGAAGCGACTTGAGCAACTGGAAGCGGATGTGCTGGTGCCCGGGCACGGTAACGTCTGCGACCGGAGCTACATTCCGGAAATGAGCGCCTTTATTCAAGACTGGATAGACGCCGTCAATGCCGCCATTGCGCAGGGGATGAGTCTAGAGGAGGCTCAAGAGAAAATCTCGTTTCTTGACCGTTACCCTATGGAACCAGGTAGCGAGTCGATGGCTCAATTCGTACAGCAGGTGAATGTGGCGCGCCTGTATCAAGTGCTTAAAAAGTAAACAGCGGTCGGTTATTCTTGTTCTGAAAAACAGGAGACATTTGCTTTCCGGGCGTGGTCGCAATACTCGCCGCTGCTTATCTTGCTGAAGGTGCTGACACTAGTGAGGTATACATTAGGTCTCCCAGGATGTGGTAGCGTTCTCATTCTTGTCCCTCAGCCCTATGATGGGCTGCCTACCTCATCCCTGCAGGGTAGCAGGTTAGATTCGGAGCAGGCAAGCAATGTGGTGACCAGGCTCAGGCTGACCATGATTAGATATAAGGCAACCGTTCGGGCAATCATCTCATTTCTTGAGATTGCTCATCCATACCGAGCAGAACCCTAGCCATTTGCCTACCCATTTCACGAGCCTCTTCCACCATCTGCGGGTTGTCCCTTGCGTGTTTATCTGGACCGCCAACAGCCGCTTTTAGAGTGAAGACATTGGCCTGGGAAGCGTCGCGAAGACCGACAAATTTTCTCAATTCCTGAATGGCTTGATCAAAGCCTGCTCTACCTGCTATGGCGATCAGCCCGAAGCATTTGGCTTGCTTCGGTATATTATGTGTGTAAAGGAAGAAAGTTCTGTCCAAAAAGGTCTTGGTCTGCGCTGATATACTTCCAAAATAGACTGGGCTAGCTATAATAATTCCATCTGCTTGGCTGAATTTTTCCAGAATCCAGGGGGCATCGTCTTCTTGCAGGCACTTTGGAGATTGGCGACAGTTACTATGTGCCTGGCACGGGTTAACCCGGTACTGATTTAAAACGATCTTCTCAGTTTCAATCCCTCTCTTGGCTAATTCATTTAAGACTTCGTCCATCAGGTAATTAGTGTTACCATCGAGTCTAGGGCTTCCACCAATAGCGACGACTTTCATTTCAACCTCCGATCAACCTCCGATGCTAGGCATTCCAAACAGAATACCAATTCTCGGACATTGATATCAACTGCTTGTGGTGTTTAAGGCGGGTAAGCTTAAGTCGTTGACCTTTCAAACATGCGCTTTGCCAGGTAAGCTGCGTAGTTAGACTTGTAGGGGCTGGACTCTATATGTCGCTACCTTCATGAATTTCAAAAGCAATCACCGTTTTAGCTTCTGGGCTTTGAAGACTGTGACTAGCAGGCGTGGCTACCTGATTACCTCACTGACTTCGCTGACGGGTCGTCTATCCCGGGTGGGACTTTCTGCCGGATATCCTACCGGTATCATAGCGAGGATATCCATGTCCGATGGGATGTTGAGGATTTTCTCTGTGTCTCCCTTTGCCAGTGCCAGCGGACCAGTCATCCATACAGCACCCAGTCCCATCTGGTGTAACACTAGAAGAAGATAGGCAATAGCTGCTGATACTGATTGAAGGCGTGGATTGAGGATGCTGTCCCACTCGAGCATCTGTACAGCCCTTTCGTCTACCTTTGCCCGGGCAGCCAGAATCTTAACCCTTGGGTTTTCTATCCTTCTGGTGCCGGCCAGGATCATGGCTGGTGCTGCGCTTAGAGGACTGCGCTGTGGTCTTGGTGGAGTAGATGTTGCTTGTGGCGTCCTACCTGGGAACGCAAACCCGCTGGCTTGTGCTGTTTCAGGCCAGGAAGCCATATTCCTTGTGCTGGCTTGTATGGCATCTGCAATGGCTTTGATAATGTCCTTATTCAGAACGATATAGAAGTACCAGTTCTGAAAATTAGCACCGTTTGGCGCCCAGGTAGCCAGCTCTACAGCTTGTAGCAGCATTTCTTCTGGAACAGGCTTATCCTGCCAGACACGAATCGAACGCCGATTTTTAATCAAGTTTGCTAGTTCTGTCGTCTCCATTTCAGGTCCTCCTGGAATTTTGGATTATGCTGATTGTAGCAAGGTTGCTCCTGTTTTGCATGTTGAAATCGAATTATTCGGACACATGTTGTGATGCGGCTGGTTTGGCTAAGATTGGAGTAGAGGTGAAATGTTAAAGAACTTTCTCAGGACGATGGCCATATCAGCAGGGGTTTTCCCCTGTCAATGCCCTAGCGAGCAATGTTGTTTACGGTTTGTTCGGTGTAGAGGAGCTTATCTTTGCTATCGAGGAGTATCGTTCTTAGAGTAACCACCTTTATTGAGGCAGGATCGGACAATGTCGAATTTCCTTGCTAGGCTATCGCCGAACCATGAGCTATTTAATGACACCTTTTTGTTCCAAAGGCGGTAGCCAAAGCTCAAACGAAAGTTACTGCTCATTACTGTGCTGAGCAGCTATATAGCTCCTTAAATCATGGCAGCTTTTTGTTGATCCCCGAGCTCTGTTCTCCACAATCTCTTTAGGTACGCACAGGGATAAACTGAAAGCCTACTCTCCTTTGTACACCGGTTCGCGCTTCTGGACAAATGCCATCATTCCTTCTTGGGCATCTTTTGTTTGCCCTACGCGGCGCGAGCCTTCAGCCTCGATCTTGATTCCCTCTTCAAGTGTCGTCTCGAGCCCACGCATAACACAGTCGAGGATTATACTCATAGCAATCGGAGCCTTTTTAGCTAGCCTCTCAGCTAGTTCTTTAGCATCATTCATCGCCTCGCCAGGGTTAGAGACTTTACTTATAAGCCCAATCTCCAGGGCCTCCGGGGCTCTAATCATTTTCTCTTGACCTAGGAGAAGCATTTCAAGGGCCCGTGTTTTTCCTACCAATCGTGGCAACCTTTGAGTTCCACCCCAGCCCGGAATAATGCCACGATCTATTTCCGGCTGTCCCATAACTGCTCGCTCAGCATCCACCATTATCCGGAAATGACAGGACATCGCCAGTTCACAGCCACCTCCCCCAGCGTAGCCATTGATAGCTGCAATAACGGGTTTTGGAAATCTCTCAATGTTGAAAAACACTTCCTGGCCTGAAGGACCAGCCGGACCACCTCCTCCGCCAGGTCCTACAGCACTCTTTATATCAAATCCAGCTGAAAAAAATCTATCTCCAGCGCCTGTGATTATCAAAGCCCTAATCGCCTTATCCCCCTTGAATTCCGTTAGGGCTTGATTTAATTCGCTCAGCAATGTGGAATTTATCGGGTTAGCAGGTGGACGATTCAAAGTTATGATGCCAACGTTATCTTCGTGCTCGACAATAATTGTTTCGTATGCCATTCGCTTCCTCCTTTTGCTAAGACTTTAGTATATTCAGTTGCAGTCGGTTTACATTTGGTAGCAAGATTAGCTTAATCTGTAGTCCGAAGTTATCACCCCCTTTCATCATCGATTAATGAGAGGTGCGGATAAATCATCGCGCAACATACTCCTTCTCTGGGCAGGCAACGGCAATACTAACACTTCCCTACACAAGTGTCAAGCTCATGTGCTCGTGCGGCACATTAGTGACGCATGACCTCCTTTCTTTGTTTTTGCTTCCACCGAATCCTATCTATACATCCATTGAGTTTAGTAACCTAAATGAAAGAACAAATACCTTGATGTTCCGTCTCTGACATTCTTCTTCAGAAGCTACCTGAAACTCTGAATCACCGTCTACTTGGACGAGATCACCCAGTCGGCTTGCCACATAGTTTATGGGCTTTTTAATGGCATAGGGAGGCTTGTCTATCTTCACTAGCGACAGTGCAAGCGGGCATTTTGACCGTGAGGGCAGTAGTAATCGAAATATTTAGTCTTTACCTGGCGGAGGTTAGCACTCAGTTCCCAGTAAATGAGTCAACCCATGCCGGGCATTGGTGACATGAGCAAATCCCAGGTACCCCAGGCACGGGGCATTTCTTTGGTTAAACGATTTCGTTGCCCTCATCTGCTGACTGTGGATGTTGTAGCCATGTCACCAAGACCCAGTGTGATTCTGGCCCCTTTCTGCACGAATTTGTCAGCTCCGGGTTCCAGTTCCTCCACTACCTCTATGCCTTCATGACCTATTAGAATTAGAGTCGTACCTCTGTTCTCAGCCCGATCTTCCTTGACCAGATGCACGTCTGAATGGCAAACATCGGCGTTTATAAGCTTGACCAGAGCCTCTTCCTACTTGGGGTGGGTTTAGATCCGGCGTCTTTTATTGGCTACGTAATCCACAAGCAGGTATTGCCCCAGATTATCGGCAGTGGTGAAGAAGACACGACCTTTGCTGGCTTTTGCCATCTGCATAACAAAAGTGCTAGACAGCTGGTGTGTATCAAGCATGAAGGTGTTGACTCTTATACCGCGCTGCGTGCACCTTTTTGCTTCTCTGAGCGTCAACTGGAGCGTGCGCAGGGCAGGCGGGAACTGGAGGAAAAGATGCCCGTTCTCAATATGGGCTGTAGGCTCGCCGTCGGTTATCAATATTATCTGCTTGTTGTTACACCTTGTCTTGCTCAAGAGTCCTCCAGCCATAGATAAAGCTTGCTGTATGTTGGTGTAGGGGTCGAGCTCGTCCCAGGTTATGTAGGGCAGTTTTTCCCTTTTGATGACATGGGCGTAAGTGGAAAAGCCGATGATGTCCAGGATGTCTCTGGGGTATTGTGTTCTGATGAGGCTGTCCAGGGCAATTGCCACCCGTTTTGCCGCTTCAAAGTTACCCCTGAGCGGCATAGACAAGCTCAAGTCCATCATCAGCACTGTAGCTGACCTTGTCAGCGTCTCTGTCTTGAATACCTCTAAGTCATCTGGGCTTATGTGGAGCGGTGGTGCCTGTGGCTGGCGGAGAAGGGAGTTCATAATCGTTTTCTGAAGGTGGATCTGGAGCCCATCACCGAATTCGTATTTCTTGGTCTCGTCCGTTTTCTCGCTGCCAGGTCCTTTCAGGTTAAGGCTATGTCTTCCCAAGCTATCTTTCTTCAGGTGGGCGAATATGTCCTTAAGCGCTTTCTGCCCGATCCTTCTCATGCCGTGAGGGGTCAGCTCATAGCGGTCATCTGTCCACTGAATGTAGCCAGCTTCCTCCAGGATTTTGGTTATGCTGCGCAACTGCTCCAGTTCTTTAGCTGCCTGCTCGTCCATGAGTTCTGTGACCAGATTTTCATCCACGTTATCCAAGGAACCGCCGAATCGGGCTTCCTCTAGTTGTGCCTCGAGGTTATCCATCTTGTGCAGCATTTCCATCAACTTGAGGGCTTCGGTGTAGGAAATAGACTCATTGCCAGAGAAGAGGTAAGGGCGGGGCAAATGGCGTGTAGGGTTAAGGGCTTCAAGACCAGCGGCGAGCTTCGCCAACTCAAAGCGCGTGGCATTGTCCAGTACCGAGTCCAGCAAGTCTTCCAGCGCCTTTTTGTCTGTGGGCGACAGGCTGTTGAGCAGGGACTGAGCTTGTGCCATCTGATTTTGTAGCTGCTCGATCAGCTCATCCAGGCTCTGAGGTGGCTGGGGTCCAAAGAAGTGACCGAACTCACGGAGAAACTCTTGGAAATCGGGTTTCTCTCCTCTTAAGCGTTCCTCCAGCATCCGGTTTATAGCTTCAACTAGGCGTCTGATTTCAACCAGGGTGGATGGGTCCATACTTTCGATTTGTCGCATCAAGTCGTGGGTATAGGGCTGGATGGCATTTCGCTTTAACATATCAAGAAGTTCCTGGAACTGGCGCTTAGCATCGTCGTCCATAAAGTCATACTGGGTAAGCTCTTTTATACGCCCACCGATATCTGAAGGCAGTTCTTCGAGTTTCTTCAGGTTCTGTGCTGCTCTCTCCTCTACAGATTTCAGCAGCTTTTCGATCATCTCAGAGCTGAGCTCTCCAGAAGCCTCTTTGGCTCGTTGCCTTGTCTCCTTGAGGCTTCGCTCGATCCCCTGCCGCTCTGTATTCACTATGTCGTCCAGCCTGAGGCGTATATCATCCAGGATAGAGCTCAAATCGTACTTATCTAGTTGTTGCTGTCGCTGTTGCCGAAGCCTGTTCATCAGTTCCTGCAAACTTGGCAGACGCCTTCCCTGGCTATCCCTTATGCCGCTGTGTTGCAGACGGCGCAGGGCATAGGAGAGGTCTCCATAGGAGAGCAGGTGACGTCCCAGTTCGTCCATGAGCTTATCGGCATCGAGGTCGAGCAGTTCCTGTGTGCCATCCCATTCGGAGTAGCGATATATAGCCATGTTACTGCCTGTAAACTGTCTTGCCCAGGACTTTGTCTTTGTTCAACTTTTTGTTCTGATGAAGTCCTTCAAGGATGAATTCCACTGCTGCAGCTAACACTTCAGGCCTCTTGGAGTCAGCCACCACCTTTATGGCTTCGGTCATACCTGGTATTGCCCTAACATTACGCATATACGTCTGAGCGCTCATCATATCAGAGACCTCGAAGTTGAATCCTTGTCTGAAGCGGGATAGCATCTCCTCCCAGTCATAAGCACGGTAGTAGCGGTTGAATACGTTTTGCACTGCCTTCTTTATAAGTTGGTCGATGATCCTCTCCTCTTTTGTGTCTTCAAAGCTATCCACTTCGATTTTGCCGCTGGTTGACGACATAATGTATGGAAGATCGCTGATACGGGGCGCTGCCAGCTTCTCGCTAAGACTGACGGCTCTTCTGATGGCATTTGAGAGCACGGTCTCACAGTTGGCGATAGAGATCCTGACGCTTACGCCCGAGCGCTGGTTGATCTCCGGGCTTCTCCTGGCGAGATGGGTTATTTCGGTGATGATCTCTTTCATATATTGGGGGACATAATGCTCGAAATAATCGTTGCTAAATTGCCTTCGCTCCTGCTCGATGATGGCGATCTCGTCTTCGATACTCAACGGATAATGTGTCCTGATTTGGGCGCCGTATCTATCTTTAAGGGGCGTTATGATGCGCCCTCTGCTGGTGTAGTCTTCAGGGTTGGCGCTGGCAACGATGACTATGTCCAGAGGCATACGGACACGGTAACCGCGTATCTGTATATCTCCCTCTTCCATCAGGTTGAACAGGCTGACTTGTAACTTTTCGCTGAGGTCGGGCAGCTCATTGATGCAGAATATGCCCCGATTGCTCCTCGGGATCAGGCCGTAGTGGATAGCCAGCTCATCGGAAAGGTATCTCCCCTCAGCCACCTTGATCGGGTCGATATCGCCGATGAGGTCAGCCACGGTGATATCAGGTGTAACCAGCTTTTCTCCATAGCGTTCATAGCGGGGTAGCCAGTCAATCTCCATAGCATCGCCTTCTTTAAGTAGCTTGTCC
>Ga0315547_1003470_pt1 | contig 10241 bp, 13 predicted proteins | sample SalMarSW160240MG_2_FD_202542 | JGI IMG/M metagenome (GOLD analysis project Ga0315547, IMG submission 202542) | Salt marsh sediment microbial communities from the Plum Island Ecosystem LTER, Massachusetts, United States - Salt Marsh Sediment SW1601-240 ... | reverse complement strand
GAGATGTTCTGTTCTCTCTGGTCAATCTCTGCCGGCATTTAGGTTTATCCCCGGAGGAGGCTTTGAATTCAACCACCGAGAAGTTCAAAAGGCGGTTTCAATATATCGAAGAGCGCCTGCGTGAGATGGGGAAAAGCCTGTCGGATTCCAATTTAGAGGAGATGGACAGGCTCTGGGAAGAGGCGAAGGAAAGACTGAAATAGTCTGTCATCATTCTGCTTGACAAAGGTCATCTGAAGCCTTAAGTTACTACAGGGATTATAAGAGAAGTATTCCAAGGAAAGTCAGCATCCCCTTTTGACGAATAAACCTATTTTAGGGGAGGTACCAAATGAGGGCCTTGCTTAGACTTTTTGTCGTGGCGGTTGTGTTGTTTCCTCTGACCGCCAATGCCACCATCATCAACATTCCCGGCGATTACCCCACCATTCAGGAGGGGATAGACCACGGGTCAGACGGCGACACCGTCCTGGTGCAGCCGGACACCTACTATGAAAACCTTAACTTCTATGGGCATAATGTGGTTTTGGCTTCTCTGTTCCTGACCTCGGGAGATACAGCTTATGTATGCAGCACAGTAATCGACGGCGGCATGGCCGGTTCTGTTATCATCCTTGAAAGCGGCGAAGACAGAGGAGCCCAGGTTGTGGGATTCACGATTCAGAACGGATATGCTGAGTGTGGCGGTGGGATTCGTTGCTCCGGCACCAGTCCCGCAATAAGCAATAATAATATCCGGGGTAATTGGGTGTCAGGTGAATACGCGGGCGGCGGGGGGATTGCCTGCTACCATGGCAGCCCGTTGATATATAGCAATAGGATCACCAGAGATTCAGTCTACGCGTATGACGGCTGGGGTTGTGGGGCTGGAATTGACTGCTATGGCTCCGGGGCAGAGATAACGAACAACACCATCAGCGGGAATTTCATACGAAGCTTCTGCGGGACCAACTATGGAGGTGGGATTTGCTGCTTCTGCTCCAATCCGACCATAAGCAGCAACATCATCGCAGATAATTTCTCGTTCAACGCTGGGTGGGGCGGTGACGGCGGCGGGCTTTACTGCTACCAGTCGAATCCTACGATCAGCAATAATATCTTTAGCCATAACCTGGGTGATCACGGCGGGGGGATTGCTTTTGTCTCTTCGGCATCGAATATGAGGAGCAATGCCTTCACCGGGAATTGGGGTTATTATGATGGCGGCGCGATATACTGCGCTGACTCCTACCTGACGATTACGAATAGTATCCTCTGGCAAGACAGCGCGTGGTGGACCGATACGGAAATCTATGTTGAGAGTGGCGCCGTCACAGTCACTTACTGTGATGTCCAGGGCGGCTGGCCGGGAACAGGGAACATCGACGCCGAACCCATATTTGCTGGCCCCTACAGCGATGATTTCCACCTGAGGTGGCACTCTCCCTGTATCAACGCCGGTGATCCCAATCTGACGGATCCTGACGGCACCCGCTCCGATATTGGTGCTTTCTACTTCAACCTCGCTGTGCTCGGAATCGTTGAGGTTTATCCCCACGATGAACCTATTGTCATTCCGCCGCAGGGTGGCGATATAAGCTATGACGGTGGTGTCCTCAATCTCTCGCGCGGTAACCTCACCGTGGACATCTGGGCGCAGGCCTTTGTGCCGGGGCTGAGTCACCACCATAGGCTCTGGCGCTATAATGATGTCACCATCCCCTTTGCTGACAGCATCATCCGGGCCAATCTGATGGAGCGTGTGCCGAGCTATGCGCCTTCCGGGGATTACACCTTCGTGACCTACATCGGCGACTTTCCTTCTTCTATCATTGATTCCAGCTGTATGTACTTCACGAAGGAGGGCGCTGCTTATACCTCAGGGGAGGGGAACGGTTGGGAGGCTCTTAAGAGGTGGTTCGATGGCCGTTCCGAGCTATCTGAAGCCACTCTGCCGACAGCGTATTCCTTGAGTCAGAACTATCCCAATCCCTTCAACGCTACCACCGCTATCAATTACCAGTTGCCGGTAGATGCCGAAGTCACTCTGGAGATCTACAACCTCTTCGGCCAGAAGGTGGCTACGTTAGTAGACAGCAAGCAGCAGGCCGGATACAGGTCGGTTCTCTGGGATGCTTCGTCAGTCTCCTCCGGTCTCTATTTCTACAGGTTGACTGCCGGAGATTTCACCGAGACCAGGAGGATGATGCTGGTGAAGTAAGTTTCACAGTCCATACGGATCCGTAGGGACAGATCAAACGGCTTGTCCGCCTCTGGCGGGATTAAGCAGATAATCAACGTTCTTCGGGCCCGCGTATTCGCCGGGGTAGGAGTTGCACTCCTGCCCCACTTTTTTCCACACACCCAAGCTTCGGGGCAATTCTGGCTCAGGCCATTTTCAGAATCGGCTTGCTTTTCTTGTGGGCTTCGCATATCATCGGACATTTGAGGACGCCCTCCTCGACCGATAAAGGATATAGAGCCATCGGCAATAGACAGGAATGGAAAGCGACGCTACCAGAAGACCAACCATTTTAGAAAGCACTGGCGACAGAATCGCCTCCCTGGTTGAGAAATCCCATCTTTCCGAACAGACCATATTGATCATCCTGGCCTTTGTGGTGGGGCTTTCCACCGGGTTTGTCGCTCTTTTCTTCCGGTTTCTGATACATTTCTTTTATGGTCTGTTCTTCGGAAGGGGGGAGCAGCTTTTTTCTCAGATTACCACCAACTGGCAGATATTCATCCCCTTAATTCCGGCACTCGGCGGGCTTTTGGTCGGACCTATTGTTTCCTTTTTCAGCTCAGAGGCGAAAGGGCACGGGGTTCCGGAGGTGATGCTGGCGGTTGCCACCAAAGGGGGCATAATTCGGCCTCGGGTGGCGGTCGCAAAAAGCGTCGCCTCCAGCATCTGCATAGGTAGTGGAGGTTCGGCGGGGAGAGAAGGGCCTATAGTGCAAATCGGTTCGGCGGTCGGTTCCAGCATTGGACAGTATTTTCGGATGTCGGACCAGAGGATCAAGGTGCTTGTGGGGTGTGGTGCCGCTGGTGGAATTTCGGCGGTGTTCAATGCTCCCATTGCCGGGGTCTTTTTTGCCCTGGAGATTATCCTGGGAGACTTCGCGATTCATACCTTCGGCCCGGTGGTCCTATCTTCGGTCATCGCCTCGGTCGTGACTCACGCCTTTCTGGGTAACTATCCTGCTTTTTCAGTTCCCCACTATGAGCTTCTGAGCGTGGCGGAGCTTCCGATGTATTTGGTCTTGGGAGGGCTCTGTGGCCTATTCTCGGTCCTATATATCATCACTCTTTACAGGGTTGAAGATTTCTTCGAGGATAAGGTCAAAATCCCCGCTTATCTGAAGCCGGCCCTGGGAGGCCTCCTTTTGGGCATCATCGGGGTGTTCTTTCCTCAAGTCTTCAAGGATGGTTACGAGTTCATCAAGCAGGCCTTGTATTCGGAGATGGCTCTCTGGCTTATGTCTGTCTTGATATTTTTGAAGATACTGGCAACCTCTTTCACTCTGGGTTCCGGGAACTCTGGAGGCATATTTGCTCCCTCCCTTTTCATCGGCTCCATGGCCGGAGGCGCTTTCGGCAAGTTGATGCACTGGCTTTTTCCGGCAGTAACCGCTTCTTCGGGTGCCTATGCTCTGGTTGGCATGGGAGCGGTTGTCGCTGGCGCCACCCATGCCCCCATCACTGCCATGGTCATCATCTTCGAGATGACCGGGGATTATCGCATCATCTTGCCTTTGATGCTAGCTTGCGCCTTCTCTGCTCTTCTGTCTCGACATCTCAAACCAGAATCCATCTACACCCTGAAATTGGTGCGAAGGGGGATCACCTTGAAAGGTGGTAGAGACATTGAGGTGTTAAGCTCCATATACGTCAAGGAGGTAATGAATCGGCACTACCAAACCATTCCTCAACATATGACTCTGGGAGCCATCTGGAGACTGATGGAAGATTCCCGCCAGGAGTGTTTCCCGGTGACCGACGAGAACGGGCGCTTTTTAGGGATGGTCTCTCTTCAGGATTTGCGGACCATCATAACCAGGGAGGGGATGGACAATCTCATCATCGCCCGGGACATCGCCAATTCCGATATCACCTCTCTGAGTCCTTACGAGAGCCTCGCCAGCGCCTCCCACAAGTTTGGCTTGCGTGACACCGTGGCATTACCGGTCATCGACGAGAACGTCCCCCACCGCCTGGTCGGAATCCTCACTCGCCGAGATTTGATTAAGGCTTACGATAAGAGATTGATCGAGAAAGCCACCGGGATAGAAAGGTGAGCAAAACGAGGCTCAAGAGAATTTGACATTTTTCCGTCTCCTCTGTTATTTATGGGAGATTGGATTTGTCTCATGAATACGAAGGAGATATATGAAGAGCTCCAGAGGAATCCAAAGGATGTCAGGTTTGCGACGCTCTGTAAAGCCGCAGAAATGTTTGGTTTCAAGTTTAGGGCCGGTAAAGGGAGTCATCAGATATTTGCTAGAGAGGGAACAAGAGAAATGCTGAACTTCCAGAATGTCAAGGGGAAGGCGAAGCCATACCAGGTCAAGCAGTTTCTGAAGGTGGTCAAGAAATATAATTTGCTGGAGGAATAGAATGCGCAAGTACGCAATAGAGATATTCTATAGTGAGGAGGACGCGGGTTATATTGCCGTGGTCCCGGAGTTGCCGGGCTGCTCGGCCTTTGGAGAAACCGAGGAGGAGGCATTGAAACAGGTTATGACTGCAATGGAACTCTGGTTGGAAGCGGCTGAAAAGGAGGGGAGAGAAATCCCACAACCCTCGGGTAAAAGGCTTCTGGAAGCAATGATTGAGGGGAAAAGAGATTCTCGCTCTATGCGCTAATAAGTTGCTGGTGACAGTGATTCTATGATCCGCTTCGTGTACGCTAATGCTTGCCATTCAGGCGTTACCGTTGCCCATGTCTCCACGATTGCTTGATCACGAGCAGTTGCAGCCAACTGAGTTCACGCTCTTGACTCACTTATCACAATTCCTCTCTCCTGGTGAGAGCGTTTGCAGAAGTAGCTCCTTTGCCTTTCTTAACGCTTCTGCCCGGTGACTCACCCTGTTTTTTTCATGGGGAGAGAGTTCAGCGAAGGTCTTCCCCAGAGTGGAATAATAGAATAGGGGGTCATATCCGAATCCTTGTTTCCCCCGTGGCTTTTCGATGATATAACCTTCAGCTCGCCCCTCGACGGTCTGAACATCCTGTTCTGCGAAGGCAATCGCAATCACACAGCGGAAGACCGCTTTCCTCTTGTCTTTAGGTAAACCTTCAAGCAACGATAAGAGCTTCCGGTTGTTGTCATCGTAGGTGGCGGTTTCGCCGGCGAAACGTGCTGATCTCACCCCGGGAGCCCCGTCCAAGGCTTCCACTTCTAAGCCGGTATCGTCCGCTAAGGAGGCAAGACCGGTGAACTGGCAGGTTACCATGGCTTTGCTTACGGCATTCTCTTCGAGGGTAGAGCCTTCTTCCTTCAATTCGGGGAAGCTAGTGAAGTCCTCCGGAGTTAGAATCTCAACCTCCAGGTCGGACAGCAGCGATCTGATTTCTTCGACCTTGTGGGGGTTGTTTGTCGCCAAGACCAGTTTCATTTCTCTTAATTCCTGAGTGCTGTCTGAATCACACAGTTGGTGGGCTGGAGCGTATTGGATATTATCGCCTAGCCATGTTAACGGGAGCTTTTGAGCTACTTCGCAATCAGGTCCTTGTCAAACGATGAAAGCTTTCCTTTAATCTGCCAGATCCGAAGCTTTAGATCTTCTCTTTTGCCCATCAGATCGTCCATATCCGCATTCAGACCGCGCAGTTCACGTGAACTGATAGCTATCGGTTCGTGCATCAGCTTCACTCGCCCAATGGGAAGAGCCGGGAAGTTGCTGAGAAGTCTGGGGGTGAGCACCAGAAGTTCCACCGAGGTATCCCCCTCTGCAGTCCGGGAGATTTTCAGAGGATAATAAAGGTATTCGCAAGCGAATCGATACTGGATAGCCTCACCAGTCTTCGGAATTTCATCCAGGGAGATCGCATCGAAGACAAACCACGAAAACGCCTCGTCTAGATATTCGCCAACCACACTCTTTATCCCTTCTGGGATGGTCGGGTTTTCGACTCCCGCAGACCGGAGATAGTTCTCGACCCACTCGATGAAGCCGCTCCTGTCCAACACATGTGTCACTGATATGTCGTGGGCGCCGATTTTCTCGTGAAATGTCACCTCCCCGGCGGGTGAGGCTCCCTCTCTTGATAAGTCAAGGCTTTTTCCGGGAAGCACATACCGTTCTGCAAGTTTTCTGTTGATGAGGGCGGTGGCTTTGCGGAATACCTCCACATCCCGCTTTTTCACGGTCGGCTCCGAAGGCAGGGGGATGACCTCCAAAACCTCAGTCTTCTCCGAGGCTCTCAAATCTGTCGAAAGCAGCAAGATCTCCTCCTCACCGTTCCAGGCAATCATCGCCCTTTGAGTTGGGTTGAAAACCTGCACGTTGGGGTTGTGAGGGATTAGACCTCTGTCTGCAAGGAGCGTCCCGCAACCCAGGAAGAAGAGGAACAAGGTGAGCGAAATCTTTCTCATATTTACTCCTGTTAGATTCATCTTAGTAGATAGCTAAATGGTGTGATCGTTCACATGAAATTGGGGAAGAGTCTGTTGGCGATGAGTCCCGCGATCGGAGGGAAGAAAAAGGTGCATGCAAATCGGATTACAGTGAATCTCCACCCCATTATGCCAACTTCCATCGGCAGGCGGCTTACCGCCCAGAGCGACCAGCCGGTCAGAAAAGCCACCATAGTCCCGATGCTGGCACCGGCACGCAAAAGCCCGGCGGCAACCGGCAAGCTGACATAAGGCCCACCGGGAGCAAGTCCACCGGCAACCGTCCCTATTAGAATGCCTCTGAAACCGGACTCCTGTCCCACCCATTTTGACAGAAGTTCCTGGGGAAGCAGGACTCTCACCATCCCCGCGACTATGAAAGCAAATACTAGAAGCGGCAGGATTTGGATGACCATATCAAAGGCGGATTTCAGCCCGGTGACATGTTGCCCTTCTCCCTTTTGATAACCGATGTACAGCAGCACAAGGGCCAGCACGGCCATGATAACGGTCGGTATCAGCATTTCAGATTTCCTCTTACTTGATTGACGAGATGCTACCATAGATGGACGCTGTGGCCTTCCTCACAGGTGTCAATGGACAACTGATAGGTTATTCTAGCCAACGCGCATCTCCGTTGAAGTTTAGTTGGTGCGATGACACAGTTACGCTCCTGATGTACCTCTCATCAAACGGTGCGTACATTGCAGCGGTGACAGCTTGACGCTACTTCTGAATCAATCTGGTACGCGGTGGAGGTGGCTGGCACGGCGAGTGATGACAATAGCATGGACTCAGTCATATCAGTTTAGTTCGAGCTCATTCTCCTGCCAGCCAGTTCTCTAAAATAATATTTCTGATTCTTTCGAAATCAGAGTCATCTGAGACAACGATCAAGTTTTGCGTAAGTGCCGTGGCTGCTATCAATATGTCTGCATCTCCGATGGGTTTGCCCTCGCGCTTCAAATCCGCGTATATCTCTGACGCCCTCTCAAATATCTCTAGATTATCCAAATACAAGATCCCCAGCTGTCCGCACATCTGATGAAAAACGCCCAATCGTTTCTTAGCAGCTGCGGCCAACAGTCCGCGCTTTATTTCATAATAGCTTATCGCACTTATGAAGACTTCCTTTCCGCGGATGACCATCTCCTGCAGTTTTGCCTTAATTCTCAGATCTTTTTTCATAAGAGCTGTGATTATATTTGTATCAATGACATAATTCATTTGAAGAATTCTCGCCTCTTCACCGCAGCCTCAAACGATTCCGTCTGTGCCGGCGTTAGCTCATTTAGCATCCCGCTTACTGCCTCCACCAGCATGATCTTCTCAATTCTCTCTGTGAGCTCAGAATCGCTCACAGACGCGAGCTGTCCAGCGGGTAGTGTCTCCAACAGACCTGATAGAGATTCCATTGTTTTCGCCTTATCCACTTGCCTGAGAACTAGACTGCGGTCCATCAGCGCACCGACGATGCGCGAAATCCGTTGCACTAGACTCTCTTCCACCCAGAATGTCTCATTCCTTGCCTCAAAGGTGGGCTGGACAGATGCACAATCAATTACAAGCCATGGAAGCGGGCTTAAGTGCGGGACAAGACGCCCCTTCACTCTTGTCAGGAGACAAAACAGGTTATCCAGGACCTCGCTTGTGTCTACTTCTCTTACTGAACTCCCAGAGGGAAGCGATTTAATCGGGCAAGTCTGAGAAGTAACAGTCTGAGTTGCTACCTGCTCCACCGTCATTCAAACCTCCTCCGCAGTTCGCCCTCTATCATCTTCAAAAACCAAGCGTGCGTCAAGTCGTGAGCCTCCCTCACCCATGTAAGGATTCTGTCCTTTGCCTTCGGTGAGTCATCACCGATCGACTGAACCATAGTCTCCCATATTAGAGCGTCTGCGCCGTTTCTCTGTCCTCTTACAAATCTTAAAAGCACTGCACCCTTGGGCTTTGCAGATGGGAGTGTAAATTTGAGATCTAAGTCTAAAGGCGACTTGCCAACTCCAGTATCCTCGAATAATTCACTGTGAATCTCCACGTGTATTTTCATTTTCTTCTTGAGAAAAGGAAAGATGGCATCTTTTGCATAGTCAAAATCAATGGCGTCAATATACCGTAATAACAGCCGATTAACCCTCAAATCCTTTTCTGCGGAAGGGTAAACTTCAAAAAGAGTGTCCAGAAGATGAGACGCTCTCTTTTCAAAGTCATGCCACGTATACCCATCTGTGTCGTTCAAAGTCATAATTCCTGGTCCTATTTGAACGAGAGGCCATTTATCCTTGTCTGCTCTGAATCGGTGCTGCACAACATACCCCGCCACTTCGTCTGGCATTGCGGCAGTCCGTAGCTGCTCATAGAAAGAGTACTTACTCTTAACCCGATCATATATCCTGCCAATCAGTAACTTGTAGTGGGGGTCTGTCTTAATTTCCCCTTCTTGTTCTTGCAGTTCCCAGCGTAACTCAAATATTGCTTCAATTAGTGGCTTGTTTTTCAGCTCCTTTGTTGGCACCTTCTACCTCCATCCTCTCTTGGTTGTTAGCCGCTAGTGTTTCCGGTCGCCAGTCATAGTATCGGACATCCTTCCATCTGATCTAGCACTGACCAGCGGTATGTGCTCGGGCTCATTGGATTTTAACGACTTCTCCACTAATTTGTTCACGGTCGAGGTGCAGAATCCCGTAGCTCTTGCCTCCGAAAAGGTTACCGGACAGGCTGCCGGGATTGAACAGTAATGTCGAGCCGTGCATTTTGTTATGCGGTGTATGAGAATGGCCGAAGATGATGACCTCCGGCTTCTCCTCCCCTTCGGAAAACTCATTTTTCACCCGGCTGGGCAAACCCCAGGGAGAACCGTAGCCGTGAAAAATCCCGATCTTGTGCCCCTCAAGCTCAATGATTCTTTTGGTTGGTAAGACCTTTCTCAGCTCGTAATCGTCCATATTCCCGGAGACGGCGTAAACCTGCGCAAAGGACTCCAGCCTCCGCAGAGAATCCAAAGTCACATGGTCTCCGGCATGAAGGACAACATCTTGGTCGGAAAGTAGTTTCAGGAAAGCTTCCGGGTAATCACGAGCTCTGACCGGGAGGTGAGTATCGGAAATGACGAAGATCGTTCCCCGCAGGGATTCTTCGGACATTATCTCTTTTTCTTCTTATGGCGGTCTTTTCTGAGTCGCTTCTTCCTCTTATGCGTCTTGATCTTGTGTCTTTTTTTCTTCTTCCCGCTTGGCATACCACACCGCTCACTGATTGGACTTCATCACCATATTCTTGAACTCGTTGGAGGGCTTAAAGACCGGCACCCTTCTGCTGGGAACTGGAACCTCCTCCCCGGTGCGAGGGTTGCGGGCTTTGCGCGCCTTTCTCTCCTTGATCTTGAAGGCTCCAAATCCCCGGATTTCGATGTTGTTCCCGTTCTCCATAGTACTCTTGATGGAGTCCAAGAAAGTGTCCACAGTGACGGCGACGTCGTTTTTGGTCAGACCAGTTTTCTCGGCAACTTTCTCAACCAGTTCCGCCTTGGTCATTTCAACCTCCTTAGAACGTTAACAGAAAAACCTCTTGTTTTCATTCATATCAATTTAACGGCAACCAGAGCAGTTGTGAGTTGAGCAACTGCCACAGCTTGAGTCTCCC
>Ga0315547_1003463_pt1 | contig 10250 bp, 8 predicted proteins | sample SalMarSW160240MG_2_FD_202542 | JGI IMG/M metagenome (GOLD analysis project Ga0315547, IMG submission 202542) | Salt marsh sediment microbial communities from the Plum Island Ecosystem LTER, Massachusetts, United States - Salt Marsh Sediment SW1601-240 ... | reverse complement strand
AGGGGATGGCGGATTCCTTCAAGGGAGTGGGGAAGGCTTACGCCATTCAGGCCGGCAGGGAGCTGCGGGTGATTGTGGAGGCCGGCCAGATTGACGATTTGCATGCCAATGAGCTCGCGACCGAAATTGCTAAAAAGATTGAGTCCGAGTTAGAATATCCGGGCCAGATCAAGGTGACCGTAATCCGGGAGACCCGGGCGGTGGATTACGCGAAGTAGAACTTGCAATTGAGAAAACGTTTGAACTCTGCGTACGGGTCATATACTCTTAAGGCCAAAGGGGATCATACAGTCACGTAGAACACACAGAATCGAACTACCTTGGTATTACTGTCGGCTAACAGCACTCTTGCACGGAGGAAGCCGGTATGCTCATGAAATGCATTCAGGCAGCGATGAGAAGAGCCAAGTATGAAATCCTTACTGATGATAAGACATTCTATGGAGAGATTCCGGGGTTCGAGGGTGTTTATTCCAACTCCACCACTCTCGAGGCTTGCCGCCAGGAGTTGGAAGAAGTGCTGCAGGAGTGGGTCCTCTTCAGGATCTCGCCCGGCCCGCTACTACCTGCAGCTGGGTAAGACCAGGAAGATTGAGTAGGAGGCTGCTGCAAATCGAAGTCACCATCATGAACCCGACAGAACTGATTATACCTGCCGTTGGTTGGGTTCGCGGTATATGGCGTCATATTCGTCATATTAGGGACAAGCGCCTCACGAAAGCGGAGAAGGAACTGCTTGCAATGGCCTTCGAAAACCGTGGTGAAATGCATATCCTCGAGTCCGACCAGACTGGCCCGTTTGCAAGGATAGGACGCCATAGCCTATATGACAGCGAAGACCCCAATATCAGCGCGGACTATTTGGAGGCACTTGACAAGCTAGTATCAAGGGGGCTGGCAAAAGCCGAAGGCGCTGTCCGGCTTTGTCTCACTGGCACAGGGTTCAACAGCGGTAGGAAGTTCAGGAAGCGAAAATAGACGGCGTTGAAGATCTCAGAATCAGCCCCACAAATTAAGGTCCTTTTCATCGGCGATGTCATTGGCAAGCCCGGTCGCTGGGCACTGTCTCAGATTATACCCTATCTCCAGAGGGAAAATCCTTTCGATTTCGCCATCTGCAATGTCGAGAACGCCGCCGGAGGCTTCGGATTGACCGAGGAGATCGCCAGCACTATCTTTTCTTATGGTGTCAATTGTTTCACCAGCGGTAATCACCTCTGGGACCGCAAGGAATCACACAACTACTTAGCGAGGGAAGAGAATCTACTGCGCCCGGCCAACTACCCCCCTGCGGTCCCCGGCTTCGGCTCAAAGGTGTTCACCTTAGAATCGGGGAGAAAAATCGGAGTCTTAAATCTTCAGGGTCGGGTTTATATGCAGCCACTGGACTGCCCCTTCACCGTTGCCCGTAAAGAGGTCGAGCTCCTCCGCAAGGAGACGAATATCATCATCGTTGATTTCCACGCCGAGGCCACCTCCGAAAAGCAGGCCATGGGCTGGTATCTGGACGGCCAGGTCTCCGCGGTCATCGGGACTCACACCCATGTTCAATCCGCCGACGAGAAAATCCTGCCAGGTGGATGCGCCTTCATCACCGACGCCGGCATGACCGGGCCACATGAGTCGGTCATCGGCATGGAGAAAGATGTCGCCTTGTATCGCTTCCTCACCGGTCTCCACAAACGCTTCCCGGTCGCCGAGGGGGATGTCAAATTCTGCGGGGCGATGGTCACAGTGAACAGCCTAAGCGGTAAAGCCACCAATATCGAACGGCTCCGAATCGACCTGCCGATGAGGAGATAGCTTATGCCGGCAACCGCCATCGATGGTAAAAAAATCGCCGAGGCAATAAAGACCGAACTGAAGAGGAAGGTCGACGATTATCGAGCCAAAGGGATAATCCCCGGTCTCGCGGCAGTCCTGGTGGGCCAAAACCCCGCCTCCAGGATATACGTTAATATGAAAGCTAAGGCCTGCCAGAAATTAGGCATCCATTCCGAGGTTATAAAGTTCCCGGAAGACACCTCCCAATCGCAACTGATCGACAAGGTTGAAGAGTTAAATGATCGAGACGATATTCACGGTATCCTGGTCCAATTCCCACTCCCGAAGGAGCTGGACGAATTCGAGGTCAACCTCAAAATCGACCCCGCAAAAGACGTAGACGGCTTCCACCCCGAAAATATCGGCCGAATGCTGATCGGCAAGCCCACCTTTTTGCCAGCCACCCCCCTGGGGATAATCGAGCTTCTCAACCGCTCCGGCAACTCTCCGGAGGGGAAACACATCGTCATTCTGGGAAGAGGCAACATCGTCGGCAGACCTTTAGCGGTCATGTTAGCACAGAAGCAGAAAGGCGCCAACGCCACCGTCACTCTCTGTCACACCGGAACGAAAGATTTGACCTCCTTCACTAAGACTGCTGACATACTCATCTGCGCCATGGGTGTTCCCGAAATGATAGGGGGCGATATGATCAAACCCGGAGCGGTGCTTGTCGACGTCGGTACTAATCGGGTTCCGGATCCGGGGAGCGAAAAAGGTTATCGCCTGACCGGGGATGTCGATTTCGATTCCGTCTATCCGGTCGCCGGCGCCGTAACTCCAGTTCCCGGCGGGGTGGGTCCCATGACCATCGCCATGCTTTTATCCAACACCGTGAAAGCTGTCGAGATGAGGGTTGGTTAATTTGTAGCCAAGGTTGTCTCAACCTTGGATGATGGTAGACCGTAGCCAAGGTTGTCCCAACCTTGGGATTCTCAGGTGAACGGCAAATGGTAGTAGCCAAGGTTGTCTCAACCTTGAATGATGGTAGACCGTAGCCAAGGTTGTCCCAACCTTGGGATTCCAATGAAAAATGGAAACCAAGATATATACCGTTTCGGAGTTGACCAGAGAAATTAGGCTCACCTTAGAGAGCGGCTTCCCCGCAGTCTGGGTGGAGGGGGAAATCTCCAACTACAAGCTGCACTCCTCCGGTCACCGTTATTTCTCCCTGAAGGACTCCGAATCCCAACTGCGATGTGTCCTCTGGAGGTGGCAATCGGGCAGGTTGCCGGTGGAGTTGAAAGATGGGCTACATGTTATCGCCTGCGGCAATCTGACAGTATTCGAGAGGGCCGGACAGTATCAGTTAGTCGTTGCTACCATTCAACCGGTAGGAGTCGGAAGATTAGAAATAGAATTCCAGGAGCTCAAGAGAAAACTGTTCGAAGAGGGCCTCTTCTCCGAAGAGTTCAAGAAACCCCTTCCCGGATATCCGGAAAAAATCGGGGTTGTGACCTCCCCAACCGGCGCTGCCATAAGGGATATTGTGAGCATCATCCAGAGGCGATTCCCGCCGGTAGAGATAATCCTCCGACCGACACTGGTTCAGGGGGAAGGTGCGGCTGAAGACATCGTCTCCGCAATCGAGGAGTTCAGCGACTACGGTGAGGTCGATTTGATAATTGTCGGACGTGGCGGTGGTTCCATCGAAGATCTCTGGGCTTTTAACGAGGAGAAAGTAGCGCGGGCGATCTTCGCCTCGGAGATCCCGATAATCTCGGCGGTGGGACACGAGATCGATTTCACCATCAGTGATTTTGCCAGTGACCTCCGCGCTCCCACTCCTTCGGCAGCGGCTGAACTTGCGGTCCCGGACAGAGCCGAACTTATGCGAAACATTGTTGACTTGCAGGCAAGTATGGTCAATCTTATGCAAGGACAGTTGGCCGAACTTGGACAGCGCCTCGACTATCTGAGAGAAAGCTACGGTTTCCGCCGCTTTTTGGAGATGCTGGATTCCAGGCAAGAGCAGTTGAAAAACCTGCAGGAGAGCTTAGCCGCCTCTTTTGAAGGGGTTGTCGGTGATAAAAGAAACCGCCTGAGGCTTTCTGCCGAGAAACTGACTACTCTCTCTCCCAAGGGAGTTTTAGAGAGAGGCTATTCCATATGTTTCAAACTCCCGGAAAGGGAGGTGGTAAAGGATGTCTCTCAACTCTCGCCCCAAGACCGTCTGGAGATCCTGCTCCACCGCGGGGGTGCTTTGGCTTCGGTTGAAGAGTTGAGAAAAGCAGCCGCAGACCCTCCGGAGTCAGACCGGGAAACTCCGCCGGAGAGCAAAAGCAAGTGAGGTCTAGCAAGGATGGCAAAAGCTAAGAAACTGTACTACTCCATCAGCGAGGTTGCGGAGCTAACCAAGCTGGAGCCGCACGTTTTGCGTTTCTGGGAGAAGGAGTTCCCTCAGCTGAAGCCCAAGAAGAGCCGCGGCGGCAACCGCACCTATCAGCCTAAAGACATCCAGACCGTCTACCGCATCAAGCAGCTTCTGTATGAGAAGGGCTTCACCATCGAGGGAGCTCGCAGCCAGCTGAAAGATATAACAAAAGAGGAAAAGGCGGAGCTAACTGCAAAAGGTCTTATAGAAGAGCTCAAAAAGGAACTAAACGAGCTTTTGGGACTTTTCTCTTGAGATTTTGATCCCGATAAAGTATCTTAAAGACACGGTCGGGGCGTGGCGCAGTCTGGTTAGCGCACTTGCTTGGGGTGCAAGGGGTCGGCCGTTCAAATCGGCTCGCCCCGACCATTTCTTTTTTTCACCCGCTACGAACGCTTGCCGGTGGCGGATTTCCCAGAAGGGGCTAAAGCAATTGTGACCAAATTGCGACTACGGCACTCTCACTTCACAAGAGCATAGGGAGAAAAAAAGCCGCCGGAGACTGACTCCGACGGCTCTTCAGCGCCCCTCTCGAGACCTCACCTCAAGAGCGTCATCCTTTTCACCTCAGTGAAGTCCCCGGCGGTCAACTTGTAGAAATAAACACCGGAGGCGGCCTCGGAGTCCTCCCAAGTCACCGACCGGTATCCAGCCTCCTGCTGACCGTCAACCAAGGTCGCCACCTTCTGCCCGAAGAGGTTGTAAACCTCCAGCTTCACGTGAGCGGTAGCGGGAACCTCGTAGCTGATCTGAGTGCTGGCGTTGAAGGGATTGGGATGATTCCTCAGAAGTGCGAACTCGGAAGGAATGCCGGTAACATTATCACTTCTGTCAAAGGACCCCGTCAGAACCCAGCCGCCAGATCCACCAGCCGGTCCAGCTACAACCTCAACCTGGAAGGAGGAGCTATCCATCACCGTAGAAGGATAATCCCCGCAGTAGGCGATGTAGTTGTAGAATCCCAGGGGCGCCCGATTGTGGACCTGCTGATTTAAGTGGGCGCTCCGGGCCTGTGAGGGACCAAGCTGCAAGTCCTGGAAGTTCCTGAAGGGCCCATATACTCCCTCCAACGGGCCTACAGCCATGACCCAGGCGTCAGTAACCTGGGGATCCTCAGTATTGTTGGTCAGGCTTCCGGTGAAGCCAAAGCTGCCACCTTGAGGCACCGTCACTGGAGGATCATCAGGAGTTATCTCAATTGAGACATCCGGTACCGGGGCTTCGCCAGCTATTTTCAAGAGCCAGACATCGCTATTACCCGCTCCGAAGGAATAGGTATAGCCGGCAGCGATGTATCCACCGTCAGTCGTCTGCTGGACGGACCAGCCGTTATCCACATTGCTTCCGCCGTACGTACGAGTCCACAGGGTATCACCGTTAGCGCCGGTCTTCAGCAACCAGACATCGTCGCTACCTGCACCGAAGGAAGCCGTGACGCCAGCGATGATATAGCCGCCCTCAGTGGTCTGCTGGACGGACCAGCCGTTATCCACATTGCTTCCGCCGTAGGTGCGGGTCCACAGAGTATCACCGTTGGCGTCGGTCTTCACCAGGTAGACATCGTAACTGCCTGCACCGAAGGAAGCCGTCACGCCAGCGATGATATAGCCGCCCTCAGTGGTCTGCTGGACGGACTCACCGTAATCAGAACTGCTTCCCCCGTAGGTGCGAGTCCACAGAGTGTCACCAGAGGCATCCGTCTTCACCAAGTAGAAATCGGCACTACCTGCGCCGAAGGACTGGGTATAACCGGCGATGATGTATCCGCCGTCAGAGGTCTGCTGCACAGAACGCTCATAGCCAGTGCCTTCGTTGGCCGCCCCGCCGTACGTGCGAGTCCAAAGTACACCGCCATTAGCATCAGTCTTCACCAGGTAGACATCGTAACCACCTGCTCCGAAGGAGCTGGTCCTGCCGGCAACGATATACCCCCCATCAGTGGTCTGCTCGACGGAACGACCTTCCTCCCAGTCAACCCCACCGTAAGCTCGTGTCCAGAGGCTATCGCCATCGGCATCGGTCTTCACCAGGTAGACAGCCATCCAGCCTGGAGCGAAGGAACGCGTCTCGCCAGCGATGATATAGCCGCCCTCAGTGGTCTGCTGGACGGAGTAGGCGTAATCCACATTGCTTCCGCCGTAGGTGCGGGTCCACAGAGTATCACCGTTGGCGTCGGTCTTGACCAGGTAGAAATCGAAATTTTCCCCTCCGGATGGGTCGGTACTACCAGCGACGATGTAGCCGCCGTCGTTTGTCTGTCGGACGGATTGACACCGGTCATTGCCACTGCCTCCATAAGTGCGTGTCCACAGCGTATCGCCCGGATCCGCAATGGCTGCCGACACAAAGAACGCAGCCAGAAGCACTGTCAGAAAGATTCGCTTTTTCATCTTTCTTTTACCTTTCTTTTCCCCGATAAATCGGGGAGTTTAGTTAACGGTTTCAGGTTTCTCCAATGACCCGACAACATCCTTGTAAGTCTATTTGCATAGTACACCACCTCCTTAACCTTTTAGAATATGGTAATCTTCAGCCTCGTTCCATAATGTCTCGAATAGTATCGTTAAGGCTTTGGCAAGATCGCGGTGCTCGACAATTTGTGAGGTGAGAGAGGTCTGCCTAGAAACCGGGTCTGCCAACGCGTATAGCACAGTTCTTGAGTCGAAAACGCCCATCTTCATGGGCAACTCTTTGACCACCCTCGCCTCTTCCCCATGCCTGGCAGCTGTATCTATCTGGCTGAACCACCATTCGATTTCTTCTTTGTGGTTAGGAATCTCATAAATGGCTCTAATTCTGACACCCCGCTGGAGCGGCTGAACCTGTTGCCGGTCTTGTTCTTCCAGCCTTTCCCTGGGGCCGGAATAGGGCGGTTTTGCGAAACCTAGAATCTCTTCCTGGGCCTCTGCACACAGCTGCATGAATCTTCTGTGAATCTGATAAGGGTCTTTTATGACTTCGATGTAATCCAGGGGGCTGACATCGAGCCGGCTGTTCTCATATTGCGGTTTTAGTTCTTCTATCGCCTTGCTAACCCTCTCCTTGACCGTCCTCGTTTTTTCCAGGATTTCCTCCTCCTTTGTGCGCAGATCTTCCAGCTTCGCTTGCGCTGCTTCATCTAACTCCATTAGTAGCTTTTCCTGCAATAAGGCGGGCTCACAGGCACTGTACTTTTTGACATCTCCGGGCTTGGAAATACACAGCCCTCTGGACATCAGTTTTTCCAGAGCGTCATAAGCACTTGGACGGGCTATTCCAGCTACCTTCGCAACTTCCGGTGGAGTTAGTGCGTCTCTCTCCAGAAGAGACAGATAACACCTTATCTCGTATCCGCTTAATCCGGCACCGCGGAGGGCTTTGGTGAGTGGAGTTTGTATCACAGGCGACTCCTGTCGTAGGTGTTATTAAATTATTCTTTACAATTACAATATATAAACTTTCTCAATCTTGTCAAGCCCAAAATCTCGAATTTCGACATTTTCTCCTCTATTCCCCCACCGAGCTTCAACCGTACCGAGATGCCCAATGGACACCCGCCTCGTTCTCGTTTGTCTCCCCACCCTGTTTGTGCAAAAAAAGGGCAGGAGCCAAGCTCCTGCCCCGCAACATTGCCAGACAGAAAAAAAGCCGCCGGAGAGTGACTCCGACGGCTCTTCAGTGCCCCTCTCGAGACCTCACCTCAAAAGCGTCATCCTTTTCACCTCAGTGAAGTCTCCGGCGGTCAACTTGTAGAAGTAGACCCCCGAGGCGGCCTCGGAGTCCTCCCAAGTCACCGACCTGTATCCAGCCTCCTGCTTGGTATCAACCAAGGTGGTGACTTTTTGCCCACGAAGATTATAGACTTCGAGCTTGACGTGAGTAACCCCTGGCAGCTCATAGCTGATCACGGTGCTGGCATTGAACGGATTGGGATAATTGCTCAAGAGCGCAAACTCAGAAGGAAGGTCGGTGAACTCTCCCTCCGAGAAAGAGCCCGTGAGAACCCAACCAGCCTCACCAGTTCCAGTTGACGGTCCGGCGATAACCTCCAGCTCGAAGAAGGAGGAGTCGATCGCCGTTGAGGGATAATCCCCGCAGTAGGCGATGTAGGTGTAGAATCCCAGAGGCGCCAGGTTGGCAACGTGCTGATTGAAGTCGGCAGTGCGGGTCTGATAAGGACCAAGCGGCACGTCATTCCGCATCTTGAATGGACCGTAGGTTTCCTTTTGAGGCCCGATGGCCATCGTCCAGGCATCACTAACCTGGGGATCCTCGATGTTGTTGGTTAGGCTTCCAGTGAAGTCGAAGCTTCCGCCTTGAGGCACGATCACAGGAGGACCGTTAGGCAGTATCTCGATGGTGACATCGGGAAGCGAGGATTCGCCAGCGACTCTGATGAGGTAGACATCGCAAACACCTGCTCCGAAGGAATCGGTGTCGCCAGCGAGGATGTATCCGCCGTCAGAGGTCTGCTGGACGGAGTAGGCATAATCCCACTCAGTGCCGCCGTAGGTGCGTGTCCAGAGAATATCGCCGTTGGCGTCAGTCTTCACGAGGTAGGCATCGTCACTACCTGCGCCGAAGGACCTGGTAACACCGGTGACGATATACCCGCCGTCGGTGGTCTGCTGGACGTAGAAGGCCTTATCCGAATCAGTTCCACCATACGTACGGGTCCACAGACTATCGCCGTTGGCATCGGTCCTGACCAGGTAGAAGTCATAACCACCTGCGCCGAAGGACAAGGTATAACCAGCGACGATGTATCCGCCGTCAGAGGTCTGCTGGACGGACCAGCTCTGATCAGTGTCACTACCCCCGTAGGTTTGAGTCCACAGGGTATCACCGTTGGCGTCAGTCTTGAGCAGCCAGAAATCGCAACCGCCTGCGCCGAAGGAAGCCGTCTCGCCAGCGATGACATACCCGCCATCGGTAGTCTGCTGGACGGAACGGCCAAGGTCAAAGTCGCCCCCCCCATATATACTTGTCCACAAGGCGTCGCCGTTGGCATCAGTCTTGACCAGGTAGACATCGTTACTACGGGAGCTGCTATAGCCGGCAATGATGTATCCGCCGTCGGTGGTCTGTTGGACGGAGTAAGCTTTCTCCGAATCAGTTCCACCATACATACGGGTCCACAGACTATCGCCGTTGGCATCGGTCTTGAGCAGGTAGAAATCGCAACCGCCTGCTGCGCCGAAGGAAGCCGTCTCGCCAGCGATGACATACCCGCCATCGGTAGTCTGCTGGACGGAACGGCCCCTGTCAGTGAGCGCCCCGCCGTAGGTGCGAGTCCACAGACTGTCACCGTTGGCATCAGTCTTGACCACGTAGAAGTCATAACCACCTGCTCCGAAGGACTTGGTATAGCCGGCAATGATGTATCCGCCGTCAGAGGTCTGCTGGACGGACCAGCTATAGTCATAATCACTCCCTCCGTAGGTCCGAGTCCACAGCGTGTCGCCCGGATCCGCAATGGCCGTTGAGACCAGGAACAGACCCAAGAGCACTGTCAGAAAGATTGAGTTTTTCATTGTTTCTTACCCTTCTTTTTCCCCCGTCTAACGCGGGAGAGTTTCTTTGCTTGTTTCAGGTTTCTTCACTGAGCGAGCAACCTCCCTGTATATGTATTGTCATAGCATCACCTCCTCAGCTTTTCAGAATATGGTAATCTTCAGCGCGCTCCCAGAATGTCTTGAACAGGACCTTTAAGCCTTTCGCCAAAGAGCCGTGTTCAACAACCTGTGTGGTGAAAGAGGGTTGTTTGGATACCGGGTCTTCTAGTGCGAGCATAACGATTCTAGAATCAAAGATCATCATTTTCATGGGCAGCTCTTTGATGACACGTGTCCTGTCCCCGAATTTAAGGTGAGTATCACACAGTCTATACAACCATTCCCTTTCCTCCTTGTCTTTGGGAATCTCACATACGCTCCTGTTTCTTACACCCCTACGCAGCAAATCGAGCTGCTGCTTGGCTTGCCTCTCCAGCCCCTCTTGGGAGACGGAAAAGGGAGCTTTTGTGAAAGCAAGTAGTTCCTTTTGGGTTTCTCCGAGCAGCTGCATGAACCTT
>Ga0315547_1003462_pt1 | contig 10251 bp, 5 predicted proteins | sample SalMarSW160240MG_2_FD_202542 | JGI IMG/M metagenome (GOLD analysis project Ga0315547, IMG submission 202542) | Salt marsh sediment microbial communities from the Plum Island Ecosystem LTER, Massachusetts, United States - Salt Marsh Sediment SW1601-240 ... | reverse complement strand
GGATTAGTTTCATTAAAAAACAGCGGCTTCAGTTCTTCAAGCTCATTAAAGAGTTGATGATTAAACAGGTCTTTTTCCACACCAAGCAGGGAGTTTCCGCAAACAATCTTGTAATCCAAATTCGGCAGCGGCTTGATATTTTTTATATCATCCTCATCAACCACCAGAGAGAGCCACAACCGCAGCTTTGCAATCTCTACCGCGCCTGGATCTATGTCCACGCCGTAAAGGGAATGCTCTATGCAACGGCGTTTAAATTCATAAGGCGTGCGGTTATCATCCTGAATAAAGGTGGAGAGCACATTTCGCGCCCTAACAATCTCGTTCATCATGCCAACAGGAAAGGCCCCGGAGCCAACCGCCGGATCACATACGGTAATCTCTGCCAGTTTCCGGTCAATCAGTGCGGCATTCTTGCGGATGCTTTCGGGCAGTTTATAGGAATAGGTCTTTGTTTCCTTTCCTTTGCTCAATACCCTTGCTTCGTTTGCGCTAACATGTTCGCCAATGTGTATCAGGGTTTCGATATCTTCCTTTGAAATATTAGGTTTCGAACTGTGCTCTATGGTTAAATCCAGTTGGCCGTCTTTACCTTCATTGCCGAACATGCCAGTATGAACATCACCAAGTTTTTCATAGGTGATTGTGCCATCATTTAATTCGGCATGAAGATAATTAATGAGGCTCTGTTGGCACATGTAATGGACAATCTCGCGGGGCGTGTAATAGACGCCGAACTTTTTATTGAATTTATTTTCCTCGCCACTCTTACCGCTCTTTAATGCTTTTCTAAATTCATCATAATTATCGGGGCGGATGGCGTTAAATTTCTCATAGGCCTTGCCCAGAAGTTCCGGGTCGATTGCCACTTCCTTTTCCAGGGGTTCATCTTCTTTAACGGTGAAATTGTAGCGGTCAAAGATATCCAGGATGCCGTCGCCGGTGTCGCCTTCTTTGGTCCTATTGGTGTTAGAAAACAGATTTTCAGGCAGGTTTATATCGTTATGCACCCAGTCATAATTGCCGATGGGGTCAAAAAGCCCGCCATTCAGAAAAGGTATCTTACAGTTGAAACGGCTGAAATAATCATCATCATAACCTCGGTCGTTCCGTAGGGCTTCGTAAAAGAGCGGCTCCAGGATGTCATTAAAGAAATTGCTGTAATCGCCATGTGTTTTCTTGAATAATTCCCGCAGAAAATGTTTTGAGCCTGAACCCCAGTCATCATCCCGGCCAACCCCAAACCAGCCTTTTTTCTGCAGAAAGTAAAGAAACACAATCTGGCCAAGCAGTTTCTTGGCAAAGTTGACCGTGTCAACGCCTTTGGCCTGAAAATCAGTCTCTACTTTCGAATCTTTTTCAACAATCCTGTCCAGTTCTTCTTTGGTGCGCAGGAAGAGTTCACGGTATTTGAGGAAAAACTCCTTGGTGACGGTCTCAATATCAAAGGCATTTTCGATCTCTTTTAGTGTCGGGGCTTGCTCATCATCTGCCAGAATATTGACCAGCCGGCTTTGTGCGGTGTGGCTTTTTTCGTTCGCGCCCACCAGAAACGACCATCGCCGGGCAGGGGTGAACTCTTCTTTGACCTTCATTCTGCCGGTTTTAGTTTTTTCAAATTTATAATCCATTTTGACCAGCGAAAAGCGCCAATCCTCTTTATCTGGTGATACATAGGCAACAAGTGCCGCATCCTTCATCACACCGCCCCGGCTGCCGTTTAAGTACCAAGCGACAAAATTGCGCTGCATGGTTCGGGCGCGTTCAAGGGATGTCTCTTTCTGGAGGGTTATGACGAGGATATCAATGCTATTTTCCCCGTCACTGAATTTGCCGATGCGTTCCAGTGTTTTTATGTATTGCTTATAGGCGTCGGGGATGTAATTCCCCTGGTAAGTAAAGGGTGCGTCATCAATCCTGTTCAGAAGGTTTTTGATAAATCCGGTAAAACCGTTTTTATCTAAAGAGTTTTCAAACGTATCTCTGATAATTTGTTGTGCCTGTTGTCTATTCATTAATATTTTCCCGCCCCTTTGGCGCCCCTTTAATGCCCGTTTAGCCCCTTTGGCGCCCCTTTAAAATATAATATGTACCTTTCCCTGTGATCCCGATACGCTCAAGTATTCCCTTATTTTCAAGATCTTTTAAATCATCGGTCGCCTGTCTTTTTTTGAGTTCGCAAAGTACTTGATATTCTTTATTTGTAATCTTATTTTTTTCTTTCACATATCTCACTGCTGTTATTTGCCTGTCAGTCAATCCCTTCTTTCTTAAATTTTCTCCTGTAAAAACATCCTGTAAAAACATTACTGTCATTACTCCGGAATCTTCAATAAAATCCGGTTCAGGCAATCCCTGTGCCACACACTTTTCAACAATCATGGTCGTGCCTCTGCCCCAGGCCTCGATAAAGCCGGCATAATAGAAAATACTCGCCAATAATCTATTTCTGGGCATAGACAGATGATTCGTTTTCAGCTTTTCCACCGGCACTTCCGGCGGCAACCTACCGGCATTCATGATAATTAATTTGTCTGGATAAACCCTGATTTGAATCTGTGAAAATCCCCAGTAATCCCGATGAATAAGCGCATTGATGATCGCTTCCCGCAATGCTTCATAAGGATATTCGAGAATATCCCGGCGATGAATGCCTTCAAATTTTATGTTACTCTGTAGATATTTGGTTCTGAGGATTTCCAATGAATTTTCCAATTGCTGGAACAGATTGCCTTTTACAATATCGGTCGTTTGAATGTCTGTGTCTGTCAAGAAACGCCCAATTTTTACACAAGCGTGGCTATAGAATAGCTGCGGATCTTTACCAAAAAGAAGAATTACAGCTCGTTTCAAATTTTGATTTTCGATAAGATTCAATTTTTGCAGAATGGTGACTGAATCTCTTTCGCGGACTATAGAAGGGATTCGATCAACGGCATAGCATTTAAAATTTTCTATGGTTGATTCATCAAGAATATTCAAATCCCTTTTATCTTCAATAACGTCGTCCCAGGCAAGCCCGGTTTTTCTCAATAAAAAATCTGCAAGATCTTTCCCTCCCAATTCCTGAACCGTGCTGCCGCTTCTACGATAGAACTTGCCATCATAAGAAATAGGAACCGTTGAAGGGATAATAACAATTCTGATAATTTCATTGCCTTGTTCCGTTTCCAACTCAACAGAGGGGATGATACCAAGTTTGTTTCGGATTTTATTGGGAATGTCCTCCAATAATTTTTTCGTATCCACCAGCCCAATGGACTGTCCGCTATCATTCAATCCAACAATAAGCTGCCCACCATTGCTATTGGCAAAAGCAGAAATCGTTTTCAAGTGTTCATCTCGCCAGTAGGTTTTAAATTCCATTATCTGCGATTCTTTACTATTCATCGGCATCTCCGCTTAAATAGAGAGAAAGTATGACTTCACGTTTACCAAACACCGCCTGGTTCTGTTCGGCATAATGTCCTTCGAGCAGTTTTGTCGGAATATGCGTTTGGAGCATCGCCAGTACCTTAAAGGGGTTAATGATCTCATTTTTTAGATCATTCAGGGCCTTCAGCGTTTGCTTTGCCGTTTGTTTGGGCAAGCCCCCTTCCTCAAGCTGGGTCAGTACCTTTTTTAGATACAGTTCCTGATCGTCGGTCAGTTTTTGGGTGTTCTTCAGGGTTATTTTTAAGATTTTCAGGATATTTGCCGCGCTGTCGCGGCCGCCCCTTTGCTTTTGCCGGGGCAGTTCTGTAGTGGTCGCAAAAATAAACGCCTCTTTGTTTTTATCCAGTAGGTTATAAAACTGCCCAGGCAGTTTTGTCTTTGACTCATCAGGGGGGCTTTCCAACAGTTTTGCCGCTGAGATGAAATCCAGCTCTTCTGCTTCCGGATTGTTAGCGGCAAGGAAAAATTTCTGGAGTTTGCCGCGCCTAAAATAGGTGATCAGTGAATTTGCCTGTTCAGCATGATATTTCGAAGTCCGTGCTTTTTTTGGCAGCCGTTTGATCTTCTCAAACAGGTCAGGGTCTTTATCGCGAATTTTTTTGATAGTGTGAAGATACTTTAATGCGCTCTCCCCGGTATCGTCATCGCCTTCTAATGTCTGTCTGGAAATCAACCGATTAAAAAGCTCGTGGGAACCGATGGGTTCGCCCTCGGTCAACAATTCGGCGTCGCCGCCCAGCAGGGTCAGAAAGGCATTGATTTTTGCTTCCGCCGCCTCTTTAAGCTTAATCTGGTCATTGGATTGCGTGGTGGGGAAAAAATTAAAGGTGTAAATTTCATCAAAAGGCGTATCCACTCGGTTTATGCGGCCGACCCGCTGCATCATTCGGGTGGGGTTCCAGGGGATATCATAGTTGATGACTGTATTGGACCGATGCAGGTTCACGCCTTCAGCCAACACTTCCGTGGAAACCATAATCCGATAATCATCTTTCGGATGCCGGGCGCGGGCGTCAAAGTTTTCGATGACTTTATCGCGTGTCGCTTCCCCTGAATCGCCGGTATAGCACAATACCCTGTCCGGGTATTGTTGGTGTAAATTTTTAAACAAATAGTTGGCGGTTTCCTTGGATTCTGAAAAAATGATCAAATGATTTTTTCGCAAGCCCGAATCCGATGACAGTTCCCCTAGGAATTTTAATAGTTTGGGGTCGCGGTCAATGTGCGTCCAAAGGTTTTTTATCTGCTGTAGAATGTCATGGTCGTGCTGAAGATCATCACGGAACCCTCCCATAAAGTCGCTACTGGCATAGCGTTCCGCTTTACCTTCATCGATTAGTCGCTGCACGGCTTCATCATCATCGTTCTCCAGCAGTTCAAATATTTTGTTGGTGTGTTTTGCACTGACATAGACATTGCCATTGTCAAATTCTTTTATGAACATTTCGTAGGAGTGCAGGAATCGATCAACTGAGTTTCGAAAGGCAAAGAAACTGCTTTCCAGGCGTTTGACCAGCAGGATTTTCATAAACCGGCCCATGTTCCGCTGGGATTGCCGCTCAAGCTGATCCACCTTGCCTTGATAATAGAGCATGGGCATATAACGGGCATATTTGAACTTTTGCGCGATGAGCTCAATGGTTTTAGTGAATACCTCATCTTCTTTTCCGTTTAGTTCATAAAAAAGCGGGCTCGGCTTTTCTACATTGGGGAATTTTAGCCCTTGTATAGTAATATCGTCGGAAAAATAGTTTTCAATCTCTGTCCGGGTGCGGCGAACCATTAAATATTTTAGGACTTTTTCCCGTATCTCCCGTGCGTTTTCTTTTACGGTGCTGATGTATCTGGAATAGTCTTTCTGCCGATCCAGTTTTTTCAGTTTCTGGTCAAGACGGCTGAAAAAGCCCTCCAGATTGGGCAGGTTGGGAATGGTGCTTTTTTTTGCTTTCTGAAACAGTTTGAGCAGGCTGAGAATATCTTTGGGCGCATTGTTGTAAGGCGTGGCGGTTACCAGGATCACTCTTTTGCCGCGGCAGATTTCCGCCAGTTTCTCGTAAGTAATCGTTGTTTCGGTTCGGAAGCGGTGGGCTTCATCGATAATGATGTTGGTATATTTTTCAGTTCCTCTGCTGAGCAGATCGTCCAGTTTGCCAAGTGATTCAAAGACAGCAGGCACACGAAAGTCAGAAAACACGTTAGGCCAGGAGCCGGGATTGGATTTTTCCAGAAGCACCGGCGGGGCAATGACCAGCGTTCTGCCGTCAAGCTGCCCTGCCAGCATGGCGGAAATATACGTCTTGCCCAACCCCACAACATCAGAAATGAAAACGCCACCGTATTCAAGCAATATTTTTTTGGCATTTAAAACCGCCTGTTCCTGGTATTCGAGTTTTTTAAACTCCGGTGGAAGATATTTTACAAACACCTCATCAGTTTGGCTGAGTTCATCTTTGAAATATTCATAGAGAAATTTCAGATAGAGTTGATATGGCATGATATTCTGGCTGAGCCATGTCTTCTCCTGAATCGTCTGGACGTATCTTTCGCTGACATCCACCGCATCATTCCATAATTCATTAAACTTTTGGCGGGAAAACTCATAGTCGTTGCGGTTTTTCAATTCTACATTGAATTCCAGATTGTCAATGAGTCCTGCCTGGGTAAAATTGCTTGAGCCGGTAATCACCCGCCCGACATCTCGGTCTCCCTCGTAGAAGGTCATAATGTAAAGTTTGGCATGGATGTTTTGCGAGGGATAGGCTCTGATTTCCAATTTCTTATCACTTACCCATTCAATAAATTTGTTCACCCCTTCTTCAACTTGTCTATTGTCTTCTGAATCTGCTAACTCTTGTTCTATCAGCTTTTCAACTTCTTCCTTAGTTTCGGCATGTGAAAATTCGATGATTTGCTGTTTTGGTTTACTGGCTTTATCGAGCAAATCATAGATCTGCCTGTTAGTGCTGATACCGATCAGGATTCGGATTTTTTCTGTTTTTTCAAGAGACCTATACAGGGCATGGAATCCGCTGGTATAGAAATATCCAACAAGGCAATCAAAAAAAGAGGTATCTTTAATCAAAACCTCAAATCTGTCTTTCAGGCTTTGATTTTTTTCGTTCGTTATGAATGATAAATCAGTAGTCATAAGCATCCTTTTTTTATCATGTTAGAGCATCCTTCGGGGCTATTTTTAACAGCATCATTTCATTTATCGCTTTATCAGTATGATGCAAGCCATAAACAGCAAGAGGCCCGCAGGGACTCTTGTCGGTGTTCAGGTTATTGTTCAAGTAAGGCATTATCTTGAATAACTGGTTGAATAACTTCCTGCATAAGCTCTCTATATATTTGCATATCGGTTGTAATTAAAGGAGCTAGGGTGTCGCGCATAAATGATTCTGTATTGTTGCCACATTGCGTTAAGGATAATAACTTCTTTAAGCCTATATAGATTTCGCCAGCCGCGGATTTAATATCGTCTTCGGGCTTGCCTCGTGATATAGAATTTCGAATTGATTGTGCTTTTATTTCTAATGCTTCTTCAATTTTACCATCTTCTTGAGTAACGCTTTTTACAAGTTTTCCAATCACTTCATTATCAAACAAATAAGATTCTAGGTGTCTCCTGTTTAGAACGATGAAACCCTTACCTGATAACTCAGTTACTTCCTGATCGGATTTATCATCCCTATCAAGCAGTCTACAAATTTTAGATGATTTTAGTAATTCATTAAGGAGTGAATAGCCCATGTGATCTTCTTTTTCAAGATCAGTACAGGAACCACCAGAAATAAACGAAATATTCGGATATTCATTACTGAAAATAATGTTATAAATATCGGCATCAAAATTTTTGCGATTTATACCATTCAAATCTCCTTCGCAAAGAAATATTATTTCTGGGGCAATTCTTGCTGAGAAATCATCAAGTGCTATTGATAAGAATTTCTCCCAAATTACTCGATCAATTTTTACTGGTAATATATTGCACTCTTCATCAAAATCATATCCATCAAAATCAAGTATTGTTACTTTCCTAGGATTTTCACGTTCAATATCAGTGGCAGCACGCATGACTCCCAAGTAATGTGTTGTCAGCCAAAGTTGTGAGTTATCAGGGATAATGTTAAAAAGTTCTCTTATAAGTTTCCCTTGCAGGCTTGTATGCATATGAGAATCAGGTTCATCAATTAGAAACACTGTATCATCATAGTATTGAAGTTTAATAATTAGATCCAACAAAAGATCAAAAGCAGATTTCTCTCCACCTGATAGATTTTTATAATGATAAGATTTGCTTGATCCTTTTTCAAAATAGAAGGCACCATCTCCCAGGGGATCTCCAATATTATTCAAAATCAAACCATCAAAAACATTTTTCATTGATGATCTTATCTTGCCTATTAATTCTTCTCTAAGATCCTTTACGCTTTTCTGATCATTTGCATCAGAATATACACCTGATAACGTATTATATATTAATCTTTGGTAGTTTTGGGAAACTGCTTGGTCGTTATCAATAAACCTTTGAAATCTAATATTATCGTGAGGTGCTCCAACCCTAGAAAAACTTTGCACGTTAAAATCTGGGTCGTTTCGATAAGCTGTTCTGAAATACATGCATTTTTTATTGCTGGTGTCTCCTTGATCTGCATTATGAAAAATTACCTTTACATTTTTGCTCCAGTTAAACTCCTCTGTTTTTTCTTTTCGATAGTAGGCTTCATCACCACTGTGTCCAAAGCCAGCATTTAATTTGTACCAGTTATAGCATGCATCAAATAATGATGATTTCCCACTTCCATTAGGACCAACAATTATTACCAGTTTTTCTTCGGCTGGCAATCCAGTAATCCTAGTTTTCTTGAACCTCTTAAAATTCCTAATGTGTATTTCCGATATTTTCATTTTTTTATCCTACTGCTTACGTTGCTCTTCAGCCGCAGCGATAAACTGTCGGTTGCAAGAGCCTGGTTATGTGGTAGTAGGTCCCTAGCTCACTTTGAGCCTCTTTAGAGGCACTTCATCAAAGCGAAGAAGCATGTCTAAACACTTTTCGAATGCCTCCTCAAACTCCTTCGATTTGAAAGGTGTTTGAAAGACAAAGCTAGCACCAGCTAGTTTAGCCTTATCCGCGTAAGAGGGGTTATGCGGCCAACCGTACAAAGCTATCACAGGTTTTCTATAAGTCGTTCTAAGATGAGTGACAAGCTGCAATGAATTTTTTTCTCTGTTTTCTGCAGGGACTTTTTCGGAAGGGAAGATAATGTTGTTCAGAATCAGAATAAAAATATCAAACACATGGCCCTCGGCAAGTTTTAATAGCTCCTTGCAATATGGGGTGGACGTGAACATAACCCTTAGAGCAAATTTACTTCCGAGTTTTCTTTGGATGATCATTGAAAGAAGTTCAGGAAAAAAAGCTTCAATTTCACCCATAGTACTCAAATTACTGAGCACACGTATTTCTCGCCTCTTGAGTTCATGGATAAGCTGAAGTCCGCGCTTTACCAAGCATGACCTTTTTGTCGGCAAACGGTGAACGCTGGTGAGAACCAATTCACCGTTATCAGGATTGAGCTTGTCACTCATGTGGTTGCTCTTCTTCTGGTTATCTTATCCAACTTGTTACTGGCCCGAGCAATCTGCTCGTCAACTCGTGACGCCATTTCAGCAAGCAAGTCTCGTCCTTCATCTTCCGCCTTTTCCACTTCTGTTTTCAGTTTATATAAATCGGTTTTTTCCAGTTGGTCAATCTCGGTTTCAATGACGCGCAGTCGTTCCTTGACCTGGGCTATCTTCCGTATGACGCGAACCAATTCTGCTGCAACTCCCTCCCCCTTGACAGATTCAGGGCTGCTTTCCCATTCGTTTAGAATCGCCTGCAATTTGGCTTCGTCACCTTCCTCGTAGGCACTGTTGGCCTCGGCCATCAGTTGTTCACGGCGGGCACGCGCCTCCTCATCTAAAGCAAGATCGGGATGGATACGCTTGGCTATTTCGCGGTAAAGTTTCTTCAGACTTTCTGAAGGCTTGAATTTCTCCTGTGCTTGCTCTTGGGTGGCTCCGGCAGCCTGTGCAGATTCCCAAGCTTGGGCGCGGGCCTGGGCTGCCTGTTCTTGTGCTTTGCTATCATTGGGATTCAGTTCCCTCTGGGCTTCGGCTATTTGTGCCTCAATATCGTCAAGCTCGGCATAGCGAGCGCCCACGATGCGAAGATATCTTGCCTCGAAGGCGTTTGACTCAGCCTGAAGCGTTGCCAAATCCAATTCACGCTGAGCCAATTCTTCCTCAAGTCCGGCCAGCTCAGATAGTTTTCTGCTCAACTCCCGCTCTTCAGGTGTTTGACATCGCATGATTTTATTTCTCATGCCGAAAACCTATTCTGCTGACTTTAACTTCTGCTTGCCAGATAACTATTGAGTGATTTGAAATATTTCAAAGGTATTAGAAGAATCTTGATTTCTCATTGATCCAATGTATGAAAATTCTTCAGCCAGGTTAAGTTATCTGAATCTATGGGAAAAGTCAAATTTTATTAATTCGGTAAAATTGCGGAGGGGAAATGGGAAGGAGGTGGAAAAAAGGCAAAAGGCAACTTAGCTGAAAGCTCATAGCACATAAGGCATAGGGCAAATTAGCTTTAAGCTCATAGATGCAAATTAGGCAAAGGGCATAGGGCGTAGGGTGTAAGGTGTAAGGCGAATTAGCTTCTATCCGTTGGCTCATAGCTAATACGACATAAGCGGCCGGGAAAAGCCATCAGGTTCAGGAATTTGCCCCTTTGATACTCTCCAGTTCCTCCCACCTCTC
>Ga0315547_1003461_pt1 | contig 10251 bp, 7 predicted proteins | sample SalMarSW160240MG_2_FD_202542 | JGI IMG/M metagenome (GOLD analysis project Ga0315547, IMG submission 202542) | Salt marsh sediment microbial communities from the Plum Island Ecosystem LTER, Massachusetts, United States - Salt Marsh Sediment SW1601-240 ... | reverse complement strand
TAACTTATTTACAAATATTTTCAAATTAATAGGGAATATCCCTATCCTGGGAGATATAGTCGAAGCCATTATTGGCCCGATAGATACCGGTGATTCGCCTACTTACAATGATCCAAATAATGTCAAAAATACTATTTCTGAGGATATACCTATTGCCCGTTGTTATGGCACCTGTAAAATTGGCGGTAATAAACTTCGTTTCAATGATCCAACTGATAGTGATCTTAGGATAATTTTCTCCCATTGTCTCGGTGAAGTCGAAGGTATAACTGAATGGAAAGTGAATGATATCGCTTGGGGAGATTTGGCAGGCGCTCATACCAAAACAGAATATAAAGGAACCTGGACACAAACGGCTGATGCCAGATTTGCTTCACGTGCCTCTGCCTATAGAGGCATGGCATATACAGCCGCAACCTTCGTAAAAGATGATAAACAAACAGGCTCAAATCCCACTATGACAGTGGTTATGGAAGGGCTTATATGCCTCCCTCTTATAGGTGGTTCCAAAGCCTTTTCGCATAATAATGCTGTCATAATGTATGACTGGTATCTCAATGTTGAAGGATATTCAGCTGGTAAACTTGATCTTGATGCTTTCAAATCTCTTGAAGCCCTCTGCGATGAAGTGCCTTCCGGTGGTAGCATTGCTCGCTATCGATTTGATTATAATTTCGATACCAATCAGGCTATTAACGATAGCAAGAAATTACTATGGAGTTCATTTAACGGGCGGGTAATAATGTCTCAGGGCAAGCTCAAGCCCGTCTGGGATTCCGGTCAAATGGCAGATGGCTCTGGTGGACTCACTGCCAAAACTGTATCGCATGCCTTTGATGAAGATAATATTGTCAGGGGATCACTTACCTGGCGACAGCCTGCGGAATATAATATAGTTCGGATTCATTACCTGGATTCTACAAATGATTATAAAAAGACCAGCATTGAAGAAAAAGACGAGCGTGACATTAATGAGAATGGTGAGATTCTTTATGAAGAAACCTGTTTTTATATTACAGATTCAGAGATAGCACGGCGCAGGGCAAAGTTCAAATTCAATAAATTCAAATATACTGATTATGAAGCGACCCTTTCCGCTTTTTCCGGTGCTGGGGATTTAGAACTATATGATTTGGTAAGTATTACTCATACACTCCCTGGCTGGACAGCCAAACAATTTATTATTATCGGCATAGGTGAAGATACCTATGGCAGAATGAAATTTGTATTGTCAGCATATTATTCAGGTATTTATGATGATGCTGAGGCGTCTAATCAAGCCACTTATGAATCCGATTTGCCTAACCCATATGTTGCACCCGGTGCAAATGCTGGGATTAACCTTGCCCTTGCATCTCCGGGCACGGGCTTTGATTATGATAGTGTCAAAGTAACCTTTACTCCTCCTGTTGACCCTTTTTATGCCAGCACAGAAATATATGTTTCAAATGATGATGGTGGGGGTGCTGGTACTTATTATCTCGCAGGCACATCCAGCGGTGAGGAATTTGTTATTCAGGGAATGGGAATGTTCTATGTCCCCGGGGATACATGTTACGTGAAGTTTAGAAATGTAAATGAGATGGGTGTTTTTGGTAGTCTTTCTGCGGCTGAATCAATTGTTATTACTTCTTCTATCCGTCTTGGTAGTTTCTATGCAGGTCTTTATGACTTTTGGGGTGGAAATGCCGCAATAGACAATGCAGCTACTACTATCGTATTAGGAAATCTTGATGGTACTCCGAAAATAGCATTAGGGGCCTCTGCTGATACGATAGACATAGATAATATGGCTACTCATGCTGGCTTTTTTGCAGATGGTAATGGTTATTTCAGGGGTGGCGGAGCAGATAAATATATACAATGGAATGGTGAATTGAAAATAGTAGCTGGGGCGAATCTTACAATAGATTCTTCAATCCCTGCTATTCTTATGGGTGCCGCTACAGATTATTTGACTGGGGCTGGAATCTTTGAGGGTTGGAGTGGTGGGGCATGGAAGTTTCACTTTGGGGATCCAGCCAATGATTATATTGGATATGATGGAGCTGGAAATCTCCATATAACAGGCGAATTTACTGGTAGCACAAGTATGGATGGCACAACTGCAAACACCTTCCAGATTAATTCAGATGATGATGACGTAAACGTACAACTTATCCTTGGTCGAACCACAGGCGGGGATGCAACGCTGCAGTGGAATGGTACTAATGTAACACTTGATAAACAAACTATAGCAGATAATACCATTATTACTGTAGATGGCTCACCTTCAGATAATGAGTATGCAAAGTGGACTGCAAATGGTTTAGAAGGTAGAACATATGCCAATGTATTAGTTGATTTATCAGGCACAGCAACCGCAGCCTTTGATTTCAACGCACAGGCCCTGACAGGTGTGGCAAGCCTCACTCTCCCCAATGCAGGCTGGATAGGCATAGGAGCAGCCGCTGAACGATTGGAGTTTTACACTGCTGGAGATGCTGCTTTTATGGGGTGCAACGTCGGCATCGGGACGACGAGTCCGAGGGCTAAATTTCATGTTCAAGATACAGCAAATGACCTTCAAATGAGAGTTGGAGAATTTCAATCCGCAGGGGCAGGCATAGCACCCTATATTAGATTTCAAGCAAGAAATACTGCGGACGATGCGAGTGTTTATGCAGATTTAGGATTTAATCCCGATACTCAAAATGTTTTCTTTAGAAATCCCCATAATTCAGCCGAAAGATTCGTGATTGACGAAAGCGGCAACGTCGGCATCGGGACAACCTCACCAGATTACAAACTTGAAATAGAAACAGGAAGTGTTAATATCAAAGGCCATGATGGTGCTGCCACAGGGTTGATGTTAAATACGGTATTAGTCACTACCACAGCTGCGGAGATAAACCTCAATGATGGTTCTGTCGCTGGCACAATAGTCAATAGCAAATCGGTTATCTATGGCAGCAATGGTGAAGTCAATGCAACCACTTTTGAAATAGCAGGTAATCTCTTAAACATTACCACAGATGGTACAGATACCACAATAGTAGGTACTTTGCTCCTTAGCACCTGTATCAATGCTGCGGCTGACGTTGATAAATTTTTAGTTCTGGATGCCTATAATAATGTAGACTACCGCACAGGGACAAATGTTTTGGCTGACTTAAGTGGAGATGCAGGGGCAGCCTTTTCTTGGAATAATCAGAATTTAACCAGCGTAGGTGATATAGGTGCAGGAACAAATGAACTAACAATAGGTAGTATCAATCGAGCTGCAGGGACATTGACAATAGAAATAGGAGGAACCAGCCAACTCGATATTACAAACGCAAATATGACAATCAAACCTGGAGGAGATATTGTCTTCAATCCTACAGGAAATGATGTTTATCCTTCCAATAATTATGATATTAATCTCGGCCTTATCAATAAGAAATTCCTCACCCTTCACGCTGCGGAGCTATGGGTTGAAACCTTAGTCGCTCAGGATACTCTTGCCACAATAGGGGGCAGAATCCTTGTAGGGCCAACTACAATATTGACATCGGATTTGGGAAGCGGAGCAGGCGATACTACGATAACTGTTGAGCATAACAACCTCGCCTCCGGGGATACAGTAGTTCTTCAGGCGAATGGCAAATTAGAGTTTATGTTAGTTACTGGGGCACCTGGAGGAGCTGGACCTTATACTAATACGGTTACACGGGATCGAGACGGTACAGGTAGGAATTTATGGTATGCTGGCGATGCTGTTTTCAACACAGGGGCAGCCGATGATGGGTTTATAGACCTTTATAGCCTGGCCGGTGTAGTTGCAGGTTCAACAGCAGGGCCAACGATAGTAGGAAATATTCGTAATTCAGATACATATAATGACTTCACAGAAGCCTGGGCTATCGGGAATCTGAATGGGCTATACGGCTATGGAGCAAATACCTATGGAGCTGCCTTCGGGAAATACTCTGAGGCTGACTACCTGACTATTGATGCTACAAATGGGATAAGGTTTGTAGACAGTGGAGATGTAGTCCGAGCGCAGTTAACGAGCGGGACATGGACATTAGGCTATACAACAAATGAGCATGTAAGTATTTCAGCCACAGCCGTTCAGATCAAAAACGGGGCTACGGTCTACACCGATCTTACTAATGGAATATTGATTTTAGGGGATAGCTCCAATGAGCATACCTTAATTAATACAAGTGGCGTGGCACTGAAGGACGGTGCTAATGTCTATGCATTATTCGCAGCTACGACTACCATAGGCCTTACGGCAGGCGAGCATGTAAGCATATCACCTACCGCTGTACAGATCAAAAATGCAGGTACTGTTTATACTGATCTCACAAATGCTATTCTAACTCTTGGCGACTCATCTAATGAGCATGTTCTTGTGAATACCTCTGGCGTATCCTTAAAAGATGGGGCATCTATCTATGGTGTTTTTGCTGCTACGACTACATTAGGGCCTACAGTAACAGAGCATGTGGAAATAACCTCTGCTCATGTTCAGTTTAAGGATGGAGCAAGTGTATATACAGATTTGGCAGCAGGGATATTAACCCTTGGATTACAGAGTGGTGGAGAATATGTCACAATAGCTTCTACTGGCTTGCAAATGTTTGGCAATGATACACAAAAAGTAGAGATAGCTAGTGATGGCACAGGCTGGTTGGCAGGTGATGGAAAGTTAAATTGGGATGCCGCTGGTAACATTACTATGACTGGCTCTATCACTTTGACGAATCAGATTAGTTCCGGTGATATTTCAGATGTGGGGGCTAATGCCGATCAGACCTCCACTCATCAATCAGCTACAGTAGCAGCTTTGACAGGACTTGATGCTGATAATCTGGCAGAATCAGCTACCAAAAAATGGGCTGGAGAAACAGGAGCAACTACTGACCAAACTGGGGCAGAGATTAAAACTGCCTATCAAGCTGAAGCAAATGCCTATACAGATACTAAAAATACCAAATTAGCTGGAGTGGCTACTGGTGCAGATGTTACAGGTGATAATTCCCAGGCTGTGGCTTGGCTAACAGATGCAGGAGCTTTGGCAACAAAAAATGCTGTTGATTTAGCTACAGCTGAAGTAGCAAACAAAGTTCTTGATAACATAGCAGATGGAGCTACCTATAGCCGAGTCTTAACTACCGACATCACCTCAGGTCACATATTACTTTCTGCCGCTTCGGGCAGTCTTGATAACATAGATAATGGTGCAACCTATGGTAGGGTAAATTTAACAGCTATCTCAGCAGGTAATATTCTGCTTTCAACCTGTTCTGGTGATCTTGATGATATAGCTAATGGTACATACGGAAAGGTTCTGACTACAGCAATATCGGCAGGTAAGATAGTACTATCATCAGCGGGTGTATCAGGCAGCCTACCAACATCATTATCTGATGCTAAATGCACCGATGCTAATGCAGATCAAACGAGTGCGCACACAGCGGCTGATGCTGCTGCCTATACCGGAGCTTCTATTGCCACCGCTAACACTGATGCTAAATGTACTAATGCTTTAGCAGATCAGACCTCAGCTAATACAGCCAAAGATATAGCCGGTCAGGGAGCTTTGGCTACTAAAGGAAGTGTTGATTTAGCTACAGGTGAAGTAACTAATAAATCCCTAGCTAATGTTGACAGTGCTGCTAGTACCAAACTTGGTACTATAGCAACTAATGCTGATGTAACAGCAGATAATGAAACATTTAGCTCAGAAGGAGATATGGAGCTTGATGATATTGCTGGGACAACAAAAGCTACTGTTCTGCAAACCGTTCTTGATGCTGGATATGTCAAATTATTACGTCTTTCGGCTGATGCCAATGAACAACTCATAATCACAGCAAGCGGAGTTGAAGGTTATGCAAACAGTGTAAAGAATTTTGAGCTTGCAAGTGGTATAGCTTATCTCGGTGACCAGGCCAATGAGCATATCAAGTTATCATCAAGTGGCCTACAAGTTTATGATGGAGCAACATTATACGCCACGTATGGGGCTACAACAACCCTTGGCTTAGTAGCCTCTGAACATATTTCTATCTCAAGTACTGCTATTCAATTAAAAGATGACGATACGGTTCTTACAGATATTTCAGGCGGAAATGTTCTAATAGGCCAAACAGGAGCAAATCAGTCTAATGTTTATATCACTTCCGGTGCAATAAGTTTAAGGAATAATGTAACCGATATTATCACTTTAAGCAATGCCGGTGTAGTAGGTATCACTGTATTGGATGGTGGTGATATTACACTTGAGGCAGGCGGTGATATTGCTTTTGGCTTGAGTGATGCCAGTCCTTCATTACTTAAATGGGGGGCTATCCATAATATGGGGGCCGCTACAACAACTGCAAGAGGTTTATGTATATGGCCAGAGACTGCTAATCAAGATTGGTTTTATATTGGTTTTGACCCTGTAGCTAACGCAATGCAGAAGTATAACGATATCATTTTTTATGCTTATGATATTATACACATAGAATCTCAATATGATGCAACTCATTATAGTAAAGTTATAACTGATGCTGGAGCTACTGGTAATAAAGCGTACCTACAGGCTAATCATGGTGGCACAATCGTCTCGTTAGATTGTGATGCGGACAATAATGAAGTAGTAGTATCAGCAGCCGATTTTAAACCTCTCAATGATAATACTACTGATATAGGAGAATTAAATAAAGCATTCAAAGATGCTCATTTTAAGGGCCATGCAACTATCTCAGGAGCAGCTCCAGCGACTCCTGTAGCCAATTCCCTTTATAAAGATAACATTATCAAAGGCTGGATTCAATTCAACGGCACAGGAACGATAGCTATAAATGATGATTTCAATGTAACATCAATTACTGATAATGGAGTAGGAAATTATACTGTTACATGGGACACAGATTTTGCTAATGATGATTATACTGTAGCTGGTAATGTACACCAGCCAACTGGTTCTAACGTCTTTATGGGTATCGAAGCTATGGCCGTAGGGAGCATTCAAATACATACCAGAGTTCAGACTGCCGCTATGGTAGATTCAGATATTATAACATTAATAGCAATCGGAGACCAAGCATAATGACTAAAGTAAGAATAATATATCATGCCGATAAGACGGTTGCAATTATTCACCCAGCGCCTAAGTCAAGACGAGAAGATGAAACAGAGACACAATGGCTGGAAAGAATTTTTGATAAAGCTACGCCTAAAGGAATAGAATATGATGATATAGATGAGTCTGAATTACCGCAGACCAGAGAAGATAGGGATGCATGGGAAGGCAAAAAGGGAAATGACATAACAGTAAACCAAACAAAGGCTGATAGCATTCGTAATCTAAAAATAAGAGATGATCTGATTGCAGAGAAGATGAAAAGCATAGCTATTGATGAGCTGGAAAAAGAAGGCAAGTTATGAATACTTTATGGGAATTAAATTAGGATTTAGATGGTAAACAATTAAAAAGGAGGCAAGTTATGAGCAACAAAAAAGTAGTAAAATTGGCTGACAGGCAAGATCCAAAAACCATCAAACTCAAGAATAGCTATTTCGAGGGTATTACAGTAACGAGCCCAAATGGTCAGAGAGATTTTGTTCAAAGTTTTAAAATGCTATTAGACCAAAATATCTTTCCTAATGAATACAAACCAAGGTACTGGCTAAAAAGAATATTGGAAAAAATCATAGCTGAAGCCCAGAATTACCAGAAGGTTAAACAAGACCTCATTCAGCAGCATACTAAAAAATATGAAAGTGATGGAAAGGAAACTGATAAAGAGAATAAAGTGATCAAAGAATGGAAAAAAGGGGACTTTATCTCATTTCCAACTGGCATCCCTGATTTTATTGACTCGGCCAAATTCACTGCCGAGTTTCAAGAGCTATTAGATATCGAAATAGACTTGGGCTTTGAGCCGATTGCATTTGATCTTGAGAAGGGGCCGGATGCAGTAGGGCAAGAATATTTTCTGTTATTGCCATTGCTAAAAGAGCCAGAGAAATGAAACTTGTAACATATCGGTTAGTGCCTTGCCCTCACTGCCGTGGAATGGAAAGGATAAAAGTAGTAAGTGAATCAGGTATCGAGATAGGAACTTGGGCTTGTCCTTTCTGTAAAACTTCCGTTAGACCAGGGTATGTACTTGAGAAGATTGAAAGGGGGGAGGTTGACTAATGGATTTAGCCACATCTTTAACAATTTCAACAGCAATCGTAATGGCAGGGATGGCAAGCATGACATACCTCAGAAAAGGAAATAAATCAAATGGACTGAATGGGGATTCTTCTTTTAAAAATATACATAAGATTATTACAGATAGACTAAAAGATTTTGTCTCTAAAGATGATTGTACTACTCAAAGAAAATCTTTTGAACATGAGTTTGAATTGACAAGAGAAATAATGAAAGATGGCTTTAAAGAGTTAAAAGAAACAATAAAAAATGGTAGCTGATAGGGGTAAACTGAAATGCCCAAGCATACCAGTAGCATAGAGGAAATAGTGATTAATGATGTCAATGTCATTTTGGATATTGCAAAAAATTGTCCGCATAATGGTGAAAATTGTCCCTTACTCCACAGGCTCTATGCGATTAAAAGGGGCCTTAAAATTATTGAGGAGAAAAGTAGAGATGAAAATAACTCCTGATTTTCTTGTATCCCTTAAAAAACGAGTGAAGTCCTCAGAAGGTTTCCGGGCCGTGCCCTATCAGGACACATTGGGCATCTGGACTTTCGGACATGGTTTCACGCGGATTGAGGAAGATGAATCCGATGCTGTCCTGCAAATCAAGCTCCGTAAGATTATAGAGAACGACCTGCCTGTCTTTACGCAAGAGATAGCATACCTTAACAAAAAGCGTCTGCTGATATTCATTGAGATGATTTACCAGCTTGGTGTAGCCGGGGTCAAAAGGTTTAAAAATTTCAGGGCTGCGTGTGTCAAACAGGATTGGGTGAGGGCATCTGATGAAATGCTGGATAGCCGATGGCACACTCAGACCACAAGTAGGTGTGAGAGATTGGCAAAACAATTTAAAGAAGGAGAATAAAGGAGAAGAAAAATGAAAACAAAACAATCAAACAAATGGCGATCAAGTTTACTGGCAATAGCGGTTAGTGCCGCTATGGTAGCTATTATCGTTTTAGCGGTCTGGGTAAGTCTCTCTGGCTGTGCCTTCCTGCAAACTAACCCCACAATAGAATACTATGATTTTAAAGTTGCCTTCAATGGAGAACTAAAGATAATAAAAATACCAAATGAAATACCATTAAATCTTAACGATTTTTTATGCAGAAATCTTCATATAACTCATGAAATATGTGTTTTGCGATGGGAAATTTCTTCTACAGAATTTTGTGATCTTGTTAATTTCTGTAAAAGATTTGGGGTTATAGCACTTGTGTATGGCAAGGATGGGAAGTATAAGTTTTGGCTATATGATGCTAAGGATATCCCGATTCCTATTGATGAGGCTACTTTCACCGAAAAACTTACCACGATAGCCAAGGAAGAAGCTCTGAAGGGTAGCGGAAGTATTAACTATTTTCAGCCAAATTCCGAGGGCCTTTCAGGAATATAATCTTAATGGAGGAAATAATATGGGATTTTTAAGCAAACTTATAGGTGGCAGCATTACCGAAACTGCAAATGGACTTGCTGGGGTAGTGGATAGATTTATGGAGACACCCGATGAAAAAAGGGCTGCTGAGATTGTTAATCGGAAATTACAAGCCCGTCCAGATGAGCTTCAAGCAGAGATAAATAAAATCGAAGCTGAACATCGCTCTTTATTTGTAGCTGGATGGCGCCCTGCAGTTGGTTGGATCTGTGTTTCAGCCTTAGCTTGGGGATGGATATTTGGCCCGATTGTGCAATTTATATTCCCAAATAGAACTATGCCAGCGATTGAAGTAGGGCAAGCGATATCTCTCATTATGGCTCTTTTAGGGATGGGAGCTTTACGAAGCTATGAGAAGAAAAACAATTTAACAACTTAAAAAGCTATTTTTTAATATGCAGGCTCCGGGCCGACCGTCCCAGGACATAACGGCTAAGGTCATTAAATAGCTACCTGCATATTTTAACACCTGCCACTAATTGGGTCGGTCTGAGTTCAAGGATTTGTTAGGCAACACATTTTGCCAAAGATGCTGCCATATATTCAATCGCCTGTAATGCTTCATCAAACGTAATATCATCTATGATAATAACCTTGTTGTTTGGGAGGACCTTCACAAGCTCTCGATTGTTAACTAATAC
>Ga0315547_1003459_pt1 | contig 10259 bp, 12 predicted proteins | sample SalMarSW160240MG_2_FD_202542 | JGI IMG/M metagenome (GOLD analysis project Ga0315547, IMG submission 202542) | Salt marsh sediment microbial communities from the Plum Island Ecosystem LTER, Massachusetts, United States - Salt Marsh Sediment SW1601-240 ... | reverse complement strand
GGTCGTGGGAATTGTCAGCATCGGCTTTACTGCAAGACAAGCTATTGAGATGCATTGTCCTTATTGTGATGGGAAAATAGTGCCACGGGTGAAATCGAGTACAAGCCAGCTGTATCTTTCAAAAGGAGATGAGATAGTGGCGAGTTCCGCCGAGGAGGAGACGAAAACCCCAGAGAACTGAGAAGCCTGGCCACGTTTGAGCGGCCTGCCCGGCTGTGCAAGGTGAAGGCTCGGGTCAGGCTTATGGACCAGATACAGGGGGAGCAGGCTGTAACAAAGGGGCCGCGGTCTCGTTATGATAGTTAGGCAAAGCCGACATCGTATGTAAGGAGGTTTAGCATGGCGCGTATCGTTCTAGCGATTGTGCTGGCTCTCTGCGCTGCGGGAAGCGGCACCGTTTACGCTGCGCAGGATAGTCTGCCGGGTGACGCCCTCTACCCGGTAAAACTGGGCACTGAGCAAGTGATGATGTGGCTGGGGGATGATGTTGCCAAGGCGGAACGAGCCCTGAGCTTTGCCGAACGACGTGTGGGAGAGATGGAAGCCCTGGCTGAGAAAGGGCGTTCACAGGACCTGGACCTAGCTGTGGAGAAATATGGTTATGCCATGAGTATGACAGTGGCTGCGATGAAGAGGGCACGCAATAGAGGACCGGATGCGGAAAACGTCACAGCACGGGTGGCCGAGGCTATGGCGGAGCATCTCCCCATTCTGGACACGCTCTACGACATGGTGCCGGACGAAGCGAAGGCAGCGATAGCATGCGCGAGAAACGTATCAGAGAGGGGGCGGGAAGATGCCCTAGCGGCTCTGTCCAGGGATGATACTATGCACGCAGCTGAAATGAACCTGGCTGCCATGGAAGGACGACTGAATAGGGTCAGGGCGAAGGTCCAGGATCCAGAGGCATTGCAGATTGCCCTGCAGCAGTTTTATGATATGGCAGGATTTGTCCAGGAAATTTCCCAGATTGCTGAGGAGACAGATGTGAACGTAGCCGAGGTGGCAGAACTTGTGACGGAGGCGACTTCCAGTCATCTGGAAGTGCTGGCGGAGCTCTATGAGGAGGTGCCTGAGGAGGCGAAAGAGGCCGTTAAATGGGCAATGGAAGAGTCGTTCCGAGGTTATGAAGAGATAACGAAGGTCTTAATGAGAAGCGGCGCGGGGGAATCTGAGCTCCCGGCCATACCGGAAAGCATACGGCAGCGGATGGAAGACATCCTGGGCTGGACAGATGCTCCCAAGGCACGTATTCCCACTGGCGGACCCTCAGGATCGCCGTGTCCCAGTTGCAGGCATTAACAGACTGCGCACTGTCATGCCAAAGTGTTCTTGATAAGGGCAAAAAGGCAAAGACCTGATAACAACAGCAGGGTGACTAGTCATCAGGCGGACTTGGGAAGAACTAGTAGAGAAGCTATTGTTGCGGCTAGGCAGGTAGTTTGTGTAAGAGGGTCAATATGCGGAGATAGGTTGTTTGTCGGTGATGATTCTTTTGCTTGCAGCTAACTGTTGGCGAATGTGTTTAGGGATAGTAAACATGGCTTGATGGGTAAGGCCATCGTAGGATCTTAGCTTTTTTGATATTCTTGTTGAAATTCTGGTGTCAACTTCCTTGGGAGTCAATTCAGAGGGGTCAAGGCTTTGGGAAGCCGCGATAAAGCCCCATAAGCCCAGAAAGGAAGGGACATGGACCTGGTAGGGGCGGGCTATCGGGAAAACGTTTCTCAATGTACTGGTAATAGCGGTGAAATTATCTAAGTTTCTCCATTCAGCAGGTTCAGCCTGCACCGACATAATGCCAGCGGGCCCTAGTTTTTGTTTGACTATTTGGTAGAATTCCTGGGTGTATAGCAAGCGTGCTGGCCCTTGCTCTAAAGGGTCAGCCAAGTCAATGATGATGACATCGAATTTGTCGCTACTTTCATCCAGGTATTTTCTGGCGTCGACGAAATGAAGCTCTGCCCTGGAGTCATCGAAGGCATTCTGGTGCCAGGTGGGCAAGAAGCGGCGACAAAGGCTTACAACCTCTTCATCAATATCCACCATGACAGCCCTTTTTACCGTCTTATGTGCCAGGACCTCTCTTAAGGTGGCACCCTCACCTCCACCAGCAATGAATACCCTCTGTGGCTGGGGATGGGTAAGCATAGCTGGATGTACCAGAGCTTCATGGTAAATAAATTCATCTGCCTCGCTGGATTGAATCTTGCCATCGAGGACGAGACAGATACCGAAGCTGCCCGTGTTGACAATATCGATGGATTGAAACTTACTTCGCCCTGAATATATCCTCTCCTTAATGCTATGCAGCATAGTAAGGTCAGGACTTATATAATCAGAAAACCATCTATGTTTATCAGGGTCGCTATCTTTCATTTTGCACACCCGACCTGGCTATCTTCTATAATCCCCCTGCGAAGCTCGATTATGGAGTGATTCTTGGCCCCCAGTCTCTCTGTTATCACCCTGGCAGCCTTTCCCGGGTCTACATCATCCCCGCAAGTGAAAACGTCTACAGCAGCGTACCCGTATTCCGGCCAGGTATGAATGGCAATATGTGACTCAGCGATATTGACCACTCCGCTCACTCCGTGAGGGGAGAAATGATAAAAGGACTCGCCCACTACGGTAGCGCCACTTTGAATGGCGGCTTCGTGAAGACAATCTTTGAGAAAATCTAAGTCATCCAGCACCTCCTCATTGCATATTTTTAGTTCCAGTAGCAGATGTCTTGCAAGCGCGTTCAAATCATCTTCCCTCCTTTAGAATTTTAGATTTGTGATGGAGCCCTTTGGGCAACAGGGCAAATTTTATACAATATCCATCGTTTTAGCAATACTCCAAGAGTTTCTGCTAAAATAAACGAAGGCAGGAGCTATGTCTGCAAGGAAACAATTGGTTTCTGTGTGCACTACCAGGTACATGGAGGCGCAAATAATCAAGGGACGGTTGGAGAGCGAAGGTATACCAGTTCTCCTAAGCTACGAGAGCGCTGGTCTGGTTTACGGCATTACAGTTGATGGGTTAGGTGAGGTGAAAGTAATGGTGCCCAAGCGTCTGGCAGAGGAAGCTAAGGAGATTTTGGGAGCGGGTGAATTTGCCGAAGGTGGAGGGCGATGGGGAAAGAGTTAATTTTGCGGTTTCAGTTGTATTTTGGGCTTTTGATTTCTGATGACTTCAAGATTAGAACGCATAACTGAACAGCGGCTGGATAGCCTGAGCAGAATTCGGGCTCGCGGCATAGACCCTTATCCCCACTCCTATCATCCCAGCCACACCGTTCGAGAGGCAATAACCCTTTTTGAGCAGCAAGGGGAGAGCTCTCAGGACATATCACTGGCTGGCCGCATTATATCAAAGCGTTCTATGGGTAAGATGTCCTTTCTTGATATTCGCGATAGCTCGGGGAAGATACAGCTTTCTTTGCGCTACGACCTTCTGGGCCGGGAGAGATACGAATTCCTTCAAGATGTTGATATTGGCGACATTATCGGAGCAAAAGGGAAGCTCTTCCGGACAAGAGCTGGAGAGCTCACTCTGGAGGTATCCGATTTCACCATGCTCTGTAAATCCCTTCGCCCGCTGCCAGAGAAGTGGCATGGGCTGGCTGACGTAGAAAAACGCTATCGGCAGAGATATCTCGACCTCATTTCCAACGAGGAGAGTAAAAGCATTTTTACTTTGCGTAGCAATATTATCACTGCCATAAGAAGTTTTCTCGATAAGCAGGGGTTTATGGAGGTAGAAACTCCGGTGCTTCAGCCCCATGCTGGCGGAGCACTAGCACGCCCCTTTGTCACCCATCATCATGCCCTTGATGAAGACCTCTATCTGCGAATTGCCCTGGAGCTCCATCTCAAGAGACTGGTGGTAGGCGGCTTTGACAAAGTTTACGAGATGGGGCATGCCTTTCGCAATGAAGGCATTTCTGTTAGACATAACCCGGAATTCACCTTGCTTGAGTGCTATCAAGCTTATAGCGATTACAATGACATGATGAGATTGGTTGAGGAGATGCTCGCTCATATAGCTAAGGAGGTTCTGGGTGATACCAAGCTTGCTTGCAACGACAAAACCATTGACCTTGGTCTCCCCTGGCAAAGGCTTTACCTTCGTGAGGCAATAAAAAATTATTGTGGCATTGATTTTGAAGACTATCCTGATGCTGCTTCACTTAGGACACGGATGACAGAGCTGGGAATGGAAGTCGAACCAAGCAAAGGGAGGGGCAGGCTGATAGACGAATTGCTTTCCTCTTTTGTCGAGCCAAAGCTTATTCAGCCGACTTTCCTCTTGGATTACCCTGTGGAAATGTCACCCCTGGCCAAGAGGAAGCGGGGTGATGACCGGTTGGTAGAGAGATTTGAGGGCTTTGTGGCTGGCATGGAGATTGCCAATGCCTTCACCGAGCTTAATGACCCCCTGGAGCAAAGGGAAAGGTTCCGCCAGCAGCTAAAAGAACAGGCTGCCGATGAGGAGGTGGAACTCGCAGATGAAGACTTTCTTCAGGCTTTAGAGTATGGGATGCCACCTACTGGTGGTCTGGGGATAGGCATTGACCGCCTGGTGATGCTGCTTGCAAATCAGCAATCTGTTCGAGAAGTGATACTTTTCCCCCAGCTCAAGACAAAAGAATAAAGATACAAAATGCAAGGCAAAATATGACAAATCCTAAGCACGAAATTCGAAATCCTAAACAAAAGAAAGGAAAAATTTAATTCTTCTCATCTAATGACCAAAATTCAAAACAAAATGAGTTTCGGTATTTAAATTTGGAATTTTGGATTTGTTTAGAGTTTAGAAATTAGGATTTAGGGTTTATATATGCTTGATATTAGACTTATTCGTGAAGACCCTGAGCTTGTTCGCCAGGCTCTGGAGAAAAGAGGCGATAGCTTTGCACTCGATAGCATCCTTGAGATTGACGGCCGCTATCGCAGCTTGCTTCGTCAAACCGAGGAACTCCGTGCTAAACATAACGAGGCAAGCAAACAACTGGGCAAAAGCCAGGAAAAACCACCTCAGCTCATCGCCCAGATGCGTCAATTGGGAGAGCAAGTATCTTCCTTGCAGCAGCAGACCAGAGAAGCTAAGGCCGACCTTGATTCCTTGCTACTGGAGTTACCCAACATCCCCCACCCCAGCGTGCCCTTAGGAAGAGGCGAGGGTGATAACGTGGTAGTGCGTACCTGGGGCAAACCAAGGGAGTTATCCTTCAAGCCCCTGCCTCACTGGGAGCTGGGGGAAAAACTGGGCATAATAGATTTCCAGCAGGGTGTGAAGCTCTCGGGGACCAGGTTTTATGTTCTCAAGGGGCTTGGCGCACGCCTCCAACGAGCGCTTATCTCATTTATGCTCGATGTCCATGTAAACGAGCACGGCTACAAAGAAATCTATCCTCCTTTTATGGTAAAGCGAGAGTGTATGGTCGGCTCAGGAAACTTACCCAAGTTCGGCGATAATTTATACCACGACGAAGAAGATGACTTCTGGTTTATACCCACGGCGGAGGTACCGTTAACTAACCTTCACCGTGATGAAATATTAAGTGTCGATAGCTTGCCCCTTCATTATGTCGCCTATACTCCTTGCTTCCGTCGAGAGAAGATGGCTGCCGGCACGGACACCAGGGGCATTAAGAGGGGGCACCAGTTCGATAAGGTGGAGCTCTACAAGATTACCGACCCCGAGAGTTCTGACGAAGCACTGGAGAAACTGGTCGCCGATGCTGAAGATATATGCCGGAAGCTGGATATACCTCACCGCGTGGTGCAGTTATGTACCGGAGACCTCGGTTTTGCCGCCTGCAAAACATACGATATTGAAATGTGGGCTCCCGGCTGTGACGAATGGCTCGAGGTCAGTTCCTGCAGCAATTGCGGTGACTTTCAGGCCAGGCGGGCCAATATCCGCTATCGCCCTGAGCCTGGTGCCAAACCACAGCTTGTCCACACGCTCAATGGCTCAGGACTGGCTCTACCCCGGGTCCTTATCGCTGTGCTGGAAAACTATCAACAAGCGGATGGCACAGTACTAATCCCCGAAGTATTAGGGCCTTACTTGAAAGTAACATAAGCACCGCTTACGAGTGGTGTACTATAAACTATTACTCTCAATAAACCAGAGGGTGTTTAGGAATGTAGTGCGAGGCTTTAGCCTCGTGCTGCACGACCCTGAAGGGTCGCACTACAAAAATCTGGAGGTGATATCATGACAGACTGGACCCCAAAAGCAGAAGCACTGAACAGACTCATAAGACCCCTGACCTTCCCTCTCGCTGTTAAGCTGGTTAAAAACGTTGACGAATTCCCGGAAAGGACCCGCCGCCCTTCTAAGGACATGGGATTCAAGACAAATCTCTGCGTCGGTATGACGATGGCCCGCAAGTACGGCTGGGCAGTGGGAATGACGGCTGATGATAACGCCTGTCCGATTGCAGCCTATACTTATGGATGGAGCGAGCCTGAATCTGAGACCGAGAAAGCCCTGGCCGATTTCATGGTAGTGATGAAATACTCAGCTAGCGAGGATGCGGCCAAGGCCAGCCTAGAAGGTGCAGAGCAGGTTAAGCTTGGTAAGGGCGAGTATGCCGGCGTGGTTTTCTCTCCTCTGGAGAGGACTAGGATAGACCCGGACCTGGTTATGGTATTCTGCAATCCTGCTCAACTGATGCGGCTGGTGCATGGAGCTACCCAGGAGACAGGTGTGGCCGTGCAGTCTGTATTTAGCGGCCGGGCCGGGACCTGTACTGAAGGAGTCCTGCAGACATTCAAGACCGGACAGCCGAAGGTGGTGCTCCCGGGAAATGGCGATAGAGTCTGGGCAATGGTGCAGGATGAGGAAATAGCCTTCACTATACCGGCAAACTGGCTTGACCCGGTTATAAGGGGACTTGAAGCCACCCACGAGACCGGCGTTCGATACCCTATACCGGTTGACGTAAGACACGAGCCGCTGTTCCCGGGACAGCTCAAGGACGCCGCATCCCGGGCAGCTAAATAGAAGCTAATTCGACCCGTAAGCGCCGCAGACTATATGTCCTGCGTGCAGATAGCTAGCAAGTGGTATAATTACGATGTATGCTGTGGCTGATGAGTAGGCCAGCAAGGTGTGTGTAGAAATGGCATGGTGGCAATATCTAATCATATTACTCGCTTCAGCAGGATTTGGTTACTGGCTGAGTAGGCTTGGAGCGAGAGCCGAGAGAGATGCGATAGAACACAGACAGCTACGAAATGCTGTCAAAGGTCTATTGACTGAGATGAATGCTAATTTGAAGCTAATCGAAAAAGGCCCAGACATGGCACTTTTTCCACCATTGGCTAAAGATATGTGGAACATACACAAAAGCAGGATTGTTGAGTTACCCTCGGAAATGCAAGCCTGGCTATATGAGGCTTATGTTCGGATAGGTTATGTCAATGCTGTACTGGATACCCGAGCTGTTGAGGGCAACCGAGGTTTTGGCCCATCAGCTTGGGAGAAACGTTGGAGGAATGAGGGTGAGAAAGCAAGAGAACCTATGGAGAAGGCGAGAGATGCTTTGCAAGAATGGCTAAAAGAACCGAAAAGAAGATAAACGGAAACTAAGGAGTCCAGCCATCGGATTTGAAGAGAGCCAGCAGAATGGAAATATCAGAAGATTTGCACAAAATCTGTTGGGATTGGGTATATGATTTAGCAATCAGCTTTAATAAAACTCTTTCAAGGGGCATTGAATACGAAGCCTGCTTTGAAATAGTAATGGATATGTTATCAGTTCCTTCAGAAGAAAGAGTGCCAATTATGTTAGCCACACAAGTCCCCAATATAGAAGGCATACCTTATCATAAGCTATCTCCATTGAATCAGTTTATAACTACTATACCCGGATATGTGTTCTACTGTCTGCAAAACAGGTTGCATGATAACGAAGATTTATTCAGCGAGGCAGCAACTTTGATGGAAACCCCGGCCTTTCCCCGATACCTAGAGGAGGAAATAGGATTCCCAATTTCTCAAGAGGTTAAAGGCGCTTTGTGGAGACCTAATATCTGGGGATGGTTCAAGAAACGCCGACCATCTTCAGCATAGGTAACAATCTCAACACTCTCAGAGGCAGTGATTGCCTCGGACTATCCTCAAACCTCACTGACCCAGCGGTGCAGTTAGGCGGAGCACCTGCTTATTTTGTCTTATTTATTGCTTTCAGTACGCAATGGCACATATCAGCGACCCATTTTCGTTTGCATTTCAACAAATTGGGTAGCTCCTTAATTGTAACCACATCAACGAGATGGTCACGACGAACGTATTCAGAAGAAATATAGCCACACGATATAGGTATATATCCAATTTCATCTAGCTCTAATTCACCCTTTTCACTTAAGTAACATTCATACAGAAGTCCGTCAAGAACGATCATGGGTTCTATAAAACCTACTAGTTTATCCTGTTCATCTAGTTGGTCGCTACGCCTAAAAGCCTCTTGGGTTTTTGCCAAACAATCCTCCGAAGCCTTGATTGACGAAATCAATGCTTTGAAGATTTGCGAGTGGTCAGAGCTTTGCTTGAAACCTTCGTAATATGACCGTCCGAACCTTGAAAACTCGTCAAGAGAGGAACTTCTCTCGATTCTATCATAGGGCAGTATGTCAGGGCCGACTCCTTGTGAATAGTGTAACCTTGCCCATCCTACACCCTCAACAAACTGTCTTTTTGTCGAAAATATGACCCAAGGTTTTTCCGATGATTTTTTTACCTCACATATAATGTGTAGTGAAACCATGGATATGTTTTGTTCACCTGACTTTTCAGATTTGGCCGTGTAAGCCGAGATATCGATTTCCTTTCCCTTTTGTTCTTCTCTATCGAGATAATATCTGTTGTATTCAACATTCCACCCATCTCTGGAAAAGATATCACCTACTTGAAGCTCAATAGGGTAGCCTGTCTTATTTATATCCTTCAACAGTTTATCCCGTAGGCTTTCATCCATTTTTAGTTTCCTAGTGCAAATTTTCGTTTCATTCAACGGCTGCATAGACGAACGATGGCTCCGTCTAATCTGATAAATGCTAGCACCCGTTACAATGGCTGTCAAAGTCAATTTCCAAGAGTAATGTGAGCTTAATTCCAGTGATTAATAAGAGCTAGCAATTAAACCAGGAGACCTGCTCGACGGCGTTTTCGATGAGCTCGATGCGCCCGGTCTTCCCTTTTTCATTGAGCTCTATAGCTATGACATCTATGCGCCATAGAGGGGGGAGGTCCTGGTGAGTACTGGTATAGGTCAGGGCTGAGGCGATTAGTCTCTCTTTTTTGGCCCGTGTTATCGATTCCTCAGGAGTGCCGAAGTCCAAATTGCTCTTGGTGCGGACCTCGACAAAGACCAGACAGTCCTTCTTCTGAGCGATGATATCAATCTCTCCGTGACGGCAACGAAAACCTGTCTCGCGGATGCGGTAGCCCCGCTTTTTGAGGAATTTCTGGGCTGTTTTCTCCCCCAGCTTACCAACTTCTTGACGGTTCATCACCCGATCCTTCGACAAGCTCAGGGCAAGCTCCTACTCCTCTCCCTTCAAGGGAGCTTTGTATCATAAGTCTCTTTTGTTTCAAAAGTCATGTAGTTGTTCCAAAAGTCCCCTTATTTTTAAGCAGTTTGAGGGATATTTGTTTGAATAGTTCAGAACCCTGCAATATAGGCTTTCCGCATGAAGGGCACCTCCTGTTAAGACACTCAAACAGATTACGGTCGGGGTCAAAGCGTAGAGAATCTTCATTACATATTGGGCAATTAGAAAGGCTAGGTATTTTGTCCTTCACTCCCTGTATCTCCTTGTCGTGCAGTTTCTCTGCCATCTTGAATATGTCTATCTTCTCTAAGTCTCGCCGTGGTGTAGTCGTTTCACTAGGGTCATAAAGAGGACAAGTTTTGCAGATTTCAAGGTTCTTCTTGTCACGATAAACACACCATTCGCATTTCATTAATCGTGTCACCTTCTTACAAGTCCAGTCATAGGCGTTATCTGCCCCTTAACCAGAAGCCTATCCACGCTAATAAGCCGCCTCCTATTAAGTAAGCCCAAGACCGAGGTGTTGCCCCCCAAAACATGTCACCAAACAACATTAACTGAATGTTCTCTGGTAGGTGAGATACTATCCAAAAGAACGACATCGGTGAAATGAGAACTAGCAATCCAACAAGGAACAGAGGAATTCCGATTATGACAAAGATAGCACCAATGAACTTCCTCATGGTCTCACCGTAAAGCTCT
>Ga0315547_1003456_pt1 | contig 10265 bp, 9 predicted proteins | sample SalMarSW160240MG_2_FD_202542 | JGI IMG/M metagenome (GOLD analysis project Ga0315547, IMG submission 202542) | Salt marsh sediment microbial communities from the Plum Island Ecosystem LTER, Massachusetts, United States - Salt Marsh Sediment SW1601-240 ... | reverse complement strand
ATCTGCGGCGTCTGCTCCGCATCGCATGCTTTGGCCGCCGCATACAATCTCGATAACGCATTCGGCGTAACGCCTCCCGACAACGCCCGAATCATCAGAAATCTCGTAGTGGGGGCAAATTATATTCACTCACACATACTGCACTTTTATCATTTAGCCGCGTTGGACTACATCACCGGCCCTGATAAACCCCCGTTTATTCCCCGCTATAAAGCGGACTACCGCCTGAGTAAAAAGCAAAACGACGCCTGCGTCGCTCATTATCTCGAGGCACTTAAAATAAGGACAATCCCTCACGAGATGCGGGCGCTTTTTGTCGGGAAGGCCCCCCATCACGTCGGCTTTGTCGCCGGCGGCGTTACCCAGAAGCCCACAGTAGATAAGATTAAGGGGTTTTTGTGGCGGCTGAAAAAGGTGCAGGATTTTATTGATAATGTTTATGTCCCTGATGTTATGACAATCGCATCGGCTTACGGCGATTATAAAAAAATCGGCGCCGGCCATAAGAATCTGCTGGCTTACGGCGTCTTTGATTTGGATTCGACCGGTAAAAATAAATTATTCAAGCGGGGCAGATACACTGACGGCAAGCTGCTGGATGTCGATGCGGCAAAGATAACCGAGGACGTAAAATATTCCTGGTACAAAGATGAAACCTCGGGAAAAAATCCTGCCGATGGCGTCACCGACCCACAGCCGGGCAAGCCGAACGCTTATTCCTGGGCAAAGGCCCCTCGGTACGAAGGTGTCCCTTACGAGGTAGGCCCGCTGGCGAGAATGTGGATAAACGGCGATTACAAGGACGGTATCTCCGTGCTCGACCGTCACGCCGCCCGTGCTCTGGAGGCACAGAAGATTGCCAATTCTCTGGAGAGCTGGCTTATGCAGCTAAAACTCAATCAGCCGATTTACGCTGAATGTTCCGTTCCCGATTCCGCCGAGGGCTGCGGTATGGTCGAGGCGCCGCGCGGCGCGCTTGGCCACTGGCTCAGAATCAAGGACCACAAGATTGAAAATTATCAATGCGTAGTCCCATCAACATGGAATACCTCTCCCCGCGATGATAAGGGAATTGTCGGTCCTATGGAAAAGGCCCTGATTGATACACCGGTCGCCAACCCTGATAATCCTGTCGAGGCGCTCAGGGTTGTTCGTTCCTTTGACCCCTGCATGGCCTGCAGTGTCCACTTAATCAAGCCGAACGGCCAGATGAAAAAGTTCCGCGTTGAGTAAAACACAAACCAAACTCATTATCGGCTGTGGCAACCTTCTGTTGAAGGATGAGGGCTTCGGCGTCCATCTTATCGAGTATCTCAAACAAAAAAAGCTGCCCCCGGACATTGAATTGCTTGACGGCGGCACGGCCGGCTTTGACCTGATTGACTTTATCCGCCAGCCGGACAAAGTCGTTATAGTCGATGCTGTTAAGGCGGAAGGCAAACCGGGACAAATTTATTCTTTCTCGCCGCGGGATTTCGAGACTGAAAATGCGCCCCGAACCTCACTTCACGATATCACCCTAAAAGATGTGTTTCAGATGGCCGGCCAGCTCGGTCCTCTCTCAAAAATCACAATCATCGGAATCGAACCGGCCAGCATTGACCCCGGCACGGAATTGTCCCCCAACTTAAAGAGAATGCTGCCGAAGGTCGCCCAGTTAGTCCTCACCGAAATTGAAAGTGTATGAAATACCCCTTGTCGGCAGGGATATTATTAAAAGACCAGGTATTTCCCTGCTTTCGCCAATCTAACCCCAACCTTACCGATATCCTCGATACGCCTTATGCGGTTTTTTCTTCGCTGCTCTAAAATCCGCTTAACCGTAATCGGCCCAAGCCCGGGGACTTTCAGAAGCTGCCACCTCGATGCCCGGTTCACATTTACAGGAAATGCCTCAGGATGGCTCCTCGCCCAGCATTCTTTAGGGTCGATGCTCAAAGAAAGGTTGCCCTTCTCGTCAAAGATTATGTCCGATTCGTTGAATCCGTATTTGCGAAGCAGAAAGTCCACCTGATACAGCCGATGCTCCCGGGTAAATACGTCCGTGGATATTACCGGCTCCGTTTGTTCGCCGGCTATACGCTCATCTCCTAATCCTTTCTGATAGCCGCTGAAATACACCCTGTGCATATTCAGCCGTTTGTACAGCGCCCCCGTGTACCTGACGATTTCCGCGTCTGGTTCCCCTGCCGCCCCCACGATGAACTGCGTTGTCTGCTTGACCTTTGAATACCTCGACCCCTCAGCGGTAAGCCGGCTTACCAGCTTCATCGGCTCGATAATGTCACTGATATATTTTTTCTTCTCCGACAGCTCTGCCAGCCGCGCCTCTCCCGGCGTTTCGATGTTCACCGACACCGTATTTGCCAGCGAGACCGCCTGCTCAATAGCCGCATCGCTCGAACCCGGGATAATCTTCAGGTGAATGTACCCGCAGAACCCGTGCCTTTCTCGCAGCAATCTCGCTGTCGTATTGAGCTTATCCATTGTGGCGTCAGCCGAACCCGACACCGCCGAGCTTAGAAACAGCCCGAAGACCTTCCGCTGCCTGTAATAGTCCAGAAAGACCTTCACCGTCTCTTCCGCACTTAAGCTACACCTGCGGATGTCTTTTTGCTGTCTTAGCGGACAGTATTTGCAGTCATTCGTGCACACATTTGAAATTAGCGTCTTGAAAAGCGTGCTCGTCCCGCCGTTCGGAAGTGTTACCGGATATATCCATTTGCCGTCACTGTTTCGCCTGCGATGCTCGTCTTTATCGGCACTGCACGCACACGCCAGGTCATACTGCGCATCGGCGCTGAGTATCTCCAGTTTCTCTTGAGTGGCCGGGCGGCTTTCAACCCCAACCATAAGAGTCCCTTTCTTATGATGAATATATCTCTTCGCAGATTATACACCATCTGCTAAATTGCACAATAGCAGCTTACCGTCCTTTTGCGCATATTTATCGCCCCAATTTTTCTGGACATATCCTGCTTGAGCAAAATACAATGGAAGCAAGACCGGTCCTGCGCCAGAGCGGTGCAGAGCCGGCGCTATAAAACCACGATGCGAAGAATCTTTACCATAAAGATTATAACACGCGGTGCGGTCATTCGGCTTGCCGTTCTGGCTGCGGTTATTGTGATATTTTGCGTATGGTCGTATTTCGCGATGTTCAAAATGCCAGGAAAAACCTACACCGGCCCATTGCCCCCTTTAACTGATGCTCAAATTTCCCTGCGTAACGAACTGGCGGCGGATGTGGAGAAGCTTGCTGGCCAAATCGGCCAGAAGAATATATTCAACTATCATAACCTCGCCGCCGCCGCCTTGTTTTTAGAAAACTCACTCACCGTCGCCGGTTACACAGTCCGCCGGCAGGACTTCGACGTCGAGGGCAGAACCTGCTCCAACCTCGAAGCCGAAATCACGGGGACAAAACACCCGGACCGGATTGTGATTATTGGCGCACACTACGATTCTGTGCTGGGTAGTCCCGGCGCCAATGACAACTGCTCCGCTGTGGCTGCGGCACTTGCATTGGCCCGCCGATTCGCTGGCCAAAAGACCGCCCAAACTCTGCGATTCGTCTTCTTCGCAAATGAAGAACCACCGTTCTTCCAGACAGACCAGATGGGAAGTATGGTTTACGCAAGACAGTGCCGGGAAAGAGGCGATAACATCGTCGCTATGCTCTGCCTTGAGACCATCGGCTATTACTCCGACCAGCCCGACAGCCAGAAATACCCATTTCCTCTTAGTTTGTTCTATCCCTCAACCGGCGATTTTCTTGGCTTCGTCGGCAACCTCTCCTCCCGCAAGCTGTTGCACAGAGTCGTCGCCTCATTTCGCAGGAATTGCAAGTTTCCCTCACAGGCCGGCTGCCTGCCCGAGTTCGTCCCCGGCATCAACTGGTCCGACCATTGGTCCTTCTGGCAGCAGGGCTACCCCGCGGTTATGATAACAGACACCGCCCTCTTTCGCTATCCGTACTACCACAGCGGCGAAGACACACCCGACAAAATCGATTACGACCGCCTCGCAATCGTAACCGCAGGCCTGCAGGCAGTCATCGGCGAGCTGGCCACCCGGGCAGAGGACATCTGACATCTGACTTCTGTCCTCTGTCTTCTGACTTCTGTCTTTTATTCGTGTCGAAGTGCGACTATAGGGTCCACCTTGGCGGCACGGACAGCCGGATACAGTCCGAAGACAATACCGACACTTCCGCTTATGATTAAAGGAAGCACAATACTTTCCGGCGTGATGACGGTTACCATACCGGCAAAATAGGTTATTAACGACGGCACCAGAACACCCAGCCCAATACCGATAAGTCCGCCGATTATTGATAGCACTACCGTTTCTATTAGAAATTGGCTGACAATCTGCCTTCTTTTGGCACCAATGGCACGCCGAATCCCTATCTCCTGTGTCCGCTCGGTTACGGATGCTAACATAATATTCATAATCCCGATTCCGCCTACCAACAAGCTGATACCCGCAATTGAGCCGAGCACAATGTTAAACGTGCGTTTGGTTTCTTCTGCCTCACGCAGCAGGGCCAGCGGTACGCTTACAAGATAATCTTTTTTCTTATGGAAACGGTTGAGCATATTCTCAACCCCTTTGGCGGTGGATTCGACATTCTCGGCCGAATCGACCTCGACAATCATCTGGTGCAGCTCCACCATTTCCTGCTCTCTGGTTCCGGCCGACGTTCTTGTCGTTATATCACCGAAATATGTGCGTGCAACACTGATGGGGATATAAACGTCCACTTGCTGGTCGGGTATCTGGATGTTACCGGCCAGGCCGCCTTCACTTTTGACGATTCCTACTATTTCAAAATAGTCGCCGCCGATTCGTAGTCGCTGCCCTATGGTATGTTCTGCCGCCAGCAGCCGGCGGGCTCCGAACTCGGTCAATACCGCTACGGCGGTGCGCCCTTTTTCGTCGTGAGCTAATAAAACCCGTCCCGCAGCGACGGGCCGCCGGACAAGCTCAAACCACGCCGGCGTGGTCCCGACAACACGCAGCTCCAGTGCCCTTTCTCCAAGCCGGCCTTCTTTGCGCATCAGTTTTGCAGGGGCTGTCTGTCTTACGGTGTTAAAGGTCTCGGCAACCCTGATATGGTCTTCATAAGTCAGACCGTACACGCTCATTCGGGTTCGTGTCGTGCTGATAGATTCTTCTTCTATGGATTTCATTGAGCTGATAATTATGTTATTGCTGCCGAGCTTGCGAATCCGGTCGAGCGCTTCTTTACTGGCGCCTTCTCCGACCGACAGCATTGCCACTACACTGCCTACCCCGAAGACAATACCCAGCATCGTCAGCAAGCTCCGCAGCTTGTGCAAAAGCAGGTTCTCGATACCCAGCAGGATGTTACGGGCGGCCTTAATCTGGTGCATCAGTCGTCTCCGTCAATTCGCTCGACCAGACCGTCAAGCATATAGAGCCGATGTTTGGCATTCGCTGCGACGTTTGCTTCGTGTGTTACCATTATTATCGTCTTGCCCTGTTCGTTGAGTTCGACCAGCAATTGCAGAATCTGTTCTCCCGTAGCCGTATCCAGGTTTCCGGTGGGTTCGTCGGCAAAAATCACCTGCGGGTCGTTCGCCAGCGCCCTTGCGATTGCTACCCGTTGCATCTCCCCGCCGCTCAGCTCTGTCGGGCGATGGTTCAGCCGCCCTTCCAGTTTTACTCTTTCGGCAAGCTCTCTGGCACGTTCGGAGCTTCGGCTTGCGTCCCACCCTAAATAATAAAGCGGCAGCTCGATGTTCCTCTGAACCGTTAGCTGTGGTATGAGGTTAAAGCTTTGAAAGATAAACCCGAAATGTCTGAGCCGAAGCTCACTGAGAGAATCATCTTTGAGGGTGCTCACATCCTTGCCTTCAAGGATATAACGCCCGGAAGTTAAATGGTCCAGGCAGCCCAGGATGTTCATCATTGTACTTTTTCCAGAGCCGCTCGGCCCCATAATCGCCCAGAAGCTGCCCCGGCCAAACGATACACTGATACCTGCAAGGGCCTTAACGTCCTGATTTCCCATCCGGTAAATCTTATAAACGTTTTCCAGTTGAACGATTGTTTCATCGCAATTATCCGGGCTCTGGAGCTTCATTTGTTTTCCCTGCTCTGCTGTTGTCTTTGCCTTCGTTGCTGACGTATCTTCTCTCTTTCCTCCGGTGTCATATTTTCAAATCTTTCCCGCCTCCTTTGTCTCTGTTCGGAGGTGAGGTTTGTTGGGTCAGAAGCTTCCGGCTCACGGTCGCTTCTTCTGCGTCTTTCGGCTTTGTCCGCTCCGTTGTCCTGTCCGATAGGTTCTTGCTGTCCTATGGACTCCTCACGGAGGGCTATCTCTTCTTCGCCGGGTATCATTTCTGTAGTAGCTGTAGCTACGGCCTGTTCAACAGCGGCGGCAGCAAGGGGCGGAGCTAAAAGCACTTGCTCCCCGGCTTGTAGGCCATCGACAATTCGTATCATCCTGTTGTTGTCCAACCCAATCTCGACCTTCCGTGGCTCAAAGCCCTTCTCATTTAAGACGTAAGCAGTGGGCTCACCGCCGACACGGAGAACCGCCTGAACGGGTATGTATATTGCATCATCATACTCTTCTACGATGATTTCTGCGCTGCAGCTCATACCCGTGCGGAGGTAATTACCATCGCCCTCGAGGTAAATTTCGGTATTATAGACCTTCAGGTCGGGGTTTAGCCAGACCATTTGGGCATTTGGTAAAGGAGCAATCTTCGCAACCCTGCCGGTAAATGTCCTGCCGGCCAATGCGTCAACGGTAACTCGGACCGGCATCCCGACGCGGACTTTCTCAAGACTTGCCTCGTGGATTTTAACCTCTGCCTTCACTGCCGAGGCGGTCGGAAGATAAATAAGCTCCTCTCGCTCGTAAACCTCTCGCCCCTCGTCCAGGGGTTCATCGTTGCTGTGCCGGCGCCCTTGGCGCTCGTGGCATAGATTACTAATCCGTCAGCGGGTGCATAAATCTTTGCCTTTTCGATTTGCTCTTCAATTTTTGCCAGCTTATCCTGTTGTCGCTTAAATTCAGAATCTTTTGCCCTCAGATCCGCCTCGGCCTGAACTACGTCGGCTTTGGCCTTGCGAGTCGTACGCTCCAGCGCCATCTCGGCCTGCTTAACGTCGCTTTCCAGCTCCGCTAACTTCCGCGGATAGGTGAAATCTTCCAGCAGTCGTAAGTTGTTCTCAGCCAGTTCCAGGTCCAATTTTCTCTTGTTTTCGGACAGCTCGTCAGCTTGTAATTCTGTTTGTGAGATATACTCTTTCTCGAAAAGTATTCGGGACCACTTTAGTTCTTCCTCCGCCACCCGTAGTTCCTGCTGGGCCAGCGTGATGCGTGCCTCCATCTCTTTACACTGGTTTTGATATTCACCCTCCAGATACTTCTTCAGGTCCTGTCTGGCGAAATCAAGGGTTAGCTCGGCCTTATCGACATCGCTTTTTGCCTGGTTTTCAGCCACTGCCAGATTCTCACGCGCACGAATGAAGGATGCCTCAGCATTTTGTACCCGAATTTGCTGGTCAACTTTTCCGTCCAGCAGATTACTTACGTCCAGCTCAACCAGCAGCTCCCCCTGCTTGACGTTCGTACCTTCCTCTACCAGGGAAAGTATCGTCGTTCTTCCTTCGACCTCGCTTTTGATAATTATCTGTTCACGGGCCTGGATGGTTCCCGACTCGGTTATGCTTATCTTTAACGGCCCCTGTTTAACTGCAAAGATTGGCATATCACCTGCCGAGCTATCTTTGGAGCCGGAGCGATTAAAGGCCACTGCGGCAACGCCTATTATCACTAATACGATAATCGCTATGAAGACCGGAAGTTTGGCCCGCAAAAAGGACAATTTCGATTTGTTAATTTGCACTGTCAGTTTCCTCCGAAAAATATCTCGCTCATAGTTCTTTTCACCGCCATTCAACAGCCCTATCTTGCTTCTATACGAGCTGAACAGAGTTGGGTTTAGGGGTTTTCCCCTCATTCAAACAAAACGAAGACCGCAACCCGTCTTATTATACCAAAAAAGCACCCTCCTAATCAAGCTTTTACTGTTTGTTAGACGAAATGATGTGCCGTTTTATTGCATAAAAATCGCAAAATTATAGGCCGCCCTTCATACTTTTGCCATCTTTACCCGTTTTGCTATCGCACGGCTTGCTTTGAGCAAAGCGAAAGAACAGCACGGCTGTCAGCCCGTTTTTGGTCATTTGGTCGGATTCGGCGTCATAACCAGAATTGTGTCTGATAAGCGCTGGCAAAAAATGTGACGGTATTTTTGTTTGACGGTTTCTACTGTTGTCGTGAACATTATTGGCAGCGCCGCCGGCTATAGTTAAGATTCCGTCGGAAACAGGTCCATAGGCATATTGTTGTCTTCCATGAAGCGCTTCAGCTCGGCGATGGGAATTCGTCGGTCTCTGCTGCCCGGTATGCGGTATCCTTTTAGCAGACCCGTATCAAACCACTTTTGGGCAGTTCGAGGAGCAACTCTGCAAATCCTGGCCACATCACCTGTTGTCAGGACATTTTTCCCTTTCGCCATAATTTTTGCCCTCCTTAACCGTCGAGACGGCTCAAAATGTAATCGTGTCCCAATACGGACCAAGATTCTCTACCGCCTACCTGCTATTTTTAGCAGGCACAGCAATCACCTCATAGGCGAATCATAAGAAGAAAACGCCTCTGATAAGCTCATCTTGCCAATAGGACAAATCCGCCCCGCGGTGTAATTGCTGCTGACCTTCACTTGATTTCCTTGTCCAACTGGTTCAGCAGCCCCCCTTGTAATTTGTGCAGTTCCAGAAGGCAGCTTACAAATTCAGCCGCCTTCGTTTGGTCCTTATCAGTCTCCCCGGACCTTTTTGCCCTTTTTGATTGTATCGGCTTTTTTACCCTTTTTCTTGCAGATTTTCCCATTTCTTTACGTCCCCTTATTGACGCGGTTCACATTTGTGCCTAAAATGTCCCCTTTAGAAGGTATTTGCGTTAAGACATTAACACAATTGCGAAATATTACAACCAAAATTTCACATTTAGGTAAAAAATATGCAAAATTTTTACGCAAAAGCGGTAATTGAGCGAATTAAGCTTTTGCGTAAGCAATATGCGGGCAGCAGAGGCAAGAGTCAATTTGCACGTGCTTTGGGTATAAATTCTTCTACTTACAACTATTACGAAGCCGGCAGAGTCCCTCCGATTGAGACGCTGCTGAAGATGTGCGAAGTTACAGGAGCGGATTTGAATTGGCTGCTCGCCGGCAAAAGCCATCAGAAAACCCCTGTATCTGAGCCGGATAGAGGCCTTGCGACCGGCCCCAATGCCTCACTGTTGCGAAGGTTAGAGTTCTTGTTGGTTGGAAATCCGGACCTCGCCGAGCCGATTTCGGCTTTTATTGATTTATTGTGCGAGAAAAAAGGTATTGAGGAGGGATTTGACTCAAAAGCAGCTGCCCAGTTGCCTTTGGGAAAGCCGTCCGCAGCCAGAACAACCCGGTCAGGATGGATCCCTGTGCTCGGCAGAACCGCTGCGGGGATGGTCCACTTCTGGGACCAGACGTCTTTGCCAAAGCCCCAGCGGGCCGTTACCGAACTCGATGAATTGGTAAAAAAGCACATCGGCAAAGCGATTATCGGCTCTGTGGATGGCGCACTGTCGGTTGATTTCCAGGCGCGGGCCCTTGTGGACGGTCTTAAAGGTAAGGCAGCTAATCTGATTCAGGTCGGTGGACAGGAAGCGGAGCAGATAGTTGAGTTTGTCCAGTGTGAAGAGATTTTCCGGCTGTTTCCTGATAGCTTTGCGCTGCGGATAGATGGCGACAGTATGTCGCCGAGGATAAACGACGGTGATATTGTGATATTAAGCCCATCGGTGCCGGCGGCACAGGGACAGATTGGCGTTGCGCGTATTGCAAATCAAATCGGCGTTACCTGCAAGCTCGTAAGAAGCACGGAAAAAGACGTTCACCTTATACCGATAAATGAGAGGTACGAAACGAAGGTCGTAGCCAAGAAGGATTTGCTCTGGGCACTGGCGGTCCTTTGCCATATCGGCGTACAAAGTTAGTATATATCGGGTGACGTTTCAGGGGGGGGGATCTGGTTTTTAAAAGTCGGGAATTTTAAAAAAACACTGATTTTTGGGGGTTATTTTAAAATGGGATGTGGGTTTTTGAGACAAAAATGAGGGTTAGGGGGTTAATCTGTAGGGTTTGGGTAAGATAAGCAGGGAAAAAATGGAGAAAAAT
>Ga0315547_1003455_pt1 | contig 10266 bp, 9 predicted proteins | sample SalMarSW160240MG_2_FD_202542 | JGI IMG/M metagenome (GOLD analysis project Ga0315547, IMG submission 202542) | Salt marsh sediment microbial communities from the Plum Island Ecosystem LTER, Massachusetts, United States - Salt Marsh Sediment SW1601-240 ... | reverse complement strand
TTGTTTTTACAACTGTCAAGCTATATTTATGGACTTACGGTTTTTTTAGTGGATTAGAATCATAGGTTTTCGAGTTATCTTAAACTGCTGAATCAGGGAGAGGATTTCTGAGACAGGGCACTAGGGCGTAGTCGAAGACCGCACCTTTAAAAGGCAGGGCCTCGGCCATCCCTTGGACCCCCTGAGATGCCTATTTTGACAGCATAGGCGAGCATCTCTCTGGAGGGCTCGACACCGACCTCGATGCCAAGGGGGGGCAGCAAAGCGTCCCGTTCCGACACCAATCTCCAGCCCCATACCCTGCCAAGGCAGTAGGGCAAGAATGCCCAGCAACTCGGATTGATAGGTTGCCTGGTGGTGGGCAAACCACGTTTCATAAAGGCGATGGTGGGTATTGAAGGGATCAGTTCTGGGCATGGTCACAATAGTTCCTTGAAAATTTAGAGGAAGGCGGAGACAAATCATTAAGGATTTTGATCAGAATATTCCGTTCTCGCAATAGGTCTGTCAGTTGTCCGGCATGGTTAGGCGCGAAGCCATGTCATGCGGTATTTCTGAAGACACTACGTCTTGAGCTCATTTTGAATGATAGACTTTCATAGCCTCATCCACACTTTGCCCATTCACTGTGATGGCATAAATGGCATTGCACATCCTGATTGCTTCTTCAAGGGACTTTTGGTGGATGTTTCTGCCAGTAGCATTCCCTGAAGCACCGCTGACAAATACCTGATCATGGAGGCGTTGCAAAAACGCTTTTACATCTACACTTGAACCACCCGCGCAAACAACCTTCGTGCGACCGGCTGCCATAACAGCCTCTTTGAATAGCTCTTTTGATTCATAGCCCTCCTTTTTTGGATAGTTCACCTTCACAAAATCGCTGCCAAGACATGCAGCCACACCCGTGGCGCCTGCTATCAGATGCGGATCTTTCTCATCTGCCACGGCCTTAGCCCGGGGATAGACCCACAGTACTGTTATCAAACCATGTTGGTGTGCATCATAGACAATCCGGGCCGCCTGATGAAGCATCTCCGCCTCATACTCACTTCCAAGATAGAGCGTATAGCCCACTGCCAATATATTCAGTCCGCTGTTATCACGAAAATCCACCACCTGTTGGACATCGAGCCATTTGTTACTGAACGGATCGGACTGAGACGTATTGACAAGATTTGTTTTGGAATTCAGTTTTACCAGATAAGGGACATCAGGATAATGCATGCCAAATCTGGCAATCAGGCCAAGCTGAGTAGCAAAAACGCCTATCTCTGCACCGCTTGCGATCCTGAATAGATGCTCCGGATCACTGTCATCCGCGTGGATTCCTTCACCATAAAAATCGTCATTCAGGTGCTCTACTTTTTGATCGCCTGCAAATAGCATCAATCGCCCGCTTTTTTGGGTTATCGTCAGATAATTATTGATAAAATTTTCACGCACTGCCTTTGGAACATCTAATGGTACAATGACATCATTAGCTTTAATAGCCATGCTTTTGTCCTCCTTTAACGTAAAGATTGTGGAAGCAAACGTTCATCCTTTTATCGTTACAGCTCCAGCGAATTCGCCCAGAGTCCGTGAATATTGCAGTAAGCCAGGGCATGGACGGATTCAAAATTTCCCTGTGGTTAATGTGCGATCCGACATTCGGATTGGAGAAGGCCAGTGTACAGGCGGCACGGCCGGGTTTAGGACCCCTCCCTGCCTCCTGTGTTTTTCAGCTGGAATTCAATGGCTATTTCCATCCTCTTGCCTAGGCAAGTGATCGTTGCAGTAGTGTTGGGCCACTTCCTCAGGAGGCAGGGAGGGTGCCCCTGTAATGACCTTAATCCCATCTTTCTGAAAAAGACTCTCCGCCGTCTGACTCATGCACCCCGCAATGATAACATCTACATCATGCGCTTGGAGCCAGTTGGGAAGCCTCCAGGGCTGGACGGGTGGAGGCGGCAAGAATTCCTGCATCTTAACATCTCCGTTCACCGTATCGATCAGATCGAATTGCCTGTAGCTTCTGAAATCTGCGGCAAGCCGGTCTTCAAGGACAGGAATCGCAATTCTCATAACACCTACCTCCCATTTAAAGTCCATCGAGAGAGCAAGCCCTATTCCCGTGTCAGAGCGCTCCCACACTTATGGCATTTCTGCTCATAGCAGGCAACCCCCACTTGGTGAGGCACTCTCTCACCACAGTTTGGGCAAACACAGTACCCATCAGGACCTGCCGCAAAACCTCCTCCTCGGCCTCGGCCCCTGCCCTGTCCTCTTCAAGACCCCTACCTGTTACGGGGCCTTGACCTCGTGGACCTGTTCCGTCTCCTCGTGGCATTCTACACATCTCTTTTTAATCTTGGATTTTGGTTCTTTAGTACTGATTGCTTGCGTATGCAATTGAGCAAGTATCTGATAGAGTTTCCTGGTACAAGAAACGCAATTCTCAAAACTTAGTATCGTTCAAAAGGTTCGGTATGAGATATTCTTAAACCATAATTTGATTAAATCACGATCTCTTAGAGTACCCCCAAACATTCAACCTACCCTAATGTGTTTCCCAACCCACTGAGGGATAGTTCGAAGGTTGTAATAATAAGCCATGGTATAGAAACAAGTAGAGGAGCAAAATGGCATACACTTCTTCTTAACAGCCTGCAGTTCAGCTTCATCAAATTTGGGCGCCCAGATTCTACCCCAATCATGATCGTAGCTGATCAGATCAAAACATGGTGAAAGACTTCCATCAGGCCTTATAAGCGCACCATTATGGCCTGCCCTGCAATCCCATGGCGTCATCTGACCTTTCATCCTTTCTTTGAATACCTTGAGATGCTTTATTGAGTTGACCATTGGCCAGCCATGGCGTTGTTTGTCAATAAGCCAGTCTAATAGTTCATTAACTTCATCATATTGATCAGGTGTTATGGTAAGCATATCATCATGATGTTTATAGTGGTTTATATCTACAAAGTTCTGGGGGGGTTCATTGAGATGATAATCAGTGCCTATCTTGTTTTGATGTGCAATCTCAGTTAGAAGCTTAACATCTTTGATATTATTTCTGCAGATATTTATGTTAAAAAATGGAAGATAGCCATATTTTTTCTGCCGTTCAACAAGATACCTGAATTGTGGTTCTATATTAAGCAGCGCCTTGGGCAGGCCTTTACGGGGGGCTACACAGTCCACAGCCAGGTTTATTGCTGCTACCCCTGCCCTGCCAACCTCATCTATAAATGCCTTATCCATAAGATAGCCATTTGTAGGCAGATACATAAAGAAGCCATTTTCTGCACCATATCTAATAACCTCTAAGATAAAGTCTTTTCTCATTAGTGGCTCACCGCCCATTATCGGAATAACCCTGCAGCCGATAGACTTAAGCCAGTCTATTGAACTCTTTGCAGTTTCAATGTCCATCCCTGGCAGGTCATTATTATACTGGAAGCAATAGTAGCAATCTATATTACAACGCCATTCGGTAAAAAGATAACACAGTACTGGCCTGAACTGATTTGAATGAATACGTGAATTAAGGTAAGGGATTACCCATCTCTTTATCGCCTTGACCCCATTTAGAGCCTTATAGTAAGTAGTTTGTAACACGATTTTCCTCCTTTCATAGTTACTTTATGCTCAAAGCTGCGTCACCCGCATTGAAAACTTAGGTACTTAAAATATAGCCTGGGAAGGGCTGAAACACATTTATTAATCTTGATTGCTATTTCTTTCTTTTTGGCTTTCTCTACCTTGGGAAGCGTTATCTTCAGCACACCCTTGTCAAAGGCTGCCCCAACCTTGTCGGCTTGCACGTTGACTGGGAGCCGAAAGGAACGTTGGAATGACCCGTAGCATCTCTCAATGCAATGATAATGTTCGTCTTCCTCTTCCTCTTCCTTCTCTTTCTCACCCTTAATAATCAGCAGGTCACCAGAGATACTCACATTCACATCTTTCGCTTCCAAACCGGGCAACTCTGCCTTAATGAGAAGCTTGTCTTTGGTTTCTGAAATATCAACGGTAGGTGACCATTCTTCTGCAAACCTTCTCGCAAGAGGTGCTTCGCCAAGGAATCGGTTCCAAAGACTATCCATCTCCTTGCGAAATGAACTGAGTTCTCCACCAAATGGCCGCCAGGGAACTATCTCCATATAAACCACCTCCTTTTTTATGCCCTTCCCAGCTACGAATAAACGTTCAGCTAAACACGGCACTTCTTTATTCTATTATTTATGCTTAACCTCATGTAACATATCGCATGAAGTATGCCAGCCCGTTCTCATCAGAATAAGTGCCATTATATCATATGGTTACCCACATTGATGCTTCTAATTAGGTCTTCCGCATGAGTAAGTTTAGGAAAATTTCGAAAACTTATTCGCAAAATTTCGAAATCAAGATCTTCAATAACGCTGGACTCTCTCCATTTCTTAGGCTACAGGAAAAATGATAAAATAGAGCGAGACCTTAGATGTTGGAACGTTGGATCCGCTATGTACATCAGATGTGGCCTGCCACCTTGGCCGGTGTGTGCATTGCCGGTGCTTCTTACGGCTTTACCCTTTTGTGGGTCGTAATTATAAGTGCAGTTTTTGGCGCAACTACCCCCGTGATCATGAATGGCTATTATGGCTCTAGCCTGGGGGGAGGGAAATTGGGAAGGCAAGAGCGACAAAACATGAGGGCGCTCATAAAAATATGTGATAGGGTGATAAAGGTGTGACAAAATTTCGTTCTATGTCCCTCTGTAAGTAAAGCATTTCCTCCTCAAAGGGTGTTAACATAAGCACCTGCCTTTTCCGCTGCGTCCAATGCCCCCCAATTCACCCTAGATGCTTACATGCCAACCTCATCAATCCTCGTCCCGCACTCAGGGCACTTTCCATCCTGCAGACGATTTCGTATTAATTCTAATCCATAGCGCTCAATGAGCATGGCACCACAGGCATAGCAGTAGGTATGCTCACCCCCTTCACTGGGCACGTTGCCCTCGTAGACATAGCGCAGACCCTCTTCCATGCCGATTTCACGAGCGCGACGAAGGGTGGCCACCGGGGTCGGGGGTCGGTCCAGGAGCTTATATGCGGGATAAAACTGGCTCACGTGCCACGGTATTTCGGGGCCAATGCTTTTGACGAAACTGGCGATGTCACGGAGTTCCTGCTCCCCATCATTCAAACCAGGGATGATGAGCGTTGTGGCTTCAACCCATACACCAAGGTCTTTCATCAGTTGGATCGTTTCCAGCACTGGCTTGAGACGGGCCCCGCAGACATCCTTGTAGAAGTTGTCAGTAAAGGCCTTTATGTCGATGTTAATGGCGTCAAGATGTGGTGCAATTTTGTGCGCGGCTTCGGTGCTCATATAGCCATTACTCACAAACACGTTTTTTATTCCTTCCTTTTGAGCCAAGACAGCGGTGTCATAGGCAAATTCGTAAAATATTGTCGGTTCGGTGTAGGTGTAGGCGATTGTCTCACAGCCAGCAGCTTTTGCGGATGCAACAATCTGTTCGGGGGTGCGGTCCTGGCCAATTATCTCTCCCCTGTGTTCAAGAGGATATTGAGAGATATCAAAGTTCTGGCAGTGCTTACAGTGGAAGTTGCACCCCACCGTTCCAATGGAAAAGACCCGTGACCCGGGCAAGAAGTTGAATAATGGTTTTTTCTCTATGGGATCGATATGTTCGGCAATGATCGTGCCGTATACGAGACTGTAAAGCCTTCCACCCCGGTTTTCCCTCACACGGCAAATCCCGCTTTTGCCCTCCTTGATCTTGCACCGATGGCTGCAAAGATTACAGAGTACACTGTTTCCGGCCAATGGCTCATAAAACATGGCTTCTTTCATAATCTTACGCCCGACCCTGTTTGTAGTCGAGTAAATGAAAGACGATGATTGTTAGTATGAGGCAGTTTTAAAATGCCTCTTGATAGAGATCCACTCTAATTTTACCATCGTGTTTTAGTCGCAGGCCTTCCCTTATGCATAGATTTAAGCCCTTCTCCTTTTCCCATACACAAACCGGTATGTCCTACGACTGCCCATAATCAATAATCTACTGAGGGGAAAAGTTTCCTATCTGTATGGGGTAAGAATAGGGCCGCAACATACTCATCCATAAAAGGAAGGTAGGTAGATAGTTCGATATTAGTCATCCTGCTCGCTATCCTGACTGTTCGCTCAAAGGCATGGGTAGAGAGGAGGGCCATGCGGGCCCCCATTAGTGAGCTATTGCCAACAAATTTAATTTTTTTCAGGTCAATATCTGGTAATAGTCCTATTGCGATGGCCTTGGGAATATCCAAATAACTTCCAAAACCGCCAGCCACAAAAAATGTATCTATATCATTAAAGCTCAAGCCAACATAGTCTACAAGGGATTTGATAGCTGCAAACATAGCACCTTTTGATCGAATAAGATTACTGATATCAGATTCCCTAATGGCCAGATCCTTTCCTGTTTCTGTTTCTTTTGAAAAGGCCACTATGAATGCTGCCTCGTCGTCTTTCTCAACTATCCTTTCATTACCGGTGGAGAGATTAAACTTTCCATCCTGACCAATTATTTTATTTCTGACCAGCTCATAGATACTGTCAATCAGCCCAGATCCACATATCCCCCGTGGCTTGGCCTTTCCAATGGTACGATACATAACTCTACCATCATTTATCTCTACCCTTTCGATAGCTCCACGGGTGGCCCTCATACCGCAACTAATTCCGCCACCCTCAAAGGCAGGGCCAGCAGAAGCGGAACAACACACCATCCAATCATTATTGCCAATGGCAATCTCTCCATTGGTACCCACATCGATCAAGGCCTTTACCTCTGGCCTATCTGCTATGCCACAGGCCAGAACACCGGCAACGATATCACCACCCACATAGCTGGCCACATCAGCCACCGTCTCGAGTGTCCCTTCAGGGTTTATGTGTATATTTAATTCAGCAGCTCGTATCTGGGGAAAGACGTGTGCTGTGGGTACATAGGGGTCCAATCGGATAGAGCACGGAATAAGTCCCAAAAGCAGATGGCTCATGGTGGTATTCCCCGCAGCCACAATGGCTGTGATCTGCTTAATGTCTATCCCGTTTTCTTTCGTCAAGGTCTTTATCATATTATTAATATTTTTTACTACTGCCGCATGAAGGGGATTGAGACCCTTTTCTTTGCTGCAGGCAAAGACCATTCGTGATATCACATCTTCACCGTAATGGGATTGAAGGTTATGGCTTCCCGCCACACCGAGCACATTGCCTGATTTCAAATTAACCAATTGAGCTACAACAGTAGTTGTTCCCACATCAAGGGCGAGCCCATAATTTTGATCACTGGTATCTCCAGGCTCTATTTGTAATATACGCCAGAGATCACCATGCCTTGCTACTGTGGCCGTAACTTTCCAGTTGTTATCGCGTAACTTAGGGGCCAGACCCTGAAGGCAACGTAACGATATCTCAAAAGATTGATACTCTGTCCTCCTTTTTAGTTCTCTCATAATGCGGTCAATATCAGCTATATTATCTTCGCCAGAGGGCTCTTTGAGTTCCAGATATATCTTTTGGACCAGCGGTTCAAAAAGGGAAAGCGGGTCAGAAGGGAGCTTAGTAACAAAGACCTTTTCTGGTTGACTGTAGTCAACCACTGCCCCTTGTATCATGATTTGTTCTTCTTCCAGACGGGATTCAGGTGGAATGAGTACCTGCATATCACTGGTAACCTTTGTCTGGCAAGCCAGAACAAAGCCTTCGTTGAGCTCCTCTTTTGATAAAAAGCCGATGGAATGCTTGTCTGCCAAAACCTTACCATTGGTAACCTGAACTCGGCATTTGCCACAGACACCTTTTCCTCCACAAAGGGAGTTAATATATGCGCCAGCCTTTTCCGCTGCCTGCATCAGGGTAATCCCTGCTTCGACTTCAACCTCTTTCCCATCAGGTAAAAATGTAACGTTATACATATCCATAAATCATCTTCTCCATTTTATACTACTCTTTCTTTTCACCAGTAGCTGCTTTCTCCAGACGGTAGCGTTTCTCACTCTTTTTACACAGCTCCCATATCATACATGATGACCTAAATTTACAATACACGCAGGGATCTGTGCAGGCCTCACAATTATCCAGACATTCCTGACAGTATCCTACTCCCATCTTCTGGCATATTACCCTGGCTTCCCTATCGGGATGATAACGGCACTGCATATTTAAATCTGTTTCAAGTACATATTAATCCTCAGTAGGCTTAATTGATGAAACACGTAAATCTGTGTTTTCTATGGCATTACGGACTGGTTGAGCAGAAGTTGGCGTGATGCTAAGAGACCTGAAGCCCAGACCAAGTAAAAGAGGGACGAGTTCTGGATGCGAAGCGCCCTCACCACAGATTGTCACATTCTTTTCCTTGCCCAATTCAGCGGCCCGCTCTATGATGAATCCCAGCAACCAGAGAAATGCCTTATTCTCAAAGTTCTCGTATTTGAGAACAACATCGTTATCTCGATCAGCTGCCACGAAGTACTGGAGCAGATCGTTTGTCCCAACGTTGACAAAATCTACCTCCGCCAATATATCGCCGACACTTATCGCTGCAGCAGGTATTTCAATCATGGCGCCGATTTGAATCTCTTCAGAAAAAGGCTTATCTTCGGCACGCAGTTGCTCTTTAACACTTTCCAAGAGACGTTTTATCTCTCTTATGTCATCCACCGTGGTAATCATCGGAAACAATATGCCGACTGGGAATCCAACAGCGGCACGAAGAATGGCACGTAGTTGAGTCTGAAGTTCATCGGGGCGCCGCAAGAGGTGTCTGCGCACCCCCCGAACCCCCAGGGCAGGATTCTGCCCGGTGCAGTAATGAAGATCAGGAATCTGTTTATCCCCACCGATATCAAAGGTACGCGTCACCACCCGCCTCCCACTGGCGGCACTGAAAACGTAATGATAGATGTCAAATTGTTCCTGCTCTGTTGGAAAGCTTTCCGCCTCCAAAACAAAAAACTCTGTGCGAAATAGTCCAACACCTTCAAGCCTATTGCGAAGCAGGAGTTGGATCTGATCTGGATTATTGATATTCGCCATCAAACGGACGTTGGTACCATCCTTAGTGCGCCCACCAATCGGAGGTGAAAGAGGTAATTCTTCAGGAATCTCCAACTCCTGCTTCAAGGCAATGTATTTTTGAACGGTTTCGGGTTCCGGTCGAATGATAACAACGCCGTTGACTGCATCAACAATCACCTGATCCCCTTCTATAGCAGACTCCCTGAGGCCTTTCAGACCACCTATGGCCGGGATTCCAAAACCTTTAAGAAGGATTGCTGCATGGGATGAGAGGGCGGCGCTCTCAGTGGCAAATGCAACGGAGTGGAAACGACGGGCCTCCATGACTGAAGATGGGAAAAGATTGTCGGAGATGAGCACTTCGGATTCCCCATTTTGTCGTAAAACTTTTTTGTAGGTCTCAGGGGTTGGAGAAAGAGCATCTACAATGCTTGCAACTAAATCACGAATGTCTTCTGCGCGGGACATGAGATATGGACTCCTGCTTGCCTCCAACCCTGTGATGATCTGCTCACCTTCCACCTCGAGGGCCCATGCTGCATTCTTGTATTCGGCTGAAATCCTTGAAAGCACCGCATCATGAAACTGCTTGTCTGTTAGCATTGCTTCGTGGGTTTTCAATATGAGTGAAGAACTAAGAGATGAACCGGCATGGGCCTCTTCAATGTGTTCGCGGAGATGATCACTGACCCTCTTTACCGCCTCGCTATAGCGTTGTTGTTCTGATTGTACCTGACTTGCAAGAATCTCGTTTCTTGGAACAATGAATTCCCGATCAAGAACCCGCACCTGTCCAATGCCGATACCAGGACAGATCGTAGTGCCTCTCAGGTTGATCTCATTCCCGGTTTCAAGCCGAGTGCGTTCAGGTAGCCCTTTTTTATCCATTTTCATAATCATTTGAATTATGTGTCTATATAAGCTAAGATCTCGAATCGTTTGAGGTTTAATCCCGACATGTCGGGAAAATCAGCAGCCTCTCGGCCCTGAGCAGCTCGAGGCCGAAGGGCGCAATCCCGATATATTGGGATAAAGGAAACTATCATCACTTCGACCCAGGCAAGCGGCATATTAATAAAAGGTGTTGCAACAATTGTATAAATATCCTGTAAAAACAGTTGCTTAAATAAGAAAAAGCCTCTATAATGGAGGGGATTTTATCAAAAGAACCCTTAGCCCAAAACGGAGGCTTTTATGCAC
>Ga0315547_1003454_pt1 | contig 10267 bp, 15 predicted proteins | sample SalMarSW160240MG_2_FD_202542 | JGI IMG/M metagenome (GOLD analysis project Ga0315547, IMG submission 202542) | Salt marsh sediment microbial communities from the Plum Island Ecosystem LTER, Massachusetts, United States - Salt Marsh Sediment SW1601-240 ... | reverse complement strand
ATCAAACTTCGCTTAATATATATAATAGTTTAGAAGCTGTTTGTGTTGGAATAAATAGAGTTAATGAATGTGGGAATGGTTATCTTGACGAAGGAGAACAATGTGATGATGGAAATAATTTAGATGGTGATGGATGTTCTGCTAATTGTGTTATTGAAGAAACAGGTTATTGCGGAGATGGTATAATTCAATACAATTTAGGTGAAGAATGTGATAATTCTACTAGTATGAATGGATTTTTATGCTGGGCAGGATATAATCAATTTTGCACTTATTGTTCAAGTTCTTGTAAAATAAAAATTAACTGGGGAGGTTATTGTGGAGATGGAATTTTAAATCATTGTGAAGAAAAATGTGATTTTAATGCATTACCAGGAACTTCTGGATATAATGAAAATTGCAATCAAGAGTGTGAAATTGAAGAACCAGAACCTTATTGCGGTGATGGAAATTTAGATTCTGGTGAGGAATGCGATGATGGAAATTATGTTCAAGGTGATGGATGCTATGAATGTGAAATTGAAGACGAACCAGAACCTTATTGTGGAGATGGAAATTTAGATAATGGTGAAGAATGCGATGATGGAAATGATGATAATTTAGATGAATGTAGAAATGACTGCACATTGCCTTTCTGCGGAGACCAGATAGTTGATGAAAGTGAAGAATGCGATGGGCAAGAGGGATGTTTACCTGATTGTACATGGGAAGACGAACCAGAACCTGAATGCGGAAATCAAATTTTAGATTCAGGTGAAGAGTGTGATGATGGAAATAATATTAATGGAGATGGATGTTCTGCTAATTGTATAATTGAAGAAGAACCTGAACCAAAAAAATATGGTTATGGAAATGTTTTAGATTATCTTGAATGTCTTCCTGATTGGGAATGTTCTGGATGGAGTGATTGCTCTAATGGTGTTATGACTCGAACCTGTGAGGATGTAAATTATTGTGAAGTTTCAATTAATGAACCTTATACAACAACAGATTGCGTTGAACCTGTGATTAAAGAATCAAAAATTATTAATAATTCAAACTTATGGTTATTTTTTGCAGGGATAGTTTTATTAATAATCCTTTTAATTGTATTAATTAATTTAAGAGGTTAAAATGACAGGTGAAATAAATTTCAGAGACAATGATTTTACTTATCGAGGCAGAAGAAGAATTTATGCACTTTATGATAATATAAAAGAAGATATTGAAAGCTTTGGATATTGTCCTGAAGAAAAAAATGGAATATTTGAGCAGATTGATAATTTTATGAAAAAATACGAAGAAGCAAAAGATAATTATTATGACGAGCTGATTGAAAAAGAAAATCAAGAAGCAAGAAAAAGAAGATTGGCTAAAAGAGGTTTTTTGGGGTTGAATTAAAATGATAGATTTATCTGATAAAGGAAGAGAAAAATATTATAAAAAATTTTTTGAAGATGTGGAAAAAATAAAAAAAGCAGAATTTCCTGATAAAAATAAATACCGCCTTCTCAATCAAGTTGTAACTAATCTTCAAATTTATGAAAGACAAAGAGAAATATACAATAATCAATTAAAAATGCTTTGGGAATTGAAAAAAAATCAATTAATAGTTTCTGAAATAGAAAAAGAAAATATTGGCACAAATACTTTTGATACCTTGAAAAGAGAAGATTCAATAAAAAAATATTCAGAAAGTTTGAGGAAATTTTCAAGCAGTTTTAAAGAAGATTTGGAAAAAATAATTCAATCTGATCCAAAAGTGAGAAACATAAAATTTAATCCAAATTAAAATGAAAACTGATTATTTATTGAAAAGAAAAGAAGCTCTTGAACTTTGCAGAGAAGTTGAACATCTTAATGAATTAAAAAATAGAGATGAACCTTTATTTTACAAAACTTCTTCAAGGAGATTTGAACAATTAAAGAAAAAATATTGTGAAATTCCAAAAGACCGTAAAATAATCTATAAGGGTTATATTGAAAAACAAGATGAAGACATTATAAGAAAAGCAACTTCAAAAGAAATTAAAAAAAGAGATTTTTATTTTTACAGCAGATTCCCTATTTCAAAAAACTGATATTTTATCACATAAATATTTTAAAATATAGAAATTTTAATTATATTATATGAGTGATTTTTCTGATGAATATTTTACAGAAGAAGGATTTGAAGAAGTAAATTGGCGTGCTGAAAATATGCTTAATTTTATTGAATCTCATAAAATGCCTCTTTACCAGAGAATTGAAAAAAGAAGAAAAGTTATGGATTACAAATTACAATGTCAATCTATTTACAGAATTTTCTCAGACAGATTGAATTAATAGAAAGAATTTTAAACCCCAAATTTCTGGATTTTGTGTAGACAAGTTGGCGGGTTAGTCCTCCGCTGTTTGCAAACGGACTTTAGGCAAGCTGCAAGGAAGTCGGTGATAGAGATGCTGTTGAGGTCTTTGCTTCAATGTTGACACTCTGTCCGAATGGATCTTGCATTTGCGAAACGGGTCAGGCCTTGATCGGAGCAGCCCTAAACAGGTGTTAAGATGCTTTTCGGGTCGCAGAGAATAGTTGTTGCAGGGGTGAGCTTCATTAGTATTTTTTGAGCTGGCTTCTGTGTCTACACTTCTAAGTTAATTTAATAAACTTCATTTTTCTTTATATTTAATGAAGAGGTTGAATAAATCAGGACAATTTTATTTAGTTGCAGCAGTAATTGTTGTTGTGATTATTGTAGGAATGATTTCAATTACAAATTATGCAAAGAAAAGTGAGAATTCAAATGTGGAAACTTTTGGAGAGGAATTTGAAATAGAAAGCCAGAAAGTTTTGGATTATGATTCTTTGAATGGACAAAATAAAATAGAGGACTTCACAGAAGTTTATAGTTCTTATCTTGGAAGCAAAATAAATTCTTCGTTTATTGTCGGGACAGAAGGAAGTTTAGAAGCATATACTTATTTGAATGGTGAAAAAGTTGATTTAAATTCATCTTTAACAGTCGGTTCTGAAGATATAATTTTTGTTTATGACGAGGTGATTTATAATTTTGAGCTGGAAAAAGGGAAAAACTTTTATTTTGTATTTTCTCAGGATATTGGAGGTGAAAAATATGTTTATACGAATTAAGAAAAAGGGTGTGAGTCCGATGATTGGTTATGTTCTTTTAGTTACTTTTGTAATTGTTTTAGGTGTTGTGATTTACAATTGGATGAAAACATATATCCCTCAGGAAGATTTGGATTGTCCTGACGGAACATCGCTGTTTATTAAAGATTATTCATGTTCAAATAATTCATTAAATATTACATTAAAAAATAATGGAAAGTTTAGCATAGGAGGATATTTTATTTATGCAACCACAACCCCTGAACAAGAACTTGCGACAAAGGATTTGAGTTTTTACATAACTGAAAATTTTTCACAACTTTCACCGACAGGAGTAAAACTTACAGGAGAATATAATTCTTTAGCACCAAATGAAGAAGAAGTTGATATTTTTGATTTAACAGGTTTGACTGAAACTATTTACACAATTGAAATTGTTCCAATAAGATGGCAAAAAGAAGGACGGATTAATAGGATTGTCAGTTGCAAGAATTCAAAAGTTCGTGAAGTTGTTTCATGCAGTTAAAAACATAGAATTTAAAAATATAAGATGAGTTGTAAAAATATGAAAAAGAGTGTTAGAGGTTTGTCGCCTGTTATTGCAACAGTTTTACTTATTGCAATGGTTATGGTGATTGGATTAATTGTTTTTATGTGGTTTAGGGGTTTGACACAGGAAGCAATAACAAAAGATTTCGGCCAGGGCGCGCAGAACATTCAGCTGGTTTGTGATGATGTTTATTTTTATGCAAGTTATAGTGCGGGAATTTTATCTTTAAGAAACGACGGAAATATTCCGATTTACAACATAAAAGTAAAAGTTTCAGGTGAAGGAAGTTTTACAACAAAAAATTTAGAGGAATTTTCAGATGAATGGGCAAATAATTATGCAACTGGTTTAGATCAGGGACGGGGATTTTCAGATGAAATTACTTTTGATTCCAGTGCAAATGAAATAGTTTTAATTCCTGTTTTGCTTGGAAATACTGAACAAGGAAAAAAGACATATGTTTGTGACGAGAATCTTCATGGTTATAAAATAATTTTGTAAAATGGTTTTAATGAATAAAAGAGGTTTGTCAGGAATTGTTGCGACAGTAATTTTAATTTTACTTGTGATTGTCGCGACGACAGTCGTCTGGACAATGGTTAGCAATCTTATAGAAAAAAAAACAGAAGGTGTAGAGTCATGTTTTGATGTTGGTTTTTCAGAAAAGGTTATATTTAATCAGGATTATACTTGTTTTGATTCTGCAAAAAACGAAACGCAATTTTCAATAAACATTGGAGATATAGATATTGAAAAAGTTCTTGTTTCAATTTCTTATGCAGGAACTTCAAAAAGTTTTACCCTGACAAAAGAAGCGCAAAGTTTGAGTGGCTTGGTTACTTATCCTTCAAGAGGAACTTCTATTGTTATGCCTGACAAGAATTCCGGTTTAACATATATTGCGACGGGAATTACTGAACAGCCAGAATGGATAAAAATTGCACCTTATATTGGTGAAAAACAGTGTGAAGTTTCAGATACAATTTATGAACCAGAAGATTGCGAGTTATTTGGATAATAAAAAAGATTATAAATTGATTTATATTTAAGAATTTATGAAAAGCGGTGAAAGATTATTTTGCAAAAAGCGCAAAGCTCAAATTTGGGTCGAGGATGTACGGAATGCAAAAAACATCTCTACGAGATTTTTTGGTCAACCAAATTCTCGTAAAGCTCAAATTTGGGTTGAGACTGTCATTTACATTTTAATTGCATTTGTTATGATTGGGTTGGTTTTGTCTTTTGTAAAACCAAAAATTGAAGAGCTTCGGGACAAGGCAATTATAGAACAATCAATAGAAATCATGAATAATCTTGATAATATCTTTTCTGAGATACTTATTCCGGGGAATAAAAGAGTTGTAGAGATTGGAATTAAAAAAGGAGAATTTTTAATTGTTGCTTCAGAAGATAGAATTGAATTTGAAATCCAAAGCAGATATGTTTATAGTGAGCCAGGGGAAACAATTTATGTCGGAAATTTAAATGTAACAACAACCGACCTTGGAAAATATGCAAATGTAAAAATTACAAGAGATTATTCAAGTCAATATAATATTACTTACAAAGACAGTGAAGAAACAAAAATAATTACAAAAAGTTCTGTGCCTTACAGATTTGTTATTACAAATGAAGGTGAAGATATTTCAGGAAAAATAAAAATTGACATTGATTTGATGTGATAAAAATGATGCAAAAAGTAAGTATAAAAGATTACCCGCAAGTTGAAATAAATTTGAATCCGACTGTGCCTCCATTAAAAAGTTTTAAAGACAAATCAAAAATTAACATAAGATACTGTCTTATTTCTCCTTTTACTTTTGTACATCTTTATTGGGATGAAAAAATTTATGAATTAGTTTATGAAATTGAAGAACCGATTTTGAATAAAGAAGAAATGAAAAACAGGCAGGAAATAATTACTGCTATGAGAAACATGATTGATTATGAAAATATCGTTGATAAACAACAGACAAAAATGCTGGAGTATATTGACAAGAAATTCAAGATGATTGCTCTGGAGTTGAATATTGAAATGTCTTATGAAAGTTTCAGGAAAATTTATTATTATCTTGTTCGGGATTTTCTGGGACTTAATGAAGTTGAGCCATTGCTTCGGGATTATTTTGTTGAAGATATAGAATGCAATGGACTTAATTCTCCGGTTTATGTTGTTCACAGAATTTACAGAAATATGAAAACAAATCTTGTATTTAAGGACGATGCTGTGCTGGAAAGTTTTGTTGAAAAACTCGCGCAGAGATGCGGAAAATATATTTCATATGCAAGACCGATATTGGACGGAAGTTTGCCGGATGGTTCGCGTGTAAATGCAACTTATACAAAAGATATTACTTCACGAGGGCCAACTTTTACAATCCGTAAATTCACCAAAACGCCCTGGACTCCTCCGCAATTAATTTCGTTCAGAACTTTAAGTCCGGAAATTATGGCATATCTTTGGTTGCTGATTGAGTATAAAATGAATATTTTAATTACAGGCGGAACTTCTTCAGGGAAAACAACTTTGCTTAATGCAATTGCGTTTTTTATTCCACCAGAAGACAGAGTTGTTTCAATTGAAGATACTCTTGAACTGAATTTGCCGAGGGAAAATTGGCTGCCAAGTGTTGTAAGAACTGATACCGGAGTTGGCGGACATGGAGAAATTAGTTTGTTTGATTTGCTGAAAAGTTCGTTCAGACAAAATCCGGATTATGTAATTGTTGGTGAAGTAAGAGGTAAAGAAGCATCAGTTTTGTTTCAGGGCATGGCATCAGGACATTCATCAATCAGTACAATTCACGCTGACTCAGTTGATACAGTTATTAAAAGATTGGAAACTCCTCCAATTGAACTTTCACCTACGCTGTTAAATGTTCTGGATTGCGTCTGCATTATGACGCACGCTATTGTTGACAAACAGGAAACAAGAAAACTCAAAGAAGTTGTTGAAATAATTAATGTAACTCCCGACGGTGTTGCACTTACAAATACGCCTTTTATCTGGAATGCTATGGAAGATGAATTTTATTTCAAGAGAAATTCAAAAATATTTGAAAAAATCCGGAAGAGATACGGACTGCAAATAGAAGAACTTGAACTGGAATTTCGGAGAAGAGCTAATTTGCTTTACAAATTATACAGGTCAAAAATTTATGGTTTTGAGGACGTTCAAAAAGTTATTAATGAATATTATAAAAAACCAAAGGAAGTTTTGAGGAAGTTTAATATAGAGTAGAAAACTAAGCAGAAATTAATTCTTTTATTTCTGAATCTTTGCCAAGAACGTTTCTCTTGACTAATTTCCAATCAAGTTTTATTAAATCAATTACAAAAGGATTTTCAAGATTTAATTTATAATAATCAGATTTTCCTATTCTTCTTGTTTTAATCACAATTCCGGATTTAATGAAATTTCCGAAAAAACTTACAATTGAGTTGTAACTGACATTACTTTCCCTTGCTATTTCTGTTACAGGAAAATCAAAAAAATGATTTCCAATAAGAAAATCAAGAACTCTTAATTGAGGGGTGTCTCCGAATTGCATGAGAAAAAAAGTTTTGTTTTGTTTTGTTTTCATTTTAACACTTTAATATTTGTTTCACTTTAACGTTTTTAGCAATGAGTATATCTATTTAAATGTTTCTATACTGAATTATATTTTTCAAAAATAGAAACATTTAAAATATGCAGATTATTGTTTATGAAATGTCTTTGGAAACAGAAAAAGCGCAATTAATATTTACTCTTGCGCGAAGAAAAGGAAATTGGGGTGCAAAATACGACAGATTAGAACATTTCAAGAGATTTCAAAATTTAAAACAAATTGTCAAAGAACTTTCTAAAACCGGTTGGGTTCTTGTAAAAAGCAAACCAAATTATACAGGAATTTCATTAAACTCAAAATACAAAAAAGAAATTCTGGAATTTATTGAAGAACAACTGCCTTATGCAAAAGGGATGATTAAATAATTTTCTAAAAAAGGAAAATCAAAATATTTAATAACGCGAATTACTTTTTTTTTAAATGAAAGATGTGATAAAAGAGGTCAATTTAGATTTACTGAACCAGCTTGTTATGAGTTTAGAACAGGCAGAAATAAAACTTGAGCAGGCATATAAAAGAAAAAAACCAGAGCAGTTTAATGCAATAAAACAATTTATTCTTAAATTAAATAAAAAAATATCAGAGGAAATAGAATGATTTCTAAAGAATTTTCTCAATTAAAAGAATCAATTTTAAAACAGAAAAAAATTGTAAAAGAATTAATTTCTGCAAGAAACCATTATTCCCAGGGAAATGCAGAAGAAAAAAGAATCATCTCCAATCATTTTAAGAATTTAATTAACAAATTAAGAGAAGTGAATAAAGAAGGAATTTCCCATGTTTATAGTGTAAATATTTCCAAGCCATTAAAAAAAGCAAGTGAAATTTCTGTAAAACAAAGTGAAGAAAAACCCCAAAAAATTTATGAAAAAAAACCTTTAATCAAAAAGAAAATTCATCATCAGTTTGAAATTTCCAGACCAATAATTCTTGATAAAAAATATTCCAAAAAAGATATGAAACCAGACAAAATAGAAAGAGAAACATTTAAACGAATAGACAAAGAAAAGGAAAAACTGAAAAAGAAGAAAGTTCAGAAAAAAGAAGAAAGTGTTAATTCTTATGTGAAATTTGCGAATAAATTATTTTCCAATGTTTCAAAGAAACTTGTTGATGACAGAACATTTGATACTCTTGAAAGGGACTTGATTAAAGCGAGCATGAAATTTACTCCGCAGGAATATTTGTCAACGATTTTGCTGAGCTCGATTGTTTCAATTTTTATTGCAAGTTTTATTATGCTGTTTTTCCTTTTTTTTAATATAGGCCCTGATTTACCTATTATAACAAGAACAACAGAAGAATTCGGGACAAGAATACTCAAGGTTTTTTGGCTAATGTTTGTAATTCCCATAGGAACTCTTATTTTGATGTTTTTTTACCCGTCAATTGAAAAAAATTCCTCAGGAAATAAAATGGATCAGGAAATGCCGTTTGCAACAATTCATATGGCTGCGATTTCAGGTTCAATGATTAATCCGACGAAAATATTTGAAATTTTAATTTCAACAAAAGAATATCCAAAACTATCAAAGCAATTTACGAAATTAATTAATGAAATAAATATTTATGGATATGATATTGTAAGTGCCCTGAGAAATGGTGCGTCAAATAGTCCGAGTAAAAAACTTTCTGAATTATATAATGGACTTGCCACAACAATAAATTCCGGAGGTGACTTGCCTGATTTTTTTGAAAAACGTTCTGAATCATTATTGTTTGAATATGGACTTGAAAAAGAAAAAATGACAAAAGCAGCAGAAACATTTATGGATATTTACATAAGTGTTGTAATTGCGGCACCGATGATTTTAATGATTTTGCTTATGATGATGAAAGTTAGCGGGCTCGGTGTTTCTTTAAGCACTCAGATGATTACATTAATAATGATAATTTCAGTTACAGTGATAAATATTGTTTTCCTGTCATTTCTGGAGGTGAAGAAGTAAATTGGAAGAAGAGATAAATTTTCATGCCATTTCAACACAAGGAGGTTTTGAAATAGAAAAATGGAACTAAGAAAGATACATTTAATCGGACTAATTCTTGGAGCAGGAATAATTATTACTTCGATTTTTTTATCCGGAACAAAATTGTTTTTTTTGATTTTAGGAGGAGGAATTTTGATTATTGCTTCACCATTTGTTGTAACAGCAATAAATGAAACGCGAATGGAAAATGAAAAAGAAGAAATGTTTCTTGAATTTACGAGGAATTTGGTGGAGAGTGTTAAAACAGGGACGCCGATTAGTAAAAGCATTATGAATGTCAAAGATAAATCATTTGGAGTTCTTGGAGAAAATGTCAAAAAACTTGCAAACCAGATTTCAATGGGAATTCCAATAAATACTGCACTTCAGACATTTGCAAAAGATGTTAACAACAGAACAGTTTCAAGAACCTTAACTTTAATCAGCCAGGCAGAACGTGCAGGCGGGGATATTGGAGAAATTCTTGAGTCTGTTGCTGAAGCAGTTAGTATGTCCGACCGTTTGAAAAAAGAAAGAAAGGCAGCGATTTCAACTTTAGTTGTTCAGGGTTATATTATCTTTTTTGTTTTTATGATTATTATTTTAATTATGCAGTTTCAAATTTTGCCTTTGGTTTCAGGAATTGCAGATTTAGGTGCATTAACTGAGAGTGGAATTGGAACAACAGGAGGGGGGGAAACAATAAGTGGTGAAGAACTTGCAGGTTCGTTTTTGTATTTGCTTTTGATTCAGGGTTTTTTTACAGGACTGACAATTGGAGAACTTGCTGAAGGAAGTGCAAAGGCAGGAATAAAACATTCTTTTGCATTAATGTTAATTTCATTTTTAATCTCTGCATCAGCAAATGTTTTGTTTGGATAGTTTTATAAATTTCTTATCTGTATTTTTATTATGAAAAAAAGGGGTTTATCGACAATAGTTTCTACATTATTAATTCTATTACTTGTTTTCGTTGCTGTTGGAATACTTTGGGTTGTTGTAAGAAATGTTGTGATGCAGGGAACAGAGCAGGTTTCATTGGGAAAATTCA
>Ga0315547_1003452_pt1 | contig 10273 bp, 15 predicted proteins | sample SalMarSW160240MG_2_FD_202542 | JGI IMG/M metagenome (GOLD analysis project Ga0315547, IMG submission 202542) | Salt marsh sediment microbial communities from the Plum Island Ecosystem LTER, Massachusetts, United States - Salt Marsh Sediment SW1601-240 ... | reverse complement strand
AAGGTAAGGAGCCCCAGGAGCTGAAACTTAAGATTTTTGAGCCCCCCCGCTTTTTTGAAGGTTTCCTGGTGGGGCGAAAATATTACGAGGTTCCCGATATAGTAGCCAGAATCTGCGGAATATGTCCGGTCTCCCACATGACTACTGCCCTTAGAGCTATAGAGAAGGCTATGGGAATCAACCCCAGTCAACAAACAAGGATTTTACGCCGACTAATGTCTCTTTCCCAGATTGTATCCAGTCATCTTATTCACCTTTATATGCTAGCTATGCCCGATTATTATGGTTATCCCGGTGCTCAAGAAATGCTGCCCGAATTTACTGAGGAGCTATCCCGTCTTATGCGGATGAAAAAAGTCGTGAATGATCTCACGGCAGCGGTTGGGGGTAGAGCCCTTCATCCAGTGACCTCTGTCGTAAATGGATTTACGGATTTTCCCTCTCCCCAAGCGCTAGAGAAACTGCACCAGGATCTGGAAAAAATAGAGGCCGATGCAGTCAAAACGGTAAGAATGGTCTCTGAGCTTTCTTATCCCAAATTTTCCCGAAAAGCCGAGTATGTGGCTCTAAAAGCGGCTAATCGCTACGCTATTATGGAGGGGAATATTGTTTCCAGCGACGGTTTGGATATCCCCGAGGAAGAGTATGAGGAGTATTTTGAGGAGGAAGAGGTTTTCTACAGTATGGCCAAGCGAGCCAAAGTTAAAGCGGGAGGTCCGTTAATGGTAGGAGCTCTGGCTCGATTACACATCAATTTTGATCAACTTTCACCTTCGGTAAAGAAGTTGGCTCAAGAAGTGGGATTCAAGGTCCCAGATTACAACCCTTTCCATAATAATTTAGCTCAGGCTCTGGAGGTCCTCTATGGCGTCCAGGAATGCCGGCGCGTTCTAGAGAATCTAAGACTTTCCCCCGAGGATAATAGCTACCGGGTAAGAGCCGGGGAAGGAGGAGCCTTCAGCGAGGCTCCCCGGGGACTGCTTTACCACCAGTATGCTATAAATGCCAGAGGAGTGGTAGAAAAGGCCAATATAGTTACCCCTACCGTCCATAATTTTGCCAATATTGAAGAGGATATGCGCCATTTAGTGAGACAGAACAGTGATTTGCCGGAAAAAAAGATCGCTCTTCTCTGTGAGATGCTGGTTAGGGCCTATGATCCTTGCTTTTCCTGTTCAGTGCATTGATTCTTCTTCAGGCAATTAATATAAGTTAAGGGAGGATAGGATGAGTGGTCCGGAAACCAAGTATATATCAAAGTTTTGTGAACTATGTGGAGATCTGATTGCCGCGGGGGATCTCCAGGAGACTCTGCAGGTTTTGACTAAGGGATGTACCGGGGCTTTGAAGGTAAAGGCTTGTTCCATTCGGCTTCTGGATGAAAAAGGGGAAAGGCTGGAAATGAGAGCAGCCCATGGGCTAAGCCAGGAGTACCTGAAAAAGGGACCGGTAGAGATAGAAAAAAATCCTCTGGACGAGAAAGTTTTGAGAGGGGAAATAGTGAGCACCCTTGATGTGACCAAAGAACCTCTTTTCCAGTATCCTAAAGAAGCCAAAAAGGAGGGGATATGCTCCCTTCTCTCGGTTCCCCTTAAAGTGAGGGAAAAACCAGTAGGTGTCCTCAGAATCTATACCTCCCGGCCTCATCAGTTTAAGAAAAACGAAGTAGCTATTGCCAATACTCTTGCCGTTCAGGGTGCAATTGCCATCGAAAAAGCTAAAATCCAGCAAAGAATGCAAACTCTTATGGAAATAGCCAAGACCATTAACTCTACCCTTGATCTTTCTGAGGTTCTCGATCTTATTGTGAAAAGTGCTGCCAGGACAATGGGATACAAAGGCGCCTCTTTAAGACTTCTAGACAGGGAAGGGGAAACTCTCAAAATTAGAGCAACCTATGGCTTAAGTAAAAGATACCTGGAAAAGGGACCGGTTCGGGTTAGTGAGAGCCCCTTGGACCAGGAATGTTTAGCGGGAAAACCGGTCAATATTTCTGATGTGGACACCGAGCCTCGAGTTCACTATCGAGAAGAGATAAAACGGGAAGGAATATCCTCGGTTCTGTATGTTCCCCTATTGGTGAAAAATAAGGCCATCGGATTGCTGCGAGTTTACTCCTCTCTTCCTCACCGGTTTACCCCTGACGAGGTGGATTTTCTCTCCGCCTTGGCCAACCAGGTAGCCACCGCTATTGAAAATGCCAGGTTATTTGAACACATAAAGAGAGATTATGAGGACCTTACCCAGAACGTGTGGAAGTGGTATGACTGGGGGTCTCGCCCTCCTAAGTTATGAACAAGATTGAATAGATCCGAAAAGCTTACCTTCCTCTCTGTTCAGCTTTTTACAATGACGAAGAGGAAGCAAGTCTACTATAGGTAGGTGAAAGACGCTCTCACAAGGGTTGGGGAAATCTTTGATTATCCATAGCGAGAGGATATAGATGGCCTATTTTCCTAAAAAGGGGAAATTATCACCGGGGTATGAAGATCCAATATATCCTGGCAGCGACCTGGGAAAAAATCCTCAGTCACTAGATGAAGACAGATTACTCAAAAGAACAAGGCTGAAGTTCGTTATTATCATTACCGCCATAGTGATGGGAATAGAAGTGGTGGGAGGTTTTCTGACTAATAGCCTGGCTCTCCTCAGCGATGCCGGACATATGCTTACCCATCTTTTTGCTCTGGGGATGAGTTTTTTTGCCATTGTTCTAGCTGCCAGGCCTGTTACCAAAGAGAAAACCTACGGGTTTTATCGGGCAGAGGTGCTGGTGGCCTTTGTCAATGGCATAGCTCTCTTATTTATGGCCGCCTTTATTTTTTATAAGGCCATCTTCAGGGTCATCTCTCCTCAGTCGGTAGCTGGGTTGGAGATGCTCTTGGTAGCTCTTCTGGGTTTGGCAGCCAATGGAGCAGGGATCTTCCTCCTCTCCGGAGTGGGAAGGGGAGACATCAATGTAAGGAGTGCTTTCCTTCACCTTATTGGAGACACAGCTTCTTCTGTTGCGGTAGTTCTCGGAGGCTTGATTATTTATTACACTGGCAATTTTGTCGTGGATCCCCTCATCAGCATCCTCATCTGTGGCTTGATCTTGATATGGGCAGGAAGGCTCCTGACAGAATCCACCAATATCCTCCTGGAGGCAACGCCAAAACATGTAGATATTGATGAAATGGTGGAGGTCATTAAAGGAAGAGTTCCCGGGGTGAAGGCAGTACACGATGTTCACGTCTGGGTAATTACTTCTCGTATGTACGCTATGACAGCTCATGTCATTGTGGATGACATTCCTCTCAGCAGGAGTCGTGAGATTCTGGAAAAAATAAATAAGTTGATGAATGAACAGTTCGATATCAGTCACACCAATATCCAGTTTGAGGTTCGCTGATTGTTTTCCAATCTCTTTCTGGACCCTAAGGGTGGTCAGGGCAACCTCCACCCCAATTCTGTGTTGGGCGAAGTTGCTGCCTCTAATAATTCTCACTCAGAAGTTCAAAATATTCTCTCGGATGTGCACATGCCGGACATTCCTCTGGTGCTTCGGTTCCTTCATGTATGTATCCACAGTTCCTGCATTTCCACTTTACCACTCTTTCTCGCTTGAAAACTCTATCCTTCTCTATGTTCTCAAGGAGATTCAAATACCGCTTCTCGTGCTGTCTTTCCGCAACTGCTATTGCTCTGAATACGGAGGCTATTTCCTGGAAACCTTCTTTTTCTGCCACACTAGCAAACTCTGGGTACATCTTCGTGTGCTCATAGTTTTCTCCAGCAGCGGCTGCCTTGAGATTTTCTTTTGTATCTCCGATCAAACCCGCAGGAAATGAAGCTTTAATCTCCACCTCCCCGCCTTTCAAGAATTTAAAGAGTCTTTTGGCGTGTTCCTTTTCATTGTCCGCGGTCTCTAGAAACACACCCATTATGTGTTGGTAGCCTTCCTTCCGTGCCTGAGAGCTAAAGTAGGTATAGCGATTTCTCGCCTGCGACTCTCCGGCAAAAGCCGTCAGGAGATTCTTTTCCGTTTTTGTTCCTTTTAGAGTTTTCATGTAATACTTCCTATCCTTCCTCTATTTTTTTGTCTTTTTTAAGCAATGACTACAAATTCCGTAAAAGTATGCTTGCACTTCATTTACTTTATGTCCATCTACCCATCCTTTTTCAGCCACTGGACACCTAATCTCAATATTAAAAATCTTTTTGCACTCCTGGCAGTAAAAATGATGGTGGGGTTTGGGGTTCGGGTCAAAACAGGTCTTTTCCTTTCTTATGTTTAGCTCTTGAATCTCTCCTGCCTTTCTTAGGACCTGTAAGCTGGTATAGATAGTAGCCTGAGACAGAGTAGGATATTTTTTCTTCAAGTTTCGGTAAATCTCTTCTACGGTGGGATGATTAGTGTTACCCTCCAAAAACTCTAAGACAGCCAGTCTTTGGAGAGTCATAACCACTCCTTTTTTTTTCAGCCTCTCAATTTTTTCATTCATAGCACTTGACAATATCGATTATTAGTTTATAATTATTGTAATATAATAAAAAATTAAGTCAAGAGGGGAAGCAAATTAACAGCCTACCCCAAGAATGTTATCGTATATAAATCTGACATAATTGATAGAGTTTATTAGAAGATAACCGAAAAGGAGGAAAAAAATGGAAGAAAAAGTAACCACTGAAACGAGTGAAGCTGTCTCCATGCCAAGACTTGGAGAACCGGCTCCAGCCTTTGAAGCTGTGACTACTCAGGGAACAGTGCGTCTGGAGGATTTTAAAGGAAGTTGGTTAATTCTTTTTTCTCATCCGGCTGACTTTACCCCGGTCTGCACCACAGAATTTATGGGTTTTGCTGAAATTCACCCGGAATTAAAGAAGCGAGAAGCGGAGCTTTTAGGTCTTAGTGTGGATAGCGTCTCTTCCCATATTGCCTGGGTAAGAAACATCGAGGAAAAGATGGGAGTCAAGATACCTTTCCCGGTCATCGCTGACTTAGATAAAAACGTAGCTACTCTCTACGGTATGATCCATCCAGGTGAGAGCAAAACCGAGACTTCAAGATGCGTCTTCGTCATTGATCCGGAAGGAATCCTGCGGGCTATGATTTACTATCCCCTTACGACAGGGCGCAACATGCAGGAGATCCTGCGCTTAATTGACGCTCTCCAGACCACAGATAAACATAAGGTAGCTACTCCGGCTAATTGGGAGCCGGGGGAGGCAGTCATCGTGCCCCCACCCAACACCCAGGAGATGGCGGAAGAACGTCTAAAAGAAGGGTATGAGTGTAAAGACTGGTACTTCTGCAAGAAGAAGCTATAGGAGGTTACCATGGCCTGCATCAACCCGGATGGGACCCTAACCGCCTCGGCCAAAGCAATCCTCTCTGCTCTCTCCTCACCAGCCGCCCTGGAAAAAGTGGCTAAATCCACGGACCTACCGCTTTTCAGGATAAGGAGCAGTATTCGAGAAATGCTTGAGGCTGGTTTAGTAGAAAAAGAAGAGGGAAAGTATGCTGCTACTAAATTAGGACGAGAAAAAATTGAAGGGGGAAAAGATGACCAAGTTAAAACAGATCTATAAGTGCAATGTATGTGGAAATATTGTCGAGGTTCTGCATACGGGTGTAGGAGAATTAGTATGTTGTGGAGAGGCTATGCAGCTTATGGAAGAAAAGAGAGAGGATGTAGGCCAGGAAAAACATCTACCAGTAATAGAGAAAATGGAAAATAAAGTTAAGGTGAAAGTGGGCAGCATCCCCCATCCCATGGAAGAGAAACACTACATTGAGTGGATAGAGTTAGAAGCTAAAGGGAAAGCCTACCGCCAGTTTCTAAAGCCGGGAGATATTCCTGAAGCCAGCTTCGAAGGCCAGGCTGAAAAAATCACCGCCCGTGAGTACTGCAACCTGCACGGGTTATGGAAAGGAGGAGAGAACCAATGATCAGCAAGAAGATGCAGGATGCAATGAACGAGCAGATCAAGCATGAACTGGGCACACGAACCTTCACTGTGCCGACGACGCCAGAAACCTAAAAAAGGAGGTAATACTATGGCCAAAGTAACCCGAGAAATGGTGGAAAAGGCAGGGGTCAATCTCGACCAACTGGTGGAACTTTTGGTCAAGAACGCCGCCGCTGAGCTCACCACCTACTATTACTACACGATTCTGCGGGTGAACCTCATTGGACTAAAGGGAGAGGGGATCAAAGAAATTGCGGAGACTGCTCGCATTGAGGATCGCAATCACTTTGAAGCATTGGTTCCCCGCATCTATGAACTCGATGGAAAACTGCCAGAGGACATGAAGGCTTTCCATGATATCTCGGCCTGTCCCCCCGCCAGTTTGCCAGAGGACCCCAGGGATATCCAGGCAATGCTAACCGTGTTGGTAGAGGCAGAAAGATGCGCAGTGCGGGGATATACCCACCTCTGCAATTTGACTGCCGGTAAGGATTATCGAACCTACGACTTGTCTCAAGCGATTCTGAACGAAGAAATTGAGCACGAATCCTGGTTTTCCGAGTTCTTGGGAGAGGGGCCTTCCGGTCACTTCCTGAGAAGAGGTGAGACTTCTCCCTTTGTCTCCAAGTTTCTAAGGTAAGAAACATATCAGGGGGTCCATCACCAGGGATCCCCTGATCCTCCCCTTTTTAAATTAGCTATGTAGTGGAGCCTTCAAAATGAGGAAATTTACCGAAAAGGAACTCGCCCAATACGATGGCAAAGAAGGAACTAGAACCTACGTTGCTTATAAGGGGAAGGTATACGACGTCTCCCAGAGTTTCCTCTGGCAAGATGGTAGACACCAGGTACTTCATACCGCAGGAACAGACCTTACTCATGCTCTGGCAAAGGCACCCCATGGTCCAGAGCTCCTGAAGAAATTCCCGGTAGTGGGGATATTGGAAGATTCATAAGATCGGATGCTATGATTTACGGTAAAGCAACTGAATTATGCTGTTTAGCGTAGGTGCCAGGTATGGGTGACATCCTATGGTCAGGCCTGGGGTATGGCATTCTGTGTATTATCTTCTTTGGACTCTATGTCACTCCCCGACGATATGCTTCCTCTCCCAGTTTGGAATTTCTTCTGACTATGTGTATCACTGTGGCGATTTGCACCAGTATTACGGGAGTTTTCTTCCCCGGATGGCCACAGCCTGGCCTATAGCTAATCTTAATACCATCGTTACCGTTGTCTATTCTTCTCTGGTGCTAAAAGAAATCTCCATTAGACAACAAAGAACTAAGATGTTTGCTGGATTGATTATGGGAGTGATGGGAATAATTCTGTTAGTTCTGGCTAGAACCTGAGTTACCCATTTCTCTTCAGGAGGTTGAGCAGAGGAAGGTAACAAACAAAATTAATGAAAGGAGATAAGTCATGCGAACTTCATGGAGTATAGGACGTTTATTCGGAATCGATATTAGAATTGATTCCAGTTGGATCATCATTTTTGCTATTGTCACCTGGATGTTAGCCGGCTCTTACTTCCCCAGTCAATATGCAAATTGGCCTCTCTGGCAATATCTGTTAATAGGAGCCATAACGAGCCTCCTCTTTTTTGCCTCGGTTTTGCTCCACGAGTTGGCTCACTCGCTGGTAGCCTTGAAGCAGGGAGAGGAAGTTCGTAGCATCACCCTTTTTATCCTTGGTGGAGTAGCTGAAATTGCGGATGAACCAAGAAAGCCTTCCCGGGAATTCTATATGGCCTTTGTTGGTCCCCTATCCAGCCTGGCCATTGCTTTGGTCTTTTTGGCACTATGGTACTGGCTTCGCAGCATTAGCCAGCCCTTGGGTGCACTATGCCGCTACCTAGCTCTCATTAACTTTATCCTCGGTATTTTCAATCTCATTCCCGGTTTCCCTATGGATGGAGGCAGGATTCTACGAGCCGCGATCTGGAAGATCACAGGAAACTTAAGAAAGGCCACTCGAGTTGCCTCTATAACTGGACAGGCTATCGCCTTCCTTATGATACTTTTCGGCATCTGGCAGATTCTTAGGGGTTTCTTTTTCAACGGTATGTGGATTGCTCTGATTGGCTGGTTTATCCACAGTGCTGCAACCAGAGGCTACCAACAGGTCCTCATGAAAGATATGCTCAAGGACCTGAGAGCCAAGGACCTAATGAATCCAGACTTTGAGACTGTAAGCAGCGATCTTAGTGTTCAGGAGCTTGTGGAAGACTATGTTCTCAAAAGAAGAGAAAAAGCCTTTTTAGTTTCTGATGCTGGAGAGCTTAGAGGTATTGTCTGCTTAGAGGATATTAAAACTGTTGCACCAGACAGGCGGAGTTCGACCAAGGTCAAAGAGATTATGACTCCCAGGGAAAAACTGGAGATTACCTTTCCCGAAGATAACGGTAATGAGGTTCTCTCAAAACTGAGCCGTCGGAATATCCATCAACTTCCGGTAATAGAAGAGGGGAAGGTCCAGGGAATTCTTTGCCGGGCTGACGTGCTTAGATTTCTACATCTTCGTTCGGAACTCGGAGTGTGAAGTTTGCGGGGATTCCTTTGGTAGCGATCTCCCGACCCATCCACCAGAGAATGATTTGACCGGCAGCTCATTTTTGATACACTTTTAGAATGCCAGGATTTTCAGAGAGATGTGATTGTTCGATATTCGAGGATGATTGTGTGGAGCAGAAAAAAATATGTTTTTGAGAAACTATGAATAGGTGAGGAGAGGGAAATGAATAATCTTTCTAAGGCAATTAAAACAGCCATTAAGTTGGAAGAAGACGGTATAGATTTCTATCAAAAAGCATCCGAGAAAACTTCCCATCCTTTTGGTAAGAGGATGTTTTTATCCTTTGCCGAGGATGAGAAAAGGCACTTAACTATCCTCAAGGAAATCCTTTCTGACCTTAAATTCTCAGACTTCGACCGATTCTTCGAAGAAAAAAAACCCAGAGAGAAAATCAAAACCATCTTTCGGGAAGTTAAGAGTGAGATTAAGGAAAGAATTGCCGCAAATTCTGACGAACTAGAGGCATTAAAAATTGGCATGGATATGGAATCGAAAAGCGTTGAGTTTTACCAGGGCGCTCTAGAAAAGACCCAGGATCCCCATCAAAAGGCTTTTTTCAATAGGTTGATTGATGAAGAAAAAGAACATTACGAGCTTCTGCAAAACACCCGCTCTTACCTTAAAGATTCCGGAGAATGGTTTCTCTGGGAAGAAAAGGCTCTGCTCGATGGAGGATGAAAAGATAGTAAAGGAAAATCCAGCTAAAAATCAGAACTAAGAAAGATTCAGGAAGAGAAAGGAGGATATCAATGAGTATCTTTTTTTCGGTGCGGGAAGCAGTAGAAATGGCTATAAGTACAGAAAGAAGTGGTCAGGCTTTTTATCAGACTGCCTCAAAGCTAGCCAGGGAAAAGAGCCTTGAGGAGCTTTTCCGAGGTCTGGCAGAGGAGGAAGAAAAACATCTCAAGACCTTCCAGGGTTTCTATGACACCCTCAAGGAAGGACCGGAAACAACCCCCTACAACTGGGAGGAGGCAAAACTCTATCTTAAGGCTCTGGTAGATTCCAGATTCTTCACCGGTCCCGATACGGCCATCAACCTGGCCAGGGAGGCAAAAGATGAACTGGAGGCTATCGATTCAGCCATTAACTTCGAAAAGGACACACTTCTCTTCTTCTACGAGATGCTGGAAGTAGTTAAATCTGGGGATCGTGACCTGGTTAAAAAGATAATCGGGGAGGAAAAGAAGCATATCCGCAGACTTTCTACCATGAAAGGCAAACTAACCTAAAATCTATTATCCTTTCTATGAAAGACCTATCTGATGAAGAGTTAGTGGAAAAGATTCGCAGCGAAAACAACGAACTGTATGCAGAAATAGTTGGGCGCTATCAGCAAAAACTCTATCGTTATCTGCGGTACCTGACCAATCGCCGCGACGAAGCGGAGGATTTGCTGCAGGATGTGTTTATTAAAGCCTACCGAAATCTATTTGGCTTTGATACCAAGCGGAAATTTTCCTCCAGTAATCCTCATCTTGTCATCAAAGACTCGTCCTTTTAGTCAAAACCATCCACTCAACAAAATTTCCAAAAGAGAATCCAGCCAATTTTTGCCCTCCATTTGAAATAAATCGTTGCTATTAAATGTATTAATAAGTGAAAGAGAGAGTCAACTGCTGACAGCTAAAGCAGTCAGCTTGTAGTTACAAAAGCACTACTTAGGGGCTGGTTGACAGACAGCCCAACCTGAGGAGCTTGCCCCTCAGTAAAGTTCTTTCTTATATTCCGAGCTCCATTGAGATC
>Ga0315547_1003448_pt1 | contig 10280 bp, 8 predicted proteins | sample SalMarSW160240MG_2_FD_202542 | JGI IMG/M metagenome (GOLD analysis project Ga0315547, IMG submission 202542) | Salt marsh sediment microbial communities from the Plum Island Ecosystem LTER, Massachusetts, United States - Salt Marsh Sediment SW1601-240 ... | reverse complement strand
GTCGAAGTCGCTCTGCCAGACGCTTTCGGTGTACTTGTCGGTGTAATTCAGTGTGTCTGAACTCTTCGGGCCGAAGTCGCTCAAGGGCCTGTAGGTCCATTGGACCGGATAGTCGGGCAGCGTGTCGTAAGGCGGCGACATTTTCAGCAGCCCGGTGCCGATAGCGATGTAGTGGTGTCCGCTGGACTGCTGGATGAAGACCATGTAAGTTATGTAGCTCTGCTGATCCGAGCCTGCCGAAACAAAGTAGTTGGTGAAGGTGCCCGTGACCGGAATGACCTTCGTGGGACTGTCGAGCCCGTCGGCCTCGGTCATGATGATATCGCGGACGAGCCCGTCGGTTCGCGCGCCGTCGGTCCGTGCGGTCCAGGGGCGACGGTAGTGGACCACTTCATATTGTCCGCTTGAGTTCTTCTCGATCTGGATCAACTCGGGCGGTCCGAAGTGGTAGTCGGTATCGAGGAACTGGGATTCTTCAGGATTCGTGGAGGAGAAATTGCTCTGAAGGCGAGACCACCCCCTTGCCCCCTCGACGAGCCCGTGGGACTCGAACCCCTCCTGGGAGACCACCGGCTGGGCGTAGACCGTTTCCTGGAAGAGTTCGGTGCCGGAGACGAGCTGCGTGGCTATGGTTGCCGTTTTCTGGTCCGAGAGCGTGAGACCGACATCCTTCGGGCTGACGTGGAGATCCCGGTCATAACGGCCCCATGCCGTGGGCGGGCATGCCGAGGCCACTAGTGCGCCGATGGCGGTAAATTGGGCGGCCTTGAGGAATTGACGACGGCTCATGATCAGATCGAAGGCGGCGAGCTCTTTTTCTTCGATCACGGTGTTGCCGATCAACCGTTTGAGGTTTTTGGAAAGGCGCTTGCGCAAATCGATAATACCATTGGAATTCATAGTATTTTCCTCCGCATAGGGTTCGGCGATTGAATGGTATGGGCAAAAAGGAGCGCTTTGCAAAGGTCTCGTCAGACTGATGGGTAGGAACTTGCTTTAAGAGAAATTAGACTGAAAAATGATGTTTGCTTATGAAAGGAATATAAGGCATATATCGATTATGGAGATCATCACGCTCTACCGGCCAACGGCGGTCCGGGCGTTGAATGGCTGTTCCATTTTTAAACATGGCCTCCCCAAACACCGGGTGGTTCATTTCTGGATCTCGCCCATTTTGCATCCGGATAAGCTGCGGGCGTTTCAATTTCTGAAAGGCTGATATCAATCTGCCGTTCGATCTGGCCGTCCAACACGCGATCGTTGCATTCTCCCTCATCACATTTGCCGGTGGTATTTCTTCTTGGCATATCAGTCATTAAAGAATCACCCTCCTGTTTTTATATTTTTTTTAAAATAACAAAGCAAAACCAATAATTGGCATCTGCTGCATTATAATTAAAATTAAACCGCATTTTAACGAAGTCAACTATAATTTTGGTAAAAAATGCTTTCATGTCTTATCACATTAATGCGGCGTTAGGTTTAAGGCGCGCTGCGCTTTAGGCTCAAGGCTGAAAGCTCTTGCCTCCAACCCCGGTCGCCTCTGGCGACGCCGAAGGCGGGTAAACCCCAAGGGAACGAAGTTCCCGGTCCTCTCTCCGAGCTCGCTTCCAGCCCATAGGGCTTACAGGCCGGTGGGTAAGCTCATACGAGCTGGAAGCTAACATCCCACGGCCGAAGGCCTTTCCTCTCTTGACAAATAATCCCATAGGTGTCTAAATTAACCCTAATTTCTAAGAAAATTATAAGAAATTCATTAAAAATAAAAAATATTTGATCTCCTTTTAAAATTTGAAACGATCAGCTGAGGAGAGGATATGCGATGAATACAAAAACCCTACTTCTCTGACAGAGAAGCGGGTTTTTTCATTTTTAAACAGGATTAACAGGATATTCAGGATATAATCTATCGCGAAGCGATGACACCTTATCGCCCGCGGGGCATTTGTTTTATCTTTTATGATTTCTGATATCTGATTTCTGAACAATGAGCGGGCGGTGAATAAGGAGAGGAAAACATGTTTGATTTTCTGTTTTCAGACGATCAACTCACGCTGCGGGATGCGGTCAGGGATTTCGTAAAGTCGATTCCCCGGCAGATGATTCTGGATATGGATGCGGACAAGATCGAATTTCCCAAAGAATTTCTCCAGGAGGCCGGAAAACGAAATCTCATGGGCTGCCGTTATCCGAAAAAGTGGGGCGGCCGGGATATGGACTGGGTCACCACCTGCATGGTCATGGAGGAGATCGGGACCCTCGGATATATTTTTGCCTGCGTGTTTGGAGTCGGCGCGGAACTGGTTTGCGATGCCATTGTCCTCCACGGAACCGATGCGCAAAGGGAAAAGTACGTAAAGCCCCTTCTCAAGGGCGAAATTTTTGCCGCTGAATGCCTGACCGAACCCAGGGGCGGGTCGGATTTTTTCGGAACCACCACCCTGGCAAAGGACATGGGCGATTATTTTCTGCTAAACGGCCAGAAGCGATTTATCGTGGGCGGCCGGGGCGCCGACTTTTTTCTGGTGTATGCCCGAACCGATCCCGATACCCATCCCTACCAGGGGATCTCCTGCTTTATCGTGGAGCGAGGCGACGGTGTGGAGACCGAGTATTTGTATGGCCTCATGGGATGTCGGGGCGGCGGAACCAGCCGTCTGGTGTTCAAGGATGTCAAGGTTCCCAAAAAGAACCTGCTGGGCAGCCTGAACCGCGGTTCCGACGTGTTCAAAACCATGATGATCCCCGAACGCCTGGGCACTGCGGCCATGACCGCGGGCGCGGCGCGTCCGGCCCTGGAAATCGCCACCCGCTATACCACCCGGCGAAAGGCCTTCGGCCGGACCATTGCCGACTTTCAGGGTGTCAGTTTCCAGGTGGCTGAGGCTGCCATGTTGCTGGATGTTTCCAAATCCATGATTTATTCAACGGCCCGTGCCGTAGACACCGGCGTCGAATCCGGAAAGGTACGGCGCATGATTTCCGAAACCAAAAAGTTTGTTGCCGAATCCTGCCAGAAAGTCGCCCACAACGCCATGCAGGTCATGGGCGGCATCGGCTACACCAATATTTATCCCATCGAGCGAATTCATCGCGACCTGCGCCTGGCCTCCATCTGGACCGGCACCAACGAAATCATGTCCATGATCATCGCTACGGAATGGTACAAGGAACACCAAAAAGCCGGCGAACATCCCCTGACAAGAGATCACGAACCGGATGCCGCCGGAGCGGATGATGTGGATGAAAAGGTTTATGAATAGAAGAAAAATAATAAGGGTTCAAGGACTCAAGGACTCAAGGGACCAGGGGTCTGAGTGAAAAGCCAAAAAAATTATAAAGGGATATTTAAATTTGAATTTCCCGCTGCCTGCAGTGCGGGATGAATTCAAATAGCGGCATAGCCGCGTTTCATAAAATCGTTACACGATTTTATTATGAAAATAGAAAATAAAATATTGGCTGTCAATGAACTGCCGGATGGGTCTCCGGTCAGAATCCCTTATTTTATCATCGATTCAAAAGAAAAAGGACCGACGACCGGCATCGTGGCAACTCAGCATGGAAATGAGTTCTTCTCCATTGTCATTCTCAAAGAATTTTTGAAAACAACATACCCTCTCAAAGGAAAATTAATCATCTTCCCCCTGGCAAACCCGCTGGCATACAATGTAAAAGAAAGAACCAGCAGGATAGACGGAAAAGATATGAACCGGTGCTGGCCTGGAAAAAAAGACGGCGTCATCACGGAAAAAATGTGTTACAGCATATTCCGGATCCTAAAGCGTTGTGCCTGCGTTTTAGATCTTCACAATGGTAACGATAACATTCTGGATACGCCCCAAGCCAGGTTGTATGAAGGGAGATATCCCGATGTCCGGGATTTGGCCGAACATCTCGATGTCCCGTTTATTTTACTCAGAAAAGAACCCCTCGAAAACACACTGGTCGGCAGTCTTCTGGACAAAAACATCCAGGCGATAACCGTTGAGTTGGGGGAAGGAAAAAGAATCACTGATTTTTATATAAACAATGGCGTGAAAATAATAGAAAGCTTTTTGAGACATGCGGGAAATCTTTCAAGACCTTGCAGATTCGAATCCATACCGATAACTCATGATAACATGAGAATCGTTACCGCAGAGCATAGCGGATTATTTTCGCCCAATATCAAGGAGCTTGGGGGAAAAACAGACTTTCTCGGGAATTTAATCACTTTTCCGGATTTTTCTGAAAAAAGGATCTGCACCCCCACCAAAGGACATATTTTGAGCCTTTGGGTCGGCGGCGTTATTGCAAGAGGAGAGCTACTGGCAAGAATCACCAAGGATTAGTTCGCGTTCGAGGAAGATATCAAAAAAATACAAAGGCGGGTTTCACCGTTGTTATGATCATTTTGAGATGATCTTTTGAATACTGCCAAAATCCCGTATCCAGGGTTTATGCTGAGCAAAACGAGCAGCGATCTTTTCCGCAGCAACACGGTTAGCAAAGCTTCCGCAGATGACAATGTAGATATCCCGTCCTTTTTGCTTTTTTCGGTAATAGGCGAAAGTTCCAGCTTGAACTTGTTGTTTTATAAACTTTTTTACGGCTTGCTCGTCGCTCATCGCCGTTAGCTGTATCGTAAAATGTGTGGGATTGCGTGCTTTGATCCACTCGACATTTTCAATACGATGTGATTTCGTGGTTGTGGTCATTTGTTTTAAATTATATGGCTTCCGCCCTTTGTTTGTTTGAGTCACAGCCGTCGTTGAACTTGAGGCTTGACCACCAAAACATTGCGCCACAGCTAATTCTTGGCCCCGGCTGACTTGCTGATATTTTTTCCAAAAGGCGGCATCGATTTTTTTGTCAGCCGCTGGAACGTCTTTTCTGCGGTAGCGGCTAACCTGCGACGGTCCGCCGTTGTAAGTAGAATAAGTGGCGCGGGCCAGGTTGGATAAACCGCCAGCATGTTTATTCTCTTTTTGTTTCAACGCGTAATGGACCATGAATTTGAATAGAATTTCGCTGCCTGAACGAACATTGTAGGTAATGTCCCATTTCAACTTGGCGGGGGAGTAAAAGCCCCGCCATACATTTTTATTGATCTGTAAAATACCGATATCATCTGACGCGGAAATAAGGGGAACAACTTTTCGGTTTTCTACAATGTATTGACGCCAGCAGCTCTCTTGCCATGCCGTTGTAAGCATCAGTTTGCGGAAAATACGAGCGTACGCTTTACCTATGGATGATGAACGAATTCGAGCATCCGCCTCTTTTAGTAATAAATTTCTAATTTCAACCAGATAATCCCCTAACTCGTCAGTGTTCGGAACCCAGCGATTCAATCGATCCCTTGGGTTTGCCGCATAGGCTGGCTGGATCAGATGAAAATTAAAACTGTGTGAGTTTTTATGTTGGATGATTTTACCGGACTTCTCGAAATCAAACAGTTGTTGTAGCATCGGATCGACTTCATCCAGAAATTTTATTGGGTCAACGGATGGGTCGTTATTTAGAATGCGTGCCAAACGTCTTAGACCATCAGTGGATATATCCAGCCCAACCGATGGGCCCAAACGATCCAGTGCGTTGAGTGCGTCAGCCGCCGTTATAAACGACAAATAGGGTAGCAGATGCTGTTCCGGAGCGTGAATACTAATCTCTCGCATCACTGGCATTAGCCTCTCCCAGCTTCGGGTAAACAACTGTTTGACCGGGTCATCTTCACTTTTTTGCGGCACACGGAGAATCGATTTAAACTGGTAGCGTGCATCCAGCAGTATATCCAACAGACGGGAACGAAGTTCTTCCGAACGAGTGGCAGTGGCAACTTCCTTAATGACAAAGGTCAAAAAAGCATCCCAGCTTTGATACCGTTGTTCAAGCCGTTGAATTTCTTTTTCACTGAGAGTGGGCTCTGGTCCGCCTTTTGGGAGGGTTTCGAAATCAATTAACAGCTGGATAGCTAATCCGTTGGATCGGAGAACAAGGTGCCCGGCGCGAAGACTGTCGATCATCTTTGTTAAGCGTTTCGCCGGATAAAGGGGCAAAAAGTAAGGTAACAGGGCTTTGAAGGGATCGGTTTCAGGTTTTAAATCCAACTTGTAGTTGCTTAATAAAAGATGCAATTGTTCCTTCACCGCCTGAAGGACTAAACCATCCTTAAGGCGCTTACCGGTTTTATCGTAAAGTCGGGCTTCCTGCACCTTAAACCTAACGGACAACGGTTGATCTTTTACTAATGAGGGTTTACCGGTAACCGCCGTACGTCCAATCCATTTGGTAATTTTTTTACAAGTGCCAATTGTGGGGATGCCGATGGTTACAAGGGTCTTCGCATCCATTCTCAGCAATCCACCTTCCGCTGACAAACGGGGCTCCGAGAAGGTAATACTTGTACATCCGTCTTCATCCAATCGATATTGTTCAGTGTTATTGGGTCCTTTAAACGCATCCTGTATCATAAGAAGCTGCAATTGCGGGTAGTCAATAAATACAGGGATGTCAATCGTTTCAGCGCGCAGGGTGAATGGCTTGACGAATAGTGTCATAATTATTATGGCATACAGCGTAATTGTAAGGCGAGAAAGCATAAGCGTTTTTTATACCAGCCTGCGACACTTATTAAGCTAGGCGTAATAATTTGAATGATCTTAAAAACCAGCGCTACCGGATTTAACCATTTGTGTAAGACTACTCAAGCAGATATTATAGTTGTCAAATACCAATAATAGAAGCGAAGGGTCCAATGAAAATATGAATTATCTCCGTTATGACATTGAATTCGATACGTCCGGTTAATAGATGCATTGTAGCATCCGGTTTCCATTCCCGGCCTTTCATCCCTATTTCTTTCATGTCCGATCTGATTATCCCGGATTTGTTTTCAAAAAAAGGCCGTGAAATATATAAAATAAGATGCTATACGTTAATTTTTAATCGTTGCAGAAGATCGATCATTTAAAGAACAGGAGATCCAATATTATGAACCTAAAGAAAATAATCGTTTGTTTCGCCGGCCTGGCTGTAATTCCAGGGTTGATCGCGTGCGGTAATGGTACAGCCGGAACCGAATCGAAGACCCCGGCCGATCAATCCGGCAAGACACTGTCTCGAGTCCCCAATGCAAACCGATCCGAAATGGCCGCTCACGGCCTAACCTCACAAGCCCCCGGCGGCCACCCGGCAGTGCCTTTTTCCAAGGTGAAAGTCGAAAAGTCAACCGCTCAGAACGGTTACACGGTTGCTGAACTTTACGCGAAAAAAGCCTCCCTGAACCAACAGAAAGTAACGGTAAGGGGGCGGGTTGTGAAGGTAAACCCCAATATTATGGGAAGAAACTGGATCCATATTCAGGATGGCACCGGAGATCCTGCGAAAAACACGTATGATCTGGTGGTTACATCAGCTAATATCGCGAAAATAGGCGACATTGTCTCCATTGAAGGAACTCTGGCCACTGACAAAGATTTTGGCTTCGGCTACAAATATGATGTAATTGTCGAGGATTCAGTTCTTACGAAATAAATCAAAAGGCTATGATGATAATGGGCCTATTGTGTAAATTTTTAGGAATAATTCCAATAGTTCCGATTGCCTTTTAATGAGTTCGCCAAAATGCAAACCACACCGGCGCGTCATAATACTATGATCTTTATCAGATTTAGGATCTTGAATGTCATATACGATTTTACAAGGCACTTTCTCAAGGTAGAAGCTGTTCCATGAAAGAAAAATATCAACTTCAGAATAATCTCTATCTGAACCGGCGTTAATGCCATCCGTTAAATACGAAAAAGCCAACCCTTTTTTACTGATATCATTGACTTTCCCTATTTTTTTAAATCCTTCTCTTAATGCAGCGAACGCATTGTCCTGTACTGAAAACCGTATATATTTTCTCTGCTCGATATTCATTTTTTTCAGGAAAGGTTAACAATCTTAAACGGCGTCTGCCATACAGAATTGTTTTACGAGATTCCGCACATCATACTTATAGGTGCAGCCCATATTCGTCTAATTGCCCTATAATAACCGTATAGGATAACTTATATAGTATGTCAAACAAAAAGTAACACAATATATTGTAGTAAAAGTGATATTTGCTGAAAGATGTATTAAAGTGATTTGTGAGTGGATGTTGGTTTGGCGTGAACCCATCCGATTGTACAAAAAGTAGTTGAGTGTTAAGAGAGGGGTATTGCCTCCGAAGGGAGGCGAAAGGACCCTGTCATGAAACGAAAACGGTTCGCTCAAGATTTTAAAAGATCCGTTGTTGAGCAATAAAAAGCAGGACCATTCCTGACCCTGCTCGTTTAAATTTTTTTTATTTAGATGTTCTCAGTTTTAACTTTCTAACCGTCCTTCCTCTGCGATCTTTACCAGACCTTCGTTCAGGGCTGTAAAAATGATAAGAGAACTGGCGTCGTTCTATCTCGAAGCGCCGGTCGCCATTATCGGAACGTGAGTGAGTGGTCATGTTTAATTTACATGCGCGAGACTTTTTTGCGTGCAAAGGTTCCAAGACTGACAAGGCCGGCACCTAAAAAAAACATGCTTATGGATTCAGGCAAGGCAGACCTTTTTTGCTCTAATTTCGGCTCTGAAATGGTCTCGGCTTCAATTTTATAATTTTCAACAACAGATGAGGAATTGTCAAACGAAACCAAATCAATAGTACCTTTTTCAGTAGCATTCCCACGCACACTCAAAATTAATAAAAAAGCAAATAAAAACGCTACGATTGTTTTCATTTGTAACTCCTGAATTGTAGAAAAAGTGTTATGTCACAAGCGAAAGATGAAATACCAAAAAGCGATGAAATACCAAAAAGCGATGAAATACCACAACGTGTCAAGTTTATGCAATAATCATGCAAATTCAGATGGATTTGAGGTTATACAGTCTTCTCAAAAGGTTAAGCAAATTAGGTTAAGAATAGGCAAAAAAATTAATTGAAATAAACTATGTAATTGTGGGGAAAATTACCTAAAAATTGTTACATCATTTACTCAATTAATTTAAAAGTAACGCTATCTTTTGCTGTACGTTGAGGTGGATAATAACATTACAGAACAGGACGTCGTAAACAGGGGAACCTCTATAGGACCAGGGGAATGAGGATGATCATGATGATGGCTGTGGTGATATTCAGGGGGCTGCCTATGGTCTGAGACACCGGAATGATGCCGATCTCTTTTTCAAGAAAGTGCCCTTTGGTGGCAACGAGCAGCGGCGCCGATCCCGAGAATCCGCCGTGCCAAACGGCCAACCCCATATACCCTGCCGCCACCAGGAGGCGGTAGTGGAATTTGCGATTGTTCTTGTAACCTTATTGTCGTTATTCAAACCTTGGACAACAAAAGGTCTGGGCAATTGCCGGTCCTTTCACAAAACATATGACATTTAAATAAATTTGATCTCTCTTTCATTGGAAACACCTTCTTCGCCAAAAGAAGTCTAAAGTGATGAATGATCTTTCGGCACGTGAGGAAAAACTTCAAGGCACCCGAATACCGGCCAAGCGGAGAGTTCCCACCACTGGTCGCACTTTAGGCAGTGCAATACATGCACGTGAGTTCCTGTTCCATCGGGTCTTCTCCCTTCAAACATCAGGTGTTTGTAAGGTTTAATCACATGATCTATATAAGGCAGGGGATCAACCGCTTCACTCCAGTAGTTCCATTCCTTTATGCGGGTTTTGAATTGCTCGCAAGCGTCACAAATATTCACAATCGACCTCCTATGATATTGGGTTAATTTCAATAATTAAAAAAGAGGTTTCTTTTTGACAGTAGGATTGGAAAAAATGAGTTTTGAAGATTATACGGGAGGGGCGCGGGTAAAAAATTTACAGGTTAAAATACGTGGCGTGAATAAATTCTCTTAATCTTTAAAATTCAATCGGCTATATAATTTTAGTCAATTTCGATCAGTTCAGGAGATTGAAATGGGATCAGAAGTGTTAAACAATGAGAATCAATTGAGATAGATGCCTGATTTGACTTATCGCACGCAGTTTTTAGTTGTTTATATTTTAAAAAAAGATACATGTCAAATGATAAATATACCGGATGGCTATTTCTAATTCAGTGCATATTTAAAATATTATTAGGGCTTGAATCTTGAATTAGATGTTACTATAACCTTAATTGAGTGAAAATCGAGGATGCACCAGATCCAAGGCGACCGAGGGTGAAGCTGTAGTCAGCTACCGCGAACCCTCGGCAACGAAGGAGATGGGGTATCCTCGGTTTTCCCGAAGGGTAAACAAAACCGATATAAAATTG
>Ga0315547_1003447_pt1 | contig 10286 bp, 13 predicted proteins | sample SalMarSW160240MG_2_FD_202542 | JGI IMG/M metagenome (GOLD analysis project Ga0315547, IMG submission 202542) | Salt marsh sediment microbial communities from the Plum Island Ecosystem LTER, Massachusetts, United States - Salt Marsh Sediment SW1601-240 ... | reverse complement strand
ATCTGTAAGACATCTATAGAGGCATTTATAGCATACCTTCTCCTACCGTTCGGAGCATCGGGTAATCTAGTTTTCTTAGACCTTGAAAGTTCTAGCATTGCTTACCTCCGAGGTCATAGGTCTTGCTTGTTTCAGTTCGTCTCTCAATTAGTTCTTGCATTACTATTTAATGCCTCTTGTTTTTCCTTATAGTTGGGGTGAACCTGCGTGATTGGGGTGGGATTATTTGTCCGGGTATGCCGTATTTCCTGGGGGAATATATCACCAGCATGGCGTTTTCCGGCGGGTATATAGCGGTGTTCTCGATTACGCTAACGTATCCAGACATAGACCTTCCCCGCTTTCTGGTCGCCGGCGTTGGTCACATTGAACGTCAGCTTCCCTGATGCCGGGAGCATGTTCGTCGTTGAACCGACGATGTATTCCGTGTTCGCCGCATCCCGGTTCGCTCCGTTGCTCTTGAGAAGGTCGAGGCTATCCTCGTCGGTTAGCGTCAGGTCCCAGGCCGCGGTGGGCGCCGGTGTGCCGGGGTCGGTCACCACCTGGAGAATCTCCCCGTCATAGGCTTTATCCGTGGTGTCACTGGCGGTGCCGGCATGGGCACCCTCGCCGGACGTGAATTCGAATGTTATCTTTTTTACCGTTCCAAATACCTTTTCGGAAATTGCAGTAATTGCTGCTACATCAGCCATGTTTCACCTCTCGTAATTATTTCGGGGGGCGGGAAACATAAGAAGACCGCCCCCCTATAAAGGAGGAATGGGTCCCCCGCCTTGCCCAGGGGCGGGGTAAATTATTCATTGTGCAAGTAAGCAATCCAGTAAACTACCGTGCTGGGCGTCACATTGGCCGTAGTAGTAGAAACAGTGAAACAGGTCGAGTTCGCACTCGATGTAAATATCCCGTCGTCAGCTCCGGGGTCGCTCCCCCACCAGGCCCCAATGCAAACGGGAGTTCCCCCCAGCCCGTGCGTGATAACGACCGAAGGGGCCCCGCTGGCCTCCATCGTAGTATTGCCGGTGGCCACGTTGGCCCTGACCGGTGTTCCGGTCTCGATTGGGGCGGCTATAGTGATCCCGCTTAATGAGCCTCCAGTGACCGTCACGTTATCAGTAACAAGGTCGTTTATAGTGTAGACACCGCTAAATGTGTAAGTGCCATTGTCTGTTACAAGTTCACCATCAGCATCTGGTAAAGTTATTTGTGCCGTGCCGTTTTCAGTTACTAACTGGCCATTGATATAGATATCATTTGCCTGAAAATTTGATGCACATATGTCTATAGTTCCATCGGCGGAGGGTGCTAACGAATCATAACTCACCGCTCCGAGGTCAGCTGCCGTAATCCCTAATGCTGCTGCCAGACCATCGGTGATTGTGGCATAGGCTATCTCCACATCACCGTTTGTACCGTCCAGCCCCATGATTACGGTGCCGTCTTTCTGGGTAAAATCAAGGTCGCCGCCCGACCACTTGCTCTTGACTTTTGTTACCACCCCGGGGGCATCGGGATATTCATCACCCACCCCGATTTCCGTCTGGTCGGGTATCCCCGGCTGCTCTACCTCCGGACAGCCGGTTAATAGAAGAAGGCAAGGCAGGAGCACCGCTACCAGCAGTAGTATCCATATTTTTTTCATTGTATCCCCTCCAGATTTATTTACCGGGGGGCCGGTTGAAGCCCCCCGGATTTTGTTAATTTTTCGGGATTAGGTCAGTGCCCCGTCGTTGGTCTCCTGCGGATAGCGGGGTTTCAGGAGCGCTACCACACCGATTAACGCATCGGCGTTGTCGGGGTCGGTGAAGGTGAGCCCGACATAAGGTTTATCATCGGTCAGCTCCACCGCATCTATATCGATGATGAGCACCATGTTGTCGAAGGTCCCGTCGGCCAGCTCCAACCCGGTCGACTCTACTGCGGTGAGGTCTCCCAGGGTATCGGTGCCGGCAGCCTCCGTTGCGCGATAACTGAAGGCTATGGCTGTGGCATTGCTGCCGGCGGTCACCGCGCTGCAGGTGACCGTCATCGTGAAATTGGCGGTTTCGAGGGCGCCGAGAAGAACCAGGAACTGTACCTTCTCGAATTTCTTCATTGCCACATGGGGAGTGACGAATGTGGCCGTCCTCTGGATAGGGGCGGAAATCGGAACTATGTGTCTTACCATTCCGACATCTTTCATTTTGTTTTTACCTCCGTATTTTTCGTTGGGTTGCTGTTTTTTATCTGGCTTCAAGTGCCGTGAATGGGCCGGTATAGAAATTGGCGTTTTTCCGCTTGTAAGGCGTCAGCTTCCCTTTGCGAATCGGCTGCCCATTGAAGCGGTAGGTGAACCGGAATACTGTCTGCCCGGTCAGGAATTCCACGTGGATGGATTCTGCGGTCTGTATGCCGCCTTTATCGATAATGAGGTATTGGTTCAAGTCCGCCAGGAGAATGTCCCCCACATCGCCGGGTGCGGACGCTACCTCTACCGGAATCGCCGGCGCGCCGTGAATGGTGCCGTATTGCTGCCCGGCCGCCGGTTCCTTATACAGATTGCTTAATACACCTCCCACGCCAATGACATAGGAAAGGCTGAAAAGCTGGTCTTCGAGCTCCTGATTATAGAGCCAGACAAAGGCGCGGCCGCGCCTGCATTTCCACATATTGTTGATGTTCTCTGTTAGGATGGTATCCGCATCTTGGTCATCTTCTTTGTCTACTGTTATCAGGCAGGGGGCATTTAGGATGCCTAAGGCTTTCCCTGCGCCGTCGCCGCGGATGATGTCGTCGGAGCATACGAAGTCCATCTCTTCCGGGAAGGCCTCTTTGATGATGCCGGTTAGCTGGGCCGCGTCCGCCAGGTTCTCATCGGTGGCATAGCATAGTCCCTGTATTTTCTCCAGCTTCATCTCCAGCTTGGCAAACTTTGGTTTGCTCCCCAGCCCGCTCAGGCTGGCCGCCTCGGCCTCATGATAGACCTGGATACCGCCCCAGCGGGAGCCGGTCGCCCGGCTGCTCTCGTCTATGGTGTTCATTGCGAAGGAGTTGGAAGGCCCGCTGATGCCTATCTTTCGGCAGCGTTTAAGTATCTCGCTGTTGTCGTAGAGGTCCTTTAGCAGCTCCGTGGTGAAGTCCTGCTGCACCAGGAAACCGCCTTCGCTCGGGATTGACTCATTCAGACCAGTCGCGGCGCGGGTTTCAAAGAGCCGATCGTCGTGGCCCCTGCCGTTGTAGAAGTCCTGAACCGCATGGAGTTGCTCGCCAAGCGACCGGAACAGTTTCGTGTCTTTTCCCCCACCGTCTTTCGGCTCCGGTTTCTGCGGTTCGAACTCCCGCAATTCTTCGTCGGAAATCCTGTTGATCTTGCAGTAATCGTCCCGCCTGGCTTCGACCCTGTCCATCTCGGCGTCTATCGCTTTGAACTGCTTGTCCTCTTCCTCATTCCGGTCTCGCTCTTCCGTAGCGCACTTGGTCAGGATTTCGTTGCCCTCATCCTTGAGGGTCTTCAGTCTCTTGTTGTATTCCATTACTTGGAGCATGTCTTTCATGTTGTCACCTCGTTTTTTATTTTTAAGTTATTTCCGCGGAGACCCGTATCGGAGCCTCTGCCGGTCCGCCTCCAGGCGCTCTGCGACCCCTTCACGGGCCGCTGCTTCGTCCGGTTCAGGAACCTTTTCGGTCTCTGGTACCGCGCTCCGCGCTATCATCTCGCCGGCTCTCGCCAGCGTTCTTTTCTCACTGTCATCCAGCGGCATCCCCCGCTGGCTCTTCACCAGTGCCGTTCCCAGCAGGTCAGAATCCAGCCCCGCCACTTCCACCAGGCTCCGCGCTTTAATGTCCGTCTGCGGATAGGCCGGAAATGTCACCGGCCCGATGTCGTACATACGCGCCTTGTTGATGTGGCGTTCGATTTTGTGGCGCTTGCCGTCCCACATCGCGATGAACGCTTCTAGTTTCTCCACCTCTTTCCCTTCCATGAACCACCTCTCTCCCTTTTCCCCATCCACCTGGAAGATGATGGAGCAGCCCGTCACGTCGCCACGTTCGATGCTGACAATTAAATCGTCGGCATAGCTGGTCTCCGGCATCGCTACTTCGTAATAAACGCCGCGCTCATCCTCTTGAAGCTCCAGCGTCCCCGCCTTCCTCCGCCCGAGGATATAGGTGGGCGTATGGTCCCGGAGCGACCTTATATCGTCAACCTTGATGGAGTCGGCGAAGGAACCGGGCTCGAATAATTCCCGGAAACCTCCCAGGTCATCACTGAGTTTGTTATAGACCGCGCCGTGGCCGATTATCTTCTTCGGGGCGTCTTCCCCTTCGGCGGCCCGCACCTCCAGCATGTCCATCTCGAATTCCCTGTATTCTTGTTTATTTTCCATATCTATACCTCCGGGATATTTCTTGGGAAATAAAAAACCGCTGTTTCCAGCGGCTCGAATAGTCACTTTTGTATACTCGTAAGTATCCCTTCATAGCCAGTATTCTTTATAAATTCTTTATATTTGAGCATAGATTATCCCTTGACAACCAGTAATAAATAGTATATAATGAGTGTAGAAATAAAAAAAGGAGGTAAGGAAAAATGAGGTACATGATTCAGGCGAGAGATGTAGACGGACACTGGGATGAGAGTTTGGTGGGTAATGATACCGAGGCGAACACCTTCAAAACTCGCAAAGCCGCCGAGAAAATGATACCAGAACTCGTGAAGGCATTTGCTAGTGATGAAACACCACCGACTGCCAATGATTTCCGTGTAGTGGAACGGGAATAACCACCATCGGGGGCTGCGCATCCGAGCCACGCAGAATAAAATCAGGAGACTAAAATGAAAACCGCTAAATACACGATTAAAGAGTTTAACACCCAATTCCCCGATGATGATACGTGCCTTGACTTTGTTTTTCACGCTCGTTATAACGATAAGGTTTTCTGTGAGACTTGTCAGAAAATCACCAACCATTATCGCCGGACAGGGCGCAAATCCTACGCCTGCGAGTTCTGCGGGAATGAGATATTTCCTACGGCTGGCACTATCTTTCACAAATCGCCTACACCCCTTCGCTCCTGGTTTTACGCCATGTTTCTCATGTCCTCCACGCGTTGCGGTATCTCGGCTAAACAGCTTGAACGTGAACTTGGTGTGACCTACAAGACAGCATGGCGGATGTTCAAACAGATTCGTTCCCTGATGAATGAATCCACAAAGCCCATGAAGGGACATATCGAGGTTGACGAGACATACATCGGCGGTAAGCGGTCTGGTGAAAGCACAGGGCGGGGTAGCGGTGGTAAGACGCCTGTTGTCGGTCTGGCACATCGGGACGTGGGGCAGGTCAAGGCATCGGTAGTCAAGGACGTGAAGGCTCGCACCATCATGCCTATAATCTGGAATAACGTACCCAGGGGAGCGGATAATACCATCCATACTGATGAGTTCCCTACTTACAACTACGTTAGAAAGCTCGGATATTCGCATGGCATTGTCCAGCATGGCAAAGGCATCTATGTTGACGGTATCAACCATGTGAACACAGTTGAGGGTTTCTGGTCGCTGGTTAAGCGTGGTATCAATGGCGTCTATCATGCCGTCTCTCCTAAATATCTCCAGACCTACCTCAATGAATATTCTTTCCGCTACAATCATCGGAAGTCGGAGACTCCGATGTTTTCTCTGATGCTGAATCGGGTTTCTGACCTTGCTCCACAGGCTGAGAAGCTTTAATGAGTAACCTTTCAAATTCCTTCTTAGTCAATTCCTTTTTTCTTCCCATTTCCATTACCCCCTTTTCTTCTAATATTAACATGGTTTTGAAGCTATTTTACTGGTTGAGAGGGGATACTTACGTGTATACTTTTGTGTTAGAAAGTTACCTCATTTTCTAAATCTTCTTCTCTTCCTTGCTCACCCAGGATGTTATCGGCTTCAGCGGGCCTGACGGTACGCCGAGCTTGCCGAGCTGCTTGATTAGTATCTTTACCCTCTTGATGTCTATCGGTTTCATAATTTCCTCCATTAATCTCCAGAGCGCCGGTCTTCCCAGCCCTCCAGCGCGACCTCGATTTCATCTGCCCCCAGCCCCTTAAGCTCCCGGAGGCTTCCTTCCACGTAGCATTTCGTGAACTCCCCGGCTTCATCTCCCATCACCGGCTCTATCTGCCGCCGGATATATTCAGGGAAGTCCCTATAGAAGTCCTCCAGCCACGGATCGAATCCCTCCGGGTCCCTCTTCGCCGCCCGCAGCAGGTTCGCCTTTTCTCGCTCCGCTATCCGCCTTGTCAGGTCCTTAATGGAGTCACTGCGCAGCTCCTTCGGCGTCGCAGCCTCCCGCGCCTGGCTCAATGCTACCTGCTCCGCCATATCCAGCGGCGCCATATTCGTCATGATGTAAGTTTTGTCTCCGGAAGGGTCTTCGATGGGGTTCATGTTTTCCTTTTCACGGATATCGTTGGGGCTCATAGCCCCGAGGTTGAATAACGCTTTGTAGAATTCCGCCCTCGCCTTGGAGTCCGCCTTCAGGAGGGATTCTTCCAAAAATTCATAGAAATAGCTGCGGCGTTCGCTGGGCAATATCAGCTTGCGGTTGCTCGACTGCTCCCAGCGCCGGAACCAGATACCCATCGTATATTTTAGAAACTCCAGGTCCTGATGCTCGATGTTGGAGTAAGTGGCATGAGAGAGCTCCATGAGTTTATGCGGGGTGACATTGAGCATCCGGGAAACTTCCTGTATCTGGAAGGTCCGGCTTTCGAGCTGCTGGGCGGTGGCCGGAGGTATCCCAACCTCCTTGAGGGTGATGCCCTCGTCCAGGATGGCGGCGCGGTTGACATTACTGAGTCCGCCGTAGGCTTCGTTCCAGTGATCTATATTATTTTTCTTGGCTTCTTTGGAGAGTTTGAGCGGGAACTCCAGAACAACGCCCGGCCTGGCGCCATTGCCGAAAAACCGGGAGCTGGTTTCCTGCAGTGCCATCCCCAACCCCAGCGCCTCGCGGGATTGCTCCACGTTATTGAATCCGGTGATGCCGTTTAGACCGAAGCCTGAAAGATGCCAGACACGGAAGGGCGGCAAGGCGTGGGTAATCCCATCCGGTGTAGTATAGCCAAAGATAAGCTCGCGGGTTTTATCGTCACGTTTCAACTTCATCTTGGAGGTGTTCAGAGGCCAGAGGGCACGGACTTCACCGTTTTTCATGTCCCACTCTATTTCGGCGTAGGCGTTGCCCCAGGCAACGGCCTGACCCGTGAGAGCAGACTTGAAACTTACGGCGTCCATCTCCGGGTTGGGCGAAGCGTGTAGCAGCCAGTAATTATTCTCTCCCACCGCCCTATCTTTCCCACGCCGGGGTTCCCGGCCTCGCATCACATACTGATAATAAATGAGGGGCATCTGCCCGACGGTTTCGGAAATGAGCCGGAGGCCGGCAAAATAAGGCGTGAATCTCAGCGCCGAATCTTCGGAGACCTTGACGCCGGTGGCCGTTTCCCTCCCGTAGACGATGGTATCCATGTCCCGGTCGAGGTCAGCCAGGGAATATCGTCTCTCTAAAGCTGCCGTTATTTTGCCCATTATTATTTACTCCTGGCTCTACGGGAACCCGCCAGTCCCCACCACACCAATCCCGCCCCCGTTAATATATATGCCGCCGGTGGGTAGATTCCCCACACACCATAGGTGAATAGCCCGGCACCTGCCAGTACGAATAAATCGTTCAGGTCATATCCCCCGAATATATGCTTGAATATCGTAATCAGTCTCTTCATCCTATCGTTATCAATCCGTCTTCATAGGCGCTTCGATTCGTTATCCCCAGCGCCATCGCATCAAGTCTCGCCTTCCAGCTCAATATCGCCGCCATGGCCAGGTCTATCTTATGCGGGCTGTCGCCACGCTCCTTATGTATCACCCACAGCCGCTTCCCCTGCTCATCACGCTGGTTCAGCTCATGTTTGAATGAATTCCCGATATGCCGCGCCAGCCCCTTATGCCCATCGTGGCTTAACGTCTTCCCTTTTATCGCTGTATGGAAAGCCTCGATTGCGTAGCACATCTGGTTATAACGTCGCGTATACCATGCAACTGCTTTTTCCTTGCCGTAAAGCCCTGCCCACCCCGCCAAATGTTCATCCCAATATTGCGGGTCGGCGTACATGCGCCACACATCGTAATTCTCGAAGGCTGCCTTTACCGCGTCTTCTATCTCATCGACCGGCGCCTGCCAGTCCTTCTTCCCGTAGGGGCATTCCCAGACACCCAGCACGAACTGATAGCCGGTCTCTACCTCCGTACCCACCAGTCCGACCGAGTCATGGAACATCGCCCCGTCGAACCCCAGCGTGATTAATGCCTTGTCCTTTACCTGGTAACCCTTATTCGCCAACGGCTTCCATTCTTCGATATCGAACGCCTTCAGCGACGACTTTACCAGCCGGTTGCAGTACACCCGGTCGAAGAATGCCATATCCGTCGTCGGATCCTGAGCCATCGCCACGATGGCGTCGATGTCTCTCCAGCTCGCGGCAATCCCCGAGGCCTCCACTACCGCCGCCCTGATATCCTCCTCTGTGTTCAGCAGGTGCTCTTCTCCGGCCTGACGGTGATAATAAAATAAACGCGCGTCCTTTATCCGCCCTTCTTTCACCGCCTGCGCGTACTCCATCGTCTTCTCCGCCACCGAACCCGCACCCGGCTCCGGCGCTGTCGTCACCTCCAGCCCCCAAGCATCCGCCTCTTTCCTCTTCGGCAGGTTGGCCATCATCGTCTGATGCGCCTGCAGGAGCCGCGGCAGCGTCCACCAGTGCGTTTCATCCATCACGGAAAATGTCGTCCTCGCCCCGTCACGGGCATTGGGTGAAGATGAAAGCGAGACCACCTTCCCGTCCCCCCTCTTCCGCATTATCCGCTCCATCCCGATATCGAAGTCCCTGCCCAGCGGCCCTTCCTCGAGGATGACCTTTATCGTCCCGTAGCACAGCTCGTCCGATTGCTCTTCCGTATATGCCACCACCGGGATGTATGGGTCATTCACCGGGCCACCCAGTGGATTGCCCTTTTTATCGAACCCATAGCACCTTACCGGCGCTTCCGGATGCAGCTCGCAAATCACTATCCATGCGGCCTTTTCTGTCTTTGCCATCCCCTTCGGTAAGCTGATGCCTACCCGTTTGAACCGGCGCCGCCCCGCCACCGCGTGCCCTGGCGGATAGACCTCGTACATCCGCCAGATTAAAGCCCGCCAATCATCATCGAGCTTAGCCGGCAGACCCCGCAGGTCCCCCGGCCCGAACACCAGGTTATCCTCGATGAAGTCACAGACCTGCCCCCCCAGCGAGGGATACCACTTTCCCTTATCGTCCGGTATGGTCAGGACCGACATTTTATTCCCAGTGACTCGAAAGCTTTAATTATAGGGTCTTCATATACCTCTGGAAGTTCCATGCAAAGGTCATAACATTCTTCACAGACTTGTACTGTCCGCCCTTCTAATTTGGAATGGATATAAACCAAATGTTCATCACAGAAATAACGACCACAGCCAATACCACCACCACCATGCATTCCACCACAGACATAAATAAGTCCGCGGTTAATGTCTTCGTTGCACTCTGGATGTTCACATTTAGCTTTTACACTATACCCGACCCGTTTGCCATTAAGAATTCCAAATGACCATCCCATTAATTTCCCTCCTTATTCAATTCTTGGCATCTAGAAAGGTCCTCGGGTCAGCCTTATAGTTCTTGACTTTTCGACCCTGGTTCCGCCGCTTTTGTCCTTTGGCGCTGGCGCTCTCCGCCTTCTCAATGTTCCACTCAAGCCGGCGCCGGTCTATCGGCGTCAAGCCAAAACACTGCCGTTGCAATCTTATCTCATTGGCAAGCTCTTTCTTTTTCCCTGTTTCCTTCGAGGGAAGCCGCCAGTAATCATCGGTCAGGTCGGCCAGAATATAAAGCTGGTGAATGTCCGACTGTATGAACTCCGGCGCCATCGGGGATTTCCAGATATCTTCCCACCAGGTAAGCGTCTCGGGGCGCCACTTGCGGCGGCGTTTCGGCAGCTCCGGTATCCCTTTCAAAGGTTTATTTTCCTCGAAAGTCCGCGCTGTCACATCTTTATTTCTCCGCTGCCGTAGCTTTGGATTTTTGGGGGACGGACCTGGCATTTACATTTACCTCATAATCGTAATTGTTCTAATAATCGGCAAGCTAAAATGTTATATTCCCAACGCGTGCGCGAATTTAAAGTATTTTAACGTGGAAAGAATTCTAAACCCTCCAACCCGTACAGAATTCTTTCCAGT
>Ga0315547_1003446_pt1 | contig 10287 bp, 5 predicted proteins | sample SalMarSW160240MG_2_FD_202542 | JGI IMG/M metagenome (GOLD analysis project Ga0315547, IMG submission 202542) | Salt marsh sediment microbial communities from the Plum Island Ecosystem LTER, Massachusetts, United States - Salt Marsh Sediment SW1601-240 ... | reverse complement strand
AGATATCATCGGTCAGACCGACTCCCTGCAGTCCGGCACACACGCTAGCGGTCAGACCGGTTATCACTGTACCCGTCTGACCCATTTGGGGTCTGACGGATGGGGTTTACTTTTATGTACGGTTGGCAAATTTACTCGCCGCCCACTTGCATTCACACAAGCCTGGCTCATGAGATCGCTCGCAGGCTCGCTAAGTTTCGGCTCATGTAACAATTTCCTATTGTACAACATCGCAGTTGGCCCGCCCCGTGAAATAGATCATTCTATTTGGAGGAGCATAAATGATAAAGCTTATTTCACGGGGCCCTTTATTATGCGGATCTCCCAATCAGGGGCTTCACATAGTGATCCTCCATCGGAGTCCTATGGACCTATGGGACACGCCCCTGGCTACCAACATTTGACTCCTGCCTGTCAGGCAGGCCTACGGAGCCAGTTGTTTTTTCACTTAATTAACTCAAGTTGCTAGTTATAGATGAAGTGCCAGACATATTGTATGTATAGAAAACACCTTTGGAGAACGACTTTCCAAGTCGTTTGCGCTCTCCAGAGCGCTCTGTAAACTCCCGCTGATGGCGGGAGGAGCGACTCGGAGAGTCACTCTCCAATGGGAGATTCTATAATTTAAGCAAATCATATAACTATTTACAATAACTAGCAACTTGAGTTAATTAGTCCCGTAGGGACGACCTGTTTTTAGAATGATTAACGATGCAGTTTTTGAGCGCCGTAGGTGCGGGATGTTTTTAGAAAGAATCGGAATCATTGAAAAGCGGTCCAGACATCTGGCAATTCAAAAGGAAATCCTCCCATGGACCGCAACCCTCCAGGCGATCCGATACCTCCTCTCTTCGTCTCCCACTTTTTCCCTCTGAAAGCTTGCTACCTGGATTGACGCTTGCTAATACACGATCCATGAAAGGATTTCACATTAATTAAATAAAGTAGTTGGATCGTATTATCCAGGAGTTCTCTTTCCCGGGGTTACGCTCACATTCGTTCGCTTACCCCGGGCTATTGATTATTTAACCCTTTCGGGGTTTTTCGTTTCAGATGGATTGAAATATATAAGAAAAATATGTCCAATAGGTAGCATACCCATGCCCATGGCAGATGCGTGTGGCAGTAAACACAACTCTTTACTCATTACTCACTTCTCACTACTCATTCATTCATACTTCAATGCCCGGGCGGGTTGACTCCTGATGGCCTGGATGGATTGGTATCCCAGGGCAATGAACACCAGCACCAGGGACCCGCCAGCGGCAAGCAGGAAGATCCACCAGGTAAAACCGATCCGGAAGGGGAAATTCTGCAACCAGCGGGATATCAATAACCAGGAAATGGGCCATGCCAGTCCCCATGAAATGATTGTAAGAACCAGGAATTCATTCACGACCGCATGGATGATTTGACGAACACCGGCACCGTGAACTTTCCGTATGCTGATCTCTTTTGTTCGTATCTCAGACAGGAACATGGATAGCCCGAACAAGCCCAGGGAAGCGATCAGGATAACAAGAATGGTAAAGAATACCAGGATCTTTCGCAGGACCACCTCTTCCTGGTACATGTCGTAAAGCTCTTCATCAAAAGTAAAGACCGATACCCGCGCATCTGGAGAGAACCGGTGATATACTTCGGTAATCTGACGGTTGATCTCCTGGACATCCTGGTCAGGTTTAATTCGTACCACCACCTCCCTGACGCGTTTAGGAGCCAGAAGAAATGCCTGTGGCTTTACCGCAGAGTGGAGCGAATGAATGTTGAAATCCTCGACAATCCCGATGACCTCTCCAAGGTAGGTGTTTAATCCCACGATATTTTCCTCCCCGATTTCCCTGCTTGTTGTTTCATTCAAAATGATGGATTGTTCATCCGTCCCCCGCTCTTCAGAAAAGAATCTCCCCTTGATTAATCTGAATTGCATGGTTTCCATGAAGTTGTAATCCACGTTAACCACGTCCAGGACAATGTTTTCATCGGGATTTCGCGGATGGGGTATCTGGTAGCTGAAGACACTGTTGGAAGGTGGAGCCCACATGGTCCCAGCAGCGGAAACCACGCCGGGGAGTGCAGAGACCTCCTGGCAAAACATGCGGCAATTGGATTTAAATTGTTCATCTTTTATCATGATCTTCAACAGGTTTTCGCTGTTGTAACCGAGATCTTTGCGCATCATGTAGTGGATCTGCCGTTCAACAAAACCGGCACAGACCATCAGTCCCGTGAAAGTGATCAGCTGGATAATGATCAGTCCCCGGCGCATCAGGTTCTTTTTGTGACCGACGGTATACTTGTCTTTCAGGATCTCAACGGGGGTTGATCGCGATAGAAAGATCGCGTTGTACCATCCGGATACTAATCCGATAACGAGGGTGATCAGGAGAAATAAAAGGACCAGGTGGATGTTGCTTGAATAGAGATCCAGCGTTGTCCCGAAGAGCTGGTTTACCTTCGGGAGTGAGACCTCAACCAGGATCAGAGCAAATGGAAAGGTGATCAGGGCAAACAATGAGCTCTCAACAATGAGCTGGTTCCAGAGATCCTTTTTCATTGCTCCGGTGACTTTCCGGATCCCTGTTTCCCTTACGCGCTTAAGGGAACTTGCGGTTGCCAGCAGTATGTAATTGTTGGTTGCAACCAGCAATAGCAGCAATCCGATAATGGAAAAAAGGTAGAGGTTCTTTTTATCACCAACCTGGATCCATATGGTGAACAGATCGGAGGAGTTGAGGTGTATATCCCTCAACCGCTGGAGCTTGAATTTTCTTGAATCATCCGGATTGTGAGTTTCCGCGATCGATTTTATCCCTTTCTCTTTTGCCTGGATATCCACCTTTCTATTGAACATAATGAATGTAGGGAAAAAGGCAGCCATCCAGTCATCCCTGTAATAATCTCCATCGGCCGCCACCTCTCCGGTGCTGATGATATCCTTCACCATAAAATCAAATGCCAGATCGATACCGGATATGTATTCTGCTTTAATTGATGAACTTTTTGGAAAGTCCTTAAAAACAGCGTGGATGGTCAGGTAGAATACGTCACCTTTATGGTTTACCTGGAGTGTGCTGCCGAGCGGGTCTTTTCCCGGGAAGAAGCGTTCAGCCATTTTTTCCGAGATAGCCAATGCGTTCGGATTGCGGAACAACATGGAAACATTTCCACGAACCACGGGAAATGTGAATACATTGAAAAATCCGCTATCGACACAGAGAAATAGCGGGGCATCCATGAATTCCGGTTTCCTGTCGGCTCTCCCATCTTCAATACTGATGTTTAGATCTTCAGCAAAATAGATAGAGACTACCTCTGCTACATCAGGAAGCTCTTCCCGGATGTATCTGCCCAGGAGGTATGGACCGGCTGCTATTTTTGTCTGATGGACGGTGTCGTGACTGAAGACCCGGTATACGGTATTCCCGTTTTTATGAAAGCGGTCAAATGAAATTTCTGAGAGCAGGAACAGCAAGATAATGAACGATCCGGCTAACCCGGCAGATAATCCCACCAGGTTGATCAGGGAAATGATGCGCTGTCTCCAGAAAATGCGTAAACTCGTTTTAAAGTAGTTCCAGAACATCTTTTTATTCGTATTTCAATGTTTTTGCTGGTTGTGTATTGGCAACCTTGAGGGCGTGGAAACTTATGGTGAGGATAGCGATCATGGATATCCCAATGGCGGTAATGATCAATACCCAGATGGGAAAATCAATCCGGTAGTTGAAATTTTGCAGCCATTTCTTCATGATGAAATAAGCCACAGGCCATGCGATCAGGTTTGCCAGGAATACCCACTTGGTAAATTGTAATGCAAAGGATCCCATGATCCGCCCACTTGAGGCGCCCATAACCTTTCGTATTCCAATCTCTTTTGTGCGTTGTCCGGTGGTAAACGATGCAAGCCCGAAAAGCCCCATGCAGGCGATAAGGATGGCCAGGATGGTGAAATAGATCAGCGTTTCCCTGAATTGCAATTCAGAGCGGTAAACGCCGTCAAATTCATCATCCAGGAAGAAGTAATTGAACTCGGAACCGGGAAGCTGCTTTTCCCATATCCCCTGTATATCCTGGAGGGTTTTTTGCATTTCGTTTTTAGCAATAGCGAGAGAGAGATAACGATAGCCCATATAGGGATTCATCGAAAAAATGAGGGGTTTGATCTCTTCATGCAGGGAGGCAAAATTGAAATCTTTCACCACCCCGATCACCGTATGGTCAGCCCCCCGGAAGATCGTTTTTCCCACCGGATCCTCCCAGCCCAGTCGCTCAGCCAGTTTCTCATTGATCAGGTAATCGTTATTGTCTGCTGAAAATGCTTCTGAAAATCCCCTGCCGGCAACGATATCCAATCCGTAGGTTTCCAGAAAATCGAAATCCACATCCAGAACATTGATCATGATGTATTCTTCGAATCCTTCCGGCAGATAGCCGTTACTGGTAATCGAATGACCAGGGTAATCAGAGGAGGCAGAGATGCTCAGCACTTCCGGCAGTGTTGATAACTCTGTTTTAATAACCTGATACCGGTTGCGTGTCTCTTCATCGATCATCGGGATGATGATTATACTCTCCTTATCGTAACCGAGATCCTTGTTTTTCATGTACCCGATCTGGAAATAGATAACCAGTGTGGAGATAATAAGTACGGTGGAAATGAAGAATTGAAGAAGCACCAGGATATTCCGGATTCGCGGGTTGCCTTTTGAGGGGACAGCATCTCCCTTAATGATGTACGTTGGCTGGAATGCGGAAGTATAAAAGGAGGGATAACTGCCGGAGAGGAATCCGATGATAACGACAAGCAGAGGCAGGAACAGGATGATCTTCCAGTTGGAAGCGGAATACAAACTCAAATCCCTGCCGATAATGATGTTGAATTTGGGTAATATAATCTCAATCAGGATTAAAGCCAGTATCATTCCTATCAGGCTGAGCAGTATGGATTCACTTAAAAATTGCCGGATGATTTTTCCCCGGTGAGCACCAACTACCTTCCGAATACCTACCTCTTTTGCACGTGTGGTTGCCCGGGCGGTGGAAAGATTCATAAAATTGATGCTGGCAAGGAACAGGATGAAAAGCGCAATGGCTGAATAGATGAGCAGGGAAGAGGGGCTTCCACCCGGTCCGAATCCATCACCGATTTCCGGGTTCATGTGGATTGTGAATAGTGGCTGGAAGATTGGTTGCAGGGAAGCTCCTGCCTCTTCATAAATGTAGTTGATGTGTTTGTACATAAAATCCGGCATTCTCTCTTTTAGCCGCTCAATATCAGCTCCCTCGTAAAGCTTGATGTAGGTAAAGTATTGCCATCCGCCATTCCAGTCCATGTGAAACCTCGAATCTTTGTAAAGGGTTGAAAAGGAGATCAGGGAGGTGAAACGGATGTGTGATCTTGCAGGTGGAGCCTGCATGATTCCCGTTACCATGTAGTTCTCGTTATTCAGTACCAGTTGTTCCCCTATCGGGTTCCGGTCCCCAAATATCCGGTTGGCTGTCTCTTCAGTCAATACAACAGAATAGGGTTCGCGAAGAATCGTTTCCGGATTTCCCGAGATCAATCGGAACGAGAAAAGTTGTAGCAGCGAGGAATCAGCATATACAATAGACGGATCATAATACTGCTTGCCATCATCATAATAATAACCGTCCACGGGATACCTTAACCTGACCATCTGCTCAACTTCGGGAATCTCTTCCAGGAAACTCGGTCCCACCGCTGCTGTGGTATTGCCGCTTTTTCTGCTTCCTTCGGAATCTGTCGATTCCATCGCAACCCGGCAGATAAATTTCCCGTTTTCATGAAAACGGTCGTAACTCAGTTCATGACTGATGTATAAAATGATCAAAACAGAGCAGACAATACCGATCGTAAGACTTAGGATGTTGATCAAATTATAGATTGGATTTCTTACGAAGTTTCGTAGGGTGATCCTAAGGTAATTTCTTAACATTGCCGGGAAATGTTATTGGTTCAGTTGATTTATTCAACTCAGAAACAAGATCTGTTCCATTTTTCATAAAAAAAAGACAGACAATATGTTATATAAAAATACCATCAGGTTATCGGCCCATATCTGTTCCAGATAAGAACAAATTCATGTTTCAAACTGAAACAAATATTTTGCATCCATATCGGGAATGTGTACCTTGCATGATGAATCGGTTTGCTGATACTCGACAACGGTTAATTCTTTAATATTATGGGGAACGAAGGAAAGATCCTGGTTGTAGATGATGATGAGGGAATATTGCTTTCAGCCCGGGTTGTTTTAAGGAAGCATTTTCACCGGATTGAAATTCTTACCAGCCCTGAACGTATTCCGGAAACGCTGAAAAGGGATCCGTTTGATGTCATTTTGCTTGATATGAATTTCACTGTGGGTGCAACAAGTGGGAAGGAGGGATTGACGTGGTTAAGAAAGATACGGGAACTGGTGCCGGATGCTCATGTGATCATGATCACGGCGTATGGGGATATTGAACTTGCCGTGAAAGCCATGAAGGAGGGGGCTATGGATTTCGTGGTAAAACCCTGGGATAACAACCGGTTACTGGCTACGGTAATGGCGGCATATAAATTGAGTATTTCCCGCAAAGAGATAGCAAGGCTTAAATCACATCAGAAAGTATTGACGGAAGATATCGATCATCCGTATACAGAAATCATCGGGTCTTCACAAGCGATGCAGGAAGTTCTGGTTGCAGTGGATAAGGTGAGTAGTACTGATGCCAACGTGCTTTTACTGGGGGAGAATGGAACAGGTAAAGAGCTGATCGCCCGGTTGATTCACCGGAAGTCGCTGAGATCTGAATCAATTTTCATTGGTATTGACCTTGGTGCCATTCCCGAAACCCTGTTTGAATCCGAACTGTTCGGACATATCAAAGGGGCATTTACCGATGCAAAAGAAGACAGGGCAGGCCGGTTTGAGCTGGCATCAGGTGGTACGTTGTTTCTGGATGAAATCGGAAATCTCTCACTGCCTCTTCAATCCAAATTACTCGCTGCCATTCAGAACCGGGAAGTTACGCGTGTTGGATCAAACCGGGTGATCAAAACGGATGTGAGGATCATCTCTGCCACCAACATGCCCCTTTACGAAATGGTTGACCGGGGTGAGTTTCGCCAGGATCTGCTGTACCGCATAAACACGGTTGAAATCCGCATACCACCCCTTCGGGAAAGATTAAAAGATGTCCCGGAAATGGTTCACCATTTTATGAAGATGTATTCAAAAAAATACAACAAGCCCCTTCCCGCGGTTTCAAAAACCAGCATGAAGAAATTATCCAGCTATCACTGGCCTGGAAACGTTCGTGAACTGCAACACCTGGTTGAACGTGCCATGATCATGACGGATGAGCGGGTAATCAATCTCGATGATTTTATCGCGGATGTAAGTAAACGCCAGCCGGCACGGGAAATACTGAATCTGGAAGAGATCGAAAAAAAGACCATCTCCAATGCCCTGAAAAAACATGGTGGAAATGTCAGCAAAGCAGCCAAAGAATTGGGACTTGGAAGAACAACGATCTACCGGAAAATGGAAAAATATGGTATATAGAAAATTCAGGATCCAGGTTGTTATTCGGGTACTCCTGATTGGAGTATTCATGGCAGCATTTGTGTATGCCGTCCACCAGTCAAACTGGTATATCGCTTCGGTTATTTCAGCCCTCCTCGTCCTGCTCATGGTCATCAGGCTGATTCGGTATGTTGAACGAACTAACCGGGATCTTGGTAATTTCCTGCAATCCATTAAAAACAAAGATTTCTCTTCAATTTACTCGGCAAAATACAGCGATAAATCTTATGCCCCCCTGCATGATGCCATGAACGAAGTGATGTATGAATTCAGGAATGTCCGGATTGAAAAGGAGATCCATTACCAGTACCTGCAAATGATCATTGAACACATCAACGTGGCATTGATCTGTTTTGATGCGGAGGGTGATGTCCACCTGGTAAACCAGGCAGCCAAGGATCTGTTTAACATGAAGCGGTTAAACAGCATTGAGGCAATTGGTAAAGTAGATAAAAAACTCCTTGAAGCGGTGAAGAAATCCGATACGGAACGCGGATCCCTGGTTAAAACCCTGATCAATGGAGAAATGGTGGGCTTATCCCTGAAAGGAACCATGTTCAAAGTCAAAGAGAAAACGTTAAAACTGGTCTCTCTGCAGAATATCAAAACGGAACTTGAGGAACAGGAGCTGGAATCCTGGCAAAAACTGATCCGTGTGCTCACCCATGAGATCATGAATTCCGTGACTCCCGTTTCCTCATTAAGCACAGCCATCAATGAAATGCTGACCAGAGATGGTCAGGGAATCGGTAACCTTGCCGAACTGGATCAGAATGACCTTGAAGATATGGTGGAAGGAATGAAAACCATTGAAGAGAGAAGCAAGGGCCTGCTGGATTTTGTCGGAACCTATAAAAACCTCACCAGGCTTCCGAAACCAACGTTTACAAAGGTTCACGTCATGCCTTTGCTGAACCACCTGAAAATACTGATGAAATCCGAACTTGGGAAATGGAATATCGATCTGAAGATCCACTGTTCAGAAAAAGACCCGGTAATCGATGCGGATCATGAAATGCTTGAGAGGGTCCTGATCAACCTGATCATGAATGCCATTGATGCATTGCACCAGGTTGAAAATCCCGTAATTACCATCGAGGTCGGAAGCCGGAATCACCAAATGGTCATAGAGGTACAGGATAATGGAAATGGGATCTCTACGGAGAACATCGATAAAATATTCGTTCCGTTTTTCACCACGAAAAAACAGGGATCCGGCATCGGACTCAGTCTTACAAGGCAAATCATGCGCTTGCATAAAGGCTCGATCTCTGTAAAATCCGAACCCGGGCAGTTTACCGCTTTTACACTGAAGTTTTAATCGGGGATTCTCGTCGCCCGGCCCTGTGGGACAAGGGCTTAGAAATAAACACTGACAGGTCTGTAAGACTCTGTCAGGTTTTCTATTACTGTAGGACCCGTCAGGGTCTTATAGACCTGACGGTGTCTTAGAAAGGATAAGATATGGTATTTAAACCACTCAACGATCAGGGATGATCGTTGTACATTCATTCCCCGGAAATCCCGCACCCCGTACCGCGTAACAACTGATTGAAAAATAATCAAGCCTAAAGATGCTTTCTCTTCATAATTCATTATTTTTGCAATGATCTACGGATAGCTGGCATGGTAGAACTAATACCCAAAATAACAAAACTGAACGGGAAGAACCTCTATTTCCTCTTTCTTGCAGGATCGAAAAAGATCCTGGAAAACCAGATGGAAATCAACAGGATCAATGTTTTCCCCGTTCCCGATGCGGATACGGGAACAAACCTGGCATCGACCATCCGTTCGATCATTGACAATATAAAACCGGATTATTCCTACAAGGCGACTGCCGATAACATTGCCATAGCAGCACTTGAAGGAGCTCGTGGAAATTCGGGGATCATTTTTGCCCAGTTCCTCTATGGCCTCAGTGCAGAAACCGGGAACCACCAGGAGATCACATTACAAAACTTCAGTGAATCACTGAAGAGATCGATTGGATATATTTATGAAGCCATTGCAAATCCTGTTGAGGGGACCATGCTTACCGTTATCCGTGAATGGGTTGAACACATTCATCACAAGAAGGATGAACTGGAGTGTTTCAAGGAGCTCCTAAATGAATCATACAAGGCGGCGACAAAATCCCTGAGTGAAACAACTCAAAAATTAAAGGTGCTCGCCAAAGCCAATGTGGTCGATGCCGGAGCGAAAGGATTTGTCCTATTCCTCGAAGGGATCATGGAATACCTCAACAAGAACAATGTTAAAGAGGTGCTGGAATTAAGCCAGTATGTAATTGCTGATGAGCCTCATATGGAAGAGATATCTCCGGATTCACTCACTTTCCGGTATTGCACCGAGGCCATGATCAAAGGAGAGAAGCTTGATAAGGCATTGATCAAAAAAACTGCTTCAGATTTTGGTGACTCCATTGTCGTTGCAGGCTCAGATAAACAGGTCAGGCTTCATATCCATACGGATAAACCTGCTGATCTGTTTGAAAAACTTCGGCCTTTGGGTAAATTAACCTATCAAAAGGCCGATGATATGTTCTTACAGTACCAGGTAGCGCATGAACGGAAATACAATATCGCGCTGGTCACTGATACTACCTGTGATCTGCCTGCAGAACTCTTTGAAAAATACCAGATCCATCAGGTTCCCATAAATATCCAGGTGGGCGAAAGTGTATACCTTG
>Ga0315547_1003441_pt1 | contig 10295 bp, 10 predicted proteins | sample SalMarSW160240MG_2_FD_202542 | JGI IMG/M metagenome (GOLD analysis project Ga0315547, IMG submission 202542) | Salt marsh sediment microbial communities from the Plum Island Ecosystem LTER, Massachusetts, United States - Salt Marsh Sediment SW1601-240 ... | reverse complement strand
TGAACAGGTGTCTCCGGGAATATTTGACCGCAATACCATTTGTGGCGAGGACTGGTTACTAGAACACGCTTTAGATGTCAGTAAAACGGTTATTGATAAACAGAAGATAGAGGTCAATAATGGTAAAAATAATATCGTTTTAACCAACTCAATTAAGTCAAAGGATAGGAAATATTTACTAAAAAATATGACACGATAAAAACGGTTCTGTTTGCATTTGGTTGGAATTCGTTTTTTGATATGGAGTAGTAAAAATGAGTGATTGGATAATACCTATATTAATTATTGTTGGTGCTGTGATTATAGCAGTGTTAATGCGGAAACAAAGCGCTGAATACCTGAAATCAGATAATAAACAAAAAAGCCCAAAGCAGCTATACGAACAGTTAAAGCTACGATTATCCAAAAAGTCCCCCAGTCACCACCCCACTCCGTTGGAATCAGCGCTAGTAGACCATTCTCAATCCAGCGAACAACCCCAAGGCTCAGAAACCAATAAAACAACGCATAAGCCATATCGGGAGTAAGTTTGTTATCAGGAAACCAAAGAATGGCAATAAGAGCGCCAAAGATAAAGAGAACCGATAGTGAACGTATAGGCAATTCAAAACTTGGCATTGTAGTAAGATTATATCACCAATGAGTGGGAGGTAGAAGCAAAATGGATAATCAAGTTAGGTGTAAATACTGTGGTTCGCCAGCAGTAATGAAATACGGGACATATAAAGGCGTTCAGCGTTATATGTGTAAAGTCTGCAATCGTAAATTCAAAGCAGACGATACCATGTTCCATATGAAGCTAGACGCTAACCTCGTATCATCGGCACTCAATATGTATTACGAGGGTATGAGCGTAAAAGAGATACGTAGGCACTTGCTTCAGGAACACAGGATTGCACCATCTACCGCCACTATCTACGAGTGGATAATGAAATACACTCAATACGCCACCGATAGCATAAAGGACTACAAACCTGAAGTCGGTAACGTCTGGATAGCAGACGAAACAGTCCTGAAGATAGACGGGGCTAACGTGTGGTTCTGGGACATTATAGACGACAAGACACGCTACCTGTTAGCTTCCAGAGTATCACGTTCACGCACTACCAGAGACGCCCAGATGTTGATTGACAGGGCTGTCAAGACGGCTGGCAAGTCCCCCCAGACAGTAATAACCGATAAGCTGGCTTCATACCTTGATGTGAATTACGGCAAAGACGCAGAACACAGGCAGGGTAGTCCGTTCAGTGTTAAGGATAGCGGGGAAAGTACTTCACAGATAGAACGCTTTCACGGCACGCTGAAATCACGCACAAAGGTAATGCGGGGACTAAAGAACCTTGAGTCTGCGGTTGAATTCACTCAGGGCTGGTTAGTCCATTACAACTACCTGAGACCGCATGAAAGCCTGAATGATAAAACACCCGCAGAAGTGGCAGGGATAACTTACCCGTATCAGAATTGGGCCGATATTATCCGCAAGCACACGCCATCGGTAAAGGTAACTATCGAACACCAGCCTAGAGACAGGGTAAAACTACCACGCATACAGGTAGGCAGACCTCGCAAGGTTAGAATATCGCCAAGAACACCACGCATAACGCCTAAAACGCCAAGACTGCGAGACGTGCCTGGAATGCCTGGAGTGGTCGAGTCAGGCAGGGGTAAAAGTCGGCGGCGGCATTTGAGGTTGTACTAATTTGGAATTCACTAAATACGCTTTAGTTTTTACTATATGGCTAATTGTGGCGATAATGATAGCGTATCCATTAGTAAAGTTTGTTTTACCTTCTATGTTGTGGGTACTTGGGGTACTTACCCTTTATATAACCAAAGAGATACGTAATCGCACTTGGTATACCAGCAATCAAACCATACGTACCGAGTATATCACCGACGGTGTCAAATGTTTCATACGCCAATTTAAAGTGGTCAAGTGTCGGTTTCATACATCCCGCTTTTTCCATAGCATTAATAGCAAGTCCAACAACGGCGGAAACAAGGATTCCTTCAACAATACCCCAAAAATGCTGGACGATTTTATTGACGATAAAATTCACAATGGAGATATTATAAATGGGCTACCAACCAAAAGCAAACAGAACCAATAAAAACGCCCGTTAGTCGGTAATAGGAGGTAGCAATGTTAGAAAGAATTATAAAGACTACATGGATTAGTATGGGAATCTTAGTGATGGCGTCTGGGCTTGGCTTTTTAGGATACCGCACTATTATAGAAGTATCAAACCCAGTTGCAGGTTGGATATGTGGCATCATGGTTTTTGATATTGCGGGCATTTTTGTCATGGCTTCCGTATACAATGTCCAATGCACAGTTGCAATATTCCATCGTGCTAAGAGGATAAGACGATTACGTTCAGGTTAGCACTAGAATAATTATGTCGGAGGGAACGTGAAAAACGAAAGTTATAAAAGCGATAAAAAGCGCGAGAAAAAAGTATTACGCGAGGACCCTGACACGGTAAAGGTCAGGCTTAACCGGCTAATCGATATCGGGAAAAATATCATCTGGCTGCTGATAGGCGCTGATGCCTTGCTGCTCGGGATATTTATCAGGAGTATTGTAGCCTGAAATCCCCTTAAAATACTCTAGGGTTTCATTTTCGGACATATAGGGATATTCAATTATCTCAGGCGCTCTCTCCCACGTTATACTGAAGTTATCGCCGGTTGTAACTACCGGGCTTCCTTTCAGGAAAAACTTTAAATCATGTAGCTGCTCGCTGAATACCGTTTTACACAACATGAACGCTACCAGGCATATAACTAGCATACCCGCCCACTGGTAAAGTGCCTTTTTGTTACGCTCTTTTATGGCATCCCTTATCTCATTAAATAGAACGTAGACGACGAAGCCCATGACAGCAACGAAGGCAATACCAAAGAAGATATTAACGGCTGTTTTTAGGATTTCCATTTACTATTAACGCCGGCGCTTCCTTTTTGTATTCGTAGCCTTCCGCGCAACCGGCCTTCTTTTTGTAACTTGTTTTCTCCGGGTAGCAGTTCGCCTTTTCCTGCCTCCGGCTATCCCTTTAACTACATGAGCGCCTACTACTACCGGCGCCATTCCCACTATTGCGTTTGTTGCTGCTGTGTATGGCATGACTTACCTCCTTAATAGAATTTTATATGACGCTTTGCACGTCTACCCCTGCCGGATTGCACTACTCCGGGCATATTTGGAACCTCGCGTTCTCTCTTAGATGCCTTAATCCGTGGGGCTTTCGACTTCGGCGTATCAATTCCCTTAATATCAGCCCTGCCCTGGTCGCGCATCCACGCTCTAACAATTTCGCTGGTGCTGTTGACAGTTACCTTGTGCGGTTGCCCTTCATCCATAGCACGGGACTGGGGAGAGCGCTCATTGTGTATGCGCTGGAGGTCTGAGACGCTAACATTCGAAGATTTGGCGGTAGATGGTTGTTTTACCTTCTTTGGCTGGCTATTTTTGGCTTGTGGTGCTGGAGGTTCCTCGAATGAAGTCTGTCCCGGTAAAGGTTTAGCTGCCTCTTTTCTTTTCTTCGCCTCTACATCAATCAGCGTTTCCTTTTTACCGCCTTGACCCAGGGCTGTACCAAATTCCTCAAGCATTTTAACTTGTGCTGATTCCTTCCCCATTCCGGCAAGACCGGTCTGGACGGAAGTATGAGCCATTAACTCTGGACGGCTTCCTGTACCCTTTTTATCTCCGGCTCCCACTTCTCGTTCCATTCCTTTTGTGCTTTCAGTTCGTCCGGAGTCGGGTTTCTCCAGTCCTTTACTAACGGCGGCTCCGGTGGTAACTTTAAGCGGTGGCTTTCCGAGTTCTGTCCTTTGTCTATTGATGTTTCCATATAACAACTTCTCCTTTGTAATAGGCTCAAAGCCTAACATTGATGATTGACCTTTGGCCGGTGCCTCGATTATGCCTTGTGCTACCTCCCGCATAAACTCACGCATTGGCTTGGGCCGGCGGGCTATGTCGTCGAGATGTGCCAGTAAATCCTTTTGTAACGAGCTCAACCTTTCCTCGAACATAGCGCTCTGCGCGAGATAATCTTTAACCGTAATGCCGGATGTTTTTATTCCGGCGTAAGTATCTATCACTTCGGCAAGGTCCGGGGCAATACTCAGTTCCTTTTCGCGATCCCCGGCATCTATCAAGCTTTCAGCCTTAGCCATATCTGGTAATGATTGGAACATGGCGTTCTCGATTGCCTTTATCTGCGGGTCGGCTGATTCCCCGAATATCCGTGCTAATCGCTGCCCTGATTCTCCGCTGTAAGTCTTGGTGAATAGTGCCAGCTTCAGCCGGTTCATACCCTGTATATTAACCTGTCCTTTAGCATCGGCAATCGTAGCCCTTTCGTTCTCTGGGACATTCGTTACAAAGTGCTTTACGATATGGTCGTTAGCCTTTGACCTTATAGCCTGGTCGATAGTCTGTTCCTCTCCGACTTCTAATTGGCTGATGATTCCTGCCTTGAGTTTCTTGGCATCCGTTACGGCCTGCTCATAGGGCGACATACCCATGACCGCGCCAACATTAGCAGCTCGGGCAAAGTCTACCCTATCGACTTTTGTTACACGCTCCCTTACCAGCACCGGGCTGTCCATGCCTTCAACATCGGATTCGGACAAGCCGTATTTCTCGGCCTGGTTCTCAAGCATAGTTTTATATAGCCTGTATCGCTGTGGGTAATCGCTGGTGGCAAGTCTTAGCCCCAGTACCCGCCCGTTTCCGCTTTCCACCACATTATCGCTGCCGACTATCATCGGGCCGGTGTCGATAAACCCGGTATCATGGAGTAATGCTTTAGCGTTAAGGTTGCGGGCAATATTCTCAACCTGCGTCTTGCTGGCCGCCCTGTCTCTTAACCGCGGCTGTAATTCCTGCGGATACTTATCATTCGGCTGTAGATTTGCATCATGGGAAGCCACAAGGTCATTTAAATCAACGAGTTTATAACGAAACTCATATACATCGGACTTACTCGGGTCGGCTGCGTATGCCTCGGTATTCATTCCATACACAGTCTTTTCTCTTAGTGCTGGCATCGTGCTACTCCTATCTCAAGCTGATATGCCTTCTGCGTCTGCCCCTGCCGCGTGTTTCAACTACATCAGGCGCTATATTGCTCGGGTAGGTCTTAGCCTTTGTAGATTTCCTGCGCCTTGATGAGTTTTTATCATGTATAAATCCTATCTTGGTTTTACCACCCTCCGAGTATAGCACAGGGTCGACAGCGCCACCCTCAAGCCGTACTGGGTTTCTCGGCCCCTTGCCTGATAACTGCGTAATGCTCTTGTATGCTTCACGCGCTCCAGGGTACAATACTGCGCCTGCCGGCTGTTCACCTGTTAGAACAAGGTGTGTTGGCTGGCTGTAAGGTTCGGTTACAACGTGCCATACCTTTTCACCGTGAATTTCACCCTGTGGCCATGCCAGGGCACCGGTCTGAGCCTTGATAAAAGCCCGCTTTTCTTCATCGGTTAGTTTATTAGAAGGCATGCGTATATATCTACCAGTTTTCTCTTTGATTGTAGGTGTTGGCGTCGGCGTAGGTGTTGGCGTCGGCGTAGGTGTTGGCGTCGGCGTAGGTGTTGGCGTTGGCGTAGGTGTTGGCGTCGGCGTAGGTGTTGGCGTAGGTGTTGGCGTCGGCGTAGGTGTTGGCGTCGGCGTAGGTGTTGGCGTCGGCGTAGGTGTTGGCGTCGGCGTAGGTGTTGGCGTCGGCGTAGGTGTTGGCGTTGGCGTCGGCGTCTGGACTGGACGAGATATTATCCTAGCTATTTCTGTTGCTGATAAACCTAGAAGTCTGGCGGCTTGTGCGCGCGTAGAAGTTGCTTGCAGCCTTGTCAATGCCTGCTCTGCTGTTTCTTCTACAGCACCGCCCGCTATCGGTTTCAACGATGGCGGCTTTATCGCCGTAGCTACTCCACCCCGGCCATATACCCATAAATCCTCCGGGTATATCTTTTCCCCACGTGCCAAATATTCGGAAAGTTTACCGGTAAGTACCGCCTCTGTCTTTTTCGCATCATTCAGGGTTTTTATGATGTCGTCATAATAAGGGCTTGTCGCTTCGACACCCATATAAAACTGCTTGGTAAGTGGGTCCATTTTAGAAACAATCCGGCTGTGTCCTCTAGATGCGTCCTCCAAGGCGTCAATAGCTTCCCTGACAGAGACAAGCCTGTTATGTATTTCTACGACATGACCGGCTTCGAGTGTCCTTAACTTTACAAGTTCGGTGTCTAGGTCGGCTCTCATAGCTTCTAGGTTTTGCCCCTTAGCCTTACCCATCTTATTAATGAGCTTATTCATCCGGTTAATTGAAGCGTTTACCTCTGAAGCGTTTGGTATGCTGGTTATCTGGTGAACAAGCTGCTTGGTATACAGTACGATATTTTGGTCTTTCCATGCTGCCTGGATAGCTTCCTCAAGTCTCTCAAGGCGTGCAGCCTCTTTTACCAGGGCTATTTTCTCAGCCGGTGTCTTAGCTGCCAGAGACGCTTGCCTGAATTTGATTACCTGCTGTTTCAGCGCTTCCATTTCGGCCGCTCTGTTCGCTTCTACCCATGAGTCATTTAACCGTTGCAACTTGATGGCGTTTTCGTTAATCCTGGTCTGCAAGTTTGCCATATCATCCGCACTATTCCTGACAAGACCCTGCAACGCTTTATATTGCGTTGTGCCTTTGGCAATCTGCCCGGATTTCAAAACATCATCGGTATTTTTAATCACCACCTGTAATTCATCGGCTTTGAGTAAATCATCCGCATATTGTCCCTGGACTTTAATGACTTCCTTTATGGCGGCTGCCATCTTTGGATCGGTTTTCTCTATTAGTCTGACGGCTGCGTTGGCTCTATTTGTAATCATCCTGGCTATATCATCGGCTACACCTGTTTTTGTTACACCCTTAACGATTAAACCGCCGGCTTTCGGCAATATCCAGCCGCCGAACACGGCCAGGACATCCATACCAACGGATAAAGCCCGTTGCCCGCCGTCCATTTCGTCCCAGAAGTATGTCGTACCTAGTACCGGTACCATGCCTACGCCGAATGAAACCCCGGACGGCATAGTCTCACGTGTAAACATCCGTATATTCTCGGCCTGTTCTACAGCCATTCCCTTCTGTATCGGGTTGAGTTTATCGTAACCCTTACCAAACATCATAAGGGCTGTTTGCTCTGCCCTGTCCTGCAATGGCGCGGCTACCCACTTCCGGGCCTCGTTTATTTGAGTCCTCGTATAGCCGGCGGTAAAAAGAGTTTCCGGCATAACACCACCTTGCAGCGCTTCGACAAGGTAAACACCGCTCTCGCCTATCGCTTCTGGGGTGGTTTTCTTGATTAGAGACATGGCAGCTTCTCTCTGTGCCTCTGAAGCTTCTATATCCCGAACGTTAGCTTGATACGCTTCGTATTCCTTAACGGAAGCCTCATACTCAGCTTGTTTTTCGGCTCTTCTGCCGGCCTGTATTTTTTCTACCTCGACATTAGCTGCCTTTGTTGTTGCCTGCCTTCTAATCGCCTTTTTAGCTTTAACAATGGTAATCTGCGATATCCCTGCCTTGCGTAAGTCAGCATCGCTAACACCGGCTTTTATAGCCGTTGGGAGGTCAATCTTTCCAGTTGTCATGTCAATGAACGGAGCCGCCTTGCCATACACCTGACCTTTAGCCATGTCGATTTGTTCCTGGACATCAGGCGGTATAGGCACCCCAGCCTTAGCATATGATTGCTCTACTCTCCGGACCTGGTCGATAGTGGCAACTTTTGCCCGGACGTCGACAATAGACTCTTCGAATCTCTGTAATTCGGTTGGCGATATTTGCCCTGTCCCCACTGCTGCCTGTAAAGCACGCCTGCTCGATTCCTCTTGTTCAAGAGCCTGCCGGAGTAATTCTTCCCGCCTAGCTGCTGCCTGTTTGGCTGCCTCCGCTTTTCTATTCTCATCAGCCATACGGGCTTCAGTTGCCTTCCTGGCTTCCTCGGTCGCTGCCTGTCTAACTGCTGCCTTCCTGGCTTCCTCCGTTCTTTTTATCTTAGCGTATTCGGCTTGTGCTTTAATATAATCTTGTATTGTCATTGTTTACGCTCCGGTAAATAAACTCCTGATAGTACCGACGATACCCTGCACGGCGGATATAGCCACTTCAATCAGCCCCCACACCACACCCACGCTAACCAGCCAGAGGGGTATTTTTATAAAAACAGCCCAGCCAGAATCCAGGAAAGGGTAATTCCATGACAGGGCTGTAACAATACCGTTGAAGTACGAACCGATGGTTTTAGCCACACCCCAGCCGCCACCTGCCTCTACGCTCATTACGTTGAAGCTGGCAAGGGCGTTAAAGATGTTTATCTCGCCGTTGAGAAGCCACCTGCCGGATGCTATACAGGCAAGCATCGTTCCCAACATGAATATTCCTACTGCCCCCATGAGAAGTTGAGGTCGCACTTTACCAAGCCTCCTTTAGCCCACCACCGGGCTTTGCGGATTTCTTATCATCAGCATAAACAGCGATATTATCCCGAATGGTATCAATACGAAACCGTTGATAACTCCGCCTCCGCCGAATACCCACACGCACAATGTCACCTCGGCGCCTATACAGGCTAACAGCAACGAACCCCTGACTCCAACCTTAGCCCTGTGAGTAGCACCGAATAAAAGAATAAATACCAGTATAGCGCTACCAAAGGCTAACGGATACGCTAAACTCTCGTAAGGTGTGCGTAAGTCCTCGGCTAGAGCTGCTATTTCAGGACCGCCGGGATAATCGGTGCCGCCCTCGGTAAAAAGCTCACTAGGCGTGCCTGGTACCTCCGTAATCATCAACCACCCGCCGGTAGTGGCAATCGGAGGCTGTCCCTGCTCGGCGGTAGAAGTCTGGCTGACTATCGCAGCCACAACATCACTATCAGAACTCTCAGTCCTAAAACTCGGTGTAGCATCGTTATTATAGCCGCTAGTATCGTGGAATACCGCATCGTACTCCCACTCGATATATTGCCTTTGTTCTCCGTCTACCGTTATCTCCTGGTATTCCAGGTACATAACGCTGTCATTCTGGCAAAAGTACCAGTCATTATCGTTATCAATAATATACCCGCCGCCGCTGGGAATGTGGATATTTAAATTTTCAACATAACCGGTAGCATACTCCGTGCATCCGTAACCGGTAGATATACCGTATAAGTACCTGAAGTCTTGCTTCTCGGTAAGCGTAACATAAATATCGTCCAATAAAGTCTCACGGCTTTCATCTGTATATACATAAAGATAAAGAGTGCCGTAAGTACCCTCCGATTCATTCCGGATTACAGTACAGTAATAAAGCGTATCTTCGTCCAATTCAATCCCATATGGGGTACCAGAACCTGTTATATCACCATCATTGCATTCCAATATATGGATTCCTAAGTCAGTCGGGTCCTCCCCTGAGACCTGAACCCCCAGGTAATCTCCTTCCTCTTCGACATCAATGTCTTTCAATATATCAACAATATTACTCATTCCCCAGGGGAAATAATTACTACTCTCGTCCTGAGAGTCTATATACAGCGTAAAGTCATGCTCGAAGTTGCCGCAGAAATAATCTTCGCCCATGTCTTTAATGACATAGGTATCCGCATTGTCGGTCAGGCTGGTAAAGGTTATCCTGGATGAAGTGACAGTCAATTTACTATTAGGGTCATTTTCAACGTACGTGGAGTAATCTTCATCTATTCCAGGAATTTCATCTATATCATCTTCATCTTCTATTATGCCATCAATAATTATCTGTAAGGCGTTGCTCCCGGTTCCAGACTGCGAGGTCATTACCCTGTCACCTGTGCCGGTACGAGCTACCGCGCAGAAAAGGCTGAGTTCCGGGCTCCAGCATACGGAAAACCAATCATTATCGGCAGCGGAGCTCCTTGTAGTCCAGTTTATGCCGTCTGGCGAGGTCATTACCCTGTCACCTGTGCCGGATGTGGCTACCGCGCAGAAAAGGCTGAGTTCCGGTCTCCAGCATACGGAACTCCAATTATTATCGGCAGCGGAGCTCCTTGTAGTCCAGTTTATGCCGTCTGGCGAGGTCATTACCCTGTCACCTGTGCCGGAATGGGCTACCGCGCAGAAAAGGCTGAGTTCCGGGCTCCAGCATACGGAACGCCAATCATTATCGGCAGCGGAGCTCCTTGTAGTCCAGTTTATGCCGTCTGGCGAGGTCATTACCCTGTCACCTGTGCCGGATGTGGCTACCGCGCAGAAAAGGCTGAGTTCCGGGCTCCAG
>Ga0315547_1003438_pt1 | contig 10308 bp, 4 predicted proteins | sample SalMarSW160240MG_2_FD_202542 | JGI IMG/M metagenome (GOLD analysis project Ga0315547, IMG submission 202542) | Salt marsh sediment microbial communities from the Plum Island Ecosystem LTER, Massachusetts, United States - Salt Marsh Sediment SW1601-240 ... | reverse complement strand
ATTTGACAGTATTCTTGCCGATATCGGGGATGAGCAGTCCATCGAGCAGTCCCTGTCAACCTTCTCGGCCCACATCGTGAACATCTCCCGGATTATCCGCGACTCCGGTTCCGATTCCCTGGTGCTCTTCGACGAATTGGGGGCCGGCACCGACCCGGAGGAGGGCGTGGCAATCGCGATGGGACTGCTCGATCATTTCATCGAAAAGGGCTGCCTCTGTATGGCCACGACCCATCACGGGATCCTGAAGAACTACGGCTACTCCCGCCGGGGAGTGGAAAACGCCGCAATGGAATTCGATGTGAAGAACCTAAGCCCGACCTTTCGGATCACCCTCGGTGTACCCGGAGAAAGTCATGCCTTGGAGATCGCCCGCCGAACCGGCATTCCAGGGCACATTCTCAAATCGGCGGAGCAATACCTCAACGAAGAGCGGGGAGATGTGGCAGAGCTGATCGACAGTTTATCGAAGAAACAGCGAAAGCTTCTGGTAACGGAGAAACAGCAGCAGAGCCGGGAGGAAGAGCTGCGGGAGAAAACCCGCCAGACCGATCTGAAGGAGCTGCGCCTGCGTCAGAAGGAGCTCGAGCTGCGGGAGCAGGGGACGCTTGAGCTGAAACGATTCCTGAAGGAAAGCAGAAAGCGGTTCGAGAGGCTGGTGGAAGAGATGGGCAGCAGCAGGAGTCCGGAGGAGCGAAAACAGACGGGGGAGTTTCTCTCCGAGCTGGCAAAGCGGATCGGGCAGCAGGAACAGGTCCTGGAAACGGAGAGCGTCGAGCTGTACGAAGGGCGGGATATTCCCCTCGAAAAAGGGATGGAGGTCATCATCCGGGGAACCGGCAAACACGGGATTATTGTCAGGAAAGCCAAGGCCGACAGCTGGATTGTGGCCACCGACACTCTAAGGGGAACCTTTCCCGCCCGGGACCTGCAGCCGGTGCAGCCTGCAAGAGAACCGATGCTGTCGATCAGCGAAGAGATACACAGTGCTCCCGCCTCGTTTCAGCTCGACCTCAGGGGAATGCGCCTCGGGGAAGCTCTGAAACAGGTGGAACAACAGATCGATCGGGCTTTGCTCAGCGGGATGAGTGAGTTCTCCATCGTTCACGGGATGGGGGAGGGGGTCCTGCAGCGGGGTATCCACGAATATTTGAAATCTTCCTCACAGGTCAAGGATTACTTTTTTTCCACACCGGAACAGGGCGGATTCGGCAGGACCGTGGTACGTCTCTAGCGGTGTTCGATCACCGCACCCGCGGCCCGCAGCGCTGCCAGCACCTCTTGGATCGTGCTATCGGCGGTTGAGGCGCCGGCTGTCAGTGCTACCAGGGAATACTTTAGAATCTCCTCCGGGTTCAACTCTACGGCCCTGCTGAGGTGGTAGGCCGGGCCGTTGTCGGAGGCAATCGTGTAGAGCTTTCGGGTGTTGCTTGAGTTTTTTCCGCCAATTATCAGAGAGGCGTCGGCCCGGCGGGAGAACCTCCCGATCCACCTCTGTCGGTTCACCACAAAGGGACAGAGGGTATTCGACACCGCCATTTCCAGCCCTTTTTGTTCAAACGCCCGAACGACCTCCATGAACAATTGAGGAGTGATCGTGGTCTGGGCAAACACCGCGATCTTCCGCCTATCCGCATAGCCCCGGACCTCCCCCGCCGTGCAAACAATCACTCCGGAATCACCGGCGTATCCCAAAAGTCCTATTACCTCGGGGTGGAGGGGATCTCCTACAATGACAATCCTGTACCCCTCTCTACGCTTGGCAACGATGCCCTGATGAACCCGTTTCACCCGCGGACAGGTAAAATCCGAGACCTTGCCCTGCCGCGAACGCAGCAGCCGCTCCTCCTCCGGGGGGATACCATGGGTGCGAATCACCACGGTATCCCCGTCTGCCACATCCTCCGGTCTCGCAACGCTCTGAAGTCCCTGTTCGGCCAGGGCATCGGTCACCTCCCGGTTGTGCACCAGTTGGCCGTAGGAGACTATCCGTTCCGGCTTCCGATCGTCTGAAAGGAGCTTGCCCGTACTTCGAATAGCCCTGCGCACTCCCCCGCAGAAACCTGCATTCCGATCCACAATTACTCTTGTCATTGTACTTTGCGGCCAGTATTATAATGTCTTGGTACGTCTAGGTCTATGAGTCCCCTGTTCTTACTCAAAGTTCTGACCCGATGGGAAATCCTCGCCGTTTCCGGGGCCTGTATGATTCTGATTCCACTGGTTTCCCACCTCTCCTCTCTGCGCCCACGTCGCAGGCGTATCGAATTCACGCCTCCGGCGGAAAAAGTTCTCATGGAAACCCCAAATGAATAGGGGACGGCTACAGCGTGAAGAGCATCACAATTAGAGGAGCCCGGGAGCACAATCTCAAAAACATAGATCTCGAACTTCCCCGCGATTCATTTATCGTGGTATCCGGGATCAGCGGATCGGGCAAGTCTTCCCTTGCCTTCGATACGATCTTCGCCGAAGGACAGCGCCGGTACGTGGAATCCCTGTCCGCCTACGCCCGCCAGTTCCTCGGCCGCCTGGACAAGCCCGATCTGGACTACATCGAAGGACTGTCTCCGGCCATTGCGATCGAGCAGAAAAGCACTCCCCGAAACCCACGCTCCACCGTCGGAACGGTAACCGAGATCTACGACTACCTCCGCCTGCTGTACGCACGGATCGGGACACCCCACTGCCCCCAATGCGGCCGAGAGATCAAAGAGCAATCGGTGGACCAGATTGTCGACGCCCTGCTCGCTGTGCCCGAGCAAACCCGCATCGTAGTGATGGCGCCGGTTATTCGGGGCAGGAAAGGAGAGCACCGGAAAATCATCGAGGATGCGCGCCGGGCGGGGTTCGTACGGATCCGCGTGGATGGAACGATCCGCTCTCTGGACGAGACAATCACGCCGGATAAGAAAAAAAAGCACAATATCGAAATCGTTGTCGATCGTCTGGTCATCAAAGAGGGAGTGGCCAAGAGACTTGCCGACTCTGTGGAGACGGCCCTGGAGGTTGCTTCGGGACAGTTGATCGTGTCCATAAAAACTGAAAATGTGCAGCGGGAAGAACTGTACTCCCAGTCTCTGGCCTGTCCGGTATGCGGAATCAGTGTTCCGGAGCTTCAGCCTCGGCTGTTCTCCTTCAACAGCCCCTTTGGTGCCTGCCCGGAGTGCTCCGGACTGGGTGTGACCCTGGAGCTCGATCCGCAGTTGGTGATTCCCGACAAGAGCCTGTCGATCAAACAGGGAGCCATCGCCACACATAATCCCAGGGCTAATTGGCATCGCAGCATCTTCGAATCCCTGGCCCGGCACTACGGCTTCGATCTGGATACGCCCCTGGAGGAGTTTTCCCCGGAATCTCTTGATATTCTGCTGTACGGCAGCAAAGAACAGATCCGATTCAAATACGAAAACCCGCAGAGGGAGGGGCTGTGGGAGTACACGTCTAACTTCAGGGGTGTGTTGAATGAACTTCGAAGGCGCTACCTGGAAACCTCGTCGGAAGGCGTGAAAGAGTGGCTCGAGGGCTACATGAGCCGGCGGCAATGCCCCAAATGCAAGGGCAAGCGCCTGCGCCCTGAAAGTTTGGCCGTAACCGTGGGTGGCAGGGATATCCATCAGATCACCACATTGAGTGTTCGGGCCGCCCAGGAATTCTTAAGCAACCTGAAACTCACCCGGAATCAGCAGACCATCGCCCGGCAGGTTCTCAAGGAGATATCTTCCCGACTGAAGTTCATGACCGACGTGGGTTTGGATTACCTGACCCTGGAGCGGCAGGCATCGACACTTTCCGGCGGTGAGGCTCAGAGAATCCGCCTGGCCACGCAGATCGGCTCCTCTCTGGTCGGGGTGCTGTACATCCTGGACGAACCGACGATCGGACTGCACCAGCGGGATAACCGTCGCCTTCTCGACACATTGCTACAGCTTCGGGACCTGGGAAACACCCTTATTGTGGTGGAGCACGACGAACAGACCCTCCGTGCGGCGGATTACATCGTTGACCTCGGCCCCGGTGCCGGTGTGCACGGCGGCCGGATCGTGTTCGCCGGACGCTATCAGGATATTCTACAACACGAAAAATCTCTGACCGGCAAGTTCCTGTCGGGCAGGTTGAAGATCGAATCCCCCGATCGGCGCAGAGAGGACAGCGGGAAAGCCATTACCCTGATCGGGGCGGCGGAGCACAATTTGAAAGATATAACCGTATCCTTTCCCCTAGGGTTGCTGACCGTGATCACAGGTGTTTCCGGGTCGGGGAAATCCAGCCTGCTAACCGATCTACTGTATCCGGTTTTGGCCAACCGGACAAATCGAGCCCATCTTGCCGAGGGCAGCTACGCTTCGGTGGAGGGTGTGGAGGAGATCGACAAGGTCATCAACATCGATCAAAGCCCTATCGGCAGAACTCCCAGATCCAATCCCGCCACCTATATCGGCGTGTTTACACCGATTCGGGAGCTATTCGCCACCCTGCCCGCATCCAAAGCGATGGGGTACAAACCCGGACGGTTCTCCTTCAACGTCAAGAGCGGACGCTGCGAGAATTGTCAGGGCGCCGGTACGATCAAAATCGAGATGCACTTTCTCCCCGATGTGTATATCACCTGCGATGTTTGTAAAGGCAAACGTTTCAACCGGGAGACCCTCGAAATCCTCTACAAAGGGAAAAATATCGACGATGTCCTCGACATGACCGTGGAAGAGGCCTACGCTTTTTTCAGGAAAATACCGGTGATCGAACGGAAACTGAAAATGCTGATCCAGGTCGGTCTGGGCTACATCCAATTGGGTCAATCGGCGATAACCCTCTCCGGGGGCGAAGCTCAGAGGGTAAAACTGTCACTCGAGCTTTCCAGACGAAGCACCGGCCGCACCTTCTACATCCTGGACGAGCCGACCACGGGGCTGCATTTCGCCGATGTGAAACAGCTGTTAGAAGTTCTTAATCGCCTGGTTGATAATGGGAATACGGTGGTGCTGATCGAGCATAATCTGGATGTCATCAAGCAGGCGGACCACGTGATCGATCTCGGCCCGGAGGGAGGCGATAGAGGAGGACAGATCATCGCCACCGGTCCCCCCGAGGCCATCGTGCGATGTCGGGCTTCCCACACGGGAAGGTATCTGAAATCGGTGATCGGGGCGGCATGATTCGAGCCTACTTCCACCTCTTTGCGGTGATCTTCCTGGTTGCCGCGGTTCTGCTTCCTGCCCAGGAACAGTCCGCGAATCTGATCGAAGAGACTCTGGGAAGTGACATCGATACCGCCGGTTACTATGAGCTTGTTGCCTGGTGCAGAGACCTCGGCTTGAATGACGCAGGGACCCGTCAATCTCTGCAGAAGCGGCTGTACGCCTACTACAAGATCTCCCCCCCTGGCGAAGTGCAGGAGGAGGGGAAGAAGCGGCTGCTGGAAATCAAGTCAGCGAAGGAGACCCAATACTTCACGATCGAGGAAATCGATGAAGACTACGTGCTGCTCCTCGGCGACGTCCTGGTCGAGATACAGGAGGAGGAGGCGACCCACCGTATCCGGGCGCACCAGATCCTTCTCAACCAAACGGAGAACATCCTCAGCGCCGAGGGTGGAATCGAATACACCCTGATCAAGGGAAACGAAGAAGAGGTGTTTCGGGGCGAGCGGCTGACCTTCGACGTGGACAGTTGGGAAGGGGTATTCTTCGGTGGCGGCATGGAGGCGGATCGAGTGGTCGGCGGTGAAACGATCAAGTTCCGTTTCTTCGGCCAGTCCATCTCACGGCTGGACAACAACACCGTGGTTATGGATCGGGGAAGGATCACCTCCTGCGACATCACCGACGATCCCCACTACCATATACGGGCTCGGAAGATCTGGATTCTGGCCCCGAATGAATGGGCGATTCTGCACGCGGTTCTCTACGTAGGCAACATCCCCCTGTTGTACCTGCCCTTCTTCTTTCACCCGGGAGAGGAGTTCTTTTTCCATCCGGCCATCGGCTACCGCGATAGAGAGGGGAATTTCATACAGACCACGATCTACCTGATCGGACAGAAGAAGCGCAGCTCTAGCCCCCTGTCCTTTCTGGCGGCCACCGAGCAGAGCTCCACCCAATACGAAGTAGAGCGCCGCGGTCTGTTCCTTCGTCAGCTCGGGGACAAACCCATCCAGTTGGATGAGAACCGCTTCCTCAAATTGATGTTCGACATTTACTCCCGGCTGGGAGGATTCGCCGGTATCGAGGGGAGTTTTCCCCCGAAAATCGATTTTAAGGGAGGGATCGGGATCAGCCGGACGATAACCTTCAGTGAGATCGAATCGGGACGATGGGCCTACACTCCTCTGATCGACGACGGCGACGGATATCGCTCCTCCTGGAACGAATCCTACCTCTTCGGGTTTCCCCTGCCGCTGCGCTTCGGATTGGAGAGCAGCTGGAGCCTTGGCAGCGGCGGGTATCGTTTTTCCGGCAAATTCGAATACTTCTCGGACCCATTCTTTTCCAGTGATTTTTATAATCGGGCCGAAGACACCGGATTGACCCGCCTGATCGGCGTCGAACCGATCGTGGAAACAACGGGAGAGGGTGAAAAGCGAAACCTTACCTGGGAGTTGAGCGGACAGGCCGATTTTTCCGGAAACATCGACACACCCCTGATCAAGACACTCTCTTTTCCCTATATCAAAGCCAACCTCTACTGGCAGAGTCGGGAAAACAATCAGCTTGTGGCCCCGGATGCTACCTATGCTCCCTCGAGGCTGTTCTACTATCCGGTAAGCTTGAAGCTGCCCAGCGCCACCTTTCAGATGCTCGGCGATCTATTGGATATTACCCGCCCCTCTGGGGAAAAAGCGGGGAAATCCGAAAGAAGAGCCGTGCCAACGGAGCTCCGTTTCCCCGACGGGCTCGGGGCTGATCACCTGCCAAAAGGGGCGGCGGAACGCGGGGCGTCTCCCCTGCGCCCGCCCGAGCCTCAGGCGAATGTTCCGGTCTCGCTTCCGAAAACCCCGCTGCAGTTTCGTTTGTCCTACCAGGTGCGGCCCAGTATGACCGTAGAACAGAGCTTCAATGCAGATAACTGGCAGGAACCGGAAGATGTCACCTACGACCTGAAATATACGAGCCTGGACACCTCGGGCATCTCCAGCCTGGATTACTCGTTGAGGATATTGGAGAACGTTCTCTCCTTGAGCGGAAACCTCGCCTTGACCGGCTACTATCGCAGCCGATATCGCCAGTCATTCCCGACAGGAACCGAATGGGACAACCTGGTTGTAGGAGATCAGCAGTACTCCCAACTGAATGTAAAATCGACCCTCGGTCTGGACTACTTCCCCCTGGCCGATGACCCCATCTTCGGCGGAACCAGCCTGAACTACGATCTCAGCTGGATTCTCTTTCACTATATCCGCGACCCCGCCTCTTCGATAGACGATCCGCTGTACTACGTGCCCCCGCCCGAGTGGAGTCCGGACACTGTAGGTCTGCATAGCGCCCAGGCGGCTCTGAAATGGCGCATGTTTGATGCCGAAAACACCTTGTCCCTCGCCGCCCAGCTCCCCCCGCGCGAGGGCAGCCTAACCGGAAACCTGGTGTTCACGGTCTGGCTCCTTACCACGACGGTGAACTCGGTGTTCAAGGAGGACAGCAGCGGCTGGGAGTTCCAGCCCCTCGTGGCGCGGGAAACCCTTCGCCTGGGAGAAAGCGTAAACTTAAGCGAAGAGCTGCGTTTCGACCTCTACAGCGCTGCAGGCAGCGGCTTACTAACCAAGAGCCTGACTTCGCTTAATCTGTGGAACCTCTACGGCTCTTTCAGCGCCGAGCGAATGATCCCGAAAGATTTCAACTTCGTAACGGGAGTATGGGATCCTGTGGGCACGAAGGAGTATTTCCTTCCCTCCTACATCACCCTGGGATACAATCTGGCCGGCAGAGAACGATACTACTGGAAAAACCGCATACGGATCAAAACATCCCTCAATACCTCTTGGTCGATGAATGTCGAGCAATTCACCGACAACAGCCTCGATTTCTCTCTGACTTTCAGTTTCTTTCTGTACAAATTTCTGGAGCTGTCCGTAACCACCACCTCCTACAACAACCGGACCTTCCAGTACTTTCCGAGGCTGGCTGCTGAACTCGTACAGCCGCTTGTGAATCCTATCGATGATCTGTTGAAATCCTTCAACTTCTTCAATACAGCGGACAGGGAGGAATCCGCTTTCAACCTGCGCAGCATCAACGTAAAAGCTGTGCACTACCTGCATGACTGGAACCTGACTCTTAACTACGAAGGCAAACCGATCCTGAATGAAGAAGCCCTACCCAATCCCCGATACGAGTGGGGAAACACCTTTTCAATCATCCTTCAGTGGCTTCCGATCCCCGAGTTCAGAAGCACGATCCGAGGGGAGGAGGGAACGCTCTATTTGCGGGGTTGACTCCTGTAGTATGCCGGAGGTACATTCAAGCGTATAGGAATACTATGGGTAAATACCTGGCGGTGGTCCTCAAGAACCAGGAGAGGATCCAGGAACTGTTTGGGGCCAACGACGGTAACCTGTCCGTTTTCGAAGACCTTCTGGGCGTCCGCCTCTACTTCCAAGGAAATCAGGTATATCTAGACTCGAACGATGAGGATAAGCGAATACTCTTCGAGCGAATCCTCGGCGAGCTGGAGGACCATATTTCCCTCGGCCAGATACCGGGGCCGGATTTAATTCGGGCCGTGTACAGAACGCTGAACACCGACAAAGATGAAGGCGCCGAGCTGCTAAAAGACACCTGCGTGATCATTCCGGGTGGATTGAAAAAGGTGTTTGCCCGCAGCTATCGGCAGGCCCTGTATCTGAAGGCCATCGAGACAAATGACCTGGTTTTCTCGATCGGCCCGGCAGGGACGGGGAAGACCTATTTGGCGGTAGCCCAAGCCCTAAAAAGTGTACTCTCCCGCAGCAGGCGAAAACTCATTCTCACCCGGCCGGTGGTTGAAGCGGGAGAGAATTTGGGCTTTCTTCCGGGTGACCTGGAACAAAAGATCAGCCCGTACCTGCGTCCCCTATACGACGCCATGGAGGCATTTATCCCCCCCGAAGCGCTGCGCCGGCTCGAGGGAAACCGTATCATCGAAATAGCTCCTCTTGCCTATATGCGGGGGCGAACACTGTCGGAGTGCTTCATCATCCTGGACGAGGCGCAGAACACGTCGAAGGAGCAGATGAAGATGTTCCTGACCCGGTTGGGGGAGGGAACTCAGACCGTGGTCACCGGCGACATCACCCAGATCGATCTACCGAAACGCAAGCTTTCCGGCCTTCTCGACGTGATATCCATTCTCAAGCCCATCCGGGAGATCGAATTCGTGTTTCTCGGGGAAGAGGACGTGGTTCGAAATCCCCTGGTCCGCAAGATAGTGCGCGCGTATGAAGCAAACCAAGAAGACTAGCAACGATACCTCCCCATCGCCGATTTCCGCTCTCAAGCTGCGGTTGGCCGCGGATCGATTGACCGGGGCCATTCTCGGCATAACCTTCATTGTCGCCGTAGCGATCGTACTGGTAACGACTCAATTCGGCAGTGTTTTCCTCCTGCTGCGGCCTTCACAGTACGAGATCGGCAGCGTAGCGGAACGGGACTACGTTGTGGAACGGGACATCCTCTATCTCGATCAAGAGGCGACGCGCCTGAAGAGAGAAGCGGCGGGCAAGCTGGTGATGCCGATTTTCCGGGTCAACGAACGAATCGGTGAGGAACGGCTTCAAAGCTTCTCCGAGTTTAGGGAACGCCTGCTCGCCTTGAGGCGGGAGGAGAGCTCCCTGGACACCGTCTTTTTGAAGCTCCAGGTAGAGTTCCCGGGGGTGTTGTCCAAAGAGCAACTAGCCCGACTGCCCGACACCAACCAACTGCCCACCGTATTCGAGCAGGCAGAGACCATCCTGGGGCAGATCTTTGAAACAGGCTTGATCAAGCTGCCCGGGCAGGAGTCGGAGCTTCTGTCCCTCGGCGCCATTGCGGTCTGGCGCTGGATGGGGGGAAGGCTCGTCAAGGAGGAATATTTCCTCGAGGATGTCCTGACCAAGAATAATCTGGAAAGCTGGATCGAAGAACGTTTTCCTGAAATTCCGGCGCAGCTCCTGCCGCCTGCAAAAGACCTGGTACGGGCCTTTGCCATTGAAAACGGATTTTTTGATGCCGAAGAGACGGAAAAGAGCAGACAGAAGGCCATGGACGAGGTTGAGCCGGTTCAGGCCAAATTGGTGCGAGATCAGGTGATTGTCAGGCGGGGCGATATTATCGATGCTGAGACCGCAGCCCGGATAAG
>Ga0315547_1003436_pt1 | contig 10310 bp, 4 predicted proteins | sample SalMarSW160240MG_2_FD_202542 | JGI IMG/M metagenome (GOLD analysis project Ga0315547, IMG submission 202542) | Salt marsh sediment microbial communities from the Plum Island Ecosystem LTER, Massachusetts, United States - Salt Marsh Sediment SW1601-240 ... | reverse complement strand
ACAGCGGCTCGTACAAATACCCATCCGTCCCCCTGACCTTGCATGTCTCTATCTCGTGGAACCAGTTTACATCATCAAGCTGGGCATGTACCCGCCACCTCGGGTGGTTGGACTGACAGAGCAAGGGATATTTTGCGGCTCTCTCGCTGGTAATTCTTTCATCGTGGCTCTCACCCTTTTCAATCCAGTGCGGCGACGGCGGTCTTTCGTTATCTTCGGGGAAGTGCTCCGCCAGTCTCTGCGAGTAAATTTCCAGCTTGCCGGTAGGGGTGGAGAGGGGATGCTTTTCCGGGTCTTTATAAAATTCGTACATGCCCGCGGGGAATCTCTGCCAGTCGGGGTCGGTGGGGATGACGTAGTACTGCTTCTCTTTTAGCTCCTCCCACGTGCAGAGGCCGGCCTGGGGTACGCCTGAGCCATCGAAACCGGACTTTATCCACTCGGGAACAGTCTTCCCCTCGGTGTACTCTTCGCCTTTGCCAAGCTTCTTAGCTATTTCGATGACCGCCTCGTAGTCGCTCTTGGACTCCCCGATAGGCTCGATGCATTTTTCTTCGAGATAAATAGAGTTGTAGTGACAGGCCAGCATATCCGTCCCGATATCCTCTTCCTCGAACTTGGTATTGACCGGCAGGATAACATCGGCGAAGAGACAGTCGTTTTCCAGCCACGGGTGCTGAATAATAATAGTTTCAATCTTGGGATTCCGGTAAGCCTGGTGCACGCTGTTACCGTCGTTCCAGCACGTGGAGAAACAGGGGGTATCGGCCCAAATCATGTGCACTTCATTACAACCCGGTATGGGATACACGTATCTCTTGAACTGGTCTTCCACCGGTGATAACTGGTCCGAGCTGCCGTATATATCAAAGTGCCCATCCATGATAGCGTCATGGGTCATGGGCTTGGGGATAATCTGTTTCTTCATCGGCATAAAGGGGAAATAGCCGCGATAGGCTTGCTGCACCTGCGGCCTGACGACCCCCTGCGGTGTCGGCTGCCCGATATCTTTCTTCAGGGCGAAGTAAGCGATAAAGGTCCCTTCGATTACGAAGAGCGAGTGGACGCCGGGTTTGCCGAGTCCCTGCATCGCCAGCAGGACAACCTCTAGTCGGGCCGGCTCGTGGGAGTACGGTCCCCGGATATAAGGTCCGCCGAATCCATGCCCGGTCGATGTCGCTCCCGACGCCCACGCCCGCGCCAGGGACTTGATTATCCTGGACGGCACGCCGCATTTCTCCGATGCCCAGGCAGGGGTCTTGGCGATGCCGTCCTCTTTACCGATAATGTAATCCTTGAATTTATCGAACCCTACCGTATGGGTGGCTACGTACTCTTTGTCATAGAGGCCTTCCGTAATCCAGACGTAAGCTATGGCCAGATGTAAAGCGGCGTCCGTATTGGGCAGTACGGGTATCCACTTATCGGCGTGCACGGCCGCCCCGTAGTTGAGGTCAGGGCAGACGTATATCTGCTTGATGCCAAGCTCCGTGTACCAGTAGCTGAGCAGGCTCGGCATAAAGCCCCCGCCAAACCCCCACGGCGTGGTCTCAGGGTCACCGCCTATCCAGACAATCATGTCGGTATTCTTGGCAATATCCCAGTAAATATTGGAGTGATATGGGTTCATCGTGCCCACCGGCTCGCAGCCCCAGACATGCTTGGCTCCCCAGTACCACCCCTCCCAGCTATCCGGGTTTCTTATCGACTGTGTATAACCGCCCATACTATCGAGGAGACGGCAGGGACAGCCGTGGGCGGAGTGCACCACTTTGGTTTCGCCGTGCCCTTCGGTTTGCAGAAATATGGATTCCGGCCCGTACTTTTTCTGCACCCTCTTTATTTCGTCGGCGATTAAGTCCGTCGCCTCGTCCCAGGATATTCTGACATATTTACTTTTTCCCCGGTTCGGGATATTCCTTTCCCCGTTGGGGTCCCAGTCGACTCTTTTCAGAGGATACAGAATCCGGTTGGGGGATTGAATACGCTTTTTATAGGCGATACCATGAGGCGGTACCGTTGTCTTCAGGGGAGGCTCGAAGGTCTTGCCGCGCGCTTCCAGTTTCCAGGGCCGGAACTCCTCCGGCTTATACTTCCAGTCCAGGTGTAAAGGCCTGATTCTGATTATTTTACCGTCTTTACAGTCGACAGCGGCCACGTTGGAATTATCGCCATTAGAGCTCAGACAGGTACCCTTGATACAGGTTTTTTCTGCGACTCCTGGCTTCCCTTTTGGGGACATCATTACCTCAATATCTGTTTTTCAGTACTGTTGGAAAGAATTAACGGCGTAAAAATGATATACCGCTGCCTTAGTTCTTGTCAAACTATTAGAGCGTTATGACACCCAGGTAGACATCGGAAGTCGTGGTTACCGGCAGTTCCTTCGGCTCACAGCCCTCAGCCTCGATTTTCACGGTATAATCCCCGTTATCTGACAGGCCTTCAAACTCAAAATCACCGAAAAAATTAGTCTGTACCGCCATCTTCCTGCCGTTGCCAGTCAGGGTAACCGTGGCGTCTTTGGCACATTCATCCGTGTCACTATAGACCACAGTTCCGGCCACGAACTTCTTGGGCAGACCGATATAAACGACTTTTTCTTTCAGCCCATATTCAGGGTGCAGCGACTCCGTATTTCCCGAAGCGATAAGGCGCGATACCTCGCTGTCGGGGTCGTCGAGGTCACCGAATACCAGGGCGCCGGTAGGACACATTTCGACACAGCGGGGCTCTTTCCAGCCTTCATCAAGGAGATGGGCGCAGAGAGTGCATTTCTGGGGGAGGTTTTTCTCCTCGTTCCAGTAAATAACACCGTAGGGGCAGGAAGATACTATTTGTTTCTGACCTGCCGCTTTTTCGGGGTCGATGATGACAATGCCATCGGGTCGGCGGTACACGGCTCCATCCTTTGCCGATTTTACGCACGGCGCATCCTCGCAGTGCTGGCACGGTATCGGTATATAAGCGAGCTTAACTTTAGGGTACTGCCCCCGTTCTTTTTCGATTATATTCATCCAGAACTGCCCTGCCATGGGCTGCTCTACCGTATAACCGGGATAGCCCTGACCGCAGTGCTCATCTTTGCAGGCCAGAAAGCAGTTATAGCACCCGCAGCATTTCGCGATATCGATTACCATGCCGTATCTGGGCATTTACACTTTCCCTTCCCACCTGGCTATCTCTACCAGGCAAGAGTTACTGGCCATTCCGGGAACGTTTTTAGATATCATCCTGGCAGGAGTAAGCAGGTTTACGCAGCCGCCCCTGTCTATACTGCCGGGTTTGCCCGGCTCCAGGGGGTCGTACTTGGCGGACGATTGAAACGAGTGAACCACCCCGGGTTTAACCCGCTCGGTAATCCGGGCGATACCCAGCACCCCGCCGCGGTCGTTGTACATCTTGACGATGTCCCCATGGTGAATACCTCGGGCTTTAGCTTCCGACGGATGCAGGCGCATCGGCCACCAGGCATAGCCGTCCTTGATAACACGATTCCCCGGGATTTCATCCAGCCACGGCGACTTGTTCTCGTGGTGGGTGTGGAAAGAAAAACGCGGGTGAGATGATATGAGCTGGAGCGGGTATTTCTTCGCCAGCTCCGAGTTGTAACCTTCCCAGCTCGGTATGTATCTCGCCAGCGGCGGCCTTTCCTCGTCATCGGGGAAGTGCTGCGTTAAGCTCTGTGAGACGAACTCTATTTTACCGCTATAGGTACCCATTCCCTTTTTTCCGAACCTGGGATTTGTGGGGTCCGGTATGTCACAGGGTCGTCCTTCGTAGTACCAGCGATTAGAAACGGTGGGCTTATAGTCCTCCCCGGGGGGAGGAACGACGTAGTACCCTTTTTCCTTAAAATCCTCATACTTCATGATTTTGGGCATCGAGGAGATGTTGTATATCTTCTTAATCCAGTCTTCCTCCGAGTTGCCTTCCGTGTACTCTTCCCTGAAACCCATCCTTCCGGCGAGGGCGGTATAAATATCGTAATCGGATTTGGATTCCCATAAAGGCTCAATACACTTTTTCTGGTAGACGACGATGCGGTGGTTATGCCCGACAGCAGCGGCGCCGTAACCGCCGGGTGCCGCCCACTCGGAGATGTCGCTGCGCTCGAAATTCGTGCAGGCCGGCAGGATAATATCGGCGAAGCGCGTCTCGCTCTGCCAGAAGCAGTCTTGATTGACCGTAAACTCCAGGTTGGGGCTCTGGTACATGCGTACGAACCGGTTGGTGTCCGTCATCGTGGAGATATACGAACCGCCATGGCGGTAATACATTTTAATCTCAGAGCCGTTGGGGCCCGGCTCGGGGCAGGTGTAGGGTATGAACTGCTGTTCAATCGACTCGCCGCAGAAGCCCTCGCCTATCCAGCTGACCGGCGGATTCATGATGGACTCCGGAAGGAGCAGTCGGTAGTTCCGCTGGGTAACCTTATTAACGGCGGGCTTTTCGGCTACCAGCCCGAACGTATCCCATCCTGCGGAAGAGTACCCCGGGAACTGGAAGGATAAATCGACCGGCGGCCCCATGCTGGCGCTGCCCCATACGTTGACACCGGGTTTGCCCAGTCCCTGCATTGCGATGAGATATACCATGAGACGGGTCCACTCGGTGGAATATGCCTGCCGGCAGGCCCCGCCGACACCGTACATGGCGCCGCATCCCATCATGGTGCGTTTGGAAGCCCATTCCCTGGCGAGCGCCGTGATATCGCGGGCGGGGACACCCGTTATCTCCGCTGCCCACCCTGGCGTCCGGGGGGTACCGTCCTTCTCTCCCAGAACCTGTTTTTTAAACTCGTCAAAGCCCAGGGTGCGGTTTTCCACGAACCATTTATCATAGGTTCCTTCATTAATCCAGACATACGCGATTGCCTCCGCCATGGCGGCATCGGTGCCGGGGCGGGGGGCTATCCACTTATCGCCGAGGGTGGCCGCCGTGTAGTTGCACCAGGGGTCGACGAACACCATTTTAATACCCAGCTCTCTCAACCACATGCGCCAGATAACGGATTCCTGGCCGCAGTAGTTACCGGCGGTGGAATTGGGGTCGTTAGCCCAGAAGACGACCATCTCCGTATTTTTCAGGGCGTCCTGGAGCATATCCACGTTATCGGTGACGCCGAGTTTCCAGTGATAGCCCCAGGCATGCACCGCCCCCCATAGCCACCCCTCCCAGCTATCGCAGTTATCGAACAGCATTGTATAGCCGAGTTGCTGGAAGAATCTGCCGAAAGGCCCCATTTTATAGAACAGCAGCCCCCAGTTATGATGGGACGAAGTACTGCCGGTGATGGCGGCGGGGCCGTAAGCGGCCCTTATCCTTTTCATCTCACCGGCGACGGTGTCCAGGGCTTCGTCCCAGCTTATCCGCTCGTAGCCCGATTTACCACGGTTCTGGGGGTTTCTCGCGCCATGAGGGTCGAAATCCACCCTTTTATAAGGGTATTTGATTCTTTTATCGGAATAAACCCGGCTTCTTTCTGGGACGACGTAGGGATTCAGGGCAACCTTGCGGGCAGGCGAGAATTTTTTCCCTCTCGCTTCGATTGTCCACGTGGGAGTGTCGTTCTCGTTAAAGACGATGGGGCGGATGCGCGTTATCACGCCGTCTTTAACGTGAACAAATACAGCGCCGCCCACGGTACATTGCGTAAGAATCTGTTCCGACAAAGTTCATTCTCCATTTTTTATCATTCCCACCCACCGCCTGTCATTCCCGCGAAGGCGGGAATCCAGCAGAGGGGTAAAGGGGATCTGGATTCTCGGGTCAAGCCCGAGAATGACATTATTAAACAATTTTTAATAACACACCGGCAGACGTGATTTGTTAATCGTTAGCTAACACTCTATCAAATCGCAACCCGGAGGCCCAGTCGTAGGGTCGATTAAATGCTTCGGGATATTGTTTCCTCAACGCGTCTATGTTCACACGCTCTACCTCGACCAGGAACCCGCTGACCACCATCCCGGCGGCATTCCTCGATGACCAGTTATACGGGGTGATGGTATTGATAGCGCCGCCCCTATCAAGCTCGCCGGGAATTATCGGGTCGTACCTGGCGCCATGTTCCACGTAGGCAACGCCGGGCTTTACCCTCTCCGTTACGTAAGCCCCGCAGAGAACACCGCCCCTCTCGTTGAATATCTTGACCACGTCCCCGTGTTTAATGCCCCTTTCGGATGCGTTTGAAGGGTGTATCCAGAGCGGCTCGTAGAGGTAGCCGTCCGGCCCCCTAGCCTTACAGGTGGGGATTTCCTTGAACCAGGTAACGTCATCAAGATTGGCGTGCACCCGCCATCTGGGGTGGTTGGACTGGCAGAGCAGGGGGTATTTGCTGGCTCTGGGTAGCTGGAGGCTCTCCTGGTGGGATTCTCCGTAGGGTATCCAGTGTGGCACCGGAGGTCTCTCATCATCATCAGGAAAGTGCTCCGCCAATCTCTGGGAGTAAAACTCCAGCTTGCCGGAGGGAGTCGCCAGAGGATGTTTCTCCGGGTCTTTATAAAATTCGTACATGCCGGCCGGGTATTTCTCCCATTCGGGGTCGGTCGGGACGACGTAGTACTGCTTTTCTTTAAATTCCTCCCAGTCGCAGAGGCCCGCTTGAGGTACGCCCGATTCGTCGAAACCGTATTTAATCCATTCCTGTACGGACTTCCCCTGGGTATATTTTTGAAGCATACCCAGCTTCTCGGCTATCAGGCAGACTATCTCGTACTCGCTCTTGGACTCCCCGATAGGTTCGATACACTTATTTTCCAGAAAAATACTCTCGAACTGGTCGCCCGTAGTGCCTTCCCCGATGTCTTCCGTTTCGTACTTGGTGTTTGAGGGCAGGATAATATCGGCGAAAAGACAGTCGTTCTCCATCCACGGGTGCTGGGCTACCATGAACTCAATCGACGGGTGCCGGTAGGCTTTCACGTGGCTGTTACCGTCGTTCCAGCAGGTCGTCAAGCAGGGAGCATCGGTCCAAATCATGTGCACCTGCGAGCAGCCCGGTACGGGATAGACGTATTTCTTGAACTGGTCTTCAGTCGGCAATATCTGGTAGCCGCTGCCGTAGATGCTGAACTCTCCCTTCAAAATGGCCTCGTGAACCAGGCATTTCGGAATGACCTGTTTCGGCATGGGCGCGAAGTTATCATACCCTCGCACCGCGCCCGATATGTCCGGCTCTACAATACCCCAGGGGCGGTGCTTGAAACATCTACGTTTCAGGACTGCGGAAGAAAAGAACGCGCCTTCCAGGACGGCGTGCTGGTGGACTCCCGGCCTGCCGAGTCCCTGCATCCCCAGCAGCATTACCTCAAGCCGGGCCGGTTCGTGCGAGTACGGCCCCCGGATGTAAGGCCCGCCGAGACCATGTGCCGTTGATGTCGTTTTGGACGCCCACTCTTTCGCCAGGGCTTTGATTATCCGGGACGGCACTCCGCAGAGTTCTGCCGCCCATTTCGGGGTCTTGGGGATGCCGTCCTCTTTGCCCAGGACATATTCCTCGAACTTATCGAATCCTACTGCGTGCGTGGCGATATACTCCTTGTCGTACGTACCCCGGGTAATCCACTGGTAAGCTATGGCCAGGTGCAAAGCGGCATCCGTGTTGGGTAGTATGGGAATCCATTTATCGGCGTGTACGGCCGCGCCGTAGTTTAAATCCGGGCAGACATATATCTGCTTGATACCGAGTTCGGTGAACCAGTAGAACCACCGACTGGCGATTTGCCCCGCCGCGAACCCCCACGGCGTGGTCTCGGGGTCGCACCCCCAGCAGAGTATCAGTTCGGTATGTTTGGCGATGTCCGGGATAATATTGGCATTATATGGCCATTGCAGGCCGACCGGCTCGCAGCCCCAGACATGCTTGGCTCCCCAGTACCACCCCTCCCAGCTGTCCGGGTTTCTGACCTGAAAGGTAAATCCTCCCATAAGCTCAAGAAGCCGACAGCCGCAGCCGTGGGTGGCATGTACCGCTTTGGTCTCGCCGTGTCCGTCCGCCTGGCCGAGTATGGCGTACAGCCCGTACTTTTTGTGTATCCTCTTAATCTCGCCGGCAACGATGTCCGTTGCCTCATCCCACGATATCCTGACATAACCGCTCTTGCCCCGGTTCTGCGGGTTCCTTTCTCCATCGGGGTCCCAGTCGACCCTCTTGAGCGGGTACATAATTCTGTTGGGAGAATAAATACGTTTTTTATAGCCCAGCCCGAAGGGAGCTATCAGCGACTTCATGGGTACGTTAAAAGTCTGGCCCCTTGCCTCTATCTTCCAGGCATTGAATTCCTCGGGCTTGTACTTCCAATCATAGCGGAACTGCCGGGTCCTGATTATCCTGCCGTCCTTGACATCGATTAATGCCAGATGCGAGTGCTTGCTCCCGGAGGATAAGTCGGTACTCTTGATGAATGTCTTTACCCCTTCTTCAGGCTTCTCTTTACGCGCCATTCATCAACCTCTGTATCTGTTTCAGTTTCTTGAAATATTTACAGCACGAATACGTATTATCACTCCTTAACATGAACAAAGACAGCACTACCCGCCGTGCGCTGTATTATTATGCACGGTTCAGTGACCCGAGCCGCTGGCTTGCGGGACATGAGATATTTATACCAACAGCTTCTGATTATCCCTTATATAGCGGAATATCGCCCACGTTCACGTCCTTGCTGGCATCAATGTCTTCCACCTTGCGCGGCAGATACCCGCTCTTCTCTATCAATATACTGTACGCCCCGGGCTCCTGCCTCTCAAACCAGAAGTCTCCGAAGTTGTCTGTCTGTAACGTTGTCTTCTTACCTTTGGCATCACTTAGCGTGACCGTAGCTCCTTCCAGACATTCGTCTTCCTCAGGGTCGTATACCGCTCCCGCTATGAAGTACTTGTCCAGTAGCCCGATGTAATATACCCGCGGCTTGACGTTATACTCAGGATGTAATACCTCCGCCCTGGCTATCTGCTCCTTGAGCTCCTCTTCCTCTCCAAACATCAACGCATCCGTGGGACAGGCATCGACACACCGCGGTACTTTCCACCCGTCATCCAGAAGATGCGCGCACATAGTGCACTTCTGCGCTATATTGAGGTCACTGTTGAAGTAGATGACATCGTAGGGACAGGCATCGATACAGTTCCGACTTCCCGTACACTTCTCCGGGTCGATGATGACTATTCCGTCATCTCTCTTGTATATCGCCTCGGACTTGCACGCAGGTATGCAGGGGGCTTCATCACAGTGCTGGCAGATATTGTGCATGTATCTTACCCTGACCTTGGGTACACTACCCTGCACCACGTCCGTTACCTTCATCCAGAATTGCCCCGTGTCCGGCTGCGGCTTGGCTATCGGCGTCCAGTCATTGCCTACATGTTCGTCCTTGCAGGCTATCTGGCAGTTGTAGCAGCCGTTGCACTTGTTTATGTCTATCACCATTGCCTTCATTATTCCTGTTCACCTCCAACTAATACTCTATCAAATCGCAGCCCGGAAGCTCGATGATACGGTCGGTTAAACGCCTCGGGATACTTCCTCCTTAACTCGTCCATGTTGGCCCCCTCCACCTCCACCAGGAAGCCGCTGACCACCATCCCTCCCCGGCAGTTCTTCGATGTGCCTTTATGCGGCGTGATGGTATTGATAGCGCCGCCTCTATCGAGTTCGCCGGGGACTATCGGGTCGTACCTTGCCCCGTGGTCCACGTAAGCTACCCCGGGTATTATCCTCTCCGTAATATAGGCGCCGCAAAGGACGGCGCCTCTCTCGTTGTATATCTTAACGATATCGCCGTTCTTGATACCTCTCTTTTCGGCTTCTGACGGGTGAAGCCACAGCGGCTCGTACAAATACCCATCCGTCCCCCTGACCTTGCATGTCTCTATCTCGTGGAACCAGTTTACATCATCAAGCTGGGCATGTACCCGCCACCTCGGGTGGTTGGACTGACAGAGCAAGGAGTACTTTTTTGCCCTCTCTAGTAGCAGGCTTTCCTGGTGCGACTCGCCGTAGGGTATCCAGTGGGGTACCGGGGGTCTTTCTTCGTCATCAGGGAAGTGCTCGGCCAAGCCCTTGGAATAAAACTCGATTAAACCGGTCGGCGTCGTCATAGGATGTTTCTTGGGGTCCTCGTAGAACTCTATCATGCCGGCCCGGTACGTCTTCCAGTCGGGGTCGGTGGGGATGACATAGTAGTCCTTTTCACACAACTCCTCCCAGGTCATCAGACCTGCTTCCGGCACGCCGGAATGGTCGAAACCGAATTTTATCCATTCTTCGATGGATTTACCCCCGGTGTATTCTTCCGCTAGACCCA
>Ga0315547_1003435_pt1 | contig 10311 bp, 9 predicted proteins | sample SalMarSW160240MG_2_FD_202542 | JGI IMG/M metagenome (GOLD analysis project Ga0315547, IMG submission 202542) | Salt marsh sediment microbial communities from the Plum Island Ecosystem LTER, Massachusetts, United States - Salt Marsh Sediment SW1601-240 ... | reverse complement strand
AAATCACTCCGAGATATCGAAGGCTAGAATAGAGGATTATCGTCGGACCGATGTTGAGAATCTTCAGCTACTACGAGGGTTACAGGTTCAGAGAGAGTTCTTTTATGACATCCCAAACATAGTATTTGCTGTGACATGGAGACAGGCATTCCTGCGGTGGATGGACTTTGAGTTCGTAGCGGACTACCTTGACGAAGCCAACAACATGTGGACAGAGCTCCTAAGCGTCTCTGCAACGGCTTCGCTGGACCAGTTGAAGATCCTCACCCTCCACGGTGAATTTCTCGAAACATTGGAATACAAGAATGAGAAGCTGGACCGGCTGATCGAGCTCTACGAGGACACTTTCAGGGAATTCATCATTGAGAGTGCCGGGTTCTTCCCTATCAGTGCACGGCCCCAAATATTGAATCTCTATGAAGTGTAGGCCGCATGAAGGAGTCCCGGAGAAACAACACCTATTTTTTCTTAAGTTTTTGTCTCGGACGGCGTCTTTTCAGCGGCCGCCCTGTCAGCTTTTCATCCGGAGGATGTGGTAGGACCCTCTTCGAATACTACATCCCTCAAGCCATGGAGCCATTCTGAAGAAAGAATGAAGACTCTTCAAGAAAAACCATTAAGAAAAGACCGAGTAATCTACTGAATGACAAAATATGCGTTATGTCGCCGAAAAACCCTGACTTCAATAACCCAGGCTGGAACTACCCAGGGGATCTTTAATGGGCAACAACCGCAGTGCGAGAGTTTTGGGAATCCGGTGACATAATACCCATTTCGCGTGTCTTACCCTTCTACCCGGTCGTATTCCCCTTTGGAAGTCGGGGAACATATCAATTAGTTCCGATCTGTTCGCTTTCTCCCAGGTAGACGTTCGGTTGGATCACTGCACTCCGCCAGAACAACCTTATGCTGACAGCGAAGAGACGAACAGACCGGGCTTAGAGGAAGGACACCGGGAAAGTTCCCAGGGGGGGACTGAGAGACTCACTCGACACGGCGCGCGCTTTCGGGAGTTGTTCCCGGAATTCCCCCCTTCATCTTGAGTCCCAACGCTCTCATTCACTGCCCAGCTGGTAGATCTGTGAGCGCCGCCTAAAGGCTTCCTCACTTCCTTCAAGGATTTCGCAGGTCATTTCTCGTGTCGTATCGGAGTCGATCGAGCCTCTGGCCATCACGTGTGCGCGCGCGCTTGTGGCTTTGAATGGAACTATAAGCTCTGAATCGCCAAGAACAGCTATGTTCGCATTGTGCGTGACCACGATCACCTGCCTATGCTCCTTGACCTGCTTCAGATTGCCAACAATCGTCCGATAGATGAACTCATTGTCGAGATTGTCTTCTGGCTGATCGATGATGAGTGGAGTTCTGCTCTTCGAAAACATGAGTATCGACAGAAGCACTGCTTGTTGTTGTCCCAAGGAGAGTTTCGTGAAATCCCTAGTGACAATCTGCTCTTTGCCAGCCGCGTCCGTGGCTCGCTTGGACACCGTTATCTCTGGCAGATCGTCAAATGACGCGACTTCAAGTTGATGGATGACTTCAGATCTCCTGAGGATTTCGAGCAGGGCATCCATATCGCTCTTCGACAAGAGGGGTTCCCCATTCACTCCCACGACTTCCTTAAGGGCCTTTAGATCGCTGTTTTTACCGATTTTAATAAGTTCGAAGGGCGAGTAGCACTCGGTAATTAGTCGCGCCCTTGGTACTTGGGTCGTCCTCCATTCCATCTTCGCTTTTAGGACAGCTGCGGCATCGCTCGACAACTTGCCGGAACGGAACTTGATGGTTATCTCGTAGTCAGTTACAGCACTGCGCAACTGCTTAGTCATCAGTGCTGCCCAAGCGGTACGTTCTGCCGAGATCCTCTCACAGCAGCGCTTCCTTTCTTGTGCCACATGTCTGTGTTCTTTCTTCAGCTTCTCAAGCTGTTTCGCGAGACTCGTGAGTTCCGCCAGTTTGCTGCGATATTCAGCGTGATCCTTTGTCAGTTTCCGGATGAATTTGATATCGAACTCAATACCCTTCTCGCTCAGTTCAATCCTCTTCGCTTCGATCTGGTTTTCCAGCTTTGACTCCTGGCTTTTCCATTCACCAATCTCCGACTTGAGGTTCTTAACGTGTATTCGCGATTTCCCTTCCCATTGGTGTTCTGTTTCGTCAAGGTCGATCTGGATTGCCTCGACAATTTCTCGGATCCGCTGAAGTTGCGGCTTGCCGACCACCAATGATATAGGCTCAAGTTCGAGTAGCCCCTCGAACAGCTGACGATCCTTGAGGCTGTCCGCTACGGATTTCAGCAGATGATTGAGCCTCGTCACCACCTCATCTCTAAACTTCCTGCCCTCCGAAAGCGATTCTTCAAGCTGGACGAGTTCACCGACCTTCTCTCTCTTCAGGGTCTCGACCTTCTTCTGCGTATCGCTCAACTGCTCCACGATGCGCGGGCGAACCTTCAGTCTCCCTTCGACGGCGGTGATCTGCGCGAAGGCCTCGTTCAGTTTCACGCACAGTGCCCGGTCCTGTTCGATAAGAGCACCAACTGCGACAAAGGAGTCGAGAAACTCCAGAAGAATGGCAGGATCGGTCTTGCAGTCCTGGATTCTTGAAGCAGTTTCACCCTGCCCATAGCTTTCGGTTGGCACCCTAGTCAGCGCGTCCGTTGAGCCGGAAAGGTTTCGCACTGCTGGTTCGCCCTTCCTTCTTTCCAGCATGTGTAGGTTGCCTGTTTCGTCCTCATAGACAATCTGGATCGAGTCTGGCCAGGCATCGCTATCAACCAGTGTTGATCTTGAGCTATGGCCAGAAGCAACCCGCAGCGATTCCAGAAGGGTCGACTTGCCTGTCCCTCGTCCTCCTATGATGCAGTTGAGATTCCTGTTGAAGTGAATCGTCTGCTTTCCCAGGAAGCCTCCATCAGTTCTAATGCCGACAATGTGTGGCACGCTTCTTGGTATAGACTCCTCCGTCCTAACCCGCGAGCTAGCATCCAGAAGCGCTATCCTAAGACCCGCGAACGACGGGACATCCATTTTGAGCCTGGTAATACGATGGTTATCTGCAGCGGACGTGAATGCTGCGAGGGAGTGAGCATCGGAGAACATCACTGTTGGCCAGTAGTAGTCGCCGTGAGCCTGAAGGGCGTCAAAACGCGCGTGGAAGAAACTCCTTCTGCTCTCCTTGTTATCGTTACTCGAGAACCAGTTCAGATTCTCAGGATCGGCAACCTCAATCGCAAGGAGTTTTGGGTGTATAACGATTGCCTTCTTCGCGGGGTTGTACGAGACCATTTGAGTTTCGAAGCCACTTTCTCTGTCGATGTGAGCAGCGACCCCAAATCCGTCGTAATCTTTGGCTAGATTAAGGCAATCTGTGATAGATTTTGTACACATCGTGCGATCTTCATCGAAATCTAGCTTCCCATAGAACCTCTTTAATTGCTCCAGCGTTTCTAAGTACACGAGCAGGTGGCCTTGGATCGTTGAGAGTTCGACGCCTGGTACGACAAGAACATCCTGTCCTTCCGCAGAGGAAAGTGCTTCTTCGACGTTCCCGATCCGGTTGTGATCGGTAATGCTGATTGCCGCAACGCCCTTCGTGATCGCACACTCAACTATGCCCGCAGGCGTCATTCGTTCATCATTCACACACTTCGACCCCTTCTCACCATACGAATGGATGTGAAGATCGACGCGCTGGAAGCTTGCGCCATTCGGTTGCTCCCTAATCTCTTGCAGTAGATTCATAGAATGGCTCCTCTTACCTGTTATTGTCGCCGTATTAAAGCGCGGATTCAACTCGTAAGTGCAACTTTGGCGATTGGTCCAAGAAACGAGCTGCGGTAGCATCAGCAGTGTCCCTCAGACCACTAAATCAAAGGAGCACTAATGAGAACGTACGCGCAGCTCACCCGAGAAGAACGATACCAGATCTACGCGCTGAAGCAAGCCGATCAGAACCAAAGCGCGATCGCTGTGCTGATCGACCGTCACAGATCAACTATCAGTAGGGAATTAGATCGCAATCGAGGCATAAGAGGATATCGCCCCCGACAGGGGCACCGTCTGGCGTTGGAACGCAGGAAGGCTAAGGTTCGTCCTCGCTTTGGCGGCTCCATCTGGACGAAGGTGGAACTGCTGATCCAGAGGGATTGGAGCCCGGAACAGATATCAGGAAGACTCAGGGCGGAAGAGGGTATCCGTATTAGTCATGAGTACATCTACCAGTACATTTACGCCGACAAGCGGGCTGGCAGGGAGCTTCACTAGTTCTTAGTATGCTGTTACCTTTTTTTGTCCCACTTGTCGCTGGCTACCTTCTCGGCCTCCTCTGCAGTGCGTCCTCTTCCTGCAACTTTTTCTTCACCATCAGTGATTGTCGTTTTGTAATGGTCGCCACCGAAAATCCGTTCTTCAAAGAAGGTCTCCTTCTCAGTTCGTGACTTCGTTTCTTTGTCCATTCTTTCACCTCCTTTAGGTAGGGTATAACTATTATACTGGATGTCGCCACTGGGGACAATCGGGGCTGAGGTCCCAGCAGTATACATAATCCTATGAGAATAGGCGTATAATACCTATTTCCTCTCAAGTTTTCGTCTTAGACGCCGTCTTTTTCAGCGGTCGCCCTGTCAGCTTCTCAGTCGAGGGATGTAGACTCTCTCCGAATATTACATCCCCTCAGTCATGGTGCCATTCTGAAGAAAGAATGAAGGCTTTTCAAGAAAAACTATTGTCTATCAAGAAGCGAGCTAATGGTCTCACCTTTCAGTAAGGTCCATGGGACGATAGACCCGAAGTCCCTCCACACGCGTAAAATCAAGATCGGCGGTGGCTAAACACAAGATCCCTTCCGCCTCCATCACGGCCGCTGTCAGAGAGTCGTTGACCAAGAGTCCGTCCCGGCGGCGATAAGGATAGCTGACCTTCAGGACATCTGAGGTTAATCCTACCACTTCGATACCCATTTCTGAGATGGCCTCGGTCTGGGTCTGATAATCGGCGAGTTGCTTCACTACATTGGGTTTCTCCCGAAGCTTCCTCGCTACGTTCCCCGACGTCACCAACCCCTTGGTCACAGCCTCGATCATCATCAGCCGATGCAGGACTTCCAACAAGATGTGTACTGCAGTGACGCCCCAAAGCTCTCCCCGCTCGCAACGCTCCAGAAAGCTCGAACACTCCTGCGAGAGGCCGGTGAAGTGGTAGATAAAGATATTGGCATCGATAAAGACTGTCTGCCCGGCGGGCAACTTTGGAAGTGGGAGTGCCTTCTCTTCAGGCGACATGGAACTCCTCTTCCTCCAGGATAGCTTGGACAACCTGGGGCGAAGTCTTCAATGAACCTTCAGTCTTTTTCACCACCCGCCCTTGCCTTCGCTTGAGATACTGGCGTAGAGCATCCTCAATGAGCCAGGAAAGCTTCTTGTCCTCCTTGGCCGCCAGGACCTTCAGCTCGGTGATAACGTCCTCATCCAACGCAGTACCGAGTTTCTTCTTCATGGCATTTCACCTCCTGTGAATCTTACCTTGCAGCTATGGAAGAAATCAAGATTCTTTTCTAACTTTCTGGTCCCTTGTCGTTTCGAGTGGATAACAACCCTGTAACCACAAATGATAGAAGGCTGGCCTCTCGCCCGTTCGTTACACTCACTCAAGACGCCAAGGTGTCGCGACACCAAGCTCGCCAAGGCGTAAGCCAACGCCATAGCTTTACGAGCGTTGAGGCGCGCCTCTTCTACCTTGCCATGCATGGCTTGTGTGCAATGTTGTCAAACCGCTCCGACAAACCCCAGCGGCAAGGGTGAGGCTGCCTGCACGTACAGACCAACGTCGGAGACAAGCTCCGACGCTACATACAATCAACGCTCTTTGCTCTTCTTCGCGTTCTCTGCGGCTTTGCGAGAGAATGTTCTTGCTCTTTCTTGTCACTCATTACCCGCTACTGCTTCACGGCTTTGCGAGATCCGCTGGTTCCGTTGTGTCTACATCTACCCACTCGACACGATAAGGAACCCTTAATCCCTACCCCGTTAATCCGTAATCCTATCTCCTGTCACCGGTTAACCGCGTGGATCGCCCGGCCGAGGGCGGCCTCTGCCGCTTCCTTCAGCCCTTCGGGCAGAGTCGGATGGGCATGGATGCCGTCGGCGATCGCTGAGAGCGGAAGCTTGTTCTGCACAGCCAGCGCGGCCTCTGCAATCAATGTCGATGCCTCCGCTCCGATGATCTGTGCTCCAATGAGACGATGCGATCCTGCCTCAGCGACCACCTGGAAGAACCCTTCTGTCTCCCTCATCCCTTGAGCCTTCCCGAGAGCAGCGTACGGGAAGCGGCCGACAATAATGTCGTACCCTTCTTCCTTCGCCTTCTTCTCGGACAGACCGACCGAAGCAATCTCAGGATCGGTGAAGATCGCCTGCGGGATGACCCACTCTGTAACGTCGGACCTTGTGTCCGACACTTGTAGCGTCGGACCTTGTGTCCGACGTTGCGCCTCCGCTACCAGGATCCCCTCGTGGGAGGCCTTATGCGCGAGCATCGGCCCAAGGACGAGGTCACCGATCGCGTACACGCCGGGAGCGCTCGTCTGCAGCTCCTCATCGACCGGGACGAACCCGCGTCGGTCTGGCTCGATCCCCACGGTCTCCAGACCAATATCCGTTGAATTCGGTCGACGACCAACGGCAAGGAGGATTCTATCCGCCGCAACGGCGTCGCCGTCCGCGATCTGCACCACCGGTCCCTCCGAGGTCTCCTCGATCGACTTAGCGGCAGTATTCACTCGAACGGTGATCCCTTGCGCTTTGAGCGCACGCTTCAGCGTGGCGATCGTGCGGCGATCGAGATCGACCCCGGGTAGGATCTCGGGCATCATCTCAAGGATCGTCACCGCGCTCCCCAAGCGGTTGTAGATCGTGGCAATCTCCAGCCCGATCACTCCACCACCGATCACGACGAGCCGTTCTGGAATCTCTGTAAGGTCCAAGGCATCGTCCGAGGACCAAACGTGAGGATCAGCAAAGCTAAACCCAGGGATCTCGATCGGGGAGGAACCGGTGGCGAGCACGATCCGCTCGGCCTCAATAGTCTCGCCTGTAGAGAGATCGATCCTCCCTTGGCCGGAGATGGTGCCGCGAGCGGAGATGACTGTCGCCTTGTTTGCCTTGAGTAGTGTCGCGATTCCATTCACCAGGCGCGAGACCACCCCATCCTTCCACGCGGCAAGTGCAGATAAATCGAGGTCAGGCATGGGAAATGAGATCCCCATCGCTTTTGCATCCTCCGCCCGCTCCAGAAGCTTGGTCGCCGAGTAGAGCGCCTTGGTAGGAATACACCCACGGTTCAAGCAGACCCCGCCAAGATCACCCTCCTCGATCAGGGCGACCTTTAATCCGAGTTGCCCCATCCGGATGGCAGCGACGTACCCACCCGGACCTCCACCGATCACTGCCACGTCGTATGTCATAGACCTTCATCCTCCCATTCTTAGGAGGAAACGGTACCGCTGCAGCGGTCGCCCATCAAGCCCCCGCACATGACCTATTGAGAGGAAAGACAGATGTCACCCTGCGACCGTGTCTATCGTCGTCCTAAGATAGGTATAATTAAAGTGATGGGTACAACTACTTTCTAAGTTTGGAAAGTAATAACAACCCGATAAGGGCAAACCCTTCGCAAGGAGGCGACGCAAAGCCACGGGCCCCAAGTGGGCAGCCGGGCCGCCGAAGATGAACCGTAAGAACCGTTGGCTGCTGTTCGGAATCACCGTTCTGTTGCTCTCCCTTCTGGGGATGAGTGGACCTCGCATCGCCGGTGGAGGGGGAGAGAGCAATGCCACTCCCTCGAACGATCTTGGCTCACTCTCCTGGGGGGTTGAGCGGATCGAGGCCCCACAGGCTTGGGAGCGAACGACCGGCTCACAAGACATCGTGGTGGCAGTGATCGACTCCGGAATCGACACGACCGTTCCCCAACTCACCGGGAGGATTTGGACCAACCTCAACGAGATCCCGGGTAACGGGATCGACGACGATCGTAACGGCTACATCGACGACATCAATGGATGGGACTTCCGCGATGAGGACGCAAGCTCCCTTACCGGATCCAAGATCCACTGGCACGGGACGTTCGTCGCCGGGATCATCGCCAGCGTTGCTCCCGGAATCCGCATCATGGACCTCCGCTTCCTCGACTCGCGGAACCTCTTCTACGGGTCGGACTGGAAGCAATTCGTCGCAGCGATCGACTACGCCGTCGACAACGGTGCCGATATCATAAACCTGAGTGTGTACGCAAACGGCAAACCACCCCTCATCCTCGAACAAGCTATGCAACGTGCGAGGCAGCACGGTGTGGTTGTCGTCGGGATCGCAGGGAACGACGGTAAGTCACAGGTGTGCTACCCGGCGAAGTATTCGTCCGTTCTCGCTGTCACCGCGACCGACCGGGAGGACCACCTCGCAAGCTTCAGTAATTACGGCTCTGAGGTTACAGTCACCGCCCCGGGTGAAAAGATCACGTCCCTCTTTCCGGGGGGCGTCGCCGGGACAAGTTCGGGAACATCATTCGCCGCCCCACACGTCAGCGGAACCCTCGCCCTCATTCTCTCCTCCCACCCTGGGATCACGCCCAGCCAGGCGATCGCCCTCCTCGAACGGACGAGTGTAGATCTAGGCAGCAGCGGGAATGATCGCCAGTTCGGAGCCGGCCTGATCGACGCCGGCAAAGCCGTAGCAAGCACGAGTTAGGCACCATAAGAGCAGTCTCATTCCCATACTCCTACTGAGCCAGGGGGGTTGCCTCATCCCTTCATCTCTCCGATAATCTGGATCTGCTATAAGGGTAGGAGGAAACGATGCTTCTTGGCTGTCACCTATCGATCGGGAAGGGATTCACCGGCGCGCTCGTTGCGGCGGTGAATCTCGGCATTAATGCCCTTCAGATCTTCTCCCACAACGCCTCCTCGTGGCGGATGAAGGAAATCACCTCTGAGACGGCCGCCTCGTTCCGCCAACACTTCTCGGAATCACCTGTAGAGTACGTAGTCATCCATACGATGTACCTGTTGAACCTGGCAAGCCCGGATGAGGCGCTCTTCGAGCGCTCGATCGCCTCACTGGAGGAGGAGATCAGGCGGGCGGGACTGTTGGGGATCGATCAGATCGTCACCCACCTCGGCGCGCATAAGGGGAGTGGGATCGACGCGGGGATTTCCCGTATCACCACCGCTCTCGACCGCGTCCTTTCCTCTGATTCCGTCCGCAGGTACCCACACGTGCACGTGCTCCTCGAAGATACCGCTGGAGCCGGAACGACGATGGGAACGACCTTCTCTGAACTGGGAGCGATCATCGACGGCCTTTCTGACGCAAGCCACATCGGTATCTGCTTCGACACCTGTCACGCCTTCGCCGCCGGCTACGAGCTACGCACACCGGATGGCCTCGCAGAGACGCTGGAAGAGTTCGATCGCGAGATCGGGCTCGACCGCCTGTGCCTCATCCACCTGAACGACTCCAAGTTTCCCCTCGGGTCCCGTCGCGATCGCCACAACCACATCGGCGCAGGAGAGATCGGAGAGGAGGCCTTCTCCCTGATCGTTAACCATCCTGCATTGCGCGACCTTCCGTTCATCCTGGAGACCCCGAAGGAGATCGATGGAAACCCCGATGCCGACAAGATAAACTTGGCGCAGGTACGATCTCTACGGCACGAATAAGGAGGAAAGATGAATCTTTACATCGACACGGCGAACATTTCTGAGATTCGCGAATTGGCCTGGCTCATCGACGGGGTGACGACAAACCCATCGCTCGTCGCCAAGGAGAAGCGGCCGTTCAAGGAGGTCGTTCGAGAGATCTGCGAGATCGTGGACGGCCCGGTGAGCGCCGAGGCGACAGCGCTCGACGCAGATAAGATGATCGAACAAGGGCGCGACCTCGCGAAGATCCACGAGAACGTCGTCATCAAGATCCCGATGACCGAGGAGGGGATGAAGGCAGTCAAGGCCCTTACCCAAGATGGGATCCGCACCAACGTCACTCTCGTCTTCTCGGCGAATCAGGCACTCCTCGCGGCAAAGTGCGGGGCGAGCTTCGTCTCTCCCTTTGTTGGCCGGATCGACGACATCGGCGGAGACGGGATGGATCTTGTCTCGCAGATCCTCGACATCTTCACGGTCTATGGTTGCTCGACCGAGGTGATCGTAGCGAGCGTGCGGCATCCGCAGCACGTGCTCGATGCCGCCCTCCTCGGCGCAGAGATCGCCACCGTCCCCTACGCGATCTTGAAGAAACTCTTCAACCACCCGCTCACC
>Ga0315547_1003428_pt1 | contig 10325 bp, 8 predicted proteins | sample SalMarSW160240MG_2_FD_202542 | JGI IMG/M metagenome (GOLD analysis project Ga0315547, IMG submission 202542) | Salt marsh sediment microbial communities from the Plum Island Ecosystem LTER, Massachusetts, United States - Salt Marsh Sediment SW1601-240 ... | reverse complement strand
CTCTATAATAAAGGACACATCTATAAAGGAGAATTTCCAGTAAACTGGTGTCCCCGATGTATGACTGCCATGGCAGATGCAGAGGTTACTTACACAGATAGAACTACTAAGCTTAACACAATAAAATTTTACTTCAAAAAACAACCACCTAAGCAGGTTTTTAAATACCATAGTATTGGAAAGGATGACAAGGGTGCTTATGTCGAGATTGCAACAACGCGACCTGAAATGCTTCCCTCCTGTCAAATTGTCGCTGTTCACCCGACTGATGAGCGTGCACCATGGCTTATAGGTCAGATGCTCAAGGTTCCTGTATTTAATAAAGAAGTGAAAATCGTGGAAGACGATGCAGTTGACCCTGAATTTGGAACTGGCATTGTTATGGTTTGTACGGTTGGTGACAAAGAGGATTTGAACTGGGTATTCAAGTATAACCTTCCACTTGACATGAGTATTGACGAAGAAGGAAAGATGACCGGCATTTGTGATAAATATCAGGGAATGACAATCGAGGATGCACGGAAGGCAATTATCAAAGATATGCAAAAGGATAAAATACTAATCAAACAAGAGCCGTTGGAACAGAACGTCGGAGTTTGTTGGCGTTGTAAAACACCTGTGGAGTTTATCAACGCTGAACAGTGGTTTTTGAAAACAATTCCATTCAAAAAGATGGTTCTTGAAGCAAGCGATGAGATGAACTGGTACCCAGAATTCATGAAAATACGGCTGAAAGACTGGGTCGACTCTCTTGAGTGGGATTGGGTCATCAGTAGACAGAGGTATTTTGCAACACCCATACCTCTTTGGGAATGTGAAAACTGCAAGGAAGTTGTGCTAGCACGACCAGAGGATTGCTATGTTGACCCCACCATTGATAAGCCACCTGTTGCAAAATGTCCAAAATGTGGTGGATCTCTGAAAGGATGCGAAGATGTCTTCGATACTTGGATGGACTCATCAATTTCACCGTTGTACAACACCTTCTGGCATAGAGATGATAAGAAATTCAAGAAACTATATCCTATGTCAGTTCGCCCACAAGCCCATGATATCATTAGAACCTGGGCATTTTATACAATCTTACGATGTACATTACTATTAGACGAAAAACCCTTTGAAAACATCATGATGGGTGGATTTATCCTATCTAAAGATGGGACACCTATGCATGCAAGTCTTGGCAATGTAATCGATCCATTAGATGTTATCAACGAATACGGCGCAGATGCATTTAGATGTTATGCTGCAAGCTGTGCATTGGGGGAAGATAATCCGTTTAGAAATAAGGACGTTGTTAGGGGCGTTAGACTTCTTAGAAAACTGTGGAATGTTGAAAATTTCATTTCTAGCATAGTAAAAGATGAAAAGTCCAAAAAACCAGAACTTATCGAAATAGACAAATGGATTCTGACAAAATATAGCAAATTAGTAAAGAAATGCACAGAACTCATGGATGTTTACGATTATTCAACAGCTATGAAAGAAATCGAATATTTCCTTTGGCATGAGCTTGCTGATCATTACATCGAGATGATTAAGAGCTCTGTTTATGAAAATGAAAACAAGGAAAGTATTGCCTATACATTATATACACTTGGCTTAGGGATGATCAAACTCTTTGCTCCTTTCATACCACACATCACAGAAGAAATCTATCAACAACATTACAAAGAATTTGAGAAACACAAAAGCATACATATTATCCCATGGCCTAAAGAAATTCTTATAGATAAAGATGCAGAAATCTCAGGAGAACTTGTAAAAAACTACATATCATGTGTGCGGTCGATTAAAAGTGAGCAGGGCATTGCATTAAATGCTCCAATGAAGGCTTTTGCCACATATTCTACAAATAGCAATATTTCAAAGATACAATCAAGTGGATCAATCATCACATCAACCTTAAAACTTCCAAAAGACCATCAGTTTATAAAAGGAAAGCCAGCTATTGAAGAAAAAATTACTGCAATTATCCCAGTCCATGCAAAGATAGGACCCCTATTCAAGAATGAAAGTAAAAATATCGTGAAATGGATTGAAAAGAACAAAGATGAACTTACAAAAAAGATTCGGAAAAATGGGGATATTAAGTGGTCAGATATTGCTGTGGTAGATAGCAAAGATCCAGATGAATATCTGATAAAGAATGGATACATTAAAGTGAAAAAAGAAAATCAAATAAAAGGTAAGAAAGATAGAGCTGTTTTGCAATTTGATGACTTCTATCTTGAAGTGCCGGGAGACATGATAAAGTGAAAATTAAGAAAAAGACATTAAAAAGTTGGGCGGTGAAAATCCTAGCTCTCCTCATCGTGGTCGCTATGATCCTTACTGGATTTGTGGTCATCTTATCGAATTAAATTGTTGATTTTCTCGATAGGTTTTTAAATAAGTGTTTTATTCAGCGAGCCGTGATCTAACATGGCTGAGAAAAATATACTGGCAAATCCAGCATCACTTGGTCTTATGGGCTTCGGTATGACCACGGTGTTACTAAACATTCATAACGCTGGTTTCTTCGCAATTGGTTCAATGATACTTGCCATGGGAATCTTCTATGGTGGACTTGCACAAATCTTTGCAGGGATATTAGAATACAAAAAAGGAAACACTTTTGGTGTAACGGCATTTACATCATATGGGTTATTCTGGCTTAGCTTTGTAGGAATTCTTGTAATTCCAGCTCTTATTCCAAGTGTTACTGCTCCTGGTGATACAGCAATGGGTTGGTATCTTTTCATGTGGGGTTTATTCACGGGACTTATGTTTATCTCTACTTTGAAGAAACCTAAAGCATTGCAGTTTGTATTTGGATCACTTACAATATTGTTCTGGCTATTAGCATTGGGTCATTTCTTACAAAACCCTGATATTACGAGAATAGCAGGATATGAGGGAATTATCTGTGGACTAAGTGCGATATATCTAGCAATGGCAGAAGTAATCAACGAAACCTATGGAAAAATAATTCTGCCAGTAGGCGGCTCAACCATAAAATAAAGCTATAATTCAATCAACCGATATGAGGAAGATCCTAATCCGATCTCCTCACCAAATTTTATTTGTTTTAATGGACTGATGTGATTTTCTTTTTCAAAAACATCTTTTTTAACATCATTTATTAAATCCAATGATGCCTTATCAACAGCCACTGGATCATCAGATAAAAGATAGCCAATATCTGGACAAATAACAGGGTCTGCAAATGGATCGCAATCGCAGCTTTTTGAAATCCTTTTTAATTCATTTAGATAGATTACGTTTTTATCTTGTACACATGCCTTTGCGGCACATGCTAACACATATTGTAAATCTGCATCCTTATTGGTAAGTGCATCCTCCTTACATGCATCAACACAAACGCCACAACCAAAACAGGATCTCATATTCTGCTTCCATTTATCCTTTTTGACAGTAATTGCTTCAAATGGACAAAGTTCAGCACAGACGCCGCAATAGGTACATTTATCTTTCTGATATACGGGACGACTTCCGTGATGCATTCGTTGCTTTGTTTCTTTAGTTACACCACCCATTCCAAAGTTCTTAATCGCACCTCCCATTCCTGTTGCAACATGACCTTTTACATGGGTTATTGCAAAGATGTAGGTTGAATTTGACAGATGCCAGGCAACCTCCTAATCCCTACCATGAACCGTTGTCGGAATGCCTCTATCATCTATTATCACGTCACAACCAACTTTCTTCATGCTAAATCCATGATTCTCGCCAGTTGTTGATATCCAGATACATAATGTCGTAGTCCAGTGTAAGCTACTGTTGTATCAAAGAGATGGGGATCTGCCTTAACTTTCTTCAATTCATCAACTACAAGTTTGACAAATTCTGGTTTCAAGAAGTATTTGTTTTTCATCTCCCCCATATGTAGTTTGATGGGAACCTGTTTGCCAGAAAAACTCTTGATATCAAATTGCTCTAAAGCATTGTGTAATTTATTTTCATCAGTAAAAAAGATGACTTTACTCATCCAATTTTTTTCTCCCATTTCTTGAGTTTGAGAACGCTTCCTAGCGACCCGCCGTCTTTGATTTCTTCACGAATACGATTCTCATGTTCCTTTACATCAAGTGCTCGGTTAGCAATCTCCTGAGCAATCTCCTGTGGAACAACTACAATTCCAGAATCGTCACCAATTATCCAATCGCCGTTGCGTATCGTTTGACTGCCACAAGTAATCTCAGCACCAATCTCTCCAAATCCTTTTGGTTCTCCAGCATTTGGTGAGACATGTCTGGAGAATATAGGAAAATCTATCTTCACAAGGTCATCGAGATCCCTCACAGCTCCATCTATTACCGCGCCAGCAAGACCTTTGCCTTTGGCACTCCATGTTGCAAGCTCTCCCCAAATTGCAGTTTTACCACCATCAACATCTACTACAATAACCTGACCAGGCTCTGCTTTATCTATTGCCTCAACAGGTTTTGCCCAGTCTCCATCTATTGTTCGCACTGTGAGTGCTTTTCCAACCATGCGAAATCCGAGTTTGACAGGTTTAATGTCTTTCATAGCACCCTGTTTATGCATAGCATCAGAGATATTTGGTGTGGATACCAATGAAAATGCTTTCTTTAGTTGGGTTTTATCATATTTCTTAAACAGTGTAGTATCAACAGGTTTTTGTGTTTCTATTGCTTGTTTTATTTGTCTTGTAGCCTTGGTTACATCTTTTGCCTTGGTAATCGCTCCACCAACAATAATTACCTGTGCACCAGCCTTAACCGCATCTACAGCAGTCTTACTATTGAGGCCACCAGCAACAGCAATAGGAATATTTGTTGTTTTAACCAACGATGAAAGAATTTTAATAGGATCCTTGCCAATCATTTGTTCATCAATACCAACATGAATACAGAAATAATCAACACCTAGTGATTCCAATTCTTTTGCACGTTGTATTTTGTCATTAACTCCAATAAGATCAACCATAATCTTTGAACCATATTTCCGTGCAGATTTTATAGCATCAGAAATAGTACTATCATCAGAAGCAGCCAATATACAAACAACATCAGCACCAGCTTTAGAGGCCATTTCTGTTTCAAATGCACCGGTATCCATAGTTTTCATGTCTGCAATAAGTGATTTATCGGGAAATGTGTCCTTGAGTTTTCTTACAATATCCATTCCTTCGCTTTTAATGAGTGGCGTACCTGCTTCAAGCCAATCTGCACCGCCTTTAACAGCATCCTTTGCAATAGTAAGAGCTCTATCACTGTTAAGTAGATCCAATGCCACCTGAAGAATAGGTTTCATGAAGCAGATAATACATCACTTGTTATTTAAAATTACCAGAAGACAAGTATTTCTCTGATAGTGTCATTTGGATCTTCCACATGTTCGTAAATTCCATCGAACACGACACACTCTGTCCAATAGTCGTTTCCGGGCTCTAGATTTTCAACCCATTCATCGAATTGAGGTTCGATATAAACCATCCCATTATCAGACGTATTGAAACCAACAATTGCATGACTTACATTTGTTTCTTCAAAATTAATAATTACCAATGCACACCGCATGCTAAGTTGCCTGGCATTAGCAATAAAGGTTTGAGAAAAATGTAGACAATTAAATTCTTGAGAATCATATGGAAGCCCATCTGTATTGTCATTTGCCATAAATTGTGCAACCTCAGCATAAGTAGGATCGTAAAATTTATATGTGTCATTGGATAGAAGATTTGTCAACTGAGTGTAATTTTCTTGTAAACTTTGATTTACATGCTCAAATTCTTCTGCTATTTCTTCCAGCTGTGAAGAAATATTTTCTAGCTCGTTCTGATAGTAAGATGCCAAGATATTGGTACTCTCTTGATAATCGCTAGCAAGTTCGTTATGTTCTGTACGCGAGATATCTTTTACCACATAATAGGTGGCTCCAACAGAACCAACAATACAAAAACAGATGACGATTATCATTACTATTGTTTTACTTAGTTTCATACAGATCTCCTCAAAACCAATTTAATGCAGGAAAAACACCCTGTCATTTAAGATTTTCTCTAATAAAAGAAAAGCTTATACGAAACAGTGCATTATTGGGTGTTTGTAGACAATGCAGACAAGAGAAAAGTGTGAATTTCATAAACGATCAAAGGACGATCTTGACGATTTTGTCAAAAAGTTGGAGCTTCAAGCCCTTGAAACAGCAGAAGAACGGATGCCGTTGTATATTGAGATTGGTCTCAAAGATGCAAAACTAACATTAGATGTTGGCTGCGGTTCAGGCATGGTGACTAGGGATATTGCTAGATTTACCAAAGGCAAAGTCATTGGCATCGATGGCTCATTTGATATGATAAAAGTGGCAAACAAGATTCTTAGTATGCATAAAAATACAAGGCTGATGGTTGGCGGCGCAGAAAAGTTGCCATTTTGTGACAATACATTCGACATCGTTGCCTGTAATCTGTTACTAATGTGGGCAGATGATCCGCAGAAGGTTGTAAATGAGATGGCACGGGTAACAAAAAGAAGGGGAAAGGTACTTGCATCACTAGAGCCTGATTATGGAGGGAAGCTGCACTGGCCTGAAAATCCAGAAATTGATGCTGTTTTTGCAGGGAAAGCAATAAGGAAAAAGGGCGGAGATCCCCATATCGGCAGAAAACTTCGTTTATTGTTTGTTAGAGCTGGACTTGAGACCAAAGTAGGAATAGGAAACACACGCATATGGGGCTGTGAAGAGGATAAGTCCTATTATCTTCATGCTCGAGATTTTTATGTAAAAGCGTTAAAAGATGCAGGTTTAACAGAGAAAGAAATTGATAAATGGGAATATGAATATCTCAAATCGCTTGATGAAGGGGTACAACTAAACTTTTTCCCACAATTTTATGCGATAGGGAGAAAACCATAGGTTTTGTGACATCCTCCCACGACTAAAGTCACGGGCTTCCTGGTTCTTTGACCAAACTTGCAGAAACTATCCCCAGTTTCTGTAGAGGCTCGATCTCCCCAGGCATTCGTATAGGTTCCGGAGTGCCCCTCCGTACCTTTTTCAAAATGTTAAGTGCCGCATTCACATCCCTATCGATGGTAAGTCCACAATTCGGACATCGGTGTATCCGAACCGATAGAGACTTTTTAACCGACACCCCACATCCTGAGCATGATTGAGTAGTTCCCTTTGGATCAACTAATTCCACGAACTTTCCAGCATTCTCAGCTTTGAAAGTCGTATATTGAAACAGTTTACCCCATGAACTATCTGCTATCGAACTAGCCAAATGATGGTTTTTGACCATATTATTAATTCTCAAATCCTCGAACGCAATCAGATCAGCTTTCCTGACTAATTCGTTTGAAACCTTATGTAAGAAATCATCCCGCTGCCTTTCAATTTTTCTATGAGCTTTAGCTACCTTGATTCTAGCATTTTTACGATGTTTGCTTCCTTTCTTCTTCTTTGACAACCTCCTTTGAAGTTTTTTGAGATTCCCTTCCGATTTCTTTAGAAGGTGCGGGTGTTCGATTATTTCACCAGTAGACACAGTTGCTAATTTCTCAATGCCTACATCAATGCCGATTGCGGTTTTCGGCTCTTTCTTGGGTACATCAGGTAACTCTGTTACAAAAGTAGCGAACCAGTCGCCAACCAAATCCTTTTTGACGGCTAATGTCTTGATTCCACCTTGGACTGGTCGATGATAGAACATTCTGATAGCACCTATCTTGGATAATTTTAGTTTACCGTTGTCTAGAATTTGAAAACCCGATTGGGGATATATAATGCTTCGATATCTATCTCTTGATTTGAATCTTGGATAACCTGTTTTCTCCTTGAAAAGTTTTTGAAAAGTTTTATCTAACCTTCTTAAAACATCCTGCAATACTTGTGAATGAACTTGATTGTAATCTGAAAACACTTCTTTTATCTCTGGCAATTCCTTTATTTGGTCGTAACACCCAATTCTGATATTATAACTTACCCAGGCGATCTTCCTGTGCTCCAATGCACAATTATACAATTTTCTGCAACAATTCAAAACAAATTCAAGTTGAGCTATTTGTTCCTTGTTTGGATACAACCGATATTTAAAAGCTCTTTTCATGAACCTACCATATCGACATTGATTTAAACCCATATATATTCTTCAAGGAGTTCAGTGAAAGTATTCTTATACTTGGATGCATTTCTGTATCCCGCGGCTAAAGCACATGGGTTTTAGAAATGCCCATCTTATAAAATTTACCTGTGAGACTAAAATGACAGCCAAGATAATTAATGGAAGAGAAATTGCAAAGGATATTCGTAGTGAAATTGCCAATGAAGTAAAAGCACTAACATCAAAATATGACACTACTCCAACCATTACTACTATAAAGATTGGCAATAATCCTGAATCAGAACTATATCTCAAATTAAGAGATAATGCCTGTAATGAAGTCGGAATTATCTCAGATCATATTAATTTACCAGTCAATGTTTCTGAGCAAGAAGTTTTACAGACTATAGAACAACTAAATAAAGACAAAAACACACATGGAATACTAATACAGTATCCAATACCAGATCATATTTCTACAGATGTATTGATGAGGTCGGTAGATCCTAAAAAAGATGTTGAAGGATTCAATCCATACAACATGGGCAATGTTCTTATTGGTAATGAATCTATTATACCATGCACTCCTTTAGCTGTGTTAACGATTTTGGAACATGAAAAAGTAGATCTTAAAGGTAAAGACGTTGCCATTGTAAACCATAGTACTGTAGTAGGGAAGCCGCTTACTGCACTGTTTTTGAATAGAAATGCCACAGTGAGTGTTTGCCATGTATTCACCAAAGATATCAAACCATATACATCAAAAGCAGATATTCTAGTAACTGCCACTGGAATACCCCAAATCATTACTGTAGATCATGTCAAGAAAAACGCATTTGTGATCGATGTAGGAATCGTATCCACAAAAGATGGTATTTGTGGAGATGTTGACATGGATTCAGTAAAAGAAAAAGCAGGAAAAGTAACACCAGTGCCTGGTGGGGTTGGGCCAGTAACAGTGGCATGCTCTTTAAAAAATATGCTAAAGACCTACAAAAACTGCGTAAAGTAAAATTGTTTTATGCTTCACTTTTGCTGAAAAAATAACTTCCTAGACCCATCATTATCAGACAAATAACAAACACGATGGCGAGATTAATTGAGGGGGGGAGCACATTATCAACACCTGTAAAACTGCCACGTAATCCATCGACCATATAAAACATAGGATTTGCATAAGAAACTGTACGAAGCAATTCAGGTAAATCAGGATTGGCCTGAATTGGGAAAAAAGCTGAGGAAAGGAATAGCAGAGGCATTACTACCAAACTCATAATAACCTGGAATCCCTGGAAGTCCTCCATTTTTGAAGCAAGAACCAAACCAAAGCCAACAGCAGTGAACGCAATGAGAGTCATAAAGATCACAGTCAAGAAAAAACCTGTAACGCTAGTTATTTGAATGCCCATTCCAAAAGCAATTATAAGAATTATGAATCCTTGAATAAGTGCGGTTGTTGCACCGCCAAGTGTTCTTCCGATAATTATAGACATTCTGCTTATTGGTGCAACAAGTACCTCTTGTAGAAATCCAAATTGTTTATCCCATAACACAGATATTCCTGCAAACATCGAGGAAAACAAGATTGCCATTGCAATAATTCCAGGAGCAAGGAATTGAAGATAATCTGTTCCCTCCATTCCTGGCAGCATTGCAGCTCGTAAACCAGATCCAAGAATAACCAGGAAAAACAATGGTTGCACGATAGTAGCAATAAGTCGACTCTTGGATCGGATAAAGCGCTTCATTTGCCGTAGCCACATGATATAGATTGCCTGCAGTTCTCGATCTGCCCTCATCGTCTCCACCGCCCATGAGCTGCTTTATTAAAATTTTTCAATTGGTTTGTAGGTTCTTGATCACGCATAGTTCTGCCAGTAAAGTGCAAAAAGACGTCGTCAAGTGTTGGTTTTCTGACACTGATTGAGGTGATTCGTAACTTAAGTGACTGAGCAATTTCAATGATCTTGGGAATCTTTTCTTCTCCTTTTTTTACACCGAGTGTTAAAAATGAATCATGCTGCTTGATATTATTAATCCATGATTCTTTCTTTAATCGCTTAGTCAAAGTCTCAAGATCTGAGCAAGAAAGTGTGATAACATCATTTCCTATTGAAGTCTTTAAAGCTGAAGTCGAGTCAATTATAAGGATTTTACCACGATCTATAATACCCACACGGTCGCAAAGATAATCTGCCTCATCCATGTAATGCGTCGTTAAGAAGATGGTCGTATCTTCTTCTTTATTCAT
>Ga0315547_1003425_pt1 | contig 10333 bp, 16 predicted proteins | sample SalMarSW160240MG_2_FD_202542 | JGI IMG/M metagenome (GOLD analysis project Ga0315547, IMG submission 202542) | Salt marsh sediment microbial communities from the Plum Island Ecosystem LTER, Massachusetts, United States - Salt Marsh Sediment SW1601-240 ... | reverse complement strand
GGAGGACGAGGAACATTCGGCTGCTTCTGATCACTTCTTACTCCTCTCCGCCCAAACTCCACTATCGGCTCCAATATACAAACTTTAGGTACGGTTGTTATTTTTCGAACTCGACCATCATCGAATGTCTCTGAACATACAGCTATGTATTCGTCAGTTTCTTCAACAACTTGACCTTGTATCCAGCCAACATGAGGTTTGAAAGACTCTCCAGTTGCCTCATAACCAGTCGAATCATCCCAGTATCCCCAATCAATGGCCTTGATCTTGACAATACGTTCAGAAGTAATTTTCATTCCCAATACCTCCCGGTCTCCACCGCATATTTGAAGTTTTTTACCAACTTAGCCTGACCCCAGGTAAAGCCCTGGTTAGCTTTGTATTTTCCAAGAATTAAATTTACATAGGAAATAAATCTATTCCGAGCTTCGGTAACTGCCATACCTTCTCTGTATCGCCCTGGTTGTTTTTTTACATGACCATCTACTATGCCAACAAAAGGAGCACGGAAAGCCATCATTTTCATACCAATTTCAAAGGCTCTATTCATCAGATCTTGATCATCATGTCCGTAACCATGGCAATTGATTTCATCGTAACCACCTAATATTTCTATAAATTCCTTCTTATAAAAACCCAACCTCCCCCGCAACAATTGTTTTGATTTAGCAAACATGGCTTTTTTAGGTTGTTCATTGGCTAGTCTATTTAAAAATGTGGCAAATCCTTTATTGGTATAAGCATCTGCATCCACATTGTTTACGATTTCTCCTGAGGCAGCAAGAAATGCTATGTTTCGGGAGTGGCTCATATCATAATATTTTGGCTCATCAGTTCGGTAAAAATTTAACACCCCCATCTCAATCCAGCCCATCATTTCATCTTTTACCCATTTTTCAATATCATCTTTGGTGCTATTATAATCTAAAAGTACAAATTCAACATTGGGATAATCAAGGTTGTCTTGGATATTTTTTGGGAGAGTTTGTTTAAGATCGCTCAAACGATCTTGGCATGTGGTACAGATACTCACTTTGTAATTCTTGGTTACAGGCTTGGTAAAATTTCCATCGAATTGCTCGAAGAGAGGCCATTTAACATTTCTCCATATTTGTTCGAGGATGAGAGATGTCATCTTCATGTTGATTTCAGTGGGAGGATTATTTTGAGTCTTCAATGATCTTTTAAGCTCTGGTCCAATAGCTCCACCTGCTTCCAAAACATCAAGCCCTACCCATTCTTTACACCGCATACATTGAATTCTTTGATTTGCTTCATCAAAATTACCTGGCGAGAATCTACCACAGCTACAAAATTTCATAATGATCTCCCTGATTATTTTTCATAATTAATCTCCAAATATTTGTAGTTCAATCCATTTTTGAGTATTTGGATGAAATTGATATTTATTTTTATGTTTTGAATACCATTCCTCAGTATTATTTTTTCCAGTAATAGCTTTTCCAGCTCCATGCCAATCTGCAAGGAGTTCTTTTCTATATCTAATGGGAATATCTAATACTATATCTTTATCCTCATCTTGAATTAATAAGTAAAATTGCCAATGATGCTTGTTCCTGTGGATATGATAAAGCCAAGCTTTATTGAATTTACTATCTTCTGTATCCTCTGATTTGTCATATCCTTCAATTTTTTCTTTTTCATTTTGCACAGTTCTGCTTCCACCATAAAAATGTTTGGCGTAAGGAATGAATTCACTCAGTCGGAATTTGCTCCAATCGTGAATAATTCCGAGAAAAGGAATACCTAGTTTACAGCATTCTAAAAAAACAAATATCTTATGACGAATAACATAATTAAAATATTTTATATATTTGATCATTCCTGCACTCCAAATACCATTATTGTATTCCGAAACCAGCGCAAACTTGCATTTTCTCTCAGTATTTCACTCTGTCTTAAATCAAACTTCAGTTCTCTCTTTCCAAACTCCTCAATCACATACTCATTAGGCTGCTCATTAAAATGACCGCCCCCTCCTTGTCCAGGGATTGCCCATGATAATACCAGATCCTTTTTCGTAAATTCACAGATATTGTCGATGAAAGTTTGTTCATGCATTTTTGGAACATGTTCACCAACCTCAAGACAAAGTACAAAATCATAGACGATTTCAACCCATCGCCTCAGCGTTAAATCCAACACCATAATATCGTCATATATCTTAAGCTCTTTAATATTTGGAGTACCTTCATAACCATGAACAACCGGCCAGCCAAGACTTTTAAAAATTCTGCAATAGCTTCCATTTCCACACCCAACATCAGCAGCCAACTTTGGAGAATACATTTTGGAGATTTGGATAGCTAGAGCGCGGTCAAAACGATGGCGCTTTTTGGCTACATCTAAAGACCAAATTCCAGTATTGGGATCAATGCTCATACAATACTATGATAAGGCAATATTATCCGTTTAGGTTCCAAAGGAATCAATCTACTCAAAATCTGTCTCGAAAAGTTAGCTGCGGTAATTAACACAACTGAATCTTTGATCTGATCTCCATCAGTCCCGGAAATGGGAACTGTGATATTCGGAAAATAACAAGCGGCCTTATTGTGATCGTCATCAAAAATATATTTAAAAAAGGAAAGATCATTCTCTAAATGGTATGTTAAAACTGGTAATTGAAGACCCGCGCCATAAGCACATTTTGGAATATTTCTAAATCTCTCAATCTGAAGAGCTGTTTGTTCCATCTGCATTTTGAACAATCGATAACTATCAAGCACCATTTCAGAATTAATTTTGGTTCCTTTTACATCTGATCTTGATTTTGTCACACTTGATTTTGAGCTTATCTTTGATCCTGTTTTGGAATCTACTACATTCAAGCCTAATCCTTTTACATCTAATCTTGCTACTTCCGACCTCGAACCTATTTTCTTAAACGCAACTGTCAGCGTACCAAAATAATGGGGATCAACTTCCCACTCTATGATCTCACAACCAAGTTCAGCCAATAGATAACTGAATGAGAATAATGAAAAATAGTGGAGATGATGACTGTATACTTGATCGAATCTACAATCTTGAATAATGGTATCAAAGCCTGGAAATTGAAAAATAAACAAAGAATCATCATCGGAAGTCTCAAGCATTATTTTCAACATTTTCCGGGGATCCTCGATGTGTTCGATCATATGACTGGAAACAAACAAAACATTTTTATACTGATCGAGAGCTACATTCTCAACAAAATTTCCAATTATTGTTAGTTGATCGTCCGAAAATTCATTTTCACGATCCTTGAGCACTGGATCTATTCCAATCAAATTTTCTCCTTTATATCTTAGCATGTTTAATAAATAGCAATCATTGCATCCAACTTCGATAATATTTAAAAATTTTTCTTTGGCGACTCTATCAATAAATCTAAGAAATTGATCATTGATTTTTTTTGGGCCAGTACCTTCTGACGTTCTCAAAGCATATTTATCTCCATAAAGAACTTCCATGGAAGCAACTGCCGAAAGCTGACCGTGGCCACAAACATAACAAATATCGAGTCCCTGATCTATGGTTCCGAGAGATGTTGGCTCTGAAAATAATAGATCGGTAATGGGCAATGAAGGAAAATCAATGACTCTTGATGTTTCCTGACCGCAGATTTTACAGCGTCCATCAGTTTTTTTGTAATAAATGTCCATTTATTTCTCCTTCTGGTGTTGCATTTGGATTGTCTGGTCGGTTATTACAGAATTCACAATTTGCATTGCCACATTTTGTTTCTAACCACTTGTTACATTCCGGACAGTAATATGCATCAAAATCTTCTGAGTACTCACTTCTATTATGAATATTACACAAGATGCGATGGTTCATAAATCAAGATTGGTTTCAAAAATCAAGATCAGTTTCATAGATCAAGATTGGTTTCATAAATCAAGATTGGTTTCAAAAAGATATTGATGTAAGGCTTCTTTCCATGGTCTCAATATTATATGAACTGATTCCAGTGGATTTTTTAATGGTTTTAAAGTTGTACATGGAAAATCTTTATCCTTAGCTCGTTCTATTTTTAGATTTTTTTTGTTCAGAACTTCTGCAATTTCACTCACAAAATCAAAAAGGCTTACAGCTCCCTTATTTGTTATATGATAAAGACCAAAATCTCTTTCATTTTCCAGTAAATCAATTATGGCATTCGCTGCATCCATAGTCCAGGTATAGGAATCAATTCGATCATCTGCAATCTTTAAGACTTCTCGTTCATTCATCCAGGTTAAAATTTGATCGATAAGGCCTGGACTAGTGTTCCTGCGATCTCCATACATCGAGGGAAAGCGGACAATATAGTATTTTTCAAGCGTGGATGCAAAATAATCTCCTGCCAATTTTGAAATTCCATAATCCTGGAGAGGATTCGGAGCATCAAATTCATGATACGACATTTCTAATTTTCCATCAAATACAGCATTGGTACTTGGTTGAACCAGAATAATATCTTTCTCACGGCAAATTCTGGTCAGATACGACACAACAACTGTATTAACGATGAACGCCTGAATTGGGTTATCTTCACAGGCTTGGATTCGAGGAATTCCTATTGCATTAAAGACAACAGTTGGAGTTGTATGGTTAATTACTCTAGCGAGATCACTGAGTAAAGTAGCTTCAACCTGAGAATGATCTTTTGGGATGCACTCAATATCACGCTGTTTACATACTTTTTCTACTGCGGTACCGACAGCTCCTGAGGAGCCGAGGAGTAAGATTTTCATGAGTTTTTTATCCTTATTTTAATTTACACAAAATTTATATGTTCCGGAACAGTTTCTAAATCTCTCAATCGTGGCTGAAGATAACTAATTCTAGTCAATACTGGCATTTTCTTTATTTTTTCCAACCATATATTCATCGCTACATGCATACAATTGGTCTCACATTCTTTAACTACATTTAACTTCTGAACTTTTTTTTGAACTTTCCAATACCGTTCGCTTTGAATAATTTCAAGAAATAATTGATTATTAACATTACCCATAGAGAATTCGTCTCGTCTATACCCAAGTAAATGACCACATGGAGCAACATTGCCTTTTGAATCTATTGCAATAATAAATTGAGTACCAAGGCATGTTTTGAACTCGGTTGTTCCGGGAGATTTGAACTTATCTCGTTTGACGATAACCGAATAGCTAGCATTGGAGAAGCTTTCAGCTTCAGAAAAAATATCATTAAAAATTGCTTCTGTAGCCACATACTCATAAGGTCTAACAATAAAACCTCTCCCAAATTGTTTTTCTAGTTGATTATCCTGAGTATCACAACATGGTTTTATTTCAAAATAATCAACTCCGAGTTTAGCCCCCAATTTTGCTAATGGGACAATTTCCTGTATGTTGGGACCAATAACTACCATCTGAAGTCCAAGAGTAGTTTTTAGTCCGTACTGTTTTTTGATCTCTACACATCGTTTAATATTATTAATTAGAATATCAAAAGTATCTACCCCATGAATGTATTTATAAAGCATCGGATTCGATGCTCCAATACTAAAACGTATCCAGACAAAGGACTCTAAAAGATCTCTGATTCGTTTTTTGTCAAGAGCAATTCCATTTGTGGCTATTCCAAGATCAAGGTTAATATCCCTAGCACACTTCAAAGCATCATAGAAATAAGGCGAGATTGTATTTTCACCTTCTCCAATCAAAGTGATGGATTTAACACCTACGTTTTTTGCATTTGTGAATAGACCAACGATGGTTTTTTTGGGGAGATCGATGCGGTTAGAAAAATTTTCTTTTCCTATATATTGACCATAACAAAAAATACATTTTGCATTACAAACATTTGTCAATCCCAATTCAATATGAAGTGGAGCTATTCGTTCCTCTCTGCACCAGGATAATAATCTTTTTTCATGCCACAGAAGTTTATGTCCGGTTAGATGAAATTTGTCCATTGGTATTTTTTCTTCGTCCCATAATAGCTTATCACTCATCATGTGGTATTTGTCCATTATAGTTCTTCTAATTCTTCTTTAAACTCAAACCAGTGTGATTCGGTCGATTCTTGATTTTCTTTCTTTGTTCCTAAATAATTAAACCACAATTCACCACTTTTATGAAAACATTTCCAATATACTTTCTTGATTTGTTCTTCAGAATATTTTTTTTTAGACATCCAAATCTCTCTTCAAACTTATAAAAGCAGGTCCTTCAATCTCATAGCTTTCTTCCAAAGCAGCCCTTGTCTCAGTACTATTTTGTGGGAAATAGGATTTAATATTTTTAAAAATTTTCATTAGATACGGGCTGTCTAACTCTGCATGAGTCAATCCCTCAAAAGGATAATCAGCAAAACCCACTAATTTAACATTAGTTTTTTGCAGATCTATATCGAGCTTTATCTGTTCAAATGGGCGTTCAATCAGGAATGGAGTAGCGGCGTGGACGAAAGGAATTAAACCGCTCAATGCTAATCCACAGGCAACTGAAATCATAGATTGTTCACACAGTCCAAAATTAAAGAAACGATCAGGATATCTCAATCTGAAATCATCATGTATTCCAAATCCGGCATCTCCGATGATCCAAATTATCCGTTCATCTTTTGCCCCATATTCAGACATAAATTTTCCGAACTCTCGTCTCATGGCTTGATTATGCTTCCTGGTTGCTTCTGGAACCATTTTTCATCTCTAGTCTTTTCTGGAACCATCTTCCATCTCTAACTTCTCCGGCATTTTTTCTTTCTTCTCATATTGCTCCACCCAGTCAATGAGCTTATTGATTCTGTCCGCAAGTGGACGAAGATCACGATCCAGATTTTCCAAAGAAACTTTTTTCATGCCTTCACCTCATCAATATAGTTAATAATTTCATCTATCTTATCAAGAATTATTTCAAGTTGATGTTTTCCTTGTACATTAATAAGTCGGTTGATCGGAAGGATTAGCCTTTTCGGTTTTTCTTCAAAATTGTTAATCCAGTCTATAATTTCCTCTATTTTATTCAGTGCCTTTTGGAGCTCAAGTCTCTCATGAAATTCTAGGCTATGTCCGAGTTTTTCCACTATTCTAGCTCTTCTTTCTGACATTTGTTGTATAATTTATTTATTTTCATCACAAAGTAAACAAGAATCTAGAGAAATTTTTCTACCACATACAGGACATCTATCTCTTTCAAATTCATTAATCCAGTCACCAATCTCATCCAGTTTATCTGCTAAATTTTCCAATTGAGCTTGATTATCGAAATCTCTTTTGACTCTTTCAATCACTCCAATTCCTCATAAGCTTGTTTTAACTCATCTTTATTCGGCATCCGGTTATGCCACATGGAAGCACCCTCAGCAAAGCTCAAACCTTTACCTTTAATGGTATTGACGATGATAGCAGTAGGATATATTTTTTTTGTCATTTTGAGTTCTGTACATAAATAATCTAGATTATGGCCATCTGTTTCCCAGGAGCTACCAACAAAAGAAAAAATCTTTGCTCGTAGAGGTTCTAGTGGTAAGATCTCTTCTGTGTTATCCAACGCTTGCAATCGGTTTCGATCGATGATTATTGTTAGATTATCAAGTTTTAGCTTCTTACACAAAAGCAGTGATTCCCACGTTGTCCCTTCCTGGCACTCTCCATCACCCATCAGCACATAAATTCTACCAGGTTCTTTCTTGATCTTTTTAGCCAATGCAAATCCAATTGCAATTGGTAATCCATGACCAAGACTTCCAGTAGTACATTCAATTCCCTGGTCAGGCTGAATGTCAGGATGGCCAGAGATTGTTGGATTAAATCCTTTATCTCTTAAGATTGGAAACAAAGCAAGACAGCCGTGACCCTTAGATAGAATAAATTTATCATCTGGAGTTAGGATTTCATAATAGATGGCTATTAGAATTTCAACAATCGACATAGCTGGAGCAATGTGCTGGTTGTGAGATTCAAAGGCCAGTTTCAAGATTTCTTTGCGGAGCCATTTGGCTTTGAGTTCGAGATTCATCGAAAAATTTTCTAATCTAGATAAATGTGTTTAATTTTGATAAAATATCTTGAAGAATATCAGATATACAAGATATATCATCCTTGATTCGTAAAACAAATGTAGTTGGTTGAGAATCTGGTTGTTTTTCTTTCTCTATCTCGTCTACGTCTACCAAGGAACTAGTTATTTGAGATGTCTTATTTCTGATCTCTAAAGAAGTTGCTTTTAAATCTTTTAGCCTATTCTCAATCCATTCAGCATGAGTTTGTTCTTTTTTTTCTTCTGACATATTAATCTCCTGTTTAAATGGTTAATTAATATTATATTGATCCTTCAATTTCAGCCAATTCTAATATATCAAAATATCTAAAACCTTTCTCATATCCAGATTTTATTTTTTTTTGATATTACCACCAAGTTATCACAAAACCAAAAGATTCTTACATTCCTAGTTTTTTTCTTATCCAAGGTAAGGGTACTAGAATGAACCAAAAGAATCCTATTGGCACCATAAAACACAATAACCATGTGATAGTTTTCCACGGTTCGTCAAAACACATTTTTTTCTCCTTTCTTTTTAAATGTATGGATCGAGTTTATTCATATAAAATTATCATGCCGTTCCGGATACCGCAACCGCCATAAATATCTATTTATGCTATCCATCCGGCAATTAATTCCACAACCAAGTATATCAAACTTTTCCATCATTTTCAAGGATTTTTTTCTTTTTTTTCCATTCCATATTTCTTCAAATGTATTTTGACAGATATTTCCATAACAAAATCTATCATCATTGAGATGTCGATAACATCCCCACACACCTCCACCAGCATCGATATATCCCCAAAAAGGGAGAGCAAGGCATTGTTTAAAGGGTCGTTTGACCTCATTTACTTTATCAAATGTCTGTTCTCGGATATCTATTTTAAAACTGTCAGATTGAAGAGAACGGACATCGTTCCAGTTTGGAGCCAGTTTCAAATTTTTATATCTGTTACTTTTGGTATGAGGATTATGGGAATAGGGTTTGAAAACAATATAATCGAGACCAGTATTTTTTGCAATCATAGCTAAACCAGAAATCTCATTTTCATTTTCTGGCAATACCACCATCTGGATTCCAAGAGTGCAGGAGAATTTTTTTTGCTTTCGTATATTTACCAAACTAATTAAATTATTAATCACTTCTTCAAAATCATCTGAGGAGGTTCCATTGACTAAAGCATAAGTCTCTGGTGTTCCAGCATTGAAACTAACTTTGATCCACGTACAATGAGGCAATATTTGAAGATTCATTCGTTCACTAAGTAATACACCATTTGTGCTAATCCCAACATCAATTCCTGCGTTAGATGTATGCCGAATTATTTCAGCAATATCGGGGTGTAATAAAGGTTCTCCTTCCCCGGCGAACTGAATACTTTTGACGCCAAGTTCTGCAAACTCAGAAATTCTTTCTTTCAACATTCTGGTATCTAAAAATCGATTTTGGTATTTCATGAAGTCGAAGCTACAAAATAGACATCTATGCTGGCAGGCTCCTGAAGGAGACAGCTCTAAATAAATTGGATAAACGTCAAGTCCATTTCGCCAGTCTGCAACCCGCGCTGGGTGTAGATCGAGCTTATGAGTATCGAGGCGATATTTGTCGGAAATCATGATTTAATCTCCGTTGAGCAAGCTCCTGGACGCTGAAACCTATCTGTCTTAATTTTTACGTCGCATGGCGAACATTCTTTAAAATTAAAACAATTTCTATACCTAAACTCTATCTCCAAATCTTTATCCATAATATTCCCAATCGAATTTTCACCATAATACAAGTCTCGATGACATCTATGCAAATTTCCATCAGGAGCTATCAAGATTTCAGTTGTTTTACACCTTACTCTCTTTCCATTCCAAATTCCACTCAAAGCTCCTGCATATTTATAAGTTCCATATAGCTTCCTCTTATACCATCCTAAAAATTCTTTAGTCCTGAAGTCTATTCCCATCTGACTGCATAATTGTCTTACACGAAGTAGGTCAGTTTCCGGATGTTCCACCGCAAATAATCCAATTGAGTAACCTTTTTTTTGTAATCTATAAATCTTTCCAATCAGTTCATCTAAAATTGAGTATTCAGGATGATAGCTTACTCGAATAGAAGCGTAGGGAACATCTCTCTGCATTCGTTCAGGCGGGATTTCTGCCATGAAATCTTCGATGTCAAAATCGAGATTTGTGAGCATATCTATATAAAAATTTGGTTTCAGATATTTTATCAGTTTAATGTAATCAACATATAAAGAAGGCTCTCCTCCGGATAACGTAATAGGGACCATCCAATCTTTTTCTATTTTCAGTCTATTGAGTCCTTCTATCCATTG
>Ga0315547_1003422_pt1 | contig 10334 bp, 9 predicted proteins | sample SalMarSW160240MG_2_FD_202542 | JGI IMG/M metagenome (GOLD analysis project Ga0315547, IMG submission 202542) | Salt marsh sediment microbial communities from the Plum Island Ecosystem LTER, Massachusetts, United States - Salt Marsh Sediment SW1601-240 ... | reverse complement strand
ATATTTAGGGGTATAGCTGAAGAAGAAATTGAATCAAAATGATACAATTGCGGACACATAATCACATAAAAAAAAGCCGCATTTCGCGGCTATTTTTAGTGTGAGTGTGAGTGTGAGTGTGAGAGCGAGAGTGAGTGATAAATCAGATCCCTGCTACCACTACATCATCGATCACAAGGCTTGGGAAAATTGCCTGGCTGTAGACCCATGGGTCGTTTGCAACCTCCACAAGCTTGTTCCAGAATTTCAGATGGTTATCAGCTATATTCATTTCTGCCACATTCTGAATAAACTGACCTTTTTCATACAGTTTACCGATGATGCCTACTGAAAAATCACCTGTTGTGGAGTTGGAATTTCCTCCAATGTAACCTGTGATCAGCATACACCTGCCAAGATCTTTGATTATCTCATCAACACTCCTTGTTCCCGGCGGGATAATAATGTTGGAGATCGATCCTGAAGTGGGCTCCCAGCCAAGTTTCCGGCTGTAATACCAATCGACAAGAAACTCATTTACAACACCTTCTGTAAAGAGATCGCGTTTCCTTGCAGGGAATCCGTCACCATCATAATACTTTGAACCCAGACCCCGCGGGATAAACGGATCATCCGTGAGGGTCAGCAATTTACTGCCCACGGCCTTGTCTTTCTTATCAGCCAGGAATGATCTTTTTTGCTGAATGCTGCCGGCGGACATCGGATTCAGCAGACCGCCTAACACACGGGCTGCGCCGCGGTTTTCAAGGATAACGGGAATTTTTGTTGTTGCTATCTTTTTCCCGCCCATAAGATCAAGGGTTCTATCTGCAGCAACAGTTCCTACCTCTTCTAATGAAGGGAGGTCGCTCCTGTATCTGCAGCTTACATAGTTGTAACCTTCAGGACGACGGTCACCTTCGTCCTGTGCCGTCATTGAAGCTCCTATCTGGCAATAGGTGGTCTGTGTTGAACCTTCAAACCCGTTGCTCGATTTAATAAATTCCTCATAGGTTTCATCATTTTGTCCGGCTTCGACGGATATGACCTTATCACCTCCTTTCTGCAAACACGATTCTTCTACAGTCTTTACCATCTGATGCCTCTCTTCAGGTGTTATCTGACCATAATCAGGATCATTCAGCTGAAGATCGGCAGTTGATCTTCCTTCATAGTATTTTGGATCGGGAAGAGTACGATAGGGATCCTCCTCCATGATTTTAGCACTTTCAACCACATTATTGATAAATCCTTCGAGTGTTGATTGTCGGTAATCAGGTGTTGACTGGCCGGCAAAACGGTTATTTATAAATACCTCAAGATAAAGGTTTTTTGTGGTAGCCTCCTTGATCACTTCCGGCTTACGGTCGCGGTAATTGATTTCGACGAGACGTCTTTTTGAAAGACTCACCTTGCAATTGTTTGCTCCGGCCTTCAAAGTCCGGGCAATCACCCAGTCGGCCAGTTCCTGAAGTTTTAGTTCTTTTTCTTTTGTTTTCATGACCGGCCTCCTTTCTGCTGAGTTCCTCCTACGGTTAATGATTTAACAAGGCATGTCGGTAATCCGAACGATACAGGGACACCCTGTCCGTTCTTACCGCATTGTCCGCCGCCTCCCTCGAACATTTCAAGGTCATCTGCGGCCATGGTAATGTTGGCAAGCATTTTAGGTCCGTTACCCATGATGTTCACATCCTTGATCGGAGCAGTAAGCTTACCGTCTTCAATCATGCGTCCCTGTGACACATAAAAAGCAAAATCACCCTCACCGATCTTCACCTGCCCGTTGCTGACATCTTCCACGTATATACCATTGCCGGCTTGTTTAATAACCTCTTCAGCAGTGGCGGCACCTCCAAGCATGTAGGTGTTGCGCATTCTTGGTATCGGATAATTCTGGAAATCCTGCCTGCGTCCGTTACCTGTAGGCTCAACTCCATAATACTTTGCAGATATTTTATCATGCAGATAGCTGGTAAGTATTCCATTTTCAACAAGTATGGTTTTCTGCCCCGGAGTTCCTTCATCATCCACATTTATGCTGCCGGCAAGATTCATATTGGTACCGTCATCAATAATGGTTACAAAAGGTTCAGCCACTTTCTTGCCGAGCATGTTGCTGTATGTTGAAGTCTTCTTGCGGTTAAAATCGGCTTCCATGCCATGGCCGATAGCTTCATGAAGTAAAACACCCGTAACACCCGGCCCCAGTACAACAGGCATTTCTCCTGCCGGAGGCTGTATGGCATCGAATAATTTCAATGAATTATTAACTGATTTTGAAGTTATTTCATCAACAACCTCGTCAGTATAAAATGAAAAATCGTGTGCACCGCCGAGGCTCCAGGATGCCTGCTCGCGTTTACCGTTTTTTTCGGCTACGACCGAAGCATACAGATAACCTGACGGAATCATATCCTCAGCCTGAACACCATCGCTTGTGATTATCAATATACGTTTCAGGGCGCTTGAAAAACCCGCATTTACCTTTACAATCTCCGGTGAGAGGTCAAAGCATTTTTGATTTACACTTTGCAGCAAGGGCAGTTTTGATTCACCCGGAATACCATCGAAATCAGGTGCTAACGGATAATAGTTATCGGTTTTAAGCTTGCTGAAGGAAGAACCCGCCGAAGCAGCGCTCATATCTGATATTGTTGAAGCTGTTGCAGCAGCTGACATCATGGACTCCTCGATCAGGTCCTGGGTAAAACCATAACCTATCTGATCGCCTTTTACTGTGCGGATCCCCACACCAAGGGAGATATCACCATAAGACTGGTTTACCTTGCCATCTTCGAGTCCCAGGTAATTCGATACCGTGTACTCGAAATAAAGATCGGCAAAATCACCGCCTTTTGATAACGCTTTTGACAGTAATTTCCGACAGAGGGTTTCGTCGATCCCGAACTCTTTAAAAAAGTAGTTACCGGACAATAGTCCGCCCGATGATTTACATGCTTTAAGAGCGGGAAGGAAAAGTAAAGCACCACCCGCCAGGGCGGAACTTTGAATAAATTTTCTTCGCGGAATAGGTTTCATCATAAGTAATTAAATATTAATTTACTAAATTATGAAATATGCTGGATTAAAAGAAAATTTTCTGATATTTAATCTAATGTGCCCGGTCATCGATTCTAGGTTCTCGGTACTTTTTCCTCGTTCCTTTTTATACAGACTTCTTTATTTTATTGTCAATTGCGAGTCCCGCAAGGCAGGACGAATAGGTGTCTGCATTTAATAAAGATGAGGCTAATCTTCTTTTTTCGTAAGTATCATTACCGTTTGTCCACTGCTCCAGACAGCATCCCCGGCTATTTTGGTTTTATCTTTTATTTTTAATGAGAATAATACTATTTCTCCATCAATGTTGGTCTCATATTTAATAGAATCACTCTTTGCCTTAAGCCAGCTTGACGGATATATGTAATAACCATCAGTGAATTGCATACGGGAGGAATCGTTTTTTAGAATTATTACACCGGAAGTATATCCTTCAGGTGCAGTTGGTGCTTCAAAATTCCATTTGCCCTGGTATGATTCTTTATCCTGGGCATTCAGGCAAAGAGATCCTGATAATAAGAACATTACAAATAGTACAAACAGAAGATTTTTTCTTTTCATAATTGTTAAAATTTAGTTTCTAAAACAATAATTAATAGTATAATCCCCAACCATAAGGATATAACGGATCTTCAGAATCAAACGGAAACTTGACTGTTGGATTGAATTTCCCGTAAATCACATCAAGTATTGCTCCGTCAATAATTTATTAACCGTATAATGTGCTGTTTTTTGTTTATCCCATATGTCCACATCCCCGCAAATAGACATTTTTTGAATCCCAGATTATGTTTTTATTTAAATACATTCTTGGGATCTTTAAATATTGATAAAAACCCTGGTATGTTAAAAAGTCTATAATTATAAGTCCTTTACCGAAATCAGGTAAATAAAATCCTTTTATTATGCTGTCTTTATATTTATATCCTGTTTTTATTGCAGTAGTCAGTAAAATATTCTTTTTTTCACCAGATATTGAATAATCAAGTTCAAAAATTCGATGATAATCTCTTTTATTAATTTGAGAGATATTCTTACTTGTCGGACCAATATTTAAATGACAGCGGCCAGGCGGGCAGGCAGATGTGACAGCTTGTCCCCGCGCAGCGGGAAACCTATTAATTGTCCGTGTTATGTTTAGGCGGTTTTTTCATTGAGGTTCCGTTTTTACAATGAAAATTTAATTCAGGCTTGTTAAGATTAATAGTTATCAAGTGCTGTCTTGCATAATCCTGAATAAGAAAATAGCAGGGATCAATTTTTTTAGTTGGGTTTGATATTCAATATATTTATGTCCCATTTGCTTAATAATGATGATTTAGCAAATCCAAGGATTACATGTATGATCCGTTGTGATTGCCTGCTATCTTTTTCACAATTAATTACTCATATCTCAGTGCTTTAACAGGATTGGTACGAGACACTTTATATGCATGGGAATAGACGGTTAGTATAACCAGAGACCCAGCAATAGCGAAGTCTATAAGAAATACCCACCAGCTGATATCTATCTTGTACGGATAATTGGTTAACCAATCCGACATGAAATAAATTGTTATAGGAACTGATGTAATAGTGGCAATAAAGACCATGATGATGTTTTCGAACAATAAGGAGTAAAGAATTGCCTTTTCAGAAGAGCCAAACACTTTCTTAATACCTATCTCTTTGGTTCTTGCCCTTGCGACAAACAGGGCAAGTCCAAATAATCCGAAAGCAGCAATTAAAATAGTGAAGATCGCAGCAATGGAAACGATTGAGATCAGGTTTTTTTCTGCAGTGTAGCTATCCTTGATAATATCTTCTATAGTGGAAAAAGCAAACGGCTTATACGGGGTAATTTTCTTCCATTCCGCCTTAAGCATGGGAAGAATGGCTTTAAGCGTTCCCGGCTTATAGTGAACAACAATGTTATCGATATATTTGCTGGTCGTCAGATCAATGCTCAAGGCAGGTATTTCCGAATTAATGGGATTCAGATTGAAATCCTTGACGACTCCTATTATTGTCATGTAATCCATATAGTCGCCAATAGGATCTTTTATTCCTAATTGTTTGACTAATGTTTCATTAACAATGGTTGAATTCTCCTTAATATCATTTCCATATTCAGGGGAGAAGCTTCTGCCCTGTATAAGTTCAACTCCCATGGTTTCAAAAAATCCATAATCAACGTCCATTTTCTCTATTTTAACCAGGATGTCTTTTTTTTCATGATGCGAAGCTATGGTGTACATTGATCCAATCCTGGGAATACCACCCAAAATACCGGTGGCATTGATAATATTGGGATTCGTTTTGATGTTTTCAAGGTATGCAGAATATGCAGGAAAATCATCCCCAAGGTTTATTTGTAGTATGTCGTGTATATGGTAACCTGAATCTTTATTGAGGGCAAACTTATACTGAGATCTGATAATAAGTACACAGGAAACGAATGAGCAGAAGACCACCAGTTGAACTATAACCAGTGCAGATCGGATCAGAATTTTTCTCCTTCCTGCATAAGCAGTATTTTTCAATACATCCAATACCTTAAGTCTCGACAGGTAAGTGGAAGCATATAGTCCCGATGAAAGGCCGATGAGTATAGTAAGCAGAATATATACAGAAACATAGATTATAATATTGTTACCTATAATGAAAAGTTCTTTCTGGAAAAGCTTTCCGGCATAGGGCAGTGTTATCAGGGTCAGAAACAATGCAACGGGTAATACCAGAACTACCATTAATACCGATTCACTCAACATTTGATTCCTGATATTGTGGTTGCCGGCGCCGAATGTCTTTCGTATACCAATTTCCTTTGCTCTGATTGTTGAAAGCGCCGTGGAGAGAATCATATAGTTTATTGAAGCAACCAATATGATTAACAAAGCAATGAGGCAAAACAACTTAACGTTTTTCATGTTACCCATCATGCCTGTATTTTCCACATTGTCTGAGTTAAAGTGGACAGATGACAATTCCTGCAATTTTAAATGGTTATAACGTTTGCTCTCAATTGATCTGAATTGCTTTCCTAATGAACTTGTGTCATTGCCTTCTGAAAGAAGAATCCAGGTACGCCAGAAATCTCGTCTCCAGCTTTTATCAGCATCGGTTGTACCAAATATTTTGTTTATCCGATCAAGTGACCATTTGTTGTGCACAAAGCAATCTGCCCTCAGTGTTGAGTTAACTGGAATATTTTCGAAGACACCGGTAATGATAAATGAATACTCCTGGTTATTGACCATCCCGATGATTTCTTTACAAATTGGTTTTTCACCCTGAAAAAGCTTTTCAGCAAGTTCTCTCGATACAATAAGCGAGTTTGGGTTTTCCAGTAAATCCTTATTGGATGTACCCAATATCAAGGGAAGCGTGAAAATATCAAAAATCTCAGAATCAGTAGCTATTGCATCATTAATGGAGATATATTCATCATTGACTTTTAATTTAAAATCCCTGCAATGACTAAGTCTGATAGCTTTCTCGATCTGGGGGAAATTCTCAATAAGTGATGATGCAAGTACATAGGGGGTGCCAGCCTGAGTTATATTAAGAGCATTATCGAAGTTTAGCACTCTGTAGATTCGTCTTCTGTTTTTATTGAATCGATCGTAACTTAGCTCATTGACAGCTAATAATAGAATTATGAAAGAGGTAGCCAGCGCAATGGATAATCCAATTGTATTAATGAATGTAAATAGCTTGTTTCTAATTAAAAACCTTAATGCTGTTTTTAAATTATTTCTTAACATAATTAGTAGGTTATGTAGACACTTACTTTTTTGTTGTCTCTCCTTGCAGGTTCCCAGTCAGGAATCTGAGTTAGTATTTTTTCAAATGCTGTATTTATTTCAGGATTATCACTTCCCTTGATTATATGACCGTCCCTCACTTTTCCATCCTTACCGATAATGTAGCTGAAGGTTAAAGTAAATTTTCCCGCTTTAGATATAAATTCAGGATAATTCTTTAATTGGCTTTCCAGCCAATCCTCCCAGGTACCTTGTTTAAATTTCGCAAATTCAGAAACATCTCCCATAGGGTATACAATGTCATCAGATCCTACTGTCGACTGAGTAACGAAATAAACTTTTGCATCACGCAGAGTTTTCCTGACTTCATCAATACGGTAGAAAGGAATTGATTCATCACACAAAAGGAGGGTCCAATTTTTCCCTGTTTTCATCCATTCCTGCCCTTTCCTGGCTATTTCTTCCAATAAACATAGTTGATTGTTAATAAAATTGCCATCTTTTTTGATCTCAATTATTTGACTTGTCAGCTCATTTTGTTTTTGAATGATTGCAGATGGTGCAATAACAATTTCCGGCAGGATTCTCTTTTCAGAAACATTTTCGACCCTTTTGCCGAAAGCCATCAGCAACAGGGCAAGCACCGGAAGAAAGGCCGCCACTTTCCAACGCCATGCTTTGTTGGTTTTTGATTTGTTTATCATAGCAATACGCTTTTTAATTTGATAATTATTAAAACTGTTTGCAAGTGCGAACTGCTGATGTCCAACACATTTTTGAATAAGCAGTAATTGGTATTTAGTTGCATCGACACCTGAATTAAGGGTGTGTTCATCGGCCTGAAACTCGTGAATTTCTTTCAGGTCACGATCCATCCGGTAAACAAGCGGATTATACCAGTAGATGATCTTAACCAGTTCCATCAGCATCAGATCGTAAAAATGTCCATGTCTGATGTGTGACAATTCGTGGGTAAGAATTGCTTCGAAATTTGTGTCGTAATCGTTTTGCGAAATCAGAATATGCCGTCCGAATGAAAAAGCCGGGATATCATCGTTTAAGATCATTACACGTATCCCGTTCAGATTAGTTTTTTGTGATTCCCTTAGCAGCATCAAAACCGAAAAAATGCTTTTAACAAACAGCAGCAATGAAATTATAACGCCTGCCAGGTAAACGAATAGTATAATCGTTTTAGTTGTGAAAACAACAGGCTGTATCGTATCTGAAACTGGTATAAAAGAATTAATTGCTGCAGGCATTTCATTCATCCGAACAGGTTCTTCAATGATTGTATTGCCCTGAAAAACAAGATCTAACTTAATTGGTAAAACAGGATGAATTGATTGCGGCAAATATATCAATGGTATAACTGTCGATACTAATACGATGGATATTAGTACTATTCTGCTCAGCCTGAAAAAAGTTTCTTCCCGCATCAGCAAACGGAAAAACAAATATAACAGACTTAAGATCAATGTCGATTTTAACAGGAACAACAACATGCTATTCATTTTCCTTGTTTTTACGGGATTTGACCTGACGTATTAATTCCTGAATTTCTTCGGTTGAAATTTTATTTTCTTCCACAAACATGGAAACCACCGAGGCATAAGAGGTATTAAAATATTTACTCACAAGATTTTTGATTGAGTTTTTGCTGAACTCCTCGCGCGAAATGACAGCAAAATAGCGGTATGTATTTCCAAACTGCTCGTGACCTATAAAGCCCTTCTCCTCCAACCCGCGTACAATGGTCGAAATTGTGTTATAGTGTGGTTTTGGATCAGCGAGTAGTTCGATAACTTCTTTGACAAATATGGAACCTTTTTCCCAAAATATTTCCATAATTTCTTCTTCACGATTGGTCAAGTGTTTCATAATATTAAAATATGTTTCTGCAAATATAACTATTGTTTTTAGTTTACCAACTATAATGTATAGTTTATTTACTAAAAATAATAGTTAATAGTTATTTTGAAATCATTTGTTGAGGATATTCTAGATTTGAAGGTTATGTTTAGGCGGTATCTATCTAGATGGATAATTACTTGATATTACGGCAAAACTGTCTAGAAATTGCCCCGCTTAAACATAACGGCCCGGCAATAAAATTAGTAGGTGTCCCCGAGTACTCGGGGTGGCGCATTTTTTGCTTCCCGATAGCTATCGGGACGGGTACAAATTGTCGGGCGTATACGAGTGTCGCGGTACAAGCCATTACAAATCTGTCTTGGGTGCAGGAACAAATTGCAAAAACCGTGACGAACCTATTAATTTTATTGACCGTGTTATAATGCGTTGTGTGTCCTGAGTTACTGCAGGGTACAAAGTAGTTCTTTGAAGTAGTAACGTAACTGTAAACATGATGATAGACAAGGTGTTTTGTTATTGTCAAAGGGCAACGAGCCAGTCTGGAGACTGGAGGTCTCACAGAACTAAGACATGACTAATAATCCTTGAGTTGGTCTATCGGTAAGGGTGTTCAGGCACAGTGACCAAACCGCCTTGTGGTGCTCACTTTTCAAGAGTTGGGTACTTTTAGCATCAAGGTTAACGGATTGATGGGTCTGAGAAACTGATGAAGTTAGCAGATCAAGTTCAAGTCCTGGTGATGGTAGGGGAGCTGAACGAAAGTAAACCGTTATTGAAGTGTCGTAAATAACTTTTACGATATCGAAATCGAGCTGGTGGCGACGGCGAGAGAGCAAGGTGCAAGGTATAACCTGATTAGTGCTTGCATGATATCCGGTATTAAGACGGCAGGAACTCTATCTGGGCATGTTTACGGAACAGGAGAAGCAAACAGACGATGTTAAGTGAAAAAGCCGAGAACCCGTAGGGAAAGGCTGAAATAGCGATGCGCCTGTTAGGGGCGGACTGACCCGTAGTAGCGACTATACCCAAGAGATGATTGGTGAAAGTCAATCTTAGCGAAGGGGTCAGCGGACTCAAGGCAATCTGAGCCAACCTGAAAGGGGATGAGCTTAATTTCATAGCCTGTCAACCTTAATTGGTTGCGTGAGTTCGAGGAGCCGTATGATTCGAGAGGATCACGTACGGTTCTGAAAGAGGTTTGGGGGTGAAATTCCCCCTTACCTACTCGACTTTTTTTATTGTCACGATTAGATTGTCTCCATAATTGCAAATTTGTCCTACCTGTCAAAGGCAATCGACCATATCGTTTGTTATATGTTGTACATATTTTATTTAATTTCATGCATTAATTTTTCAATAGCTTATATTAGTTGTTGATCTTCTCCGTTTTCAAGAACAGAAGAATTATTAAATATTTTAAAATCAGGTTTAAATTGAATATTCTCTAAAAATTTTCCTTCTCTATTTTTAATTCCTAATGCGAATTAAGAGTTAAAGATTAAAAAAATGAAAGCTGCTGCGATCCTACCGAAGACATGAACTATCAGTCCTTTAGTAGAACGCACCTTTGACGCTCTTTGAATATCTGTTTTTTCAATGATCCAGTTAAACAACGATTCAATCGGTTGCCTCACACTTGAAACAGCTCTTGAGTATAGGTCATTAGCC
>Ga0315547_1003418_pt1 | contig 10343 bp, 5 predicted proteins | sample SalMarSW160240MG_2_FD_202542 | JGI IMG/M metagenome (GOLD analysis project Ga0315547, IMG submission 202542) | Salt marsh sediment microbial communities from the Plum Island Ecosystem LTER, Massachusetts, United States - Salt Marsh Sediment SW1601-240 ... | reverse complement strand
ATTACCACCCTGGCACTTGACAGTTTAAAATAATAGTATATACTATAACTAGATCTTTGAAAACTTGGTAGAGCAGATAGCCCCTAAAGAAAAAAAACTATTCGGAGAGTTTGATCTTGGCTCAGAATAAACGCTGGTGGCGTGCTTTATACATGCAAGTCGAGCGGAGATCAGCTTGAAGCAGAAGATGATTAATTTACACTTTGTGTGAGTTATGAACTTTCTGTGATAGCTGATCTTAGCGGCGAACGGGTGAGTAACGCGTGGATAATCTGCCCTTGAGACCGGGATAACATCTCGAAAGGGGTGCTAATACCGGATAAAATTACAGAAAGCAATTTCGGTAACCAAAGTTGGATTTTCAAAGTTCTTCGCTCAAGGATGAGTCCGCGTCCTATTAGCTAGTTGGTGAGGTAAAGGCTCACCAAGGCAATGATGGGTAGCCGGCCTGAGAGGGCGTACGGCCACACTGGGACTGAGACACGGCCCAGACTCCTACGGGAGGCAGCAGTAGGGAATCTTCCGCAATGGGCGAAAGCCTGACGGAGCGACGCCACGTGGATGACGAAGGCCTTCGGGTCGTAAAATCCTGTCAGGGGGGACGATGGTCGATCTTCGGATTGACTGACGGTACCCTCAGAGGAAGCTCCGGCCAACTACGTGCCAGCAGCCGCGGTAATACGTAGGGAGCAAGCGTTGTTCGGATTTACTGGGCGTAAAGAGTGCGTAGGCGGTTATATAAGTCAAAGGTGAAATCTCCACTTTCAAGGTGGAAACTGCCTTCGATACTGTATAACTAGAGGGCAAGAGGGGGAAATGGAACTCTGGGAGTAGCGGTGAAATGCGTAGATATCCAGAGGAACGCCGGTAGCGAAGGCGATTTCCTGGCTTGCATCTGACGCTGAGGCACTAAAGCTAGGGTAGCGATCGGGATTAGAGACCCCGGTAGTCCTAGCCCTAAACGATGGGTACTAAGTGTGGGGGGAGCATTACCCTCCGTGCTGAAGTTAACACGTTAAGTACCCCGCCTGGGGAGTACGGTCGCAAGGCTGAAACTCAAAAGAATTGACGGGGGGCTGAACAAGCAGTGGAGCACGTGGTTTAATTCGACGCAAAGCGAGGAACCTTACCAGGGTTTGACATGCTAGTAGTAGTGACCTGAAAGGGAAGCGATCCGGACTTCGGTTCGGAAGCTAGCACAGGTGGTGCATGGCTGTCGTCAGCTCGTGCCGTGAGGTGTTGGGTTAAGTCCTTTAACGAGCGCAACCCTTGTCCTTAGTTACCAGCGGGTTAAGCCGGGTACTCTAAGGAGACCGCCGCCAGAAAGCGGAGGAAGGTGGGGATGACGTCAAGTCCTCACGCCCCTTATGTCCTGGGCTACACACGTGCTACAATGGCCAAGACAAAAGGACGCAAAGGAGCGATCCTGAGCAAATCCCAAAAACTGGCCCCAGTTCGGATTGCAGGCTGCAATTCGCCTGCATGAAGCCGGAATTGCTAGTAATCGTGGATCAGCTACGCCACGGTGAATACGTTCTCAGCCCTTGTACACACCGCCCGTCACACCACCCGAGTTGGATGCACTTGAAGATACTTAACTAACCGATTCTGTCGGAGGGAGAGTATTGAGGGTGTGTTTGGCAAGGGGGATGAAGTCGTAACAAGGCAGCCGTACCGGAAGGTGCGGCTGGATCACCTCCTTTCAAGGGATAGAAAAAAAGTTTACCCAAAGCTGTCTGCTCTGCCACTCTATTTTTTTCTCGGGCTCATAGCTCAGGTGGCTAGAGCGTACCCCTGATAAGGGTAAGGTCCCTGGTTCAAGTCCAGGTGGGCCCACCATGGGGATGTAGCTCAGGTGGGAGAGCGCCGCTCTTGCAAGGCGGAGGTCGGCAGTTCGAATCTGCTCATCTCCACCAATGCGGTAAAGTAGCATTGGTCTAAGTTTTGGAGGTTGATGGCTAGTTTTTTGAAGACTCGGATAACAAGATTTGCCAATAATGAATGAGGTAAATCTCTTTGCTCTTTGATAACTGCATAGTGATGGGTTACTCTTTACCGTCAAACTACTAAGGGAGTAAGATGGATACCTTGGTACTAGGAGGCGAAGAAGGACGTGGTAGGCTGCGATAAGCCTCGGGGAGCCGTCAAACAGGCTTTGAGCCGGGGATTTCCGAATGGAGCAATCCAGTACGGATAATGCCGTACTACTTACATCTGAATCCATAGGATGTAAGAGCGAACCAGGGGAACTGAAACATCTTAGTACCCTGAGGAAAAGAAAGAAAATTCGATTCCCCCAGTAGCGGCGAGCGAAAAGGGAAGAGCCTAAACTGCATAGGTGTCAAGCCTGTAGGTGTTGCCTATGCAGGGTTGTAGGTTTGGTGAGTGCTAATATCTACAGTGAGGCGGATAGGATTTATCTTCTAGAGGAATGGTACTGGAAAGGCTAGCCAGAGAAGGTAATAGCCCTGTACTCGAAAGAAGGTGAATTTCATCTTCATCAGACCTGAGTACCATCGGACACGAGAAATCCGGTGGGAATCTGGGAGGATCACCTCCTAAGGCTAAATACTACCTAGTGACCGATAGTGAACAAGTACCGTGAGGGAAAGGTGAAAAGAACCCCGGGAGGGGAGTGAAATAGAACTTGAAATCTTACTCTTACAAGCAGTGGGAGCACTACGAGTGTGACCACGTACCTTTTGCATAATGGGCCGGTGAGTTACTTTAGAGTAGCAAGGTTAAGGGACATAAGTTCCGGAGCCGTAGCGAAAGCGAGTCCTAATAGGGCGCCAAGTTGCTTTAAGTAGACCCGAAACCAGGTGATCTACCCAAGGCCAGGGTGAAGTACATTTAACCATGTACGGAAGCCCGAACGCACTGACGTTGAAAAGTCAGGCGATGAGCTTTGGGTCGGAGTGAAAGGCTAATCAAACCTGGCGATAGCTGGTTCTCCCCGAAATAGCTTTAGGGCTAGCCTTGCGTTTGGATAGCGGGGGTAGAGCACTGAATGATAAAGGAGCCTTCGGGCTTCTTTAGTCAATCAAACTCCGAATACCGCTATATCCTTAGCGCAGGAGTCAGACTGTGGGGGATAAGCCCCATAGTCGAGAGGGAAAGAGCCCAGACCGTCGGTTAAGGTCTCTAATGCAGGCTAAGTGGGAAAGGATGTGAGATTACTTAGATAGCCAGGAGGTTGGCTCAGAGGCAGCCATCCTTTAAAGAGTGCGTAAAAGCTCACTGGGTTAGTGATCTTGCTCCGAAAATTCAACGAGGCTCAAGTCTGCTACCGAAACCACGGGAGTAAAGTTTTTTGCAGATAGTGAGTGGTTGTTGGTTTTACCAACGGCTACTCATTAATGGCTGCAAAGCAAAGCTTTGCTCGGTAGGGGAGCATTCTACATTAGGTTGAAGGGGAACCGAGAGGTACCTGGACGAAGTAGAAGAGATGATGCCGGCATGAGTAACGAAACAAGGAAGAGTAACCCTTGCGCCGAAAGCCTAAGGTTTCCTGGGGAAGGCTAATCCGCCCAGGGTAAGTCGGTCCTAAGCCGAGGCATTATTGCGTAGGCGATGGGCAGCCGGGTAGAAAATTCCGGCACCACCTGGATAGTGCTAAGTGAAGGGGTGACATGGAGAGGTAGGCCTGCATGGGATTGATTGTCCATGTCCAAGCAGTTGAGGAGATCGCTCAGGTAAATCCGAGCGATCGTTAATCCCAAGCTGTGATGGGGACTTCTTTTTAATGAGGGAAGTGGTTGATCCTTTCCATCAAGAAAAACCTCTAAGCGATATATTCAGGTGTCCGTACCGCAAACTGACACAGGTAGGCTGGCTGAGTATGCTAAGGCGCTCGAGTGAACCCTCGTTAAGGAACTCGGCAAATTAGCCCCGTAACTTCGGGAGAAGGGGTGCCCCATTAGCGTTGTATCAGATTGCTTGCAATCTGAGAAGCGCGAAGGGGTTGCAACAAAGAGGCCCAAGCGACTGTTTACTAAAAACACAGGTCTCTGCTAACTCGAAAGAGGATGTATAGGGACTGAAGTCTGATCAGTGCTGGAAGGTTAAGGGGAGGACTGCAAGGTCCGAACCGAAGCCCCAGTTAACATCGGCTCTAACTATAAGAGTCCTAAGGTAGCGAAATTCCTTGTCGGGTAAGTTCCGACCCGCATGAATGACGTAACGACTTGGGCACTGTCTCAACGAGGGACTCGGTGAAATTGTATTATCGGTGCAGATACCGATTATCTGCGGCAGGACGGAAAGACCCCGGGACCTTTACTGTAGTCTGGTATTGGGTCTTGACGTAATTTATATAGCATAGGTGGGAGGCTGAGAAGGGAAGGCGCTAGCTTTCCTGGAGCCGTCAGTGGAATACCACCTTTGTTACGTTTAGGTTCTAACCCGCATCCGTTATCCGGATGGGGGACAGTGCTTGATGGGCAGTTTGACTGGGGCGGTTGCCTCCTAAAAAGTAACGGAGGCGTCCAAAGGTTCCCTCAGCGCGTATAGAAATCGCGTTAAGAGTATAAAGGCATAAGGGAGCTTAACTGCGAGAGAGACATCTCGAGCAGATGCGAAAGCAGGGCTTAGTGATCCGGCGATTCTGAGTGAGAGGGTCGTCGCTCAACGGCTAAAAGGTACCCCGGGGATAACAGGCTTATCTCCTCCGAGAGTTCCCATCGACGAGGAGGTTTGGCACCTCGATGTCGGCTCGTCGCATCCTGGGGCGGTAGCCCGTCCCAAGGGTTAGTCTGTTCGCCTATTAAAGCGGCACGCGAGCTGGGTTTAAACCGTCGTAAGACAGGTTGGTCCTTATCCGCCGTAGACGTAAGAGATTTGAGGGGAGCTGTCCCTAGTACGAGAGGACCGGGATGGACAGACCTCTGGTGTACCAGTTGTCACGTCAGTGGCATCGCTGGGTAGCTATGTCTGGACGGGATAACCGCTGAAAGCATATAAGCGGGAAGCCCCCCCCAAGACTAGATCTCTCACTCACGCAAGTGAGGTAAGGCTCCTGGGAGACTACCAGGTTGATAGGCCAGTGGTGTAAGCACGGTAACGTGTTCAGCCTACTGGTACTAATAAGCCGAGGGTTTGACTTTTTGAGTAACCTATCCTGTGCAGTTATCTAAGGGCAAATATTCTAGATTGATAGACGCTGAGTAATTTTTCCCGGTGGTTAAGGCGGGGAGGAAACACCCGTTCCCATTCCGAACACGGAAGTTAAGCTCCCCAGCGCCGATGGTACTGCAGGGGCAACTCTGTGGGAGAGTAGGACACTGCCGGGATTTTTTATTAGGTTTTGATCTTGACTTTTTTTCTTAATCTGCCTAAAATAAGTTAGCTTCCCCGGTAGCTCAATGGTAGAGCGGGTGGCTGTAAAAATTTGCAGCTTTCGCGGGTAACCGCGGTTGAAAAATCGGGTGAATTCAAGGAAACCTAAGTTCCGAGAAGCTTTCGGGATACGGTAACCCTGGGCGAAGCCTACCGAAGGGAAAATAAGTAGGTAGGAACGTGCAGAGACTAGAGGATGAGGATTCCCACCTATAAGCCTCTCAGCGCCCGACATCCTGATATCGGGTCAGGATGAAGAGATAGTCCAAGTCCGGTAGAAATATCGGGTAGCTTGTAACCACTAGGTTGTAGGTTCGAGTCCTGCCCGGGGAGCCAATCTTAACAATTCAAACTGAGAATTTCTGTTTTTCGTGACAAAAGTTCTCTTTTTTATTTTATCCCCACCCACTCCAACCCGATTATCTGGATCGAGATTTTCCTGTGCTTCAAAATCTTTTTTACCCTTGTTGACGCCATTTCAAGTCCAACCTAATATAGAGCCCGCTAATCAGGGTCGCTACTGCCGCTAAAATCCCCAGAAGGGTAAATCCAGCCTGAAATCCATAATTGTCGATAAGGTAACCGACCCCGGGTAAGGTAAGAGCTGATAATACCATTCCCCCACCAAGAACAAGTCCTACTGAAGTCCCCACTCTTTCACCGCGGGTTAGTTCAGCAGAGAGGGCAAGTCCCACGGGAAAGGTGATGAAAATACAAAAACCTATTCCAACAAGAAGAGCAATGAGCACTTCATAATTCAATGTGGATTCTTCTACGACTGATGCCACTGTAAACTGGAAAAAGAAAAAAAATATCGTTAGCCCCACAAGACTTAAAAAGATTATCTTTCCTTTGGAAACTCTATCCCCCATGATGCCACCCAGAGGCTGAGCAATCAAACCTATTCCCAGCATTATCCCTATAAGCAGTCCTGCTATGTTAATAGACGAACCTTTCTCTATAAGAAAAGAAGGTAGAAAAGAGATAATTCCCTGGAATACCGCACCTCTTAGGCCAAGAATTAAGATTAAAAGAAAGATGGGTAGGGTTATTGCTCCTGCAAGACCTTTGTCTCCTCTTTGCCTGGGTTCTCTCAAAGCTGACCAACACAAAATAAGAGCTGCAAATGCGGGTAGGATAAGAACCATTGCTGCTAATCTCCACTTCAATCTGGAGATAAGCCAAGCAATAAGAATAGGAGAGATGAATCTACCAAGCTGACCCCCTGCTCCATAAATACCTAGAGCCCGACCTTTCCTGGTAAACTCTTTGGTGATGAGGTTGGTGCTCTGAGGGTGATAAGTTGTTGTGGCAAGTCCTATAAAAAAAGAGGAGAGGAGAAGAAGACTGAATCCGTTACTTAAACCAAGGATAATCGCTCCCAGAGCATAAAAGATAAAACCCGTAGCTATAAAAGTAACCCTTTTCCGGTAACGATCCGCCCAGTATCCAACTGGAGACTGCAGTATGGCACCAATTATAGCCACGGAGGCGACCAAAATACCAGCCTCAAAGTAGTCTATGCCAAGCTGGAGAACCAGGACAGGAATAAAAATGGGTAACAAAAGAGAGTAAAAATCATTGACAAAATGAGTGAATGATAAAACCACCAAGGTGTGTATCTTTATGAACTGTCCCATTTCTGCAGTGCTCCAAAAATAGCTTTTTACAGATTATATAAAAATGGCCGCTTCTGTAAATTATTACCCCTCCAGCCAAGGAACAAAAAAGTCGGACGCTCTGGCTAAATAAGGGCATGTGTGTTGTTAAATTTGACCCTTTGGCTATCAACTCAAAGGGATTTTTTTATGAATTGATTCTTTTCTATACCCCAAAACAATTAGATAAAAGAGCCTTAAGTTTTTGCCGCAGAACAGAATAAGAATAGTATCTTTTCCCCAGCTCATAATTATGTTCAACCATCTCTTTTGCCAGGACGGGGGTTTCAAGAACCTTTTTAGTAAGCTCAACTGCTTTAGAATCGACATAATCGTCTAATTCGATAGCCTTAAACCCCTTGGGTTTAATGTCTATGGCATATATAGAATAATTGTTAACTACGATAGGCCTTCGAAAGTATACAGCCTCCAGAAAGGCATTGCCAAAACCTTCAAAATTGGAAGGATAGGTTACAAGATCTGCGTGATGATAGATATCCTGAGGAGTATATATCTTCCTTCCATCAGAGGTTTTCCCTCGATAAGGCTTGATAATATCAGAGATAAACAATGTATCCACATTCATAATTGAAGAATACTCACGCACTCTCTTCTCATACTCATAGCCTTCATCTCCTGAAGCATGGGAGATGACCAGTTTTGCTTTTAGCCCCAACCGACTCACCAGCTCTATAGAATGTTCAATACCTTTGCGTTTAACCACTCTTGTCGGCTGAAGGATCAAAAGCTCATCTGCTTCAAGACCAAGAGATTCTCGTATATCAGAAGAATACCCGTCAAAAGAGGGGGGATTCTCAAAATCCATAACGTTGGGAATTACGTCTGCCGAGATACCTGTTCTAAGACTTAACTGGTTGTCTTGGGAGGAGTTTATGACGACATGCTGAATAGATGGTAGGTGAGGTGGAAAAGCCATATTAAGATAATCCCAGGCAGCATCTATCAAGAATCGTTTGCGTTCCCAGAAAAAATCGTGGTGATGAGCAATGGTGGGAATCCGTGTCTCAGCGATTACCTCCGTAATAGCAAGTCCGAGAGGAATATTCAAGGGGATGGCAAGGACGTTTTCTGGCACAAGAAGATCGATTTTAAAGCCTCTGATAAATTCATAGATGTGCTTTTTAAGCTTATCTTTTGTCTGGTGGATCTTTTTGGTGATAGATGGCTCTCTGATTTTAACACCGAAACATCCACGAGAGATCTCTTGAACTAGAGGATATTTAAAATGTGCCTCTTTTGCCAGGAGCGATCTTTGATTGGGTTTATCTTTATCAAATTCACCCGCCATATAAAAGCAGAGATGGCCCTCACTTTCAAAGATGCTAGCCCACTTTGCTGCCTCCAGAGAAACTCCATCGGTTCCGGCAAGCCGGGTAGAGATAAATCCAATATTCATTGCCTCTCCTTTTTTAAGAATTTTTGATAATAAATTCAGAAATCAAACCCAACATTTTTTCAAAATCTCCAGGTTTAGAATATCTATGGTCTGCACCTTTGATAACTTCCAACCTGCTATTATCAATTAAACCTACTATCTTTTTACTTTGTTCAATGGGAACAGATTCGTCATTATCTCCGTGAACAATGAAGGTGGGAATTTTTATCTTTTTAGCAGCTTCATATCCATTAACTTTTTCATCATCTTCAAAAAAGGAATAGTTTAACTTAAGTTTTCTCCCATTGCTACTTGTATAATAAATAAAACCTCTTTCTTTCCAGGTTTCTATTTCTTGTCTACTTTCCTGAGCAACTAATTTGCCCAAATCATCTGAAACCGGAGATTCCAACGCTAAAATGAATAAATAATCTGTTTTTGAAGCCACTATAACACTTGCTATTCCACCAAAACTTGAACCCACAAGGCCAATTTTTGAATATCCTGATTCTTTCATAAATTTAATTGCATTTAGAATATCGTCCACAGCTTCAGAAATTGTTATATCTTCAAACTCTCCCTCACTTTCTCCATGAGCGAAAAAATCAAATCTAAAGGTAGAAATTCCCTTTCCATTTAGAATTTCTTCTAACCTAACATAGGTGTAGCTATCTTTACTGGTACTAAACCCATGACATAAAATCATAATTGGTCTGTCTTTGTTGGACGTTGGATTTGCTAATATTCCACAAAGTCTATTTCCTTTGGTGTTTTCAAAAAATAATTTTTCTTGCATATTATTGATTAAAAGTTAAGTTATTTACATATTTTACTAAATCGGTGGACTTATGGCAACTCGGTGGAGGCGATGTCAAAAAAAAATCCTCCGCCTGAGAATGGTCAGGCGGAGGAAGTGGGTTATACTGACAAGAAACTAGTCAGTCATCTTTTACGGATTCTTCTCTGCGATTGGCACCGGACACAGTCCAGCCCCAGAGATATCCCAGATTTTGGTTCTTTCTGTAACAATTGCTTTCTTCGGACATCTAAGCAGGCAGTCTCCGCAGAGGATACATTCTGAGGAATCTATGGTAGGAGACTTGCCGGCTATAGCCCGAGACTTACATACTCTTTCGCAAAGTCCGCAAGCTGCACAATGAGAATTGACTTTAACTCTAAAGAGGGAAAAGCGGGAAAGTAGTGCCAGGAACGCACCTAGTGGGCACACATAGCGGCAAAAAGGACGGTACATTATTATGGATAGGATACCGAACGTTAAACCAAGACCGATGGATAAGGGAGTTCCACCCCAGGTAAACAATGCCTTGAAAGGGGTATAACCCTGGAGAATAACCTGACCAGTGACTAAAACTCTCACTACCAGATATCCCAGTAAAATGTATTTAACTCTGGTAAGGTAGCGGTCCCAAACAGAGGGAATTGTTCGGGAGATCCTTTTGAAGTGCAGCAATTCCTGTAAGGCTCCAAAAGGACAGATATAACCACAGAAAATTCTGCCCCATAAAAGAGCTGAACCGAGAACTGTTAGAAAGAGGAGTAAGTAACCCGTTTGCCATTTTATAAACAGATTCTGTATAGCAGTGAGCGGGCAAAGAAACTATAGCCACCCCCATCAAACTGAGAATGAGAGAAAAGATGAGTCGCTTTACTCTTTTTTTCATCGTCTTCATTTCTTTCATCTCCTTTACCTAAGAATATAGCCGAGATCCTGCCATGAGCCTATTTGCATTTTTCATATTTTTGGTAAAAAATCATAGAAACAGGGCAAGGAGACCGCCTGCTTTAGCTGGCGGAGGAATTGCTCTTCCTCCTTGACTTGTTTAAAAAATATAGTTATAATATATATGAAATGGAAAAAGAAATAGTTAAAACTTTTAAGGTAAAATTAAATATTTCTCCAGAAAATAGAGAAAAGTTAGATAAAACTCTTT
>Ga0315547_1003417_pt1 | contig 10348 bp, 8 predicted proteins | sample SalMarSW160240MG_2_FD_202542 | JGI IMG/M metagenome (GOLD analysis project Ga0315547, IMG submission 202542) | Salt marsh sediment microbial communities from the Plum Island Ecosystem LTER, Massachusetts, United States - Salt Marsh Sediment SW1601-240 ... | reverse complement strand
CTTGCATGTATGAAAAAAAAGGGTTGAACAAAATCAAAGATAAAAGAATTGATTGGGAGAAAAACTGCCACTCAAAGGCAGTTAAAAATCGTCCCGAACGTAAGAAAAAATTTGAAAATTTGTCAGCCATTCCTATAAAAAACCTATACACTCCTGAGGACATTGCACATTTGCATTATGATGAAGATATGGGTTTTCCAGGAAAATATCCGTTCCTTCGTGGTGTTTATCCAACCATGCATCGTGGCCAGTTGTGGACAATGCGTCAGTTCTCTGGTTTTGGAAGTGCCGAGGAGACCAATGAGCGTTACAAGTATTTACTGGATCATGGTGAGACTGGTTTAAGTGTGGCTTTCGATTACCCAACTTTGTATGGTTATGATACCGATCATCTTCTTTCTCGCGGTGAGTTTGGTAAGTGCGGTGTTGCCATTTCTTCTTTGAAAGACATGGAGATTTTGTTTAGTGATATTCCAATAGATAAAGTAACAACTTCTATGACGATTAATGGCCCTGCTGCAATTGTTTGGGCTTTTTATATTGCAAATGCTGAAAACCGTGGTATTAGTAAGGATGTTATCGGTGGGACCATTCAAAATGATATTTTAAAGGAGTATATTGCTCAGAAATCGTGGATTTTTCCCCCAGAGCCATCTATGCGTTTAATAGTTGATACATTTGAGTATGGTTTTAAAGAGGCCCCTCGTTGGAATACAATTAGCATTAGTGGTTATCATATCCGTGAGGCCGGGTCTACTGCTATTCAAGAACTAGCGTTTACATTAGGAGATGGATTGGAGTATGTAAGATGGGCAGTCAAGCGTGGTCTTAAAATTGATGATTTCGCACCGCGTTTGAGTTTTTTCTTTAACGCGCATAATGATTTTTTTGAAGAGATTGCTAAATATCGTGCTGCACGTAGAATTTGGGCTAAAGAACTGAAAAAGTTAGGTGCAAAGAAAGATCGTTCATTGTTGATGCGCTTTCATACACAAACTGCCGGGTGTAGTCTTTCTGCTCAGCAGCCTGAAATTAATATTGTTCGTGTGACAATGCAAGCTCTTGCTGCTGTTCTTGGTGGTACACAGTCTTTGCATACGAATTCGATGGATGAAGCATTGGCTTTACCATCTGAAAAAGCGGTAAGAATTGCTCTAAGAACACAACAGATTATAGCTGAGGAATCTGGTGTGGCTGATACAATTGATCCATTGGGTGGTTCTTACTATATTGAGTGGCTTACTGATAAAATGGAAGAAGAGACCTATAGGTATTTTGACAAAGTTGAACGTTTGGGAGGCGTTATTCTAGCGATTGAGAAAGGTTTTTTCCAACGTGAGATAGCTGAGAGTGCGTATAAGTACCAGAAGGAGATTGATGAGAACGAACGTACGATTGTTGGTGTTAACAAGTATAAGATAGATGAGCCCGTTGAGATACCTATTTTAGAGATGGATGAAAAAGGTGAAGAACGTCAGATTAACAGGTTGAAGAAACTTCGTAAGGATAGAGATCAATCAAAGTTTGATAGAAATATTAAACGTCTTAGGAAGGCAGCTGACGGTGATGAGAATCTTATGCCGTATATCCTTGATTGTGTTCATTCCTATGCTACATTGGGCGAGACTTGTGATGTGTTGAGAGAGGTTTTTGGAGAGTATATTGAACCTGCAATTTATTGAGGATGATTATTATGGAACGAAAAATTAGAGTGTTGGTTGCGAAACCCGGTCTTGACGGTCATGATCGAGGTGCAAAAATTGTTGCCCGGGCATTGCGTGACGCAGGTATGGAGGTAATATATACTGGTTTACATCAAACTACAGAGATGATTGTAGAAACTGCCGTTCAAGAAGATGTTGATGTTATTGCCCTAAGCCTGTTGTCTGGTGCTCACATGACATTGTTTACAGATGTCACTAAGCTTCTGAAAGAGAAAAAGATGGAGGATATTCTAGTTGTAGGTGGCGGTGTTATTCCTGAGGGTGACATCCCTGAACTAAAGAAGGCAGGTGTTTCTGGTATTTTTGGACCAGGTACTCATACAGAAACCATTGTCAAGTTTATTGAGAAGAACGTGAAAAGATGAACAACATTGCTTCCAAGGTTCTGAAAGGCGATGCTAGATCTGTTGCGAGATTAATTACGCTCGCTGAAAATAATTCTCCAGATGCAACTAGTGTAATGAAGGACATTCATTCTCATACAGGCAATGCCTATGTGATTGGTATAACCGGTGTGATGGGAAGCGGTAAAAGTACATTGATCTGTGAACTCACCCGAGAATATCGAAAGCAAGGATTGAAAGTTGGTATTATTGCGATTGACCCTACTAGCCCATTTAGTGGCGGTGCCCTGCTTGGAGATAGAGTCAGAATGATGGAGCTTGCCACCGATGATGGCGTTTTCATTCGTAGTATGGGAACACGCGGCATGCTTGGAGGTTTAACAAGTGCTGTTTATGATGTTGTGGAGATTCTGGATGCAGCGGGTAAGGATATTGTAATGGTTGAAACTGTTGGCGTAGGTCAGGCTGAGGTGGATGTGATTAAGATTGCTGATACAACACTTGTTGTATTGGTCCCTGGTTTAGGTGACGCTATTCAAACAATTAAAGCAGGCGTTATGGAAATTGCTGATATTTATGTCGTTAATAAGGCCGACCGATCTGGTGTTGAACAGACTCTTGCTGAAGTTGAGAGTCTAGTTGAAATTGCATGCATAAATAAGGATAGAAAGACCCCGGTTATCACAACAATCTCCAAAGAAAATAAGGGTATTGTAGAGCTTATTAATGAAATCAACAAGCATAGAGAATATTTGAAAAAAAGTAAGACATTCGAAGCCCAACGAAGGAAACGATATGAGGCTGAACTTGTTGAAATCATTCGAAAACGGCTAATGAATTTCATCTTTGACGAGTCAACGTTTAAAGGAAAAGTTGAATCGCTCATTGATCAGATTAGTAAAAAAGAACTTGATCCATATACAGCTGCAGATGAGATACTTGGTAAGATTCTAAAGTAAAAAGATAAGTTAAAAATAAAAGAAGAAAGAAAAGAAGAGTGGTAGGTTTTAGTTGTTAGTTGGAAGTCCTAGTATTTGTCTTAGTATTGGAAACGCATTTGGGAACTGTCCTAAGAGTCGCAGGAACAACGAATTGTGTACAAATCTGGCTTTTGGCATAGTGATTGGTAATGTTGCTTCTGGACCTGTTAGACCTCCAGTATCTTGGGCTTTTGCCGTAATAGTATAGTCCCCTCGTTCTTCCCATGTATGACTTACTGTTACTGGTGTACCCGATGCTGCAAAGCTAGTCCATTCTGTGCTGTCGTCTCCCCATTCGATGTAGTATTTGACATCGTCTCCATCTGGATCTGTCGCGGTAAATTCATAGTCGTATGCTGTTCCTGCTTTACCCGATGTTGGACCATCTATTGTTGGAGTGCTAGGAGGTTGATTTCCAAGTTTAGCAACAAACACATCACTATCTCCTAGGCTGGTTAGATTGTATGGGCCAAAATCTGCAATACCCTTGAAAGATCCTGTTACTATTGTGGAGTCATCCGAAAGCGTTGTGATAGCAACGCCAACATCCTTCTCCGTTCCACCTGCACGCTTCGCCCATGCGATCATGCCATCGGGAGTGTACTTGGCCACAAAAATATCACTACTACCATCCGAAACCAGAACAGTTTCAGCTGATTCACCCTTCCCAAATGTTGCTGAACCACTGAAAGATCCGATCACAATTGTGGTGTCGTCTGAAAGCGTTGTGATAGCAGCGCCAACATCATAATCCGTTCCACCTGCCCCTTTTGCCCATTGCCAGTTCCCGTTTTTATTTAATATATTACTTTCTCCTTCTTTATATATATTAAAAAACGATTTATAACCAGCAGTAGTTGAACTACTAGATATACCTTTATCAATGGAAATATTGGGTTTAATATCATTTAGTTCTACACATCCATTTACTGAAAAAGCAGTTGCAATCAACAGCGTAAATACAAAAATACCTACTACTTTCTTTTTCATATTTGTTTTCCTCCCTCAAAATATAGTTTTATAAAGTTGTAATATAATAATCTGATTTAAACTTTTATCCTAGTATTTGTCACTATTCTATCACCCATCCTCTGTTCAAAATGCGACACTTACCAGTCTGCTTGTCTTTGTTCATAATTTTAGATCTATACACCCAGCTTTTGTTCAGAATCCGAGACCTGGCTTTCGTTCAAAATCCGTGACCTGAGCATCGTTTAATAGAAAAGAAAGAAAAAAAGAATGTTGAGGTTTATAGGTTATTTGATCTCGTTGAAGTAAATTGTTGCAATATTATCTGAAATAGATTGAACGAAGATGGTTGATTGTAAGGTATTGAAATTACCAATGGTTCTGACCATTCACTTTGAGTGCCATTTACATCCTTTGCTTTTGCTCTGATTTCATAGGTTCCAGTTTCAGTCCATTTATGAAATGCATGTACACTTTTACCTGATTCATATGGACCTAGCCATCCACTTGACGAGCCGTCATCCCAGTCAAATAAAACATAAATTTGATCATTATCAGGATCTGTTGAAGAACTTGTATACATACTGAGTCGATTAGCAATTATTAGATTTAAACCAAAAGGCCTACTCGGTTTGCTAGGTGGATTATTTGCAGTTCCTTGTTCAATTTCAGGAAGAATAATACCGGATGGATGTTCATCATCAAGATAAAGAGTGTTTTGTGAAATATTGTAAGTAGTATTTTTGGTAATTGGATCCATTGTATTTGGATTTGCTAAAAACCTTGGGTAATTTGATGACGAAATAGCAACTCTAATTCTATGACCTGCATTAAAAACAAGTGATGTACTCCATATGTCAACTTCTATTTCATAAATCTCACCCGGGGTCATAAACTCCCAATGATCAACGCCATTGCGGTTTCTCATACGTAAAATTCCATCTGTGATAAGCATTGATCTACCGTCAGGATAAACATCAGATAGTTTTACAGTGAAATCAGTATCAGGGCAATCTGATGACACAAAAAGTCTTGCTTTTATTGGGCCAGTTACTTCATAAGGTTCAGTTAAAACATCACTTGTGAAAACTAAAACATCATCTCTATTTTCAATGGAGGTTTGATCATAAGGGCCAGCTGGCATTCTAAGATTCTGTCCACCAAGCGTTGGAACAGGGTTGGTTGGGTCATAATCATAAGTTAGTGACTCATAATCACCTGGAATTTCTTTACTTAAAACTCCATTTTCATGGAAATACCATGGTACATAATTTGCAAGTATTGGCCAATCATCCGCATAGCGCCATTCGTTACCAGGCGCATCAATAACATCTACATCGCCCATCACATAATACCAAACATGGGGTCTATCCTCGAATCCATTGTCTTCATCCATTGTGTATTTATCAACCATTTCTAAAAATATAAGAACAAATTCAACAATTTTCTTTGAATTTTCAGGATATATCAATTCTCCTTGATTGTATGTGAGATAACCATCATGTGTCCATGGACCAATAATAAGGTTGGATTTTCCATTTGCTCCAGATCCTCCAAGATGTTGATATCCATAATATCCATCCGTTATACCTTGTAAAAAGATGTCGTACCATCCACCTAAATGAATTGCTGGAACATTAACGTCACCCCAGTTATCTTCAAGTGACACATTTGTCCAGTAATCCAAACTATAGTTTTCTCCCTCGAATATCTCTTCAAGAAGATATGATGCATCCTGACTTTTTAACCATTTTTCAACAAAGTGCTTTCTAAATTCTCCACCCTGATAAACTGCATGTTTATGAAGATTAGGACTTGCAACCATGACACCTTGGCAAGCAAGTTCAGGTGGATTCGAACCAGCGGTAAAATATTGTGTTATTCCAAGTGCAGAAGGACCAACAGTAGCAACTTTATCATTAGACCAATCTTGAGAACCAATCCATGCAAGAGCATCAGGACCATCGGTTTGACACATTCTAAATCCTTGATAAGTTCCCTCTGATGCTTTAGTTCCACGAATATCTTGAATAACTGTAGGCCAACCAACAAGAGCTAATAAAACTCCAAGTTCGAGTAATTTATCTTTATCATAAGGTGTTCTCAGAAAAATTGCACCATGAGGTTTATCAAATATCAGTGGTAAATAAACATCTGTCGCCAAGTGGATTCCATCGCGCATTGGAACCATGTAAGTATTTCGTATAATGCCTGTTTCATCATATTCCACTAGTTCTTCTAGTCCTTCTTTCAAAGATGTTAAAAAAGCATCATTATAAGAATAATCTATAATTTCTTGATCCCCATCACTCTGATAATTAGTCTTAATCATTAAAGAAGATGCTGAAAATGTTGAAGCTATCAATATAATTAGTATCGCAAGTGTATAATATTTTTTCATTTGATATCTCCCCAAAAAGATATACTCAAGATATATTGTCGGTATAAAAATTATATCTGAAAGATTTAAATATCTAAAGATCTACAAAATTTATTAGAAGATTCTTATTTCTGACTTCAGGGTGAAACTGTACACCATAAAACATAACAGTTAGAACAACTAAGATACTTCATAAATATATACTGTAAGACTGCCTGCCTACCTTTGTTCAAAAGTCAAGACCTATACACCCAACCTTTGTTCAAAATCCATTGATTTGAGCATCATTTAATAGAAAAGAAAGAAAAGGGAAAAGTTTTAATCCTTCTTTACTCCGCCCCATTTGGTAATATATAGAATGCCCAAAACAGCAACTATAGTGATTACAATACCTACTACAATAATTAATGCGATATCACCTGCTGGTGTGGTTTTATCCATCTTGCTGATATCTAAACCAGCAACATTCAGAAGACCCATTATAATGTCTCTCCAAATTAGTGCAATTATAAATGCAAAAGCTCCACCAATCGCTATAGCAATTGTACTTTTTATTTCTTTTATTGTTACCATTTCTATTCTCCCCTATAAGTTTTTGATTAGTAGACAGTTTTTTATTTATAAAATAATCGATTTATTCAAAAACAAAATAAGAAAAAGAAATTAAAAATAAAGAAAGTAAAAAGAAGAAAAGAAAAATAAAAAAAGATAGAGATTTTTTAGTTAATACTGCTTTTTAGATCTATGCCGTAGCTCAGCGAATGGAAAATGGCCCATACCCATGTGCACCCATGTACAAGATTATGAAAAAGAGTGGGAAAAACAATGCTGTTCCTATATGAATGAGGTATTCGATTAAAAACGTAATGACAGCTCCATAAATATCGAATGTATATTTGTAATAGTGACTCGCATCTTCAAGGCTTATAGAAAATCCTCCTATTAAACAGTCAATAGCATAAGGTATCCATAGTATCAATGCTATCAATATCGCCTGGAAAAGCACTTTTATAAAACCATTATTAGACTGTGCAGATCCACCAGATGAAGCAACCATATCGGTTGACTCTCTGCCTTCACTCAAAACACCAACTCGCGGCATAGGTGAAATCATTTTAACAGCTACTTCTACCTGTTGAACCTCTGATGGTATTGTATCGTCTCCATCATCGCCAAAATAGTTATCAAGATAGATCTGCGCTTCATCACTATTAATAAAGTCTTGAAATATTTCACTGTTGAGGAAATCGCTGGTTGCCTCGTGATTGTAAACTCTGAGATACGCCTTACTGTTGATAATACGTTGAATTTCATCACTCTTCATAATGTCCGCAAAGTCATTACTTGTAAAAAATTCCCGAAATCCATCAATATCAAGTATCTCAAGAAGTTCCTCTAAATCACTAGAAATCAACTCTTCACTTTTGCTATCCTCTAAATCACTAGAAATCAACTCTTCACTTTTGCTAGGGAGAGATTGCGCTTCCCTCATAGTTTTCGCGGCTCTTATCACTGATGCACCATTCACACTCGATACAGCAGATGCAGAAGAAACCATAATTAATACGATGGCCACAGCTCCAAACACAATCATGTTTTTCTTCAGAGTTTTCATTTCTTTTGTTCACCTTTCCCCGCCTGTTCATATCCATCTATTTTGTTGTTACCGACGGCGCAACAATAGCACTACTCAAATTCTATTTTACAATATATATATATATGTGATTTATGTATATATATAACTTATGGAGCAAACATCCTGCAACAAAAAAACAAAATAGATTAACTACTACCAACGAACATTCCGTCTAGTAAAAACATGTTAAAAAGGTTATGTCACAACATAACCTTTTGCTCATTTTAATGTAGCTTTTGGGGTTTAAATCCCCGCCTTTTAAGGCGTTTTTCTGAGACAGATTCTTATTCTATAAATTACCTGCTCAGGAGCAAAAAATTATGAAATTCTCATGAGCATTGTTCAAACACTACGTCGGAATGGAAAAAATCTTGTAGATCATGGAACATGAAATCCTGTTAACTTCATACGGCTGACCAATATCCATACAATATAGTCAGCCGTATCACCTAAAAGACTTTCTCCGTATATAATAAGCAAATCATATATGTGTTGTGGATTCTTCATCCTGTATATTGTTTCGTTTCCATTTGGGATGGTTTCAATGATATCTACATTCATCAATTTTTTCAAATGAAAGGATATGGTTGTCGGATGCTTACCCAAATTTCTACTGATTTTAATTTGAGAGGGATATGGATGTAGAAGTAAAAATATAATAATTTCTCTGGGTACAGTCTGTCTTAGAAGATTAAGTATTTTTTTATCAGTTTTACCTACTTTGTTTGCAATGTAATATCTGGTATATCTCTCTTCAGATTTTTTTACTAGACGCTCCCGTTTTTTAAGATGGTTAAGGTGATAACCTATTGTGCTTTTGGGAATGTCCATTCTTCTAGAAAGTTCACCTAAGTGCAGCCCGGGGTGTTCCAGAATATAGTTATAAATTTCATTTCTAGTTTTAAATTCTGATCCATCTTCTTTTATCATATGTTCGCCTCTTCTTTGTACCATATCATTTTTGTAAGGGAGAGTATATAAAAAATGTGACATATTCAACTAAAAATTACGTAATTCGACATAAATATATAAATATTGACAAATCGATAGAATATTTATGGTATATTAAAAATTTATAACATAAATGACAAATTTTATATAATATAAAACAATTATATAAATTTATGAAAAATACTGTGGGTGAAGTTTGGAAATTTCTGGACAATAGTCCCTGCATAATGAGAGACCTCAGCAGGGGTTTAATAAATGCTAGAGCACTTGCCAAGTATATACTCAAAACGCAAAAGATGAACGCAACTCTTGATGCCATTATCAGTGCAATACGCCGTTATGAAATTGATCAGCAGGGTGATATATTCATAACTGCACGTAAATTGATCAGTCAGACAGTTAACTTGTCCACCAGAAGCGGGCTGGCAGAGATATCTCTTATCAAAGATTATGATATCCAGCGGTCACTTCCAGAACTCTTTGAGATTATAGATTATGCTCGGGGGGAGGTTCTAAGGGTTATACAGGCAACTGAATCTATAAAACTGCTGATCGACGAAAAGAATCTAGAAAACATAACCGAGTTATTCCCAAAAGATAAGATACTAAAAATAGATAGAAATCTTGCTGAGATCAACATGCATATGCATCCAAGGATGATAACTACACACGGCATCTTAGCAGTAATGGCAAATGAACTCGCGATTAACGGCATCAATATTATGGAAGTTATGAGTTGTCTTCCAGAGATGTTGTTATTCGTAAAGGAAGAAGACGTCTTAAATGCTTATCAAGTGCTTTATCAACTTTCCCATTCTTAGCATTATTATTTGTTGGGCAGAATGAGATTAATGATGTTTTATTTCCCTTTGAATGTTGGTTTTCTCTTTTCTAAAAAGGCAGTCATACCTTCTTTCTGATCTTGTGTAGAAAAACTAGATGCGAAGTAAGAGATTTCTAGGGCGCATGCAGAATGTAGATCGATATCAGTACCTTTGTTCACCAATGACTTTATGAAATCTGTTTGAACTGTTGATTTACTTGCTATGTTACCTGCCATTTTTTCAACCGTTTCTATCAATTTGCCATCCTCGACGACCATGTTCACCAATCCAATGCGACATGCTTCCTCAGCATCAAGGTTACGGCCAGTCAAGAGCAATTCCTTTGCCTTCATACGACCAACCAGTTTCGGCAGTCTTTGCGTCCCACCAAAACCAGGGTGAATACCAAGATTAATCTCCGGTTGACCAATCTTCGCACTAGCACCTGCAATGCAAATGTCACAAGCCATTAAAACTTCGCATCCCCCGCCAAGAGCATAGCCATTTATCGCTGCAATAAACGGAAGTCGAGAGGATTCA
>Ga0315547_1003416_pt1 | contig 10355 bp, 8 predicted proteins | sample SalMarSW160240MG_2_FD_202542 | JGI IMG/M metagenome (GOLD analysis project Ga0315547, IMG submission 202542) | Salt marsh sediment microbial communities from the Plum Island Ecosystem LTER, Massachusetts, United States - Salt Marsh Sediment SW1601-240 ... | reverse complement strand
TATAGCGTAGAGCGTACAGCGTTTAGCGTATAGGATAAATCATTCTGTACAACATACTGCCAACTTCTTTTATAAGATTTTCAATAATTTCATTTTTATTTATATAACTCAAATCAAGAGATAATAAATATTGAGTTTCTAATTCCAACAATGAAGCATAGGCTATAGATAAGAATTGTTGATATTCAGCTTTATGTTTTCTTCCATATCCTTTAGCTATATTCGAAGGTATAGATATTGCTGCTCTTCTAATTTGTTGAGTTAATCCATAAGTTTCAGATCTTGGGAAAGTTTTGGTGATTTTATATACTTCTAAGACTAATCTATAAGCCTTTTGCCAAACTATTAAATCTTTAAAACTTTTTGTTTTCAATATCTATTCTCTATTAACCTTTTACTTATGTCATTCCCGTGAAAACGGAAATCTATCTTTATCTTATCTTTCACTCCTGGATTTCCACTTTCGTGGGAATGACAGAGGAAAATTGGCTTTTATATTTCGTCTGCTTCTTTTCTCTAACTTTACGCTCTACGCTGTACGCTATACGCTAATCTTTTTTGTCTTCTTTTTTGTCCTCGTCCTTCTCGACTTCATAATCAGCGTCAACTACTTTTTCCTCTTCCTTTTCATCTTTTTTGTCAGCTTCACTACTTTTCTCACTTTCCTTGTTTGTTTCCTGTTGTTGTGTTTGAGCTGATGCTTTTTTGTAAATTTCCTCGGCAAGCTTATGTGAGGAAGTAGTCAATTTTTCAATACCAGCTTTAATATTTTCCGCATTATCCTCTTCTAAAGCCTTCTTAAGATCTTTAATATCCTCAGTTATCTTATTTTTATCATCCTCACTAACTTTATCTCCGGACTCCTTTAGTGTTTTTTCAACACTATAAATTAGAGTATCTGCCTGATTTCTAAATTCTATCTTTTCTTTTAATTTCTTGTCTTCTTCAGCGAATTGCTCCGCTTCTTTTACTTTTTTATCTATTTCTTCATCAGTTAACCCACTTGAGGCAGTAATGGTTATTTTTTGTTCTTTTTTAGTCCCTAAATCTTTTGCTTTAACATTTATAATACCGTTTCTATCGATATCAAAAGTTACTTCGATTTGGGGAATTCCTCTCGGTGCCGGTGGTATGCCAATTAATTGAAATCTTCCTAAACTGGTATCATCTTTAGCCATAGGCCTTTCACCTTGTAATACATTTATATCAACAGCTGATTGATTATCGGCAGCGGTCGAAAATATCTGGCTTTTGGAAGTAGGAATGGTACTATTTCTTTCAATTAAGCGAGTAGCTACTCCCCCTAAAGTTTCTATACCTAACGACAGAGGTGTAACATCCAGTAATAGAATGTCCTTCTTTACTTCACCTCCTAAAATACCAGCTTGAATTGCTGCTCCCATTGCTACAACTTCATCAGGATTAACTCCCTTGTTTGCTTCTTTTCCAAATATTTTCTTTACAGTTTCCTGTACTTTGGGCATTCTGGTTTGCCCTCCAACCAATATTACTTCATCAATATTTTCCGATTTTAATTTAGCATCTTCAAGCGCTTTATGACATGGCTCAATGGTACTCTCAATAAGGTCTTCAGTAAGTTGTTCTAATTTTGCCCTAGTAAGGGTAACATTTAAATGTTTTGGTCCGCTGGCATCAGCAGTGATAAAGGGTAAATTAATCTCAGTTTCCAATGATGAGGATAATTCACATTTCGCTTTTTCTGCTGCTTCTTTTAATCTTTGCAAAGCCATTTGATCCTTTTTTAAATCTATTCCGTTATCTTTTTTAAATCCAACTACTAACCAATCTATTACTTTTTGATCAAAATCGTCACCACCCAGGAAAGTATTACCATTAGTTGATTTTACTTCATAGACTCCCTCTTCACCAATGTCTAATATTGAAATGTCAAAAGTTCCGCCTCCAAGATCATAAACAGCAACCTTTTCATTCTTTGCCTTATCAAATCCATAAGCAAAGGCAGCTGCCGTAGGTTCGTTTATAATTCTTAATACATTTAAACCAGCAACTTTTCCTGCACTCTTAGTGGCTTCTCTTTGGTTATCGTTAAAGTATGCGGGTACAGTAATAACCGCATCATTTATTTTTTCACCAATATGATCTTCAGCAGATTTTTTAAGTTTTTGTAATACTATAGCTGAAATTTCCTGTGGACTATAAGCTTTTCCCTTGGCTTCAATTTTAATGTCAGTGTGCTCCCCGGGAATTATTTTAAAAGGTAAGAATTTTTTGGCTTTTTGCACTTCTTCATCATTATATCTTCTACCAATAAGCCTTTTAACCGAAAATATGGTATTTTCAGGATTGGTAACTGCTTGTCTTTTGGCTAATAAACCTACTAATCTTTCACCTTTTTTCGAAAATGCAACTATCGAGGGTGTAGTTCTACCGCCTTCTGCGTTTTCTATTATAACAGGCTTTCCTCCTTCTATTACTGCAACAACAGAATTAGTTGTTCCTAAATCGATTCCAATTATTTTTCCCATGATATTATCTCTCCTTTTCTTAATATCCTTTAATTTTTATTATTTTTTATCAGTAACTTTTTTTCTCTTTAGTTGAAACCGCAACTTTTACCATTGCAGGTCTTAACACTTTAGATTTTATATAATAACCTTTTAGAAATTCTTCCGTAACCATATCTTCTGAATGTTTATCTGTTTCTATTTTCATTACCGCTTCATGTTTATAGGGATCAAATCTATGCCCGATTGATTTCATGGGCACAACACCTTCTTTTTTTAGAATATTATAAAATCCCTTTAAAGTATTATTAATCCCTTTCCTTATAGCTTTTACATTTTCTTCATTTTTAGCAGAATCTAAAGCTCTTTCCAGATTATCCAATACAGTTAATAAATTACTTATAAGCCTTTCGTTAGCAAATTCAATAAATTCCTTCTGTTTTTTCTCCTGTCGTTTTTTGTAATTATCAAAATCAGCTTGTAATCTTTCCAAATGTTTCAGATATTCTTTGAATAAACTATCTTTTTCTTGAACCAATTTCTTGGTTTCTGATAATTCCTCTTTTATATTTTTTAATTCTTCCTCTTTTTCTACTAATTTTCGAATTATTTCTTCTTTAGTCATTGATTTATATTTTTTACTATCCATTAATTTTCCTTTTCCCTGATGTTTCTTTTTGCTTTCTTTATTATACATTAACACCCTCCGACAATAAGCATTAATCATAAGAACATCTTATAATTCAGATAATATCTCACTCAGTTTATCCGATATATATTCCGCAATGGAGACCATTCTGGGATAATCCATCCTGGTTGGACCTAAAATTCCTATTGCTCCAGCTGATTTACCTTTAATACTGTATTCACTTGTTACCAGGCTGCAGTTTTGCATTTCTTTCAGTTTACTTTCTTTACCGATAATTATTTTCGTCTTTCTGAAACCTAAATATCTTCTTATTGTGGCAGCTAATATATTTTCTTCTTCGATAAGTGATAATATATAATTTAATTTATCTGTTTCTTTAAACTCAGGATGTTTCATTATGTTAGTTCTACCGTCTAAATAAACTTTATTTTCAGAATATTCAAAATTAAAACATTCTTCTAAAAATTTATGAATATAATTAAATCTTTCCTGAAATGAAATAATTTTATCTAATTCATCTATTAATAAATTGTTTAAATTTGTTAAATTTACATCTTTTTCTACTAATTTACTATTTATAAAATTAGATAGATAGTTTAATCTGTCTTTAGTAATTTCACCAGAAACTTTAATTGTTTTTTGGCAAACTAATCCTGTATCTGTAATTATAATAGTTAGAATACGATTATTTCCTACCGATACAAATTGAATATTTCTTACTAAATCATTATATATAACCGGCGCTAAGACAACTCCTATATTGTTAGTTAATTTCGATAATAATTGAGAAGTTATCTTCATCGTCTCTTCGAACTCTTTACTTTTGTTGTAAATCTGTATAATTTCTCTCTTTTCTTTTTCTCTTAAATAGCTTTTTATCATTAAATTATCTACATAAAATCTATAACCTTTGTCGGTTGGAATTCTCCCTGACGAAGTATATGGCTGCCATAAATAATCATATTTTTCTAACAAATACATTTCATGTCTTATTGTGGCAGTACTTAAATTCAAATTATATTTTTCAGCAATTATAGCTGAGCTAACAGGTTCAGCAGTAGTAATATATCTATGCACTACTGCTGTTAATATATTTTTAATTCTTTCATTTAATTCCATTTTTATACCTCGTTTAGCACTCTCATAGGGAGAGTGCTAATTGCCTTAAATAAGATATCACTATAGATTCTATTTGTCAAGATGTTACTAAAAATAATTGACCAATTGACCAATTAATTTAGTCTACCGGTTAATTTAGTTATCCAGTTACCCGGTTAACCAGTTTGCCAGTAAATTGTGTAATGAGTAATATTTAATAATTAACCTGTTTTTGGGCTTTCATAAATATGATCTTATTACTTATTACTGTATTTTATACGCGATACGAGCAGGGTTTCTGTCTTCTTATTTTTATTCTCTTAACGAGATAAGATTCACGAATATGGGATACAAATTTGTCTTCTTTCTTATATTTCCTTAACCATCTAACCAAGTAACCAACTAACTAATTAACTAATAAATCAATCAACAAATTCCCTAAAAACAGTATTGGCCAGAAAAATACCCTTATTGGTTAGTTTTATTTTATAATTATCTTTTTGCAATAGTCTTAAATTGACCAATTTATTGATCTGTTTAGAGAAAATATCATTAAGGTTAATCCCAAATCTTGTCTGGAATTTTTTATAAATTACTCCATCTCTGGTCCTCAAACCTAAAATTATAGTTTCTATCATTCTTTTTCTTAAGGATAATTTTTCTCCATTGTCTATAGGTAATTTAGCACTCATTATTTCTTTAATATATCTTGCTGGGTTTTCATAATTCATGTATCGATACCCTCTTATGAAGGAATATGCTCCAGCTCCTATTCCCAAATACGGTTTATTCTGCCAATAAATTAGATTATGCTTTGATCTCTTATAAGGGCGTGCAAAATTCGCTATCTCGTAATGCTCAAAACCACTCTCTTCTAAAAAATTTATTGCCCAGTTATACATGTCAAATTCTTCATCCTCAGTAGGCAGCTTTAATTTTCCTCTTTTATATTCTTTGTAATATTCTGTTCCCGGTTTTATAGTCAGGTTATATAAGGATAAGTGATCTGGTTTTAAGGAAACAGCTTTTTTCAGTGTAGCTTGAATATCTTCTGTAGTTTGGTCTGGCAGAGCAAACATTATATCTATATTAATATTTTTAAATCCTGCCTCTCGAGCCAAATAATATGAATCAATAATTTCTTGTGTATTATGTATTCTGCCTAATTTTTTTAAAAATATATTATTAAAACTCTGTGCTCCTAAACTTAATCTTTTTATTCCTGATTCGGTTAATAATTTTATTTTTTCACCATTTAATGTCCCCGGATTTGCTTCTATGGTTATCTCCACATCTTTATCTACCTTAAATTTTTCTTTACAAAATTCTAATATATTATAAATTTGAACTCCCGATAAAATAGTGGGAGTACCGCCTCCCAAGTAAATAGTTTTTATATTACTCTTTTTTAATTTCTGAGAATAAGCAGTTATCTCCTGATATAAAGCGAAAATGTAGGAAGAAATCTGATTATCTTCTTCTAATTGGTAAGAATTGAAATCACAGTAAGGACATTTTGATATACAGTAAGGGAAATGTAGATACAATCCTAATTCCATTAATTATCACCTAATTAAATTTTTAATATTCCTAAAAATGCTTCTTGTGGAATTTCCACCTTTCCAAATTTTTTCATTCTTTTTTTCCCGGCTTTTTGTTTTTCCAACAGCTTTCTTTTACGAGTTATGTCTCCCCCATAACATTTAGCTGTTACATCCTTCTTTAATGCCTTGATGGTTTCTCGAGCAATAATTTTTCCTTCAACTGTGGCTTGCAGGGGAACTTCATACATGTGACGAGGAATAATTTCTTTTAGTTTTTCTACTATCTTCCTTGCCCGCGTATATGCCTTATCTTTATGTACAACAAAAGATAGAGCGTCTACTAACTCATGATCAACTAATATGTCAACTTTGGCCAATTCGGAGGGCTGATATCCTATAAGTTCGTAATCCAGCGAGGCATATCCGCTGCTTATAGATTTTAACTTATCATAGAAATCTAAAATAATTTCATTTAAAGGGAGCTTGTAATCTAATCTTAATATCTTTTCGTCAATATATTCCATATTTTTAAAGTTTCCCCTTCTTTCCTGAACTAAATCCATAATTCCACCAATACACTTACTGGGAGTAATGATATTTACTTTTATATACGGTTCTTCAATTTTATCAATATCATTTCGTGAAGGGAAAGAGGAAGGATTACTTATTTTTAACATTTCCCCATTTTTTTTAGTTACTTGATACATTACACTCGGTGTGGTTGCGATTAAACCTAAACTATATTCTCTTTCCAATCTTTCCTGAATAATTTCCATATGCAACAATCCTAAAAATCCACACCTAAAGCCAAAACCTAAAGCCTCTGATGTTTCAGGCTCACTAAAAAGAGAGGAATCATTTAATTTAAGTTTATCTAATGCAGTCTTAAGATTTTCGTATTCCTTATTATCAATCGGGTAGATACTGCAAAAAACCAAAGGTGTAACCCTTTTATATCCTGGAAGACTCTCCTGAGCCGGGTTTGAAGCATCGATAATAGTATCACCTACGTGAGTATCTTTAATATTTTTAAACCCTGCTATTATATATCCCACTTCACCGGCAGTAAGTTCTTTTATAGGCTTCATCTTAGGGCGAAATATTCCTATTTCCATCACTTCATATTTTATATTATTAGACATAGTTTGAATAATCATACCTGGTTTTATTACACCATCTACTACTTTAACATAGACAATTGTTCCCTTGTAGGAATTATAAACCGAGTCAAATATAAGTGCTCTTAAGGGCAGATTTGAACTCCCTTTTGGTGGTGGAATTTTAGTCACTATTGACTCTAAAATATCAGAAGTTCCAACTCCTTCTTTGGCACTCGCTAAAATAATTTCCTTTTCTTTTATTTCTGAAATATTTTGCAATTCTTGAATAACTCTATCAGGATTAGCAGAAGTAAGATCTATTTTATTAATTATCGGAATTATCTTTAAATTGCTTTTTAATGCTAAATTAATATTAGCTATGGTTTGTGCCTGGACACCTTGAGATGCATCAACAATCAATAAAGCACCCTCACATGCCGCAAGACTACGAGATACTTCATAGGAAAAATCAACATGTCCCGGGGTATCAATTAAATTTAAAATGTATTCTTTTCCATTTTTAGAGTGATAGTATAACCTTACTGCTTTTGATTTAATAGTTATCCCCTTTTCTCTTTCTAAATCCATATCGTCCAGTATCTGTTCTCTTTTCTCTCTCTCGGAAATTGTTCCGGTGAATTCCAATAATCTATCAGCTATAGTTGATTTTCCGTGATCAATATGAGCGATTATAGAAAAATTCCTGATATTTTCAATGTTGCAATGATAATCCTTTAACATTATTTATTCTCTACTCCTTAAGATTGTTTTTATGCTTTGCTTTAAATTTTTAACTTCTTTCACACCCAGTATATAACTAATAATAAAATATGCCAAACCTCCACTAAAAATAGAGGCAGCTACTTGAATAATCTGATTATATTTATTACTCAAATCCAATACGCTACCAAAATAATTACTAACCAAAACACAGATTATTCCTAGAAATATTGAAGATATAATAATTTTTACCAGAAAAGATACTTGAGATTTTAATTCAAAGTCCCCAATTTTATCCTTTAAAACTTTCAAAAGAATAATCATATTTAATATGGCCGCAACTGAAGTTGCTAATGCTAAACCGGAATGAGCTAAAAATCTAATCAAAATTAAATCTAAAGCAATATTTATAAATACTATGTAGATTCCGATCTTTACCGGAGTTTTGGTATCTTTTAAAGCATAAAAAGACATTGTTATCAACCGAACACAGGCATAAGCAAACAGGCCAATAGAATAATACAATAAGGCACTTGCAGTCATATTGGTTGCCACTCTGCTGAATATACCATGTTCGTATATTAAACGAATCAATGAATCCTTTAACACTATTAATCCTACAGCCGACGGAATAGTGATAAATAATAACATTTTCAGACCGAATAATAATGATTTTTTAAATTCAATAATATTATTTTTTGCCGTTTGTTTTGCAAGTGTAGGGAAAATGGCAATAGATATGGCAATTCCAAATGCCCCCAGGGGAAATTGTACTAATCTGTTGGAATAATACAAAGCTGAAATACTCCCATCAATTAAAGTAGAAGCAATTGTCCTATCCACTATAACATTAATCTGGGTAATAGCCAGGCCTATCATGGCAGGTAATAATAGTTTTAATAATTTCTTTACTCCCGGATCATTAAAATCTACCGTAAAGTTATATTTTATTTTTTTTCTTGCTAATACCGGGGTTTGTACTAATGCCTGACCTATCCCTCCCAAAATTACTCCCCAGGCAATGCTATATATACCATATTTATAACTTAAAGTAATTGCAAAAATAATAACAGAAATATTTAACATAGCCGGTGCTAAAGCAGGTATCAGAAAATGATCATAGGAATTCAAAATACCCATAAATAGAGCGGCAACTGCCACAAAACCGATATAAGGGAAAATGATTCTGGTTAAGTTTACAGCTAATTGATATTTATACATATTGCTTTTAAAGCCGATAGCAATTATATTAATTAGCAAAGGAGCTCCCCAAGTACCTAAAATTACCACAATTATTAAAATTATAATTAAAATATTTAAAACATTACTGGCAAAATATTCAGCTTTTTTTCTATCATGATTAGTTAAATACTCTGCAAAAATGGGTATGAAAGCTGAGTTTAAAGCACCCTCCCCTAAAAAACTCCTCAATAAATTAGGAATCATGAAAGCAATAAAAAATGCATCGGTTTCAATCTCTGCTCCGAATCTATTGGAAATTACTATTTCTCTACCCAAACCTAATATTCTACAAAATATAGTGGCAATGATTACTATTCCTGCGTATTTAGCAATTTTATGTTTTGTTTCCATCAATCTCCCTTTATTATATAGCGTACAGCGTTTAGCGTATAGTTTTGGATTAATAAAATTATTCCTAAGTATCATGTCGCTTATTAGTTAACCAGTTACCCTGTTTGCCAGTTCTCCAGTTAAATTAGTCGTTAGTGAATAGTGAATAGTCGTTAATATTAAACACAAGATGCAAGATACAAATTAATCTGGTTATCAGGCTAACCATCTTAACGAGATACGATTCACAAGATACGAGATACGTTTTTATTCCGGATATCCGGTAAACTAGCTAACTAACTATCTTTACTATATATGATATACTAATTAATATATATTAATTTCTCTTCTTTCTCTAGAATTTTTACTCCCTCTTTCCTAACTCTGCGCTCCACGCTAAACGCTCTACGCTAATTTCGCTATACTCTAAACGCCTTTTCCTTACTATATACTATATGCTCGATACTAATCTGGCTCTGTCTTCTGCCTTTTTCTTTACTTAACTCCACGCTAAACGCTGTACGCTATACGCTTATTTAATTAGGCTTGATTTTAAATTAAAATAATGTTAAAATTACCAAGTAAAATTAATACTATCGAAAGGAAATAATTATGCCCCAAATAAAGTCAGCAAAAAAAAGAGTTAAAACCTCTGAAAAAAGCCATTTAAGAAATATGTCTTATAAATCAAAAATAAAAAGCAGCATTAAAAAATTCGATCTTGCTCTTTCGGAAAAAAACAAAGAAGAAATAATTAAATACTTTAAAGATACTGTTTCAATTTTAGACAAATCTGTTAATAAAGGTATTTTGCCTAAAAATACTGCTTCTCGCCAGAAAGCAAACTTAACCAAAAAACTAAATACTTTGATAAAATTAGAACCAGCCAAAAAGTCTACACCTGCTGTTCCTAAAAAAACAGTAAAAGTACAAGAAAAACCAGTAGCTAAAAAAGTTACTAAAGCTACCAAAGCTGCTAAAAAACCGATCACTAAAAAAGCAGTAGCCCCTAAGAAAAAAACAGAGACTACGAAAACAGCTAAAACCAAAGAAAAACCACTAGTTAAAGAGAAAGTAAAAGTTGCTAAAAAACCGGCTACTAAAAAAACTGAAACTACAAAAACAAAATCATAATTAAAAAGTAAAAAGATTTTTAATTTACGGGTCGAATTTATTCGACCCGTTT
>Ga0315547_1003411_pt1 | contig 10372 bp, 8 predicted proteins | sample SalMarSW160240MG_2_FD_202542 | JGI IMG/M metagenome (GOLD analysis project Ga0315547, IMG submission 202542) | Salt marsh sediment microbial communities from the Plum Island Ecosystem LTER, Massachusetts, United States - Salt Marsh Sediment SW1601-240 ... | reverse complement strand
GTGACGGCATTCATCACCGCCTTTGTTACCGGGTCGGGCACAAACGATTTCTCAAACCTCTCGATATCGTCCCGGTCTATGCCGCCTCTGCCGCTGGCGTAACCATCGGCGTGCAGAAACGCAACGACAGCCAGGAGCACCAGCACAACCACAACTCTTGACGATGTTCTCATGGTTATTCTCCTCCTCTACAGTTTCTTCTATTGATTTCACTCCTCAGATCTGTTTCAACTAATACGTCTAATGCACCCCTCTTTAGAGCTCTCATTTCAGGTGTTTTGCCAGCCAATCGAACTGTACTTTGTAAAGGTACTGGTCGTTCTTAAGCTTCCAGACGCTGTGTCCCTCGTCCGGGAAGTAGAGAAGCTGGGAGGGGACTTTTCGTCTCTGCAGAGCGGTGAATAACATCAATCCCTGGCTCAGATCGACCCGATAGTCGTACTGGCCGTGGACTACCAGCATTGGGGTTTTGAAGCTCTCAACGTAAGTAGACGGCGAACGCTCTCGGTAGAACTCGGGATTCTCCCACGGGGGACCGCCGCTCTCCCATTCCGGGAACCAGAGCTCATCGGTGGAGTAATAGTCGCTCGCCAGGTCGAAGACGCCATCGACGCTGATGAAGCACTTGAAGCGGTCGGTATGTCCGGCAATCCAGTTGACCATATACCCGCCGTAAGATCTTCCCAAAGCGCCGAGACGTTCAGGGTCGATGAAGTTGTATTCTTGAATGAGAAAATCGACACCAAGCATCAAATCCTGGTAGTCCTTTCCGCCCCAGTCCAGATTGACGGCGTCGGTGAACTGTTGCCCGTATCCCGGACTGCCGTGGGGATCGATTTGAGCGACGACGTAACCCTGCGCCGCTGTCAGTTGCGTGTTCCAGCCGTAGTAGTTGAAATCGCTGAGCCAGGTCGCCTGGGGACCACCATGAATCAGAAGCACCAGCGGGTACTTCCGCTTGGGATCGAACCCGGGAGGTGTGGTTAAAAAACCATGAATGCTGTCGCTGTTTGCACCTTCAAACCAGAAATCCTCGGCGGGGCCGAGTTCTAACTGCGAGAAGAGTTCCTCGCTGAAATATGTCAATCGCCTCTCTTTCTTCTTTTTCAAATCGAAAGCGTAGATTTCATACGGCTGAATGGAGTTGGACTTGAGATAGAAGATGGTCCTCCCTTTCGGAGAGACAGCCACGTTGCGGCAAACAGCGTCATCAACCAAGCGTGTTATTTTCTCACCCTTGACATTTATCTGATAGACAACACTCCTGCCTCTGTCCACGGCAGTGAAGAATATCCTCTTGGATGAAGGTCCCCAAACGATGCCTCTGACAGAGCGGTCAAAATCCGGAGTGAGATTTCTTATCTCCCCGTTTCTACGATCGTAAAGCATTAGTCTGACGCGGTCGGATTCGTATCCGGGATGTACTATCGCCAGATAGGCGATGTATCTCCCATCGGGAGAATAGCGAGGCCCGACATCGTTGGCGGGATTGGTGGTTATGCGTTTCCACTCACCTCCGGTGACCGGTATAACGAATAGATCGTTATTTGTGCTCAAGGTCAAAACCGAATCGGTGTTCATCACGAAACAGACCTGTTTCCCATCAGGAGAGAAATCGTAACTTCGACCGGGAGCGAGGGCAACCGCGGGAACGTCGAATTTCCAAGGCGTCAGATCATAAGTCTTCTCCGTTTCCAAATCATATACGAACAGATGACTTCTCTTGCCGTCATCCCAGGAGCGGTAATGCCGGAAAAGGAGATGGTCGTACAACTTCGCCTTGACCGGAGAACTCTCCACGCTGTCATCTTTGGCTTGATTGCAGCTGTCAGTGGGGCATTCGGGATAGACTCTGGAGGTGAAGAGCAATCTCTTTCCATCGGGAGACCATCCCAGGTCACTCACGCCGGTGGAGATATCTGTCAGGCGCTTGGCCTCACCGCCGTCAACCGGAAGGAGCCAGACCTGGTCGCCATTCTCCCTTCCAGAGATGAAGGCTAAGGATTTACCATCCGGCGACCATCGGGGACTGGAGTCCCCTTTGGGGCTATTGGTCATCCTCCGTGGCTCGCCGCCTCTGGTGGGCATCATCCAGATGTTGGCCTTGGAGGAATTGGACTCGAGGTCATCAAAGGTGACCGTGAAGGCAAGATACTCACCACTGGGAGAGACCTGAATATCATCCACCTTGCCGTAATTGTATAAATCCTCAAAGGTGATGAGGCGTTTCTCCCCCGCCGTTGAAAGTGAGTGAAGCAGGATTAGTATCAGTAGAATACTGCGTCTCATTTAACTGCCTGGAGATCTAATTTTCTAAGAATATAGAATTGATCGAGAGAATTGGCAAGACAAAACTATTCCAGGTACAGCAGTGCAAATCTACCCTGACATAAACGTTCTCCCCCAAAAGGGGATTTCTATTGCCATCGAATTGAATCTTCCTTATGATTTGAGAAATTAGATAAGGAGGAGTCATGCCCTTCTGGACGCTGTTCTGGGTGATTGTCCCGCCGGTGGTTCTTCTCTTTCTGGAACTGGTTTACTTCTTCAAGACTGGCGGAAAGTAGGAGGAGAACCGGATGGACCCCACACTGCTCGGTTTCGTAATCTATTTGATAATCATCCTCGCCGTCGGGTTTTTGACCGTCAGGTTGACCAAGACCCTGGCGGATTTCATTCTGGCGGGGAGAAAGTTGGGTCCCTGGGTGGTCTCCTTTTCGGAGCGAGCCTCCGGCGAGAGCGCCTGGCTTTTGATCGGCCTTCCGGGATTGGCTTTAGCGACTGGTTTCGAGGCTATCTGGGCCGCAATCGGCTGTTGCGCCGGAATCCTTTTCTCCTGGGTTTTCATCTCCGGGAGGCTGCGCACCGAGTCCGAAAAGTTCGGGGCTCTGACCCTACCCGATTTCTTCGAAGCTCGCTATGACGACCGCTCTCATGCCATTCGCATCGTCTCCACCATCATCATCGTCTTCTTTTTCACCCTTTATGTGTCGGCGCAGTTTTTGGCCGCCGGGAAGGTCCTAAACGCGACCTTCGGGATATCGACCTTAACGGGGATGCTGATCGGCGCCTGCATAATCCTTTTTTACACCATAATGGGTGGCTTCTTTGCGGTGGCCTGGACCGACCTTTTCCAGGGACTCATAATGATAGTTACCCTGGTGCTTTTGCCGATCGTGGGGATATTCGCCCTGGGAGGATTTGGGAATATCGTTCCGGCCGTCTCTAAAATCGATCCTAAACTTTTGACCATCGCCCAGGGGAAGACCGGTTGGGAGATGATTCTGGCAGTCGCGGGAGGTCTTGGGATAGGTTTGGGATATATGGGACAGCCTCATCTTCTGGCTCGCTTCATGGCGATAAAAGATCCCAAGAAGCTGAGACAGGGTTCGTTGATAGCAATGAGCTGGGCACTATTAGCCTTCTGGGGAGCGGTTTTCATCGGCATTGCTGGCATGGGCCTTTTCAAAGAACTCATAACCGACCAGGAACAGATAATGCCGCTGATGGCAAACATACTGCTCCCCGCCGGCTTAGCCGGAGTTCTCATCTCCGGCGCCATAGCCGCTATGATGTCCACCGCCGACAGCCAGCTTCTGGTAACCACCTCCGCCATCTCCGAGGACATCTATCATCAGATGATGAACAAGAAGGCCTCCCAGAGACGCCTGGTGATGATAAGCAGAGTGGGGACGGTCTGTATCGGGGTGGTGGCCTTCGTTCTGGCGATCACCGCCAAACAGTTGGTTTACTGGCTGGTGCTTTATGCCTGGGCGGGGTTGGGAGCCTCTTTCGGTCCGGCTCTGCTTCTGACCCTGTGGTGGAAGAAGACCACCAAATGGGGTGTCCTCGCAGGGATGATTGTCGGCACCGTGACGGTTCTGATATGGTATAACGTTCCCGTCTTGAAGAATTTCCTGTATGAACTGATACCGGGGTTTTTCTTTGCGGTTTTAACAATTGTGGCGGTGAGCCTTTCTGGGCAGCAGAGGAGAGCTAAGGTTTAAGGTCACGGACGAAGGCGTCCGTGACCAACATAATCAGATCTGTTGGTATCGGACGCCCACGTCCGATACCATAAAGATCAACAGAGGGGGGACATCCCTATTGACAAACTCGACTCGAACGGTTATTTGACCGAGGCTTAAATTCAGGATATAACTCCGATGGTCTATTTCTGGGCGATTGCCGCCTACCTCATATTCTTGATTTTCGTCGGCGCCTATCGCAGCCGGATGGTGAAAACCTCCAGCGATTTCATGGTTGCCGGCAGGAGGTTAACCACCCCGATTCTGATCGGAACTCTGCTTGCAACCTGGATAGGTTCCGGAAGCATCATCGCCGGCGGGGAGTTCTCCTATAAGAACGGATTTGCAGGATTGTGGATGCCGGCCGGAGCCTGGGCTGGAATAGTGATCCTTTATTTCATCTCCGGGCGCGCGAGAAGATTGGCACAGTTCACAGTTCCAGATATTTTGGAACTGAGATACAACAAGTACGCCCGCCTGCTCGGCACCATCACAACTATCATCGCTTACACCGCCATCGTCAGCTACCAATTTCGGGCCGGCGGCTTTGTCTTGAATCTGGTCGTCGGAATCCCGGAGTCACAGGGGATATTGATAACGGCGGTTTTCGTCATCCTGTATACCGCTCTGGCGGGGATGATTTCGGTGGCCTACACCGACGTCGTCAACGGGCTTGTGATTATGATAGGGATTTTTATTGGCCTTCCCTATTTACTGAATCATGCCGGTGGCTGGTCGGCTGTTCGGGCAAGCCTGCCAGCGGATCATTTCACCATCCTGGGATCGATGAGCTTCCTGCAGGTTTTAGGATATTTTCTTCCGACCATGTTTCTGCTCCTGGGAGAGTCCAACATGTATCAGCGCTTCTTCTCCGCCAGGGACGAAGGCTCGGCTAAGAGAGCGGTCATCGGCTGGACTGTCGGAACCATTGTAATCGAGACCATGATTGTTGCCATGGCAGTGGTGGGATCCAGTCTCTACAAAGACATACTTCCGGAGACGGTGATAATCCACGCTGCCAGATATGGATTGCCAACCGTTCTGGGATGCTTACTTTTAGCAACGATTGTGGCCGTTATCGTCTCCACCGCAGATTCTTTCCTCCTGGTTCCGGCAACAAACGTTATGCGCGATATTTACCAGAGGTTCATCAATCCGAATCTTTCTGAGAAGAAGATGGTGGCTTATTCCCGGCTGGCGGTCGTAATCTTAGGCTTGTTAGCTTTCATACAGGTAAGGTGGTTTAGCTCCGTTCTGGCGATGGCAATTTACGCATACACCATGTATGGCTCCGGTATCACTCCGGCGACGGTGGGGGCGTTTTTCTTCAAACGTGGTACGCCCCTCGGGGGGGTCAGCTCCATCGCTCTGGGAATAGGTGTCACCATCGTCTGGGAGCTACTGAAACATCCCGGGGGAGTGCCGACGATCTTCCCCGCCATCGGCGCCTCCATTTTCGGGTTGGTAGTCGTGAGCCTGTTGACGCCGAAACCGGCTGAAGAGAAAATTATCCCGTTCTTTCCCGTTAGTGTCAATGTAAAGGAGTAAGAGAATGTCAAAAGAGATTCGCAATCTTTTCAGAACTGCAAGAAGAGGTATCTTCACTGTTACTGGTGTCTTTCTTATTCTGACTTTATCGTTCAACTGCGGCGTGGATGAGAATATGAAGTTCTCCTTCCTGACAGATGCTTTCTTAGAGGATTTTTTCCACTCCTCTCCGGTGCATGCCACTTACATCGGCGCCCATCAATACGATCACCTTCTGGACGATTACTCTCCGGCAGCGGTCCAAGAGAAGTTAGAGATGTTTCGAGGCTATCTTGACAAGTTCCGAAGGGTCAATGCCAAGAGGTTGAACCAGACCAACCGCGTTGACTTAGAGGTCTTGATTAACGAGGTCAACGGCATCATCTTCAGGCTCGAAAAGCAGAAGCCCCACATCAAGAGTCCACTTATGTACAATTACCTCATAGGTGGCGCCATCAACTCTCTCATCACCCGTGATTTCGCCCCCTGGGAGGAACGTCTCGGAAACCTCCTTTCTCGACTGCAGCAAGTACCGAGGTTGGTAGAGCAGGCGAAACAGAATCTGGATAATCCTCCGGAGGTTGCCACCACGGTTGCCATCAGGCAGAGTCGGGGGAGCATCAATCTCCTTCAAAATGATCTTCCTAAGGTTTTAGACAACGCCCCGGAGTTGAAGGACAGCATCTTGGCGGCGTCTGAGGTGGCGGTTCAGGCTCTAAAGGAGTATCAGGAATTCCTGAAGGAAGACTTACTCGCTCGCTCTAAAGGTGACTTTCGGCTGGGAGAGGAACTCTATCGGGAGAAGCTGCGACTCACCCTGCAGTCAGATTTGACTCCGGAAGAGATTTTAGACCGCGCTGAGAGGGAAGCCAAAAGAGTTCGAAAGGAGATGCATAAAATCGCCCTGCCACTGCACAAGAAATACTTCCCAGGACGAGGGCATCGAGAGAAGGGGGAAAACCTTGAGAGAGTATTTATAAGGGAGGTCTTAGAGGAGATAGGCAAAGATCATCCCCGCCCGGAAGAACTGCTGGACACCATAAAAGAGATAATGATAAGAATCGAAGCCTTCGTGAAGGAGAAGGATTTCATCACCTTAGACGAAAGTCAGCCTCTGGTGATTGAATGGACTCCGGAGTTCTCTCGTGGGGTGGCAGTGGCAGGCCTGGACTCCCCCGGTCCCCTGGACAAGGGGCAGAACAGTTTTTACCGGGTTTCCCCGGTCCCAGATTATTTCACTCCCTCCCAGGTCGATTCCTATTTGCGAGAGTATAATTACTTCACTCTGGAGGAGCTGTCATTTCACGAGGCCATTCCCGGCCATTACGTGCAGCTCTATTACGCCAACCGTTTCCCCTCACTGGTCCGCGGCATCTTCGGCAACGGAGCATTCATCGAAGGGTGGGCGATGTTGGCCGAAAAGCAGATGGTCGATAGCGGATTCCACGACTACGACCCCAGACTGAAGCTAATGCATCTGAAAATGTACTTGCGCGCCGTCACCAATTCTATTCTCGACATCAAGCTCCACACTCAGGATTTGTCTCAAGAGGAGGCGATGAAGCTGATGGTAGAGGATGCCTTTCAAGAGGAGGCGGAAGCTCAGGGTAAGTGGATCCGTGCCTGCCTGACCTCCACCCAGCTCTGTACCTACTTCGTCGGCTTTCAGGAATTGAACGACTTGATGAAAGAATTCAAGCAACGGAGGGGGGACAGGTTCAACCTGAAAGAGTTCAATGAGAAGCTCTTAAGCTACGGTTCTCCCCCGGCCAAATATGTCCGGGAGGAGTTGCTGGGACCGGAGTTGTAACCAAGCTCGAGGCAAACGGGAGACCACTGTTTGTTTTCTGTCTGAGGTGTGTTGGCTGTTAGGCCTGTGTATCTGTGTACTCAGGATGTGAAGGAGATGAAACGCCGCTGGCATTATTAGACTATGGAGAGAAGAAGATGCAAATTCCTGTCATGAGAACCGGTAAAATACCGTTTACAATGTATGATTTCTTTGGGTATCTGCTTCCGGGAACTTTTTTCTACTTGCTAGCTGTTGCGCCTTACGACGGCTATGGCATTTTGCAAGTAATCGGACAGCGGATTTCAGGACAAATTCCTGATTTCGGATATAAATTCCTCATTGCTGACTTCGTCTCCAGATTGCTCCATGAATCTCCCATTTTTTTCTCAGCACTCGCGCTTCTGATCGGATACATAACGGGACATGTCATCGCAGCGCTTAGTAGTCTAATCCTGGAGCGCGTATTTGTGGAGAAATACTTGCAATACCCCGCTACAAATATGTTTGAGCTTGAAGGAAAACGCAGCTTGCCCAAAATCTTTTTCGGGAAGTATCAGAGAGGCTATAGCGAGGATTTCAGAGTCGGCTATAAAGAGAAATTCGAGAGGACTTTCACCATCCCATTCGGAAATCCCAATGACATCTTTTGGCTTTCGTTTGAGTTCGTAGCTCACAATTGTCCGGCCGCGCTTAGCCGGGCTGTCCATTTCCTTAATCTTTATGGGTTTGCAAGGAATCTTAGTATGACATTTGTTCTCGGAGGTGTGCCGCTTCTAGTTTTCCTGCTCTTTCGTGTGCTACCAGGGATAGCCTCAACTTGGTTCACCCTACTTGTGTTCGTGTCGTTCCTGCTTCTCGCTTTAGTTTTCTTTTGGGACTATCTTAAACTTTTGCGACGCCTAAACGACGAGGTTTACCGAGGTTTCTATGCTTGGAGCGGGGTGAAAACTGCCATGAGCTCTGCGACTGCTCCCCTGGAATAACTCGGTGCCATATTGAGAGGTCGAAATCAACTATAAGTACCTATACGGTCCAGTTCCCTCCCGGCGATTGGGCTTCTCTTTAGGGGTAGATTTGGTTCCCTTCAAGACCTGCAGTCTGGACTGCGTTTACTGTCAGTTGGGAAGAACTACTAACTTGACCATAGACAGAAAGGAATATTCCCCCACCGCTGAGATTATCGATGAACTTAATCAATATCTAAAAAGCTCTCCCAGCCTGGATTTCATTACTTTCTCCGGCTCCGGCGAACCGACCCTGCACAGTCACCTCGGAGAGATGATAGGTCTTGTTAGGGAAAACTACCCTCAATACAAAGTGGCGGTTCTGACCAACGGCACTCTCTTTTGCCGAGGAGAGGTGAGAGAGGAGGTCAAAAGGGCCGACTTGCTCGTTCCCTCCCTGGACGCAGTCTCCGAGCCGGTTTTCAAGAGGCTGAACAGGCCCCACCACGGTTTGAATCTCGAAGAGATTATCTCTGGACTGATCCAGCTCCGCAGTGAGTTTGAGGGCGAGATCTGGTTGGAGGTATTCATCGTCCCCAACCTCAATGACAGTGAAACTGAACTGCAAGTTCTGAAAGAGGCGATCGAAAGAATCAAGCCCGACAAGGTACAACTGAACACTTTGGATCGCCCGGGAGCGGAAAGCTGGGTTGTTGCCGCAAGAAAAGAACGACTGGAGAAGATTGCTTCTTATCTGCCCAGGGCTGAAGTTATCGCCAAGTTCCCATCGGAGAAAAAGACCGGCGCCTACAGCAAGGACATCGAGGCGAGCATAGTATCGACTCTGAAGAGACGTCCCTGCACGGCCTTAGATCTCTCCCGGATTTTAAATCTACATCCAAATGAGGTCAATAAGTATCTGCATGCTCTCTTAGAAGAAGAGAAGGTCAAACGCGAAGAGGGGGAAAGGGGGCTTTTCTTCAGAGTCGGGTGAAGGAGAATGCGTGATTATTGGTGGCTCGTGGGCAGCAGGGAGTGAGGCGCCACTTTGCCAGAGAACAATCTCACCTTTTGAATTGACATCGTCGCCGACTCTTATTATTTTGCACGCTAATTAAAGAAGGTGTAGCCTTTCGGCGATCGGCGGGTCGACCTCTGGTTCGAGATAGTCTGGATCGCTTGCTGCAGACAGAGAGAAGGGATAGGCACTATTGCTATTGTAATCTCTGAAATTCTGCTAAGATAGAGAAAAAGAATGCCAGCCGAAGACTGCAATCACAATTGGACGATGACCAATATCCGTGGGGGCTATATTGTTCAGGAGGCTTGCTATCGCTGCAGTTCCCGGCGGATATATTTCTCTTACGAGGATAATCCCCCGAGGGAAAAATACCGGGAGGGGGAACATATCTGGAGCTATTTCGGCAGCGACCAGTCGGTGAAGTTCGACCTGGCATGTTCGAAGTGCGATAAGCTCGTCACCTTCGAAGAGTTGGTGGGGCTTATGCACTGCTTCGGCTGCACCAATACCGAGTGCAACCTCTACACCTTATCCCAAATCTGCCAGGAGTCAGACATCTGGGTTTATGCTGCCCTGGGTCATCTCCCCACCACCGGGGAGGTGGCTTTAACCATCGAGAAGCTGAAGGTCTTGAACCGCTTCTTCAACGATCGACTGAGAAGTCCCGGCAAAAAGATCCTGATCCTCCCCAGCACCTTCAGCAGCGATCCGCAGAGATGTTACGGGGAGATCATCAGAGACATTGGCATGCTGGAGATGACCGAAGCTTAGATTTCGATCAAAAGATAAGTGAAAATCAACACCTCTTACATAATCGGACAGGAGATACTTTAATGACGGTTTCAGAGTTGCAGAAAAAGATTGGTCTGAAAGCTTTAAACCAGATTCACGAAAAGGAGGTTGAGGGGGCTTACGTTTCCGACATGCTGAGCGATGTCATGGCTGGAGCCAAGCCCGGCAATGTCTGGGTGACAATTCAGGTTCATAAGAATATCGTTGCGGTGGCCAACCTGGTGGATGTCTCCGCGGTGATCATTTCCGGCGGCAGGGTCCCTCAGGA